>Ga0209342_10006140_pt1 | contig 12240 bp, 13 predicted proteins | sample RifCSP16_2_FD_184023 | JGI IMG/M metagenome (GOLD analysis project Ga0209342, IMG submission 184023) | Soil microbial communities from Rifle, Colorado - Rifle CSP2_sed 16_2 (SPAdes) (version 2) | ecosystem: Environmental > Terrestrial > Deep subsurface > Rock core/Sediment | place: Rifle... | reverse complement strand
CGGCGTCTTCCACCTCGCCGGACAGCCGGGTGTGAAGAGCTTCGGGAGCGTGTTTCCCGTCTACGTTCGCCAGAACGTCCTCGCGAGTCAATGTCTCTTCGAGGCGTCGGCCCGGGCTCGTGTCCGCACAGTGCTCGCGTCCTCTTCGTCGATTTACGGGGATGCTGCGTCGTTTCCGACGCCAGAGGACACCGTTCCGCGGCCGCTCTCGCCGTATGGGATCACGAAGCTCGCATGCGAGCACCTCGCCCAGGCGTACCGGCAGGAGTTCGGCCTCGACGTCGTCACGCTCCGGTACTTCACGATCTACGGACCTCGACAGCGCCCCGACATGGCGCTCGCGAGCATGGTGGCGGCGCTGGCCGAGAACCGCCCCTTCGAGCTCTTCGGCGACGGGACGCAGTCGCGGAGCTTCACGTACGTCGACGACGCGGTCGACGCGACGATCGATGCCATGGAGCGGGGGCGCCCGGGCTCGACGTTCAACGTCGGCGGCGGCTCGGAGGTGTCCATGCTCCAGGCCATCGAGGCGCTCGGCTCGATCGCGGGACGACGCCTCGAGATCGTTCGGTCGCCGCGTCGCGAGGGAGATGCGACTCGCACTGCGGCTGACACGTCTCGGATTCGGCGCGAGATCGGCTGGGAGCCGCGGATCTCGTTCGAGGAAGGACTCGCCGCTCAATGGCGCTGGGCCGCTGATAGGGTCGCGGCCGCATGAGCGACGTCCATACGGCTTCGGAGCTGGAGGACGAGCAGGAAGTCGATCTCTCGTCCGTCTGGCAGCGCCTGAAGGTGAGGTGGTGGCTTCCGATCGGAGGCCTCCTCGTGGGTGTCGTGATCGGGATCGCGCTCGCAGTGTCCGGCGGCTCGGTGTGGCGCGCGCAGACGATCGTCTACCTCGGCCAGCCGTTCGCTCCGCTCGGCGGCGGGCAGATCCAGAGCCTCGCCACGAATCCCCGTACCGTCGGCGAGATCATCCGGTCCGAATCGGTGCTGAAGGAAGTCTCCGACGCGACCGGTATCCCTATCTCGAAGCTCCGCTCGTCGATCTCGACGCGGGAGCTTCTCGCCGCCGGGCAGCTCCGGGGGATCAACCCGCTCATGGAGATCGCGGTCAAGGGATCAGGTCCCGCCCGAGTCGAGCAGGCGGCCGACGAGCTCGCCGAGCACGTCGTCGAGCGCGTCTCTCTCTACGTCACCGAGAAGACGGCGCTGCTGAAGCAGCAGGTCGTCACGAGCGAAGCGCAGCTCGCAGCGGTCAACGTACGCATCGAGTCAGCCCAGGAGCAGCAGACTGCAGTTCTCGCGGACCAGTCGCTGCCTCTCGACCAGCGGCTTCTCATCACCGCCAACCTGAACTCCGTGATCACGACCGCGGACGCGCGGCGTGCCGCCATTCAGGACGACCTCTTCGAAGCGCGCCAACTGCTCAACCTGGCCGAGAGCGTCGAGTCGAGCCGAGTGGTCGAGCCGGCTGCCGCGAGCAAGACGACGGCCCGCTCGAGCCGAACATCGCTCCCCGTCGGTGCGCTGATCGGGCTCCTGATCGGTGCGATCGCAGCACTCGTCGCTGACCCGATCGCCGCTCGCCGGCGCGGAGCGGCCGCAGCTTCCTCCTGATGCTCGAAGGCAAGCGGGTTGCGGTCGTCGTGCCCGCGTTCGACGAGGAGCGCCTCGTCGGCGAGACGATCCGCGGGATCCCGGGCTTCGTCGATCGGATCTACGTCGTCGACGACGCGTCGAGCGACGGAACGAATGCACGGATCGAGGCTGTCGGCGATCCGCGCGTGCAACTCATCCGCCATGAGAAGAACTCGGGGGTCGGCGCCGCGATCGTCACCGGCTATCGGCGCGCGCTCGAGGAGGAGATCGACGTGACTTGCGTGATGGCCGCCGACAACCAAATGGACCCGGATGAGCTGCGGGGTCTCGTCGAGCCAGTCGCACGCGGTGAGGTCGAGTACGCAAAGGCGAACAGGCTCGTCTCGGGCGAGGCGTGGACGGTGATCCCGCGCAGCCGCTACTTGGGGAACGCGGTGCTCTCGCTGCTCACGAAGATCGCCTCCGGCTACTGGCACGTGGCGGACTCACAGGCTGGGTACACGGCGCTCTCGCTCGGCGCCCTCCGACGCCTCGACCTCGACCGCCTGTATCCGCGCTACGGCTTCCCAAACGACGTGCTCGTCCACCTCAACGTGCAGAACGCACGCGTGCGCGACGTCCCTTCGCGGCCGATCTACGACGTCGGCGAGCAGTCGGGTATCAGGCTTCGCTCGGTCGTGCCGCGGATCTCGTGGCTCCTCCTGAAGGCATTCTGGTGGCGAATGGGTCAGAAGTACGTGATCCGAGACTTCCACCCGCTGGTCTTCTTCTACTCGTTCGGCGTGCTGATGACGCTCGCGGGGCTCGCTCTCGGGGTGATCGAGGCCGGACTGCGTATCGCCGGGAATCAGATCACGACGCCGACTATCGTCCTGGTCGCGGTCTTGCTGATCGCGGGGCTGCAGATGACGCTGTTCGCCATGTGGTTCGACATGGAGGCGAACAAGGATCTGCGCTGACCCGCCGACCGGGTCAGCCGAGGATGAGATCGAAGCGACTGAACGACCACGGCCACTCCTCGGCTCGATCGCACAGACGTGCCTTCACCGGGTTCATGAGGACGTATGTGCAGGCGTCGTACAGGTGGTCCTCATCCTCGATCACACGTGCGGAGAAGCGCTCGGCGAAGAGATGGCCATACCGTCCGTACCGGTTGTTGAACACTCGCGCATACCGTCCGTTCAGCTCGTGCAAGCCGCCTGAGAGATGGGGTCGCGTTGTTTCGAGCACTAGGTGGTAGTGAGTCGTCATCAGGCAGAACGCATGGCATGTCCATCCCCACGTCCGTTCGCATCGGCGCAGGAGGTGGACGAACGAGCGGCGGTCGCTCTCGTCGCGGTAGATCCGGGTATCGCAGACTCCGCGGGCGACCACGTGGAAGAGCCCGTCAGGTAGGGCAGATCGAGGAATGCGAGGCACTCCACGACCGTAGCCGCTCTCATGCCCAAGAACTCGTCTGTGGAACGATTCCGTCAGACTCGACACACTTCAGTGCCAGGCACTCCGCTGCGCCGATGCCAAATCATCCGCGCCGACGCGAGGGCAGGAGGCGCGCAAGGTGCGTCGTACCAAGTTGTGGTGCCGCGACGAACGCGGCTAGCATCGAATCCATGCCGACCTCACTCGTCACCGGCGGCGCCGGCTTCCTCGGCTCCCACCTTTGCGAAGCGTTGCTCGAGCGCGGCCACCGGGTCCTCTGCGTCGACAACCTCGTCGTCTCGACGCTCGAGAACATCGACCACTTGCGCGACGAGGCGTTCACGTTCGTGAACCACGACGTGATCGAGCCGATGGTCGTCGACGAGGCCGTCGACTTCGTGTACCACCTCGCCGCACTTGCGAGCCCGATCGACTACCTCCGCATGCCGCTGCACTCGCTCAAGACGGGCTCGTACGGAACGCACCACTCGCTGGGGCTCGCAAAGGTCAAGCGCGCGCGGTTCTTCCTCGCGTCGACGAGCGAGGTCTACGGCGACCCCCAGGTGCACCCGCAACCCGAGACCTACTGGGGTCACGTCAACCCGATCGGCCCGCGCGGTGTGTACGACGAGGCGAAGCGTTATGCGGAGGCATTGACGATGGCCTACCACCGTCAGCAAGGGGTGGATACCGCGATCGTTCGGATCTTCAACACGTACGGGCCTCGAATGCGGGCGAACGACGGACGAGCGATTCCGACGTTCCTGCGGCAGGCGCTGGCGGGGAAGCCGGTCACCGTCTTTGGCGACGGCTCGCAGACGCGGAGCTTCTGCTACGTGGACGACCTGATTCGAGGCATCATCATCCTCGCGGAGTCACGCGAGCACCTTCCCGTCAACCTCGGCAATCCCGATGAGAAGACGCTTCTCGAACTCGCGACGACGATCGTGCGACTCACTGGCTCCTCGAGCGAGATCGTCTTCGAGGCGCTTCCGGTCGACGATCCGCAGGTTCGCCAGCCGGACATCACGCGCGCCAAGCAGGCACTCGGCTGGAGCCCGGAGATAGCGCTCGAAGACGGCCTGCGGCGAACGATCGCCTCGCTCGGGCATGAGGCTGCTGTCGCCTCCGCGTGACCGACGGGCTCTCCGAGCGCTACGAGCAGCATCATCGCGAGCGACGCGCCGAAGGCGAGTTCGTCTTCGTTCCAGAGCGGATTCCGCTCTTCCAGGCCGCGATCGGGCGCGGGAAGCGAGTTCTCGATCTCGGCTGTCGCTCGGGGGCGCTCACGCGTCACTTCCTCGACGGGAACGAGGTCGTCGGCCTCGACGTCGATCGCACGGCGCTCGCCAAGGCGGAAGCGCTGGGAATCCAGCCGATCCTGGCCGATGTCGAGGAGCCACTCCCGTTCGAGGATGCGAGCTTCGACGCGGTCGTTGCGGGAGAGCTGTTCGAGCACCTGCAGTTCCCCGATGCGCTGGTCGCGGAGATACGCCGCGTCCTTCGCCCGGGAGGTGTGATCGTCGGCTCCGTCCCGAACGCCTTTCGGCTCAAGGGCCGCCTCCAGTTCCTCCTTGGCCACGCACCCGAAGACGATCCGACCCACCTACGCATGTTCTCGCCGGCCGCTATGCGAGCGCTTCTCCACGGCTTCGAGGACGTCCGGCTGTCGTTCGTCGGCGGCCGTTACCGGCGCCTGCACCCGCGTCTGCTTGCGCGCGATCTCGTGTTCAGCGCCCGGCGCTAGCGTCCGAAGCCGGCGCGCCGCTCGATGTCGGCCTCGTCGACCATGTGCCCGTCGCGCTCGACGTAGCCTCCCTTGCCCCCGACCACGAGGAGGACGAGGTCATTCGTCTCGCTCGCGTTCGACACACGCCTGGGAGTCGTCGACTCGACGTGGAACAGCCCGCCCGGAGCGAGAATGCGCTCCTCTCCCTCGACTTCGACCCGAGCCGATCCGGAATGGACGAAGTAGAGCTCGTCCTGGGTGTCGTGGTAGTGGTGGAAACCGAGGTATCCGGGGGGCATGACGATGACGTTGACGCCGAAAGCGCTCACGCCGAGCTCCCGCCGCACCTTGCGGAAACCGTAGCCCTCCCCGAGCTCATCGATCGAGCTGAAGCTGTGAGGCATCGGTTGTCTACTCCTTTCCGCCGAGCAGATGGTCGGCTGTCCTTCGCAGGCCCTCCTCGAACGGCACCTGTGGCTCGTATCCGAGAACGCGACGTGCCTCTCCGAGCGCTGCCCACGATGCCCGGACGTCGGCCTCGCGTGCGGGCTCGAAGACCTTCTCGACGGGACGGCCGAGAAGCGTGCCGATCGCGTCGGCGAGTGCGTTGACGGTGATCGACCCTCCGGTTGCGACGTTGAGGATCTCGCCGCGTGCGTCAGCTGCCTCGGCGGCGAGGAGGTTCGCCCCCACCACGTTGTCGACGTAGGTGAAGTCGCGGGACTGCTCGCCGTCTCCGTAGATCGTCACTGCCTCTCCGGCTGCGATCGCCCGAATGAACCGCGGCACCACCGCTGCGTACTGCGACGCCGGATCCTGTCGCGGACCGAAGACGTTGAAGTACCTCAGCGAGACGATCTCCATGGCGTATACGCGACTGAAGCTCGTACAAAACCGCTCCGCGGCGAGCTTGGCGACGGCGTACGGCGAGATCGGATCCGGCGCTTGCGACTCCACCTTCGGCAGCTCACCGGCATTGCCGTAGACGGAGGAGGACGACGCGTTGACGATCCGGCGCACGCCCTCGTCGCGGGCGGCCAACAACACGTTGAGCGTCCCCTCGACGTTGACGGCGGTCGTCGTCAGCGGATCCTGAACCGAGCGGGGCACCGATGGGAGCGCACCTTCGTGGAATACCACCTCGGCGCCGCGCACGGCCGCGTGAACGCGCTCGTACGAGCGAAGGTCGCCCTCGATGAGATCGACGTCGCGTTCTAGCCCGGCGAGGTTAGTCCGACTTCCGGTCGAGAAGTTGTCGAGGACGCGGACGTCGTCCCCGCGGGCGAGGAGCGCTCGGACGATGTTCGAGCCGATGAATCCGGCTCCACCTGTGACCAACACCTTCATCGCGCCACCTCAGCGACGACGTGAAAGTTCGCGAAGAGCGTTCCCGGCCCGGGCTCGCGCAGTCGCGAGGAGCGAGCGTCGATCGCACTGGCGACGGTGTTGATGGCGGCGACGAGAGGCCGGGCGGCGAAGCCGAGCCGGGCGTGGCGGAACATGAGATCGATGTACATCGAGAGCAGCATGCCGAGGCAGGCGGTCGTTCCGGAGGCGGGCGTCACCCTAACGGACGCCCACGCACCGTTGTCCCGGAAGAGCTTTTCCAGCCCGGCGTGCGTCCAGCGCCAGTAGTCGGTGGGAGACGGGTGATAGGCCATGACGCCGTGCGTCGACGTCAGCACGCGACCACCGGGCGCCGTCACGCGGTGGAGCTCCGACACAGCCTGGGCGGGGTCGTCGCAGTGCTCGAGCACCTGGTTGCAGAGGACGACGTCAAAGCTTCCGTCGTCGACGGGAAGCGCCTCGACGGATCCCTTCAGCTCGGCACGTGGGTTGTCGACCGGGTCGACTCCCACGTATGAGGCCGCATGGGGCGAGAAGAGCTGCTCGTACGGCTTCGCGCCGCAGCCGACGTCGAGGACTCGGTAGGGGCCGAGGGCCCGGAGCGCATCCTCCGCCTGTTCGGCGAGCCAGTGGACGAGCGGCGCGCGCACGGCGTACGTCGGCATCGACCTCGGCGGGTCGAGCCTCGGATCAGCCATCGGCGTCCTCCTCGATCGTTGCGGCCCCGGCGGCCGCGAGCCCGAGCAGGAGACATGTCGCCGCCTGTAACGGGATCCCGGCGACGATCCCGAGCGAGGCCCACTCTCCAGCCAGTGTCAGGAGCGCGCACAGCACGGCGAGCCCTGCGCCGGCAGCCCACGGGCTCGGCGCGTAGGTCGCGGTTCGCCAGGCCAGGACGAGCCCGGCCGCGCCGACGGCAAGTAGCAGAAGGAGACCGATTATCCCGGAGTCGGCGAGCATCTGGATGTAGAGGTTCTGGACGCCCCATTCGCGACCTTCCGCCGGAAACGCGAGGTCGACGACGTCCGGAAAGCGCTCGCGCGCATCGGGCACGTACGGCTCGAAGACCTCGGGTCGCGCCGATCGTTGCCAGCCAACGCCGACGATCGGGTTGTCCTGCCAGATCCGCAGCCCGATGTACGCGAGCACAGTGCGCTGTGAGTACGTCTCGACACCGGCGACCGAATCGCTCTGCCGGATTCCGACGAACTGCAAAAGGTCGTCGAGCGCTGCGCTACGAACGGCGCCGACGCCGCCGCCTACGACGACGACTACTGCTGCCAGTGCCAGGAGTTGGCGACGGTTCGGCTCGAACCGACGTCGAGCGCCAAGGGCCAGTGCCACGGCGCCTACGGCGAAGCCGGCCGCAGCCGCGACCGATCCGGCAAGGATCAGCCCGCCGGCGCCGCTCGCTAGAGCAACGACGAACAGCGAGTGACATGGCATCTGCCTGCGGCCGACGAGCAAGCCAGCGCATGCGAGGCTGACGCCCAGCACCGCGAGAGCCGCGAGATCGTGGCGCCCGAGGAATGACGGATACCGCCATCCCGCACTCGACACAGCGAAGACGTCGAGCCCGAGGAACTGGAGTATCGCTACCCCGGTTGCCACGGCGCACCACAGAACAAGACCCCCGAGGAGAATCGTCACGTCCGCTGCTCGACGAACGACAAGCGGCACCGCCACGGCGAGCAGGGCGTACTCGCCGAGCTTGAGGAAGCTCACGAGGTGCTCATCGAACAGCGCGTCGCCGGTCGAGGCCGGCCGCAGGGTGGCGAACGCCATCCAGGCAAGGAACGCTGAGCCGGCGATCCAGAGACCGGTACCTGGCCTCAGCCGATCGAGCCCATGCTCTGTCGCTGCGACGATTGCGGCTGCAACCACAGCCAGGAGGGCGATATCCGAGAGACGAACGTCCATGGTCGTCGAGCCGAGCTCGACGCCGTACTCCGGCTGGAAGCGCTCGTGGAGGAACAGGAACGGCGTCGAGGCCGTGAGGACGACGACGCCATAGGAGTTGCGATCGACGAGATTGCGGAGGCGAGACGGCATCGGCGAGGTTTCAAGCGGCGGGGTCGCCACCGCGCCACTATAGGCGCGGCTGCGAGCAGGGCCGTCGTCGTGTCTACTGCTCGGGGAACATGCTCGTGGCGCGCCTAGACTGACCCTCCGATGGCTGCTCGCCTGCTTCGGCGTCGATCTGCGACAGCCGCGTGGATCTACGCCGCGGTCGCATTCGGCATCATCGGCACGGTCGTCGCGGCGCGTGTCCTCGGGCTCGAGGAGTTCGGCGTCTTCGCGACCGCGCTCGCCGCCGTCGGCTTCTTCCAGATCCTCCTCGACCTCACGGTGGAGGAGTCGCTGACGAAATATGGCTTCCGGTACGTCGCGGCCGAGGATTGGGGACGCCTGAGGCGGCTCTTTCGGCAGATGCTCCTGCTCAAGATCCTCGGCGGGGGCCTCGCAACCGTCATCCTCGTCGGCCTCGCACCGTTCGCAGACGAGATCTTCGGTGCCGACGGTGTAACGCAGGCACTTCTCGCCGCCGCGCTCTTGCCGCTCGTCCAGTCCACCGAGAACGTCGGCGCGACGGCGCTCCTCCTGCACAGCAGATACGATCTGAGAGGCGTCTACCAGGCGGGCTCTGCGGTTCTCCGGCTGCTGGCGATCATGACCGCCGCTCCGCACGGAGTCACGGAGACGCTGGTCGCGATCGTCGTCGCGCAGGCGATCGCGACGGCCGTCATCTCGGTCGTCGGCCACGTTGCACTCGGTCGCTTTCCTTCGGCGCCGGCCCGACCCCTAGGGGAGGACGTACCGGGGATCCGCTCCTTCGTCGTCCAGTCGAGTCTCGCGACGGGAGTCATCTCGGCGCGGACGACCCTCGTCCCGCTCGTGCTGGGCATCGTCGCTGGGCCGACGCAGGTCGGTCTCTTCCGGATCGCGCAGACCCCGCAGACGGGGTTTGCCGCGGCGAGCTCACCGGCTCGGCTGATGTTGCTCACTGAGCAGACGCGCGACTGGGAGAAGGGCGAGCGCACGCGTGTGCTCGCAGGAGTGCGGAACTACTCCAGATGGGCAGGCGCGGTAATGCTCGTCTCCGTTCCGATCTTCTTCCTGGCGATGCCGTGGCTCGTCGAGACCGTCTTCGGAGCTGAGTACGACGACGCCGTCGATGCCGCACGCATCGTGCTTCTGGCTGCAGCGATCCACTTCGCGATCGGGTGGACCAAGTCGCTGCCCGTCACGATCGGCCGACCGCGCTTGCGGATCGTGACGCACGGCCTGGAGGCGATCGTTGCGATTCCGTTGGTAGCCGTTCTCGGCGCCGAATGGGGGGCCACAGGGGCGGCTGTCGCCGTGCTCGTCTCCACGATCGCGTTCACGGCCGCGTGGCTCGTCGTACTTGCGCACCTGCGTGCTGAGGTCGCCGAGGCTGAGCGCTCGGGCGGAGCGGCATTTCAATCGTGAGGGTCGTGATCGTCTCCGGGATCTGGCCACCCGACTCGGGCGGGCCCGCCAGTCATGCACCGGCGCTCTCGGCGTTTCTCCACGCACGTGGCCACGCTGTCGACGTGGTTACGACTGCCGATTCGGCCCCTGATCTTCGTGAGTACCCAGTGCACTGGGTAGCGCGTCGCTCGGCGACGCGGCATCTGCGCTCGGTATTCCTCGTGCGGCGGCTTGCGCGGGCAGCCGACGTCGTCTATGCGACGAGCATGGTCCGCCGTTCAGCCCTCGGAACAGTCCTCGCGCGCCGTCCGCTCGTCGTCAAGCTGACGACGGACGAGGTCTTCGAACGCCAGCGTCGGAGCGGGCGGTACCGGGGGACGATCGAGGAGTTCCAGCACGCGGGCGGCGGTTTGCGAGTCCGTCTGCTCCGATGGACGCGGGACAGCATGCTTCGCAAAGCGAGTCACATCTTCGTCCCGAGCGCCTATCTTCGACGAATCGCTCTCGGCTGGGGGTTGGATCCGGCTCAGGTTGGATTGCTTCCGAATCCTGCTCCGGACCTCCCTGCTCTTCCTGCCAAGGTGGAGCTTCGAGCCGAGCTGGGCCTCGCCGGACCGGTCGTGGCGTTTGCGGGGCGCCTTGCGGCCCCGAAGGCGCTCGGGATCGCTCTCGAGGCCATCGCCCAGGTCGACGGCGTGACGCTTGTGCTCGCTGGCGAGGGGCCTGATCGCTCACAGCTCGAAACCCGTGCCCGCGAGCTCGGCTTGGGGTCGAGGGCCCGCTTTCTCGGTGGGACGTCCCGCGAGGGCGTCCTGAGACTGTTCCGCGCCGCGGACGCCGCACTCCTCTCCTCGGCGTGGGAGAACTTCCCGCATGCCGTTGTCGAGGCGCTCGCCGTGGGGTGCCCCGTCATTGCGACAGCCGTCGGCGGGATTCCCGAGGTCGTTCGCGATGGCGAGAACGGCCTCCTCGTCCCTCCGGGGGATCCCGAGGCGCTCGCAGGCGCGCTCCGACGGTTCTTCGACGACGATGAGCTTCGTCGGCGACTCGCGGCGGCGGCGTCGGAGTCCGTGGCCGCCTACACCGAGGAAGCGGTTTTCACCCGCATCGAAGAAGAGCTCACGCGAGCTGCGATGCGATGAAGAAGAAGCTCCTTCTGGTAGGCCGAATGCGCTACTCGATCCCGCTATCGGCGTCGCTCGAGCAGAAGTTCGACGCGCTGTCGAGTGAGCTCGATGTTCATGTCCTCGGGAGCGACGCGGGTGGGCACGGGCAGGATGCGCGCTTCCGACTCGTCCGACGCGTGCGGCCGAGCGTGCTTGACGGCCCGAGCTTCTACGCGCTCCTTCCCTTCCGCGTCGCGCGCGAGATCCGCGACTTCAGGCCGGACGCCGTTCTCGTGCAGGGCGCCCAGGAGGCTGCGCTCGTAAACCTCGGCCGGAGACTGGCGCGCGTACCGACGCGCGTTATCGCCGACATCCACGGCGATCCGGCAGCACCCACGAGGCTCTACGGCTCGCCGATCCGCAAGGCGCTCGCACCCTTCGGGGACTGGCTGGCACGGCGTGGGCTTCGCAGCGCTGACGGCATCCGCACGATCTCGTCCTACACGTCGGGCATCGTCCGCGAAGCGGGAGTCGAGCCCACGGCGACGTTCGCGGCGTTCATGGATCTCGAGCCCTTCCTGGAGACCGAGCCGCGACCGCTGCCGGATCCACCCGTCGCTCTCTTCGTCGGCGTCCTCGAGCGCTACAAGGCGGTCGACGTGCTCGCCGAGGCGTGGCGCTCTGCGGCTCCGCGGGTACCAGACGCCACCCTGCACATCGTCGGGAGAGGCGCGCTTCACGATGTCGCCGCGAAACTGCTGACCGAACTGCCGGGTCAGACTCGCTGGACCGACACACTGACGACAGCCGAGGTGGCTCGCGCGCTGGATGACGCGACCGTCCTGGTCCTTCCGTCACGCTCGGAGGGGCTCGGCCGCGTCGTCGTGGAGGCGTTTTGCCGCGGCCGCGGCGTCGTCGCGAGCCGCGTGGGCGGCATTCCGGACATCGTCGTGGAGGGTGAGACGGGACTTCTGGTGCCACCCGGAGACGCAGCCGTGCTTGCGAATGCCCTCGTGCAGGTGCTCTCCGAGCGAACGCTCGCAGAGCGGCTCGGTGCTGCAGCGCGCGTCGCGGTAGAACCGTGGCTCGCGACGCCTGAGGAATACGCGCGCCGGATCCGTGAGCTCGTGGAGAGCGTTCTTGCGTAGCTGCGATCACGGATCCCAGCGCATGAACCACATGTGAGGACCGCCATCGGGCGCATCAGTGTCCTCGACGACGCGGAACCCGATGCGCTCGTGAAGCGGCACGTTGCGCGCCGTTGCCGCTTCGAGCAAGACACTCGCCCCGTCGACGCGCGCTCTGGACATGCCGAAGTCGATAGGCGGTATCCACACGGCCGCACCCATCCCGCGGCCGGCTTCCCACACGACTCCGAGGTCGCACAGCCCGTCGAGGAAATACTCGAACGCCGAAAGGATGCGCCTCCGCATGCTCGACGACCGCGCCCGGCCTGGGTGATCTCGACGGGCGTTGTCACGTCCTCGTCTCCGTCTGGAAACGATCAGGCGTCGGGTTGCGTGCTGGCGTAGATCGGTGCGCCGAGCTGATCTTGCTGTCGGAATGCGGTCATCTCTGCGGTGA
>Ga0209342_10006139_pt1 | contig 12245 bp, 10 predicted proteins | sample RifCSP16_2_FD_184023 | JGI IMG/M metagenome (GOLD analysis project Ga0209342, IMG submission 184023) | Soil microbial communities from Rifle, Colorado - Rifle CSP2_sed 16_2 (SPAdes) (version 2) | ecosystem: Environmental > Terrestrial > Deep subsurface > Rock core/Sediment | place: Rifle... | reverse complement strand
CGCCCCTGCACGTCGCAACAGGTCCAGCGAAGCCCGGTAGGCGCCGAGCATCAGATGGGTGCCGTTGTCGACGTCCTCCCCGGACTGAGCGTCACGGAAGGAGGTGGCCCGCCCGCCCAGAATCCCCCGGCGCTCCAAGAGCACGACCTGGTGCCGCTGCTCTTGAAGGGCGATGGCGGCGGTGAGGCCGGCGAAGCCGCCGCCGATCACCACCACCCTCATGCCGACACCAGGTAAGCGCGGGCCAGCGCCCTGAGCGCGATCCAGGCCTTCCGCGGACGGGGGATGCGAACCGGTGGCCCCAACGGATAGCCCCGAGCCTCGATCTCGTCCAGAATGGCCCGGTACACCGCACCCATGACCTCGGCCGGGGCCATGGCCCGGCGGTCGGAGCAGGGAAGCAGGGTGGCCGCTCGCTCATAGTGCTCCCGTGCCCGCCCGGCCTCGAAAGCCAGGAGCCTGCGCACCGCCGGTGGCGGTTGCCCGCCGGCCTTCGCCGCCGCCATCATCTCCTCCTCGCTGACGTCGAAGCGGGCCAGGTCGTCGAGCGGAAAGTAGAGCCGGCCCAAAGCTGCGTCGCTAGTGACGTCGCGCAGGATGTTGGTGAGCTGCAGGGCCAGGCCCAGGTTGATGGCGTAGTCGCGGGTGGCGGGATCCCGGTAGCCGAAGACCTCGATGGAAGCCAGGCCCACCGCCGAGGCCACCCGCTCGCAGTAGAGGCGCAGGTCGGCAAAGCTCGGATAACGGATGGCGTTCAAGTCCATGCGGCAGCCGGCCACGATGTCCTCGAAGCAGCCGCGGGGGATGGGGAAGCGATTGACCGCCTGGGCCAGCTCTCGCCCCAACTCGGTCTGGGGCTCTCCGGCATAGCAGCGGTGCGCCTCCGCCAGCCAACGGACCAGGCCTGCCTCCCCTTCCCCATCGGGCTCGTCGACGCAGTCGTCCACCACCCTGCAGAAGGAGTAGACGGCGTAGATGGCCTCCCGCTTGTCGCGCGGGAGGATCCGGAAAGCGTAGTAGAAGTTGGTGCCGCTCTGACGCGTGAGGCGGGCGGACAGGCGTTCCATGCTGCGTCGCTAGGCGGCTGGCCAGCGCAGGGCTCGCCAGGCCAGGCCCAGCTTGGCGGGAAGCCGGTAGTGAGGGCGCCGGCGGAAGACGTCGTAGCCCACCGCCTCGATGCGGTCCAGGATGCCGCTGCCTCCCAGCCAGGTGAGGCGCAGCTCGAAGCGCAGGTCGCGGCCCACCCGGTCGCACAGCGGCCGGCCGCGGTCGAACAGCCCCCGGGTGCGAGCCACCAGTTCCCGGAGCAGGTCGGCGATGCCCTGGCTCACGACGCCGGCGTGAAGGTCGGCCTCGCTCACCTGGAAGCGATCGAGCAGCTCGGCCGGCACGTAGATCCGGTCCTTGCCGAGGTCGACGGCCAGGTCCTGCCAGTGGTTGGCGAGCTGGAGGGCCGTGCACAGGGCGTCCGCGAGAGGGGTGAGCTCAGGATCGCGGTAGCCGAACACCAGCAGCACCAACCGACCCACCGGATCGGCGGAGCGCCGGCAGTAGTCGAGCAGCTCCGGCCAGTTCGCATAACGATGCTTCTCGGTGTCCTGGCGGAAGGCCGAGAGCAGGTCGAGCAGGAGCTGCTTGGGGATCTCCAGGCGCCGCACCGTCTCTGCCAGGGCCAGGAACACCGGATCCTCGGCCTCCCCGCGATAGGCGGCGTGCAGCCGCTCCTCCCACTGGTCGAGCTTCTCCGCCCGCATCCCCGCATAGCAGGGCTCGTCGGCGAAGTCGTCGGCAGTCCGGGCGAAGGCATACAGCGCGTGCACGTAGGCCCGCTTGTCCTTGGGCACGAAGAGCCCCACCGGGAAGTTCTCGTAGTGGGCGCGGACCCGGGCTTCGCAGTGGGCGAAAGCCTCCTCCAGGCTCAGGTTGGCGGTCACGACCGGCGATCATAGCACCCGGCTGGCGGCGATTGCGGCTATCATGGGCGGATTGTGGAGATCGCGCTCGGCTTCTTGATTGCCGTCACCATCGGCCTCACCGGCGTGGGTGGCGGCGTTCTCACCGTCCCCGTCCTTGTCCTCTTTCTGGGCGTGCCAGCGGCCACCGCGGTGGGCACCGCTCTTGCGTTCAGCGCTCTGGTCAAGCTCCCGGCCGGCTTCGTCTACGTGCAGCAGAAAAAGGTCGACTACCGCGTGCTCAAGGCCATGTTGCTGGGAGGCATTCCTGGCGTGATCGCGGGGTCCTTCTTGCTCAGCCACCTGGAGGACGCCGGGCTCCGGAACCTGGTGCTGGTCCTGGTGGGCCTCACCATCGCCGCCACCGCCGGCCTCAATCTGGTGCGGCTCTTGAAAGGCCCCGAGGATCAGCGTCCCCCTCATCCCGAACGCCTGCGCTTTCTCCCCGCCTTCACCTTCCTCATCGGTCTCGAGGTCGGTTTTTCTTCGGCGGGCGCCGGTGCCCTGGGCACTCTGGTCCTCTTCTACTTCACGACACTCCCGGCGGCGGGCATCGTGGGCACCGATTTGCTCTTCGGCTTGGCCCTCTCCGCCGTCGGCGGCGGGCTTCACCTGAGTCTCGGCGCCTGGGATCCGAACCTCTTCGGCAAGCTGGTTCTGGGCGGCGTGCCCGGCGCGCTCCTGGGAGCGCGGCTCGCCACCGTGCTGCCCTCCCGCATGCTGCGGGGGGCGCTTCTGGTCTGGCTCACCTACCTTGGCTCCCAGCTCCTCTATCGCGGCATCACAGCCGGCGCCCGCTGATCGCGAAGGGACAGCACCAGAGGAAGCAGTCAGCTCTCAGCAATCAGCACTCAGCTACGGCAGCGGATGAGGTTGGGGGACTGAAAGCTGATCGCTGACCGGTACCACATGCGAGAGGAAGCAGTCAGCACTCAGCGCTCAGCTACGGCAGCGGGTGAGCTTGGGGGGCTGAAAGCTGATCGCTGACCGCTACCACATGCGAACGGTCCCCATCGCCGATCGTCCTTCTGCGGCTGACGCCGGGAGCCTTCACGTGGTGCTGGTGGAGCCCGAGATCCACTGGAACACCGGCAACGCCGGGCGCACCTGCCTGGCGGCGGGAGCCCAGCTTCATCTGATCGAGCCCCTCGGCTTCTCCCTCGCCGATCGTGAGCTTCGCCGTTCCGGCCTGGACTATTGGCCACGCGTGAAGCCGCGGGTCTGGCCCTCGTGGCCCGCCTTCGAGCCGGAGCTCGGCGGGTTAGGCGAGGCCTGGTTCATCAGCCCGGAGGGCGAAAGGGACCTCTGGGACGCTGCCTTTGGCCCTCCGACCGTGCTGCTCTTCGGCAAGGAGACCGTCGGCTTCGCGCCGGAGCTTCGAGAGCGCTACCGCAGTCGGCTGCTGCGCATCCCGATGGCCGATCCCGCCCTACGCTCGCTCAACCTCTCCACCGCGGTCGGCATCGTCCTCTACGAGGTGCTGCGCCAGCGCCGACGACAGCAAGGGCAAACACAGAGACACTGAGACACAGAGAACCAAGACGGCAACCGTCGACAGGGGGCTGCAGCGGCTCTCACCTAACCTGTCCGACGGTGGCTTCGTTGTCTCTTCGCTGTTCTTGTTCCCCGTTCTGCTTGTCTCTGTGCCTCTGTCCGTCTGTGGTTTCCCCCGCTCCCACCGCGGGCTACGCCACCTTGGCGCCGCGGAGCAGGTGCGGCTGGTCGGCCACGCGGTCGAGTCGCAGGAGCAAGAGCGCGCCCGGAAGGCTGATCGGCACCATCAGCAGCCAGAAGGCGGCGTCGCCGAGCCGAGCGTGCAGGGGGACCGAGAGCAGCGGGTTGACGGCGAAGGCCAGGCTCCAACTCGCCTGGAACAGGCTCAGGTAGCGGCCTCTAGCGTTTGGCGGGGCCCAGTCGGCGATGAAGGCCTGCTGCTGCGGGCTCACCAGGATCTCGCCCGCCGTCCAGATCAGCAGGCTGAGAAGGAACCAGCTCCAGTGCAGAATCAGACCGCCTATTCCGAAGCCGAGACCGGCCAGGAGCATGCCCAGGGCCGCAACCCGCAACCGCCGGCAACCACCGAGGGCCTGGGCTACCGAGACCTCCAGGAAGGCGATCAAGAGACCATTCACCGCCATCAAGGCCCCGTAGGTGCGCGCCGGATAGCCGGCGGCCAGGGTGACGGTGAGGGGCAGCACGGTCACGAAGCTGAAGAAGACCAGCGAGAAGCTGAACGCCACCGCCACCGCCTGCAAGAACACGACGTCCCGCCAGGGGCTTGCCACAGGCGAGGGTGGGGCCTGATCCGAGGCGGGTCTTTCGCGGGGCGGTTCCGGGATGGACAGGAAGACCAGCAGGCCGAAGAGCAAGGTGGTGAGGCCGTCGCCCAGGAAGAGCGCGCGCCAGCTCCAGTCCGCCACCACGCCACCTAACGCAAGGCCGCCGGCGAAGCCCAGGTTCACGGCCATGCGCAGGGCCCCGAACCCGACCGCACGCTGGGCCGAAGGCAGAAGGTCGCCGATCAGCGCCGAGGCGGCAGGGCGATAGAGATCGGCCAGAAAGCCCAGCCCCATCAACATGGCCACGAAGATCGGTAGCGAAGGCGCAGCGGCCATCGTCGTGGCCAGGACTCCACTGCCCAGGAGACTCACGAGCAGCGTGCGCCGGCGCCCCAGGCGGTCGCTCAGGATCCCGCCCGCCAGAATCGAGAGCAACGTGCCGGCGCCGTAGGCGGACAGAATGGCCGCCACCTGCCGCGGAGTCAGGCCGAATTCGCGGCGCAGAACCAGCGCCAGAAAAGGCAGGATGAAGGTGCCCAGCCGGTTGATGAAGGTCCCCAGCAGCAGAACCTGTACCGTCCCGGGCAGACGGCGCACAATGCGGACCGGACTCTCGATCATGAGGACGGCAGCGTAGCGCAAGAACGACGGCGGGCGGCAATCGGCGCGGACCGACCGTGCGCCACAAAGTCACCAACGACCGAAGAACGGAGGCCGGAGCGCCCCCAGACCGAGACGCAAGCTCGCGAGTGTCCGCGGGCTGACCGATGGTGACAAGTTGACAGCCGGCGGATGGCGCCGGGATACTCGCTTTCATGGCGTGCGGTAGCCAGCGGCAGCCTTTCCCCCGGCCGCGACCCACGACCCACCCCCCAGGAGCTTCGATCGATGGCGCTGAGACGTGAACTTGCCGGGCTCGCCGCAGGGTTGCTCTGCCTCCTGCTGCCGGCTGGGACCCGGGCCGAATCGGCCCCGGTCGCGGTGACGGTCAAGGACTCGTCGGGCGCCTCGCTCGCGGGTGCCACCGTCGCCCTGCTCGACGCCCAGCGGGCGGCTGTCGCCTCCGCCCGCGCCGACGCCAGCGGTCGAGTGTCGTTCACCGTCCCCCCTGGCACTTACCTGATCGCCGCTGGCGCCAGCGGCTTCGCCGAGCACCGCCAGCCGCTCAGGGTGGGCAGCGCCGGCAGCGCCCTGGAGATCACGCTGTCCCCCGCGCCGCTGGCCGAGGAACTGACGATCACGGCCAGCCCTGGTTTGGTGCAACACGTCGACGCGGCGGCCCAGCAGGTCAACGTGATCAGCGGCGAGGAGATCGGCCAGCGCGCCCAGGCGGTGCTGGCCCAGGCGGTAGCCGAGGAGGTGGGCGTCCACCTGCAGCGCACCAGCCCCACCATCGGCGGCGTCTTCGTGCGCGGCATGACCGGCAACAAGGTGAGCGTGTTCGTCGACGGCGTGCGGTACTCGACCGGCGCCGCGCGGGGCGGGATCAACACCTTCTTCAACCTGAACGAGCCCAGCTCCCTCGACGGCGTGGAGGTGCTGCGGGGGCCGTCGAGCGCCCAGTACGGAAGCGACGCCATCGGGGGCAGCGTACAGCTCCTGTCTCACTTGCCGTCGGTCGGCGCCGGGGGCGACCGCTTCTCCGGCACCTGGAACGCGTCAGGCGGCAGCGCGGACGCGAGCTTCGGTTCTAGCCTGCGAGCCGACTACGCGGGTGAGCGGCTGGCGCTTTCGGCTTCGCTTTCGGGCCGGCGGGTGAATCGACTGAGGCCCGGTGGGGGCCTCGATTCGCACAACGCGGTGACCCGCTTCTTCGGCCTCGACAGCGACCTGGTGATCGACGAACGATTGCCCGACACCGCCTTCACGCAGTACGGGGGTAGCCTCCGCGCTGCCTGGTCCTTCGACGCCAGGACCCAGCTCATCGCCAGCTACACCCGCGGCCAGCAGGACGGAGGCAGGCGTTACGACCAACTCCTGGGCGGGGACGGCAACCTGGTCGCCGACCTGCGCAATCTGATGCTCGATTTCGGCTACCTGAAGCTGGACCGGCGCCAGCTGGGGCCCTTCGACCAGCTCACCCTCGCCTACTCCTTCAACAGCCAGCGCGAGGAGCGCGTCAATCAGGGTGGCAACGGCAACCCAAGGGCCTCCATCAACCACGAACCGGAACGCACCACCGTTCACGGCTTCCAGGCCTCGGCGCAGAAGTACTGGCGCGGGCACGCGCTGGGCCTGGGCGGAGACGCCTACCTCGAGCACGTAACCTCTCCGTCGTTCTCCTCCAATCCGGGCACCGGGACCATCTCCACCCGCCGGGGCCGGGTGCCCGACGGCGCCCGCTTCCGTAGCGGTGGCGTCTACTTGCAGGACGTGTTTCAGGCCTCCCGCCGCCTCACCCTGAGCGGCTCGCTGCGCTGGAACTACGCCGCCTACCAGGCCAGGGCGGCAGACAGCCCGCTGGTGGGCGGCCGGCCGCTCTGGCCTGACGACTCGCTCACGGTGAGCAGCCCGACCTTCCGCGCCGGCGCGGTGCTGGAGCTTGTGGACGGGCTCGCGCTGTCCGCCGGGGTCGGGCGCGGCTACCGCGCACCCCACATCACCGACCTGGGCACCCTGGGCCTGACCGGGGCCGGATTCGAGGTGGCGGGGCCCGAGATCGAGGCCCTCGGCGGCACCTTGGGCACCACGGCGGACGCGGCGGCCCTGAGCAGCGGCATCCCGGTGTCTCAGCAGCAACCCGAGGAAAGCCTGTCCTTCGAGGCGGCCCTGCGCCTGCGCAGGTCTCGCTTCGATTTCGATCTGGCCGCCTTCCGCACCGACGTCGATCACAACATCACCAAGCAGGCGCTGATCCTGCCGGCCGGATCGGTTGGCGTCAGCCTGGGCGATCAGACGGTCTCGCGCCAGGACCCAAGCGGGGTCGTCTACGTGCCGGTCAGCAGCAATCCGGTGCTGGTGCGCGCCAACTCCGACGACGCGCGGATCTGGGGGCTCGAGGCCACTCTGAACGCCAAACCGGCCGCGGCCTGGACGGTGGCCGTGGCCGCCACCTACCTGCACGCGGAGGACAAGCGCACCGGCCTGCCGCCTAACCTCGAGGGCGGCACCCCGGCCCCGGATGGGTGGCTGAAGATTCGCTATGCGCCCGGCGAAGGGCGTCGGCTCTGGGTGGAACCGTACCTCCACCTGGCGTTGGCGCAGGACCGGCTCTCGTCCCTCGATCTCGGCGACCGCCGCACGGGGGCCGGCCGCTCGCGAAGCTCAATCGCCAGCTTCTTCAACAACGGGGCCCGCGCCCGCGGCCTGATCGGCGACGGGCCGGACGGCCGTCCCGGAACCGCGGACGACGTGCTGCTGGCCACCGGGGAGACCCTGGCGCAAGTCCAGACCCGGGTGCTCGGCGATGCCGGCTCGGCCCCTCTCTACACCGAGGTCGAGGGCTACGCCGTGCTCGGCCTGCGGGGATCCTTGCGCTTTGGCGCCCACGAAGTGTTCCTCGACCTCCAAAACCTCGGCGACCGCAACTACCGGGGGGTCTCCTGGGGCGTCGATGCCCCGGGCCGGGGCGTGTACCTGAGCTACCGGGCTCGGTTCTGAACGCGGGGGCGTGAGGCCGGGAACCCGGCGATCAGCTCTCAGCATTCAGCAGTCAGCGACGGAAGGCGTCCGAGGCTGTGGAGAACGAACCGGCTCGCACTGTGGCTGCTGCCGTTGCTGAGAGCTGACCGCTGAACGCTGACAGCTACCCCGGCTTGCCTCATTGTGCTACATGTAGCACAATGGAGCGGTGAAGAGCGCAGGCGTTCGTGAGGCACGGCAGAACCTCTCGGTGCTGCTGGCCGAGGTGGTCAAGGGCCACGAGATCCTGATCACCGATCGGGGCCGACCGGTGGCCCGGCTGGTGGCTCCGCTCCCCCTTTCAGCCCAGCCCTTCCAGGGACATGCCGCCTTCAGGCGCGCCATGCCGGCTCTGACCCCGCCGCTCTCGATCACGCTGCTGGGACCCGGGGAGCAGCCCGGGCGGGCGGTAGGCGGCTGGAGCGGCGACTTGCCGGGCCCGCTCTACCTCGACGCGACGGCCCTGGCCGGGCTCTACTTCCCCGAGGCCCTGAGCCCGCGCCTGGACCGCGCCTTCAAGGGCCGCCGCGACCTCACCGTCTCCGACCTGGCGGTGACCGAGCTCCTGAGCGCGGTGGCCGCCCGCCCGCGCGAGATCGCCGCCCGGATGGCGACCCGCCTGCACATAGCGCTGCTCAAGGACCTCGACTCCGGCACCTTCCGGCGGGCGGAGATCGTCCCCGCCACTCACCGCGCCGCCGAACGCCTACTGCTGACCCTGAGCGAACACGCGCTGGCTCCGCGCGAGGCGCTCCACCTGGCCCTGGCCATGACGGCCGGCGTCACCGGCATCCTCACCTTCGACCCCCGGCTGGCCCGGGCCGCACGGGCCATCGGCCTCACCGCCCTGCCATGAATCGGGTCGGTTTCGCCCTCCGGAACGCGCTGACCGGCGGCTATCGGTGGGCCGACCTCAAGGCCGACCTGATGGCGGGCACGGTGGTCGGCATCGTGGCCCTACCGCTGTCGATGGCGCTGGCCATTGCCTCGGGCGTCGCCCCGCAGCACGGCCTGTACACCGCCATCGTGGGCGGCTTCGTGATCGCCCTGCTCGGGGGCTCGCGGGTTCAGGTCTCGGGCCCCACCGCGGCCTTCGTGGTGATCCTGGCGCCTATTGCAAGCCGCTTCGGCCTGGGTGGGCTGCTGCTGGCCACCGCGCTGGCCGGGATCATTCTGATCGCCATGGGCGCGGCGGGCATGGGCCGCTTCATCGAGTTCGTGCCCTACCCGGTCACCACCGGCTTCACCGCCGGCATCGCGGTGGTGATCGGCACCCTCCAGATCAAGGACCTCTTGGGCTTGAGCGCGGGCAAGCTGCCCGAGCACTACCTGGACAAGATCGAGGTGCTGTGGGCCGCGCTTCCCAGCGCCCGTTGGCCCGACTTCGCCATCGGCGCCTTCACGCTGGCGGTGCTGATCCTGTGGCCGCGCCTGACGCACCGGATACCCGGCCCGCTGGTGGCGCTGAGCTTGGGGGCCGGCGCCGCCTTCCTGCTCGCCCGCGCCGTCTCCGGCTTCGAGGTCGCGACCATCGCTTCCCGCTTCAGCCACCAGGTGGCCGGCCTCACGGTCCCCGGCATCCCTCGGCAACTGCCGCTACCGCTTCTGCCCTGGCACCTACCGGGTCCCGACGGGGCGCCGCTCAGCCTGAGCTTCCGACTCCTGCGCGACCTCACGCCTTCCGCCTTCGCCATCGCCATGCTGGGCGCCATCGAGTCCCTGCTCTCGGCGGTGGTGGCCGACGGCATGACCGGCGGCCAGCACGATCCCGACACCGAGCTTCTGGCCCAGGGAATCGGCAACCTGGCGGCGCCCTGCTTCGGCGGCATCGCGGCCACCGGTGCCATCGCCCGCACCGCCACCAGCATCCGCTCGGGAGCCCGCTCGCCGGTGGCCGCCGCCTTCCACGCCGTGTTCGTGCTGCTGGCGGTGCTGTTGCTGGCGCCGCTCCTCGGCTACCTGCCGATGGCCTCGCTGGCCGCACTGCTCCTGGTGGTGGCCTGGAACATGAGCGAGTCCAAGCACTTCCTGCACCTGCTGCGGGTGGCGCCCCGCAGCGACATCGTGGTGCTTCTCACCTGCTTCGGCCTCACCGTCTTCTTCGACATGGTGGTGTCGGTCACGGCCGGCATCCTGATCGCGGCCCTGCTCTTCATGCGGCGCATGGCGGAAGTGTCGGGCGTCACCCTGGTGGGTGAAGGCCACCCCGACCTCGATCGGCCGCTGCCTCGAGGTGTCGTGCTCTACGACATCGCCGGCCCCCTCTTCTTCGGAGCCGCCCAGAAGGCCATGATGGCGCTCCGCACGGTGGAACAGGGCAACGTCCAGGTGGTGGTGCTCGACCTGGAGCACGTGCCCGCCATCGACGCCACCGGCCTGGTGGGGCTGGAGTCGCTGGTCAAGCGGCTGAACGAGGCCAAGATCAAGGTGATCCTGGTGGGCATGCAAGACCAGCCGCTGCGGGCCCTGGCCAAGGCGGGGTGGCGCAACCGCCAGGGCCGGCTGCGGATCTTTCGCTCCTTCGAGCGGGGAATCGCGGTCGCGCGCCGCTCGGCGGCAGGGCGGGCGACCCGCGAGGCCTGAAGCCGAGCGATCAGCTCACAGTGCTCAGCTCTCAGCTACGGTAGGGTACACCGCGCTCCAACCTCTCGCCGCCTGCCGTGGCTGAAAGCTGATCGCTGATCGCTGACTGCTGCCACCAACCCGACCTAGCGCCTGATCCGGGACCGCACTCCCTGGCCGGTCTGGGATCCCCACACCACGGCCACCTGGACGGTCTCGCGGGCGATGGCCGGGGTGGCGCGGGCCAGCTTCTTGCCGGCCGGCGTTTCGTAGAACGCGAGGATGTCCTTGACGTCCTGCTGCGTCAGGTGATGGTCGAGGATCGGCACCAGGAGGTCGGCAAAGGCGGAGGGACGCGCCTCACGCAGGAACTCCTCCCAGTAGCCCGCCGGGGTGTCGGGCATGGCGACCCGCATCACGCCCACCAACTGCTCCAAAGCCTCGGCACCGGCAGTGGCGGACCCGGTGACCTCGACCAGGCGCCTGAGGTCCTGGATCTTGTCGGTGGGAGCAGCCGGCTTCGCCTCCGGCTTGGCTTCCGGCTTGACCTGCGCCACCGCGGCCGGCGGCACGGCGCAAGAGCCCACCAGGGCCAGCGTCCCGGCCAGTCCGCCCCATCGCAACGCCCTTCTCAAGTCCATGTTGCCTCCTCGGTCCTTCGTGAAGCCGCAGGATGCCCCGGGCCGCGTCCAACTGCAAGCCCGCGGTTTTGCTTCGTTTCACGACGCAGACGACAGCAGACCGCGTATTCTGAAAGGACCCTATGACAGCCATCGGTCTCGCCGCTCTCGCGCTGCTGCTGGCCGGCCTGGACCCGCCGCCAACGCCCCACGTGCGGGGGCGCCTGATCGCGGAGGTCGCGTCCGTCCGTCCGGACCAACCGTTCTATGTCGGCCTGCACCTGTCGATGGACCCCGGCTGGCACACCTACTGGCTGAATCCGGGCGACTCGGGCCTGCCGACCCGGATGGCCTGGACGCCCGCGGACGGGGTGAGCACCGCGCCGCTGGAGTGGCCGACCCCCAGCGCCTTCGGCAGCGGCCCGCTGGTCTCCTACGGCTACAGCGGCGAGGTCCTGCTGCTGGCGCGAGTCACCCCAGCGGCCACCCTTCGACCCGGCCAGTCCCTGACGCTGGGGGGCCGAGCCTCCTGGCTGGAGTGCAAGGAGATCTGTATCCCGGGCCGGGTCGAGCTGAGCCTGACCCTGCCGGTCGCGCTCGAGGCGCCCCCGCCCTCCCCGGAGGCCGGCCGATTCGCCGAGACCCGGGACCGCCTCCCCCGACCGGCGACCGGCTGGCGCATAACGGCCTCCCGGGAGGAGAGACGGCTGACGCTAGCCCTTTCCCCGCCGGCCGGGGCTCCGCCGATCGGCGATGGCGCGACCTTCTTCGCCGAGCAGACCGGGCTGGTCGAGCATGGAGAGCCACAGAAGCTCCAGCGCTTGGCGCGCGGGGCTCGCCTCGAGATCCCACTCTCCGCCAACCCGACCCGGATCCCGGAACGACTGCGCGGCGTCCTGCTGGTCCCCGGCCGGCAGGGCGCCGAGACCTCACTCGCGGTCGACGTGCCCCTGTCGGGCGCAACCCAATCGTCAAGCAAAGGAGACAGACCATGATCAAGCCCCTCGTTGTCCCCGCTGCCGCACTCCTCGCCGCTCAACTCCTGGCGCCCGCGCCCGCTCTGGCCGCCGCCGATGTGGGCCAGTCCGCCCCCCAGTTCACCCTGTCCGACGCCACCGGCAAGAGCCACGCCCTTTCCGCCTACCAGGGCAAGTGGGTGGTCCTGGAGTGGGTGAACTTCGACTGCCCCTTCGTCAAGAAGCACTACGTCA
>Ga0209342_10006138_pt1 | contig 12252 bp, 22 predicted proteins | sample RifCSP16_2_FD_184023 | JGI IMG/M metagenome (GOLD analysis project Ga0209342, IMG submission 184023) | Soil microbial communities from Rifle, Colorado - Rifle CSP2_sed 16_2 (SPAdes) (version 2) | ecosystem: Environmental > Terrestrial > Deep subsurface > Rock core/Sediment | place: Rifle... | reverse complement strand
CGCTTCCGTTCCGCGCCGCACCGGGTCGTCAACAAGACCGGGCAGAGGCGCCACTCCATCCCGTTCTTCACCGCGCCGCGCACCGACGTCACGCTCGAGTGCCTGCCGACGTGCCAGGGCCCGGGCGTGTGGTTTTGGTTGTTCATACTTGCTTCTCCTTGGTTCCGGCCGGCTCGCGTTCGTCTACCCACTTAGCCAGCGCCTTCGCGCGCCGATCCGCCGTCGCGCGTGTCTTGATCTCGCAAAACTCGCCTACGGTCTTGATCTTCCCGGGACCAACCAACTGGCGCACCGTGTAGGCGCGCGGTCCGTGCGGTGGCTTTTCGGACGATACAAAGAACGTACCGCCTGGGCCCCGATAGCCGTAGCTTGCGAGCCGCGACTTGAAAAAGCGGAGCGTGTCGGCATCGAACCAGTGTCTGTCGACGCCGGGGGAGTAATCGCGCTCGATATCCGCGATGGATATGGTTTCTATGTCTAGCATGTGTGCTATCTCCGCGTGTAGTGGCTAGGTTAGCCCCGCCGCGCCCTGTTGCCAAGGCGCGGGGAGACTTAACTAGGCGTTGTCAAAATGGCAGCACACTAGGCCGCCAGTAGTTCGCGCAGTAGCACGCAATCCATGCCGTGCACGTTGAACACCGGCGCGTTAACCGGCACCGTGAACAGCTCGACATGCTCATAGCCGTTCGTGTCGACAGTGGTTAGGGCGAATGTGCCGGTGCGCACGTTGCAGGTTAACGTCAGATTTGCAGCAGTCATGGGATATCCCTCGCTTGTCGTAGAAGTGTGTGGGCTAAGCGTCGCGCAGCAGAATAGGCAGAGCTGTAATGCCTGTATTTGCGGGCAACCGTGGCGGCGCCCCGGACTGCGGTCCAATACTGGCCGTCGTGCTTGGACAGCACGCCTACTACTCCAATGAAGTTTCCGCCCACTCGCCGCGCTACTCGGTATTCCAGATTGTGCAGATACATGGCCTAGTCCTCTCCATCGCCGTGGCCGCACCCGATCTGTCCACACTCGGGGCAGTAATCGCCTTCGAGCAACTTCAGGATTTCGTAAGGATCCGCCGCAAAGCGTTGGTCATCGCCCACCATGCGCACAATTAGTCGGTCGGTGCGATTCTCAATTCCCGACCATTCCGTATCTTCGTCGGGCTCGGTTTCCCAGCCCAGCACGCGCCAAGCTACGTCGGGATTGCGAACGGTGTGGTATGCGCCGCGGTATTCGGGCGCCGGCTCGTAGTTGTTTCTTGATGGGTACATGGCTTAGCCCTCCAAGCCGCACGCTGTAAGGAAGCGCGCGCGGTCAAAACGGGGGTTTTCGGATGCGAAGTAGGTTGCTAATTCTTCCGATACATCGGTTGTTGCTTGCCGATATCCGGCGTCGATGTTGTGCCCTGGGCGGTTTTCCGGGCAGTAAGCGGCGCGCAACGCCGCCATGGTCTTAGCTATCGCCACGTAATGCTTTTTGGTCATCATGTCAGTCTTACCTCGTTTAGGTTTGCTGCTCCCCGCTCATATCCGGGCGAGTATCGGTTACTGTGCTGACAATATGGCCGCACGTTGCCGGCGATGCAATACCGTTGGTCCGCTGGCTAGAGGTTTCCGATAAACGGTGCAAAAAGCGCAGCGCGCTGGTAAAATGACAGCATGGCGGGCGACGGTAAAAGCATGGTGACGACACAGCACATAGACGCGGCTATTGAATTGCTGTCGATGGGCACGTCTCTTGTGGCCACTGCTAGAGCGTTGAATATAAAGACAACTACCCTGTACGACGCATTGCAGCGGTCCCCGAAAGATTCCGACCGATACGACCGCGCGCTGGAAATGCAAGCCGAAGTAGAAGTCGATGAAATCAAAGAGTTAGCGGATGACGTTAGTCTTGATCCTCGCTCTGTGCGAAACATGCTTGACGCCCGCAAATGGCGCGCGAGCAAGCGCAAGCCTCGCAAATACGGCGATCGGCTAGAGATTGCGGTCTCTCATGTCGTCCCCATCGCCGACGCTTTACATGAGGCGCGAGCGCGCGTGCGACCAGTGTGCGACCAAACAAACGTGGTAGATGCAGAGCTTGTAAGCAAATCAATCAGTTACAACAAAAGAGCCGCTGACTATGAATCAGCGGAGCCCGAAGAGGCGCCCGACCCGCTGAACATATTCTCTTAGCCGGCGACGGGGGGGGTGGGTAGGGGGGGTGGGGGCGGGAATTGGCGCGATCATCCGAGTCAAGGGACCCCCAACGTGCGAACAGAATCACTTTTTTGTAGAAAATTTTTTGAAATAAATTCGAGATGAACTGCACCAACTGCTTACAACCCCTCGGCCTATTCGCCGATCACGCTGACGTTTTCCCCGGATGCAGTCAAAACGGCATTAAGGTCCGCGGTTACTACGTTTACGAAGGCGCCGAGTATTGCGTCGAATGCTGGCTGAGCACGGGGCGCGCAGAAGAGGTGGCAGACAACAGACATGGGGAGTATGAAAGTGTCCGGTGAATTCTTTTGCGACGTGTGCCAAGAGCCGTTTACGGCGCGCACGATGGATGACGAAGCTGTCTGCCCGTTTTGCGGTGAGAATATCCTGCCCGAGCCCGAGGAGCAGTACGTCGACCGCTACGACGAGGCGGCGCATTAATGGCCTTCCCTCCAAAACAAAGCAACAGCGGCAGTCCGTACAGCGTCAAAGACGAAAAAACGCTGATGACGGAAATCTGGGATCCCGAGATCGCGGAGGATCCGTACAAGTTTGTCATGTTCGTTTTCCCCTGGGGCAAGGCGAATACGCCGCTTGCCGCGCATAAGGGGCCGAAGAACTGGCAGCGCGACGACCTGGAAGCCATAGCCGACCACATCCAGTCGAACAAAGAGCGTATCGCGCGCGGCATCGAGCCGCAGGTTTATCGCGAGGCAACGTCGTCCGGCCGCGGCCCCGGCAAGTCTGCGAAGCTGGGCTGGCTTTCGTACTGGAACATGTCGTGCAACCTGGGGTCGTCGACGATTATCACGGCGAACAGCGAGACGCAGCTTAAAACCAAGACGATGGCGGAACTGGGCAAGTGGCACACGCTCGCGATTAATTCGCATTGGTTTGAACGGCAGACGATGGCGTTGCATCCGACCCAGTGGTTCAAGGACGCATTGCGAAAACAGCTTAAAATCGACACCGGTTACTACTATGCGCAGGCCCAGCTTTGGTCAGAGGAAGACCCGGACAGTTTTGCTGGCGCGCACAACCCGCACGGAATGTTGGTCGAGTACGATGAGGCTTCCGGTATCCCCGCACCTATCTGGCAGGTGACGGAGGGTTTCTTCACCGAGCCGGTGCTACACCGCTATTGGGTGGTCAATTCCAACCCGCGCAAGAATACCGGGCCGTTCTTCGAGTGCTTTCACAAGAATCGAGCCTTCTGGTTGTACAAGTCGATCGACGCCCGCAAGGTCGAGGGGGCGGCGCTTGACGTTCTGAACGGGATCATCGCGCAGTATGGCGAGGATTCCGACGAGGCGAGGGTAGAGGTTAAGGGTGAGTTCCCGAAGCAAGGGGACGACCAACTGATAAGCCGCGAGACCGTCCAACAAGCGGCGGCGCGTCCAATGCCCGACCCGCCGGATAACCACGCGCCGCTCATCCTTGGGGTGGACGTCGGGCGCGGCGGCGATCCGAGCGTGATTCGGTGGCGCCGGGGGCGCGACGCGCGCTCCATTCCGAGGCGAGAGAACAAGGCGCGCGACAACATGGCGGTTGCGCATTGGGTCGCCGACTGGATTGAGAAGACGGACCCCGACGCGGTGTGCATCGATGCGGGTGCCGGCACGGGCGTTATCGACAAGTTGCGTGAGTTGAAGTACCGCGTCCACGAGATTTGGTTCGGAGGCAAGACGCTTGACCCGGGGTACTTCGATCTTCGAACGTCAATATGGGTGCGCATGGCCGATTGGCTGCCGGGGGCGTGCATCGACGACAGCACGGGACTGGAAGACGATCTGGCCGGCCCGGAGAAGCAGTACGTCGGGCACGACGGGATAACGAAGCTGGAGAGCAAGGACGATATGAAGAAGCGGGGGCTCGCGAGCCCTAACGATGGCGACGCGCTGGCGTTGACGTTTGCGGTGCGCGTGGCGCGGCGAGATAGGCAAGCGCTTGGCCGCGGGCGTCGAGCGGGCATAGCCCCCGGCACGGACTATCCGATTTTCGGTGCAAAAGCGTAACGGTATTTACTGAAAGCGGCGGATGAGGTACAATGCGGCTAGTGCTGACGTTTTGGCGGCGCGCTGACATGGGGGCGGTATGGGGTTTTTCGCTAAGCTGTTGACACACACCAAGCAGTCGGTTACCCCCCTGAAGCACAAGGAGCAGTACGACCCTCTGAATCTTTTCACGGCGCCGGATGTCCCGCCCCCGGGGGTCGCGCCGCTAAGTCCAGACACGGATCCTGCGGCACAAGCCGCTAGGGACGAAGCCCAACTCCGCGAACGTAAAGCCCAACTCCGCGCCCGGGGTAGGGCTAGTACGATTGCGACCGGCGGGCAAGGCGACACATCCGTGGCGTCTACGGCGAAAAGACTACTTCTCGGGTCGTAAATGACATCTACGGCCGACACCCTGGTCGGCGAGCTGGTCGCAGAGCAAGAGCAAGCGGCGTCCGATCGCGGCACGTTTGAATCGCATTGGCAAGAGATCGCCGAGCGCGTCTTCCCGGCGTACTCTGGCGCGTTCACTACGAACGGCCAGTTACAGACTCCAGGCAGTAAGCGCAATCAAGAAATTTTCGATCCGACCGCGGGCATATCTCTACAGAGATTCATGGCGGTCAACGAGTCGTTCATTACGCCGAGCAGCGAAAAGTGGCACGGCCTGGTACCGCCGAATCGGGAACTAGCTAAAGATCGCGCGACGCGCCTGTGGCTCGACGACGCGACGGATGCGCTGTTCAAGTACCGCTACGCCGCGAAGGCCAACTTCGTGTCGCAGGTGCAGCAGAACTATCTAGCGCTTGGAGCCTTTGGCTCTGGGTCGCTCTTTGTCGACGAACTGGACGGCGAACCCGGCCTTCGCTACAAGCACATCCACCTCGGCGAGATTTATTTCTTCGAGAACCATCAAGGGATCGTTGACAAGTTTATCCGGCGGTTTCCGTTGACGGCGCGGCAGGCGCGGCAGAAGTGGGGCGAAGACAAGCTGCCGACCGAGGTCAAGGTCGCGCTCGGTAAGAATTCGTCCGAGAATTTTTTCTTCCTGCACTGCGTCAAGCCGAGGGAAGACGTTGATCCGCGTCGGCGCGACTACGCCGGCATGCCGTACGTGTCGTACTACGTGTCGGTCACCGGCAAGAAACTTATTTCCGAGGGCGGGTACAACACGTTCCCGATTGCCATTTCGCGTCACGTTCAGGCGCCGGGCGAGGTATATGGCCGTAGTCCCGCGATGGATGTTCTGCCGGCCATCAAGACATTGAACGAGCAAACGAAGACGTGGATAAAGCAGGGCCACCGCGCGCTCGACCCGATTTATCTTCTGCACGACGACGGGATTCTGGATAGCTTCAGTGCGCTGCCGGGATCGATGGTGTACGGGGGCATGAGCGCCGAGGGGCGCCCTTTGGTGGGCACGCTCCCCGCCGGCCGCGTCGACATCGGCAAAGATCTCATGGACGACCAGCGGAGCATCATCCGCGACGCTTTCTACGTGACCTTGTTCCAGATTCTTACCGAGTCGCCGCAGATGACCGCGACGGAAGTATTGGAGCGGGTGCGCGAGAAAGGCATTTTATTGGCCCCAACGATGGGCCGGCAGCAGAGCGAGTTCCTCGGTCCGCTGATCGATCGAGAGCTGGACCTGCTGATGCGACAAGGGCTGATTCGCCGCATGCCGCCCGCGATGATCGAGGCGCGGGGGGAGTACAAGGTTCGTTACGACTCGCCGCTGTCGCGCATGATGAAGGCGCAAGAACTTGCAGGTACGCAGCGCGTTCTTCAATTCACCGGCGAGATATTCGCTATTACGCAAGACCCGTCGCTGTTCGATCCGTTCGATTTCGCGTCGATCCAGCGCGACATGGCCGAGGGTCAGGCGATGCCTACTCGGCACATGCTGTCGGCGGAAGCGATCGATGCCAAGATAAAAGCCCGCGCCGAAGCGCAGGCCGAGCAGCAAGCGATCGAGGCGGCCCCCGGCATGGCCGGCTTAATGAAAGCGGCACAACCGGCTATTAGAAAGGCGGCATAAACATGGCAACGGCATCTGAAATTCTGAACAAGAAGGAGGAACCGAAGCGGGCGCGCGACGTGTTGTCGACGGCTGAGACGTACAAAGCGCACGCTGACTTTACCCGGTACAAGATCGATAGCGGGAGCGAGTTGTCTTTTGACGAGTACGTGACGCAAATCTGGAAGCCGGGCAAGAAGTGACTCTCGCCGCAATAAAGCAGCGGCTTCTCGAATATATCGGTGGGCGCCGGCTCGCCTACCAGACGACGTTCCTAAATCCGCCCGGCAACGTCGTGCTGAAACACCTGGCGAAGTTCTGCCGTGCGCACGAGTCGACGTTTCACCCGGATCATGCGGTAAGCGATCGGCTCGATGGTCGCCGAGAGGTGTGGCTGGAAATTCAACGCCACCTTCAATTGACCGACGAACAGTTGTACCAACTTTACACTCCAAAGCAGTTTAACGAACGAGGTAACTAATGCCCGACGCAGCCCCTCCCACTACTCCCCCGGCGACACCGCCGGCCGCGCCCGCAGCTACTCCCCCGGCGACACCGCCGGCCGCGCCTCCTGCGTGGCACGCATCGCTCGACACAGATTCGCAAGGGTGGGTGCAACTGAAGGGCTTGGATAAACTGCCGTCCGATCAGGCGGTTGCCGAACTAGTGAAGGGCTGGTCCGGCGCCGAGAAGTTCATGGGCGTTCCCGCGGATCAGATTATGCGGTTGCCGAAAGACGGCGACACGGCGGCGCTTGACGCGGTGTACAGCAAGCTCGGCCGCCCGGCGGACCCGAAGGGGTACAAGTTCGACGCCATCGAAGGGTTTGACACCAAAGGGCTTGACGGGCTGCGCCCGGCGTTTCACAAGCTAGGACTGAACAACGCGCAAGCGAACGGGCTGGTCATGGAACTGGCGGCCCAGGAAGCAGCGGAGCAAGCGACCAAGAAAGCGGCGTTCGACGCCAAAGTGCTTGCCGAGAACGAGTTGCTGCAACGCGAATGGGGTGCGGCTCACGAGAAAAACACCCGGGTGGTGCAGGGTGTTGCTAGGGAATTGGGCGTATCTGTTGAAGCGATCGACGCGCTCGAAGTGGCGATCGGCACGGCGGCCACCTTGAAGCTGTTCCACACGATCGGCACTAAGTTTGGCGGCGAGGACCGGTTTATCGGCGGCGGCCCCCCGGGGTTCGGAGGCGTGATGAGCCCGGACGCCGCTCGCGCTAGGATCAGCGTGCTCAAGAACGACAAGGAATTTGCTACCAAACTGAGCGCGGGCAACGTAGATGCCCTCGCAGAGTGGAACAAGGTACACAGATACGCCGCGGGAATGGCAGCCTAAGATGCTGACGCCTGCGCAGAAGGAGAAGGAACGGGCATATCAGAAAAAAATACCGGGCGGCTAACAGGGGAATGAAACAGCGGTACCACGCGAAGTGGTACGTGACGAATAAAGAAAGAGTTGCGGCTAGGAGCCGCCGACGCATGTACGGCACAGACGGTGCGGCGCTGTGGTCCGCGCAGCAAGGACGGTGTGCGGTGTGCTCGGTCGAGTTGATGTTGCTTCCGTTGCGATCTAGGCACTTAGACCACAACCACGCTACCGGCGAAGTCCGGGGTTGGTTGTGCGCTCGATGTAACCGGGTTGCGGCTATTGAAAAACATCCGGCGATTGGCGCGCTCTTGAAGTACATCGGGTTCGTGATTGACAAAAAAGCCGCGCACTGCGATAATGACAGCGTGAAGTAGTCTCCGCCCCTAATCCGGGCGGAGATAAAAGCGGGGATCTCCCTATTAGGGGGAGTCCGCTGACGGCGAGAAAGAGCGCACCAGTGCCCCGGGGTTGACCGGGGAAGAAGCGGTTCCGCATTAGCGGGGATGCCCTTCGAAAAACGCAACTTGTTTTTCAGGAGGGTTTCTCCAAATGTCCATCAACGTAGTACCCGAACACGCGGCACTGCAATTCAGCTCGACCGTTGAGCTGCTGCTTCAGCAAAAAGGCTCCAAGCTCGGCATGGCCGTAACACACGGCACGCATGTCGGCGAGGGGGCTTCCCCGGTCGACCAGATCGAGGCTACCGAAGCCGAAGACGTAACAACCCGTTTCACCGACATGCCCCGCATTGATGCGGCCTTGACGCGACGCTGGGTGTACCCGACCGACTCTCATCACCCGCAGCTGATCGACACGTTCGACAAGTTGCGAATACTTACCGATCTACAAGGTCCATACGTTCGCAGCGCCGTTAATGCGATGGGACGTAAGCAGGATCGCCGCATCATCAATGCGTTTCTTGGCACGGCCAAGACCGGCAAGCAGGGGGGCACCAGCACTTCGTTCACTGCGGGCAACGAAGTAGATGTCGCCGTTGGCGGCGCCAATTCGCGCCTCAACGTGGAGAAGTTGATTTCCGTTCGCGAACTGATGGAAGCGAACGAGGTTGATTTCGACAACGAGGAAGTGTTCATCGCGATCCCGGCAAAGGATCACGGCGCGCTGCTTCGTCAAGTCCAGGTCATCAACAAGGACTACAACGACACGCTCGTGCTGAAAGACGGCAAGGTCGATTCGTTCCTTGGCTTCAAGTTCATTCACATCCAGATGGTCGAAACACTTCTGGCCGGCACAAACGAAGTGACGCTGCCGGTGTGGACGAAATCGGGCATGCACCTCGGTACGTGGAAGGATGTCTCGACCAGCATTTCGCGCCGCCACGACATTACCGGCGAGCCGTGGCAGGTGTACGCCACGATGACTAAGGGTGCGACACGCATAGACGAGAAGAAAGTCTACGCGATCGAATCGTACCGCGCATAACCGCCTAACAGCTGAGAGGAAATTAACATGGCTATTGTAGACAGAAAGAGTCAGGCGGTCACCAACGAAACGGCGACGCCTATGGTTCACAACAACCCGAGCCGCGGGGAAGGCAACTTGAAAGAGAAGTTAGCCCTCATTACACCTGCGGCGGACGACACCGCTAATTCGATTGGGCGGTTCTACCGCATCCCGTCGAACGCTCGCTTGTCGAGCATGAAGATCACGGCGGCCGACGCGACGACCGGCGGGACAATCGACATCGGTCTGTACGATATTGACGGTGGCGCGGTTGTCGACGTGGATTTCTTTCAAGACGCCTTCGATTTGACGGGCGGCGCGTTCGTTGAAAGCGAACTGGTCGGTAACGGCACCGCTGGCACCCCGATCGCTATCGCGAATCGCGAGAAGATGATTTGGGAAATGCTGGGCCTGACATCCGATCCGGGCAAAGAGTACGACGTTGCGTACACCATCACCGTGACCTTTAACGGTGGCCCGACATCGATCGTCCTTAAGACGCAGTACGTCTGGTAAGCACTGGTGGCGCTGCGCAACTTTGCAGTGTCCGTGGGCGGCGCGGTAGTCGAGACTGCAAACTCGGCTGCCGCGCTGATCGCCGCGGCGGATACGGCGGTAGATGACGCCGTTACGGCCAACGGAGTTGCGGGCGCGAAAGCGGACGTAACAACCGAGTTGGGCCTGGCTATCGACGCGATTGCGGCGATTTCTACCGACATTCCGTCGGGCGCGCTCGTTGTGGCGCTCGACACGGCGCAAGTAACGACCGTGAATCAACTAAGGGCGTTGCTCGACACGTTTGTCAATCGAATCGAGGGCTCCAGCCTGCTTCCAGCGGCGTAGCCTTTTAGGAGTAAACAGCATGGCAGACCGTTTTTACAGTGTGATTCTTGGCGAGCACCTTCCCGAACAGGTTACCGAAGGTTCGTCCACGTCGAGCGAGGCGATCGAGCTTCGCGTTGCCGACAGTATCTACGCCAGCAAGATCGACGTTATTCTCGGGGTCAAAGCTCTCTTGTCTTACCTTGAGACGACCGAAACAAGTCCGGTCGCATAGCCGTGGGCCGAGTAATTGGTCCGGTTTTTGGTGCGGCGAGTCAGGCCGCGACAACGTGGTCGGTTGCGCTTAACACGACCTACACGGGGCTGGTTGTGTCCAATCCGGCGGGCAGTCTGAAAGATCTGCTCATTCTGCGCGCAGGGTTTGCTTTGTCGGTCGCACCGGTTGCGATTGCCAAGATTGGATTGTTTACCGGATATTTGGCGGCGGGTGTCGCCACACACACAACCCCCCTTACTCCGTTTTCCTTGAAAGTCGGCGCGGCAACAACCGGAATGGTGGCGAAGGCAGACGCCGCCGCGACGCTGGTGGGCACGCCGACGTGGGTGATGCCGATCCTGGCGGGGTTTACCGCGGGCGCGCTTCCTTCTCCAGCGCTTGCGACTATCGAATTGGACGAGGCGATTATTGTTCCGCCGGGCGGATATTTTGGTATCGGGGCGCTTACGGCAGTGGTCGGGTTCGGAGCAATTTGGTGGGCCGAGCGAGATCCTGCCTAGTACGAGGTACAAGTTAGGTACGCACGGACCGGGAAGCTGAGTGAATTCCTCGGTCCGTTTTATTTTGGTAGGGAGCGATTGTGGAACGCACGCGGTTGACGATTTTGCCTGAACCTTTTCAGTACACGCACGAGTACGCATCGGACGTGTTAATGAGCATTCGAAAGATGAGCGATGTTGTTGCGCTTTCGGAAGTTCGGTTCGAGCAACAACCCGGCGGTGCGTTCTTGTACAGAATTTTTGCGAGCGACGGCAGGCTGTGGCGCCAGAACGTAACTGTATTGCCGACGGATGAGCTGCACAGTTTTACGCCGCCGGACAATTGGCTTCTGTCTGAATTTGTTTTACAGCGTCCGATTCGTGACGGGCTTGTGCGACTAGTGCGCCAGTTTGGGGTTACGTCGTTCGTGGTTGTGATTGATTATATCTAGGGAGCGCGCATGGCAAGCACCGTAGAAGTAGGTCAAAGCGCCCTCGATAAATTGGGCGCCGATACGATTGTCTCTCTGACGCAGAATTCGCGGAACGCCCGCGCTGTAAATGGGGCGTATGCGCGGGTTCGTGACAAATTACTCCGGCAGCACCCGTGGAATTTCGCGATCGAGCGCGCGCAGCTTGCGGCGAGCGCGACCGCGCCCGACTTTGGTAAAGCAAACGCATTCCCCCTGCCGGCGGATTTCCTACGGCTGCTGCCGTCCGATCCGGCCGACAACCTGAATTCTCTCGATTGGCAGATCGAAAACCACAAAGGTTCGCTTGCGATACTGACGGATGACGGCGCGCCGCTTGAAGTGCGCTATATCCGCCGCGTAACCGACGCGAACGAAATGGACGCCTTGTTTCTTGAGTTGTGGGCTACGGACTTGGCGTTCGAGATTTGCAAAAAAGTAACCAACTCCAACACGGCCAAGGAAAGTCTACGCGAGGATCGTAAGGGGATAATCGCTGAAGCTTGGCGCATCAACGCTTTCGAGAACGTAGCCGCGCAGCCCCCGACCGATACCTGGATAACGGCGAGGTCGTAAGTGGCTAAAGCCTCGCCAATTCAAAGCGCGTTCAACGTGGGGGAAGTGACCCCCTTGGTGTACGGTCGCGTCGATCAAGACTGGTATCCCGCAGCGCTAGCCGAATGCTTGAATTATCTGCCGTTGATTCAAGGGCCGATAACGCGGCGCGCCGGCACCGGGTTTATCGCGCCAGTGAAGGATTCTTCGGCGGCCACGGCTATCCGGCGGTTCGAGTTTTCAACGACGCAGGCTTACGGGCTTGAGTTCGGCAATCAGTACCTGCGGTTTGTGCGCGACCGCGCGCAGATTACGCTGACGGCGCAGGCCGTAACGAACATAACGCAGGCGAATCCGGCGGCTTTGACGTACTCCGGTTCGGACACATACGCTAACGGCGACCGCGTAGTAGTAACGGGTGTGCTCGGCATGACTCAGGTCAACAACCGGGAGTTCGTTGTCGCGAACGTAAATGTGGGGTTAAAAACCTTCCAACTATCTGGGGTTAACAGCACAGGATACGGCGCTTATGTTTCCGGCGGCAACGTGGCGGAAATCTACGAGATAAGCACGCCGTACGTTACCGCGGATATCCCCCTTCTAAAATTCACTCAGTCTACGGACACGCTTTACATTTTCCACCC
>Ga0209342_10006137_pt1 | contig 12253 bp, 11 predicted proteins | sample RifCSP16_2_FD_184023 | JGI IMG/M metagenome (GOLD analysis project Ga0209342, IMG submission 184023) | Soil microbial communities from Rifle, Colorado - Rifle CSP2_sed 16_2 (SPAdes) (version 2) | ecosystem: Environmental > Terrestrial > Deep subsurface > Rock core/Sediment | place: Rifle... | reverse complement strand
TGATGTCCGCCGTGTAGGTATTCGGGGTCCCCCACGTTTCCTGCGTGATTAGCGTCGGGCTACCGTCAGGCGCGATGCGGGTGATGGTGAACGCCGCCTCCTGGCCGCCGGCCTGCGCGATGTAGAGATTGCCGGCGTTTTCGTACGAGGCGGCCTCGCCCGTAGTACAGATGCCGTTGTCCTGAGCGGCGACGAAGGCGACTCCCGCGATGCTGCCCGCCGGATCGATATCCTTATCGCAGATAGCCTGAGTCGAACTGGTCGATATGGCCCCGTGATGCCGCGCCGACCGGTCGCGCAGGACCGCGCTGGCAACCGGTACGTCGTTGGCGAAACGGAGTGACAGGGTGCTCCCGTGACCCAGCGCCGGGGCTCCGCCCCCATCGGCGCTGCTCAGGGCAAAAAGCGCCACCACCGCTGTGGCGGCACCAATTCGGAACAACCGGCTATCGCAAAGAGGAATCAATTCGCAACCTGCTCGCCTTCCATCTTACAGACCGCCCAGCGCTCCTTGAACAGAGTCCGCCGCGACTATTGCACATACGACTATTGCACATACTGGAAGTAAGTGCGTTCGGGTCGAATGCACGCGGGGGACCGGTGATCGGCGATTCTCTACGGCGGCCAGGGGCACAGCCCGCCGTTCGTAAAGAACGCGGGCAGCCCGCCGAACATCGGTGGGCGTGCGGGGGAACCGATGGCTCCGGTGATGAGCGCGTTAAGGTCCTGGATGTTGATCGGCGTAGAGGCCAGATGCGGCGGCAGGGCGATGTTCCAGCGCGCCATCGCGGCGTCGATAACAGTATCGCCGTCGTCGTCGAGCGGGTGGTTGAACTTGTTGAAGACGCCGTGGCCGTCGTCGTCCCCGCCCGGCGGCGGGCCCATCTCCCCCACAATCGTGTTTCCGTTGGTGTCTCGCAACGGGCTCAAGAAGCTGTTCAGGTCCTGGATGTTGACGGCGTTGTTGTTGCCCGCCAGCTCCGCCGCCCAGCCGTTGTTGCCGCAGGCGTCCTGGTCGTTGGCTGTGCTCCCGGCGGTGAAGATGAGCTGCTCCTGCGCGCCCGTCCAGCCGTCGCCGTCGCAGTCGAAGGCGTCGCTGCCGGCGGGAAGCGCTTCGTCGACGGCGGTATCGCCGTCGTCGTCGACGCTGGCGAACGGGCCGTCGAGGCGCTCGGGGCGGGACAGCGGAGGCGTCACGTCGAGCGGATCGCCGCCGCACGGCGTCTCGGCCACATCGAAGACGAGGTCGTTGTCGTCGTCATCGTCGCAGGCGTCGCCGAGGGCGTCGGCATCGGTGTTGGTTTGGGTCGGGTTGGGGGTGGTGGGGCAGTTGTCTGCGATATCGAGAATTCCGTCACTCTCGGAGTCGAGAGATAGTACATACGCTCTATCGGACACGCGGGCCGAATAACCGGGTGCGCCTATCACTGCATCGCCCTGGCCATCGCCGTTTATATCCGTGACTGCTATCGCGAGCCCGAAATATCCTACTTGATAAGGAGGCTGCGGAGGGTTGATGGTTTGTGCGAGAGCCGCTCCGGAGCCGCCATCGAACACGAAGGCCTGCCCCCTGTCCTCGAGGTCGTAGAAGTCGAATCCGGCGGCGCCCACGACTATGTCGCCGCCCCCGTCCCCGTTCAAATCGCCGATAGCCACCGCGTCTGCTCCGAAGCGGGCGTTTGGCTGCGGATTGGGGCTGGTCAGCGAGTGAATCAGGGTCCCGGATATCGAATACACATGGACCTCCTGCGTGTGATACTCGCCTATCACAACTTCTGGGCTGCTGTCCCCGTCGATGTCACCCGCTCCGATGGAAGATCCAAAGTAACCGCCTCCGGGAGACTCGGGCGCGTCGAATCGCTGCAATTCAGATCCGCTCATGGGGGAGATAAGGTACGTCCGACCCTGGTAAAGGTTCGGTCCTACATGTTCATTGAGTGCACTAACGACCAAGCCCCGTTGGCCTCCCCCTAGGTCTGCCATGGTGAGGGCGTGGCCAAAGATCGCGCCAGGCTGGGGGTTAGGTGAGTCAATCGTCATCCTCAGCGAGAGGGTAGCCTCAGAGAAGATGTAGACACGACCTTGAGATGAGTTGGAACCGACGCGAGCATGTGGTGCACTCGCGATAACCTCACTGCGCCCGTCTTCGTCGAGGTCGGCAACGGTGAGCGTTGTGCCGAACCTAGCATCCGACTGAGGTTCCGGCGTGTCTATCACGCCTACCAGTTCCCCGCCAAGTCCCGAGAAGACGTAGACGCGGCCTTGATCTACCTTGGAATCTATGTCCTTATAGGGAGCGCCTATCACAAGATCCGCACGCCCGTCTCCGGTTACATCTGACGTGGCAACCGAGTACCCGAATCCCGAGTATTGATTAACCCCAAGCTCAGCCCCAATGTCAGGGTTCGCTATGTCCAAAATCTGAGAACCCGCAGCGCCCGAAAACGCGTAAACTCGCCCGGCAGTATCCCCGCTAACTGGCGCAGACGGAGCTCCGATTACGAGATCTGGATACTCGTCTTGTTCTATGTTGCCGGTTGCTACAGCCCACCCGAATGATGAGGGGGACGTGGGCGGGGAAAGCGTGAACAGAACAACAGCGCTCTCGCTCGAAATCGCGCCAGCGGCTAGCCCCGCAACAGGAACCGCGATGAGTAACGCCACCAGATGCTTGCGTGCCACTTCGGATGGTGAAACGCAAGTTGGGGGTGAGGGTTACACTCGGAGCCCCCGGCATCAAGGGCGCTGCCGTAGCGCAGGTCACTTGCAATGAGCAGATTCGCGCTGTCGACGACAGGGCCAATCGAAGCCTGCCTCACGGAGGATACTCCCTAAATCCGGCTGAGGCCCAAGCCCCGCGCGCGATAATCCCGCGCTGGATCTCGCATCCCCGCCGCGATGGTGCTGTCCACTGAGGTAAGGTATGTCCGGGCGAAGCGGCCGCGCAGGCGGGCGTGCTTTACTCAGCTCGCGGCTTTCCGCTTGTTCAGCCAATTCTTCAGGGATTCCTGACTTTCGCCGGAGGGTTTGCCAGCGAGCAGACTTTCCACACTGATGTCTTCATCCAAGGCCTCCCAGTGGATGCCCTCTCCCCGCCCGATCAATCTCCAGCGCTCACGCTCGGTGGCGGTTCCGTGCAGGAGCCGCGGGAACCACGTCAGAGGTACGCTGACCGACCGTCCGTCGCTGAGCTCGACGCTTACGGTGTCATCCGTCACGCTTACGCGCTCTGCATTGGGAATCTCCATATCAACTCGAGAAAAAGTCATTCCATGCCTCCAGCAGCTGCTCTCTATTATCCACTACAATTTGCTCGATTCTTCGAAGTTCCGCGGCGCCGAACCCGACGTTCCGGTCTAGCCGTACGGGATCCAGCCACAGCTTCACAATCGCGTCGTCCCGCTCGACGTGAACGTGCGGTGGCTCGCCACGGTCTCCAGAGTAGAAGAACAGCCGGTAAGAGCCGGTTCTCAAGATTGTCGGCATTTGCCCCCGCACCACGCGCGGCGCGCGTTAATCCGCGCGCGGTGGTTTGGGTTCCGGGGGGATGATGATCACCATCAGGACGTAGAGGACCATCCCGGGGACGACGCCGGTGAAGAGGGTGAGGGCGGCGTAGGCGAGGCGAATGATCGAGGCGTCGACGTTCAAGTAGTCGCCGAGGCCGGAGAGCACGCCGGCGATCATCTTGTGGTCGCGGCTGCGGTAGAGTTTTCGTTGGTCTGTCATCGTGGGTTACCTCATCGGGCGCTTTTGCTCCGCTCGTTCCTTCGATACCTCAGGACGAGCGGGAAGGATCGCCGCCTCATTTGAGCAGGGTCATGAGTAGACCGACTGTAGGCACGAGTCGCTCATTCACTGTATCAGGGGCCAGGCTGAATTCCTGCAGAGTCGTTGCGCCCAATAGGATGTGACTACCCGGATCACCAAAGATGCAAAGCGGGCTTAGCACCTCCCCGTCGATCTTGATCGGAATCTCACCGGCATCGCGCTCGATGATCCTGTTGTCGGCGGTCTGCAGTCGGCGCTTGACGGTGGGCCGGTGCCCAAGGCGCTCGAGAATATCGCTGGGCACCCATGTCCACATCGCCCCGGTATCGACCAGTGCCCGCACTTCCTCGAAGCGTTCGCGCTGAGGGTCGCCGAGACCGACCATCACATAGAACACGCCCATCGGCTCTATGTTACATCGAGACGCGGGAGTTCCGCTCGGTCATTCGAGACGCCCTCCGTCCTTCTCTGAAGGACTGCGGGCTCCGATGGTCCTTCCGCAGAGGGGAGGCCGATCCGGAGTCAGTGACAACCGCCCCTCGCGTTCCCAGGTTGACACGCTAATGTCGTTTCCGCTGTGAGGTACGACTCCGATATCCATCGCAGGCGCTCCATCCGGTTGCGCGAATACGACTATCGGCAGGCGGGAGCGTATTTCGTAACGGTGTGCACGCACGAGCGCGAGCCGCTGCTGGACAACCAGCGGCTGCACGGGATCGTCGAGAGGGCCTGGTACAGGTTGCCGGGGCGGTTCGAGGGCGTGGCGCTGGATGAATTCGTGGTGATGCCAAATCACGTACACGGGATCGTATGGATCAGGCGGGATGCCGTAGGGGCGAGGCGTCCGGCACCATCGTCGGCTCGAATGATATGGCGGGAAATCCAGACGGCGTTCGCGCCCGGAGGCCGATCCGAAGCCTCGCCCCTACGCCCCGCGCTCCGTTTTCACGCTCCGCCGTCCGGTTCCCTCGGCGTGATTATGGGGTCGTTCAAAGCGGATTCCACGCGACGGATCAATCGCATCCGCGGGACGCCCGGCGCAGCCGTCTGGCAACGCGGTTATTATGAACGGATCATTCGGGATGAGGCGGAATTGAATGCCATTCGCCAATACATTCGTGACAATCGTGACAATCCGTCGAAATGGGCCAACGATCCGAACAACCCGGCCAATATCGGTAGGCAGACGTAGGGGCGAGGCGTCCAGTGTCGTCGTCAGGTCGAGAACATTGAAGGTGATGGCGATGGCGTTTGTTGTGAAAGGTTTTTTCGAAGCCTCGCCCCTACGCCCCACCTCGCAACCACGTGCCGCCGTTTGGATCGGCCCCTAGATTCGGCTGAGCCCCAGCCCCCGCTGCGCGATGATCCCGCGCTGGATCTCCGACGTCCCCGCCGCGATCGTGCTGCCGATGCTCGTCAGGTACGTCCGGGCGAAGCGGCCGCGCAACCGCGCGTGCTTCGACTCCTCGTCGAGCACACCGTAGAGGCCCAGGATGCTGACCCCCGCGCCCGCCAGCCGCTGGCCGTACTCAGAGTGGTACACCTTCGCCGCGCTCGACTCGTAGTTCGGGATCTGGCCGCGCTCCTGCATCGACGCCACGCGCAGGGAAAGATACCGCCCCACCTGGTTCTCGATCGCCAGCTCTGCGAGCTTCGCCTTGAAGGGCAATCGGCTACTGGGAATCGGCGATTCGTTCCTTCCGTTTGCCCATTTTCCATTGCCGATTTCCTTCACGTACTCCACCAATTGCTCAAACGTCCGCCTATACTGCGCCGCCGTCGAGATGTTGGAGCGCTCGAAGTCGAGCGTGGTCATGCCGATGTACCAGCCGCGGTTCTCCTCGCCGACGCGGTACTTCACGGGGACGCGGACGTTGTCGAAGACGATCTCGTTGAAGACGTGCTCGTCGGCCATATTGATGAGCGGGCGGACGCTGATGCCCGGTGTGTCCATCGGCGTCATGAAGTAGGTGATCCCCTTGTGCTTCGGCGCGTCCATGTCCGTGCGGGCGAGGAAGAAGCACCAGTTCGCCTTATGCGCGTTCGATGACCAGATCTTTGTGCCGTTGATGATGTAGTCGTCGCCGTCCTTGACCGCGCGGGTCTGGAGGGAGGCGAGGTCGGACCCGGCGTTCGGCTCCGAGTAGCCCTGGCACCAGACGATGTCGCCGGAGGTGATGCCCGGGAGGAACTGCTTCTTCTGCTCGTCGTTGCCGTAGACGATGACGGTGGGGCCCGCGTACGTGACGCCGATAAGGCTGGTGTTGGGCGCGCGGTGGTAGGCGATCTCCTCCGAGAGGACGACCTGCTTCATGTACGGCATCCCTTGCCCGCCGTACTCCACCGGCCACGCGGGGGCGACCCAGCCCTTGCCGGCGAGCTTCTTCGTGAAGTCGCGGGCGAAGTCCCACTTGTCCTCCGTCAGCTCGAACGGGTCGAAGTCCCAGTCCTCCGGCAGCTCCGCACGCAGGAAGGTGCGGACCTCGGCGCGGAACGATTCTTCTTCGTCAGTGAAGCGATAGTCCATGGCGTTCTCCTTGTGGAATGCAGCCACAGATTATCACAGATGAGGCACTGAAATTTAGCCGCAGATTAGCGCGGATTGGACGCGGATTACGAGTCCACAGAGAACGCAGAAGGTCCTTGTGGAATGCAGCCACAGATTATCACAGATGAGGCACTGAAATTTAGCCGCAGATTAGCGCGGATTGGACGCGGATTAACGCAGATGATTTTGAGTTTGAATTTGATGGTAAGAGGAGGTGAGGCACCCCCACATAGAAACCAAACCAAACAAACAATCGGCGTAAATTCTGCGGGCCATCTGCGAAATCTGCGGCTAACTGGAACGCGTGACGGAGAGCACCTCGGCCCGCTGCTCGCCCTTCAGGTCGTGGATGGCGTAGAGGGTGATCGTCGAGGAGATACCGCGGCGGCGGAGGTCCTTGACGTACGCGAGGACGCGGTCGGGGTCGCCGCGCATGACGTTCTTGAGTGCCCAGCCGACTCCCTTCTGAACGAGGTCCTCGGAGTCGCGGACGAGGTTCTCGCAGAGGCGGAGCGCTTCGTCCGTGAATCTGCCCGACTCGCCGATCTTGCGCACGAAGGCGACGACGCTCGCCCGGCGTTTCCAGCGGTTGGGCGAGCGGTTCCACTGTTCGAGAAGTGTCAGGGTTGCATCTCGGTGCGCTAGCAGTAGCGGCTGGAGGACGGAGATGCAGACATCGTCGACGTGCGACCAGCCGGTGAACCGGTCCGCCATGCGGTCCAGGCGGTCGAAGTGCGGCGGGCCGAGTTCGCGCACGCTGAGCGCGAGGACGTAGATGGCGCTGTGGCCGAGCTCGCCGATGCGCTCGGCGAGCAGCGCTTCCGCCAGATCGAGGCGCTCGTTGAGGGAGAGGGCGGCGAAGCGTGGGCGGAACGGGCGCATGACGGCGCGCCAGACATCCGTCTTCAGCCCGTAGGCGATGAACTCGTCGTCTTTGTTGAACTTGCGGTCGGGCGCGGGTGGGCCTGTCGCAGCGGCCGCGATGGCGGCTCGGATTTCGGCCACCAGATCATCAATCGCCACCGCTAACTGCTCAAAGTGACAGGCTCGAGATAACCTGCCTCCAGCAGCGCCGCCCCCGGGGCGTCCCGCGCGAGCTGCGTCCGTACGGGGCCGACATCGAAGTCGCCACCGGTGATCGGCGGCATCCAGTTGTCGTGGTGGCCGAGGATGACATTCTTCGCGCCGAGGAGCTTCGTCTCCATGGCGATGAAGGCGGACATCGATCCCTGGATCGGCTCACCATCGACGTTGGCGCGGGCTGAGGCGGCGAGTATGGCGGAGTCGGCGCGGAGCTGGGAGAGGACGCCTGTCCAGCAGCCGGAGGTGTCCTGGAAGAAGACCGAGGTGTCCGGCGTCTCGATGAGAAAGACCAGCGGCCCGCCGTCGCTCATGCTGCCGGCTGAAGTCTGGATGTGCTGCATGATGAGCTGCGCTTCCTCGCCGCCGCCGACGACGAACTCGGTGATGCGCTGGACGAGACCGCCGGGAACTGCGGCGCGCTCGTCCTGGGTGAGGCCGGCGTGGCCGTGCTCATCCTCTCCGCAGCCGGCGTCGCTTAGGATCCAGGTGCATGCGTGCAGGCTGGGGAAAACGCGAACGGTCACGCCGTCGGCAAGGCGATGGCGCTCGCCGCCCTGGGAAGGGAGCAGTTGCTCCTGTGCGACTCCGCGCTCGCGCATGACGCGGCAGCTCTCGTTCGAGCCGATGATCCGCGCACCCGTGTTTTGCGCGATCACCTCCGCGCCCGCGAGGTGGTCGAAGTGGCTGTGGCCAACGAGGATGTAGTCCGCGCGCGCTACGTCTGCGGTCCGCAGGCCGACCGGCGGCGCGGACGGGACGCGGTCCGTGTAGGCGTCGAGGAAGATGACGAGGTCACCGATGGTGAGGCGGAAGGTGGCGGTGCCGAGCCATTCGAGTGTGGTGGTCATCACTTGTTCTCCTCAGGCAGCTCCGCGAAGGAAGGCGATGATTCGTGGGAACGCTCGTGGGTCTTCTCTCAAGAATAGATGACCGCCCTCGAAGAATCGAGGCACGCGCCTGGGATTTGACGCGCAAGGGCTTTAGAGTTGTCTACCGGCGCGATGCCGTCGAACTTGCCGCCGCAAATGTAGACGGGCATCGACAGGGACTGCAGGAGGTCGTGGGTGTCATGCCGCCGTCGCGCCTCGAGTTGCCATCTCCAGCCACTCTCCCGGTCCGGCTCGCCCACCGTCGCGCGAGCCAGAGCTTGCTGGATCAGCGCCTCAAATTCGGACGAATGCGTGGACATCCATTCTGTGTCACGTCGTGTGTCACTGAGGAGAACGACTTGCTTCACTCGCTCTCTTACATCGAGGCCGGCCAGTTCATGCAGCGGATAGGAAGCTCCTCCAGCGTCGCCACTCGATGTGCACGCAAGCACCAACCGTTGCACGCGGCCTGGAAAGCGAATTGCGAGCTCTTGCGCCACCATCCCCCCGAACGAAGCACCGACAATATGGCAGCTCTCCCAACCCACGGCATCGAGAAGGGCGTTTGCATCCTCGGCATAGCCGGCCATCGTGTACGGCCCGTCCGGCACGTCCGTGCGGCCCAGACCGCGCTGGTCATAGGCGAGCACGGTGAAGGTAGCGGCCAGAGGGCTGTCGAAGATGTTCGGCTTCTGACGCAGGTCGCCGCCGGTGCCACCGACAAATAGGAGACCGGGCCCGCTGCCGCGCTCCTCGTAATACAGTTTCAGGCCGCGAGCGATCGCAAAGGGCACGACCGTCTCCTTACAGGGCCTGCTCGCGGGTCACAGGTCCTTCATTCCCGTGTGCTTGGCGCTCACGAGCGCCGCCATCACGCCGAGCGGCTGCTTGCCTTCGTACATGAGGTGGTGGCACTTGCCGATGTCCTCGAACGAATAAGTCTCGCCGAGGCACGAGTCGATCTTGCCGTCCAGCACCATCTGGTTGAACGCCCCCGCCTGCTCGTCGTTGGCGAAATGGGAGCCTTGGAGCCGCTTCTGCCGCATCCAGAGGTAGCGCAGGTCAACGCTCGCATTGAAGCCGCTGGTGCCGGCGCAGATGACGACCATACCGCCGGTATCGCACATGAAGATCGAGGTCGGAATCGTGTCCTCACCGGGGTGCTCGAAAACGATGCGCGGGCTGCGGCGCTCGCCGAGGACCTCCCAGAACTTCGCCCCGAACGCCCGCGCGCCCTGGGACCACTTTCCGAACGCCTCGTTGTCGGTCCAGTGCGGCAGCATCCCCCAATGGTCGAACTCCTTGCGGTTGATGCAGCCCTTCGCCCCGAGCTTGAGGCAGTAGTCGAACTTGTCCTCGCTCGAAACGACGGCGACTGGGGTGCCGCCCAACTCCCGCACGATTTGGATCGCCATCGAGCCGAGGCCGCCGGAGCCGCCCCAGATGAGGACGACGTCGCCCTTCTCCACGGTGTGTGGCGGCCAGGCTCGCAGCATGCGGTACGCCGTCGCCCCTACGAGCGTTGGGGCCGCCGCTTCCTCCCAAGTCAGGTGCGGCGCCTTGGGCAGGCACTGGTGCGCCTGCACCTTTGTGAACTGCGCGAACGAGCCCCAGTTGCTCTCGTAGCCCCAGATCTTGAACGACGACGAGAACATCGGGTCGTTCCCGGACTTGACGAACGGGTCGTCTTCGTCCCACATGCCGCAGTGGATGACGACACGGTCACCCACCTTGATGTTCGAGACGAGAGAGCCGACCTTGTACACGATGCCAGAGGCGTCGCTGCCGCCAATGTGGAAGCCGGTCGTGTCGCCTTCGCGCTCACGTGCCTTGATCACGTTGACGGGCACGCCGAGGGCAGCCCAGACATTGTTGTAGTTGATGCCGGCCGCCATCACGAGCACGAGCGCCTCATTAGGCTTGAGGTCCGCCGGCGTCTCGACCCTCTCCACCTGGAACGCCTTGGTGGGGTCGCCGAAGCGTTCCGGCCGGATCAACTGGGCGTGCATGTACTTCGGGACCTCGCCGATGGGCGGTATCTCGCCGATTGCATAGGCGTCCTTTTGTGTGACCATGAGCCGCTCCTTCAGAACATGTAGCTGAGGCTCTCAACCCCTCGCTCAGTGAACAGCGAACAGTGAACAGTGAACAGTGCGCGTGGCCGAAGTGTCAACAGGAGACAAGTCAGCGTCTCAGTGCGGACCACCTGGCTCGGTGGTAACGGGTCACGGCCGAGAGGAAGGAAGATACCGCCAGCAGCCCAATGAATGGCAGCAGCAGCGGGCGTCGCATGTCGTACCCTCCCGTTTCCCGCTGTTCCCTGGCGGTGGTTTGATAATACGCGCCGAAGGCACCCCGTCAAGCGCTTTTTACGACAATTCGGCACGATTGCGACGAAAAGCGAGCGCTCACTACGCGATTCTGGTCAGCGATGGATCGTTTGAGCGCTATAACCGCCACCATTCGCGGCTGGCCACTGGTTACGGTGGCCACGGGCACTGGCCGAGGTTCGTGAAGAAGGCGGGTTGTCCGTTGAACATGGGTGGTCTGGAGGTCGGTGCATTGACGGCGGGGTTGAGGGCATTGAGGTCGGCGATGTTGATCGCGCCCGCTCCCGGGCCCGCCGTGTCCAGGTTCCAGCGCTGCTCGTTTACGCGACCGGCGTCCGGGACCGTGTGGCCGAAGTAGGCGAAGGCGCCGTGCCCGTCGTTTGCGCCTAGCGGGAAGATGAAGCTGCTGAAATCGGCGATGTTCAGCTTGTTATCGGTTCCGGTGAGGTCTGCGGGCCAGCCGTTGTTCCCGCACGCGTCCCGGTCACTGGTCGTGATAGCTGCTTCCAAAGATCCACTGTAGCCGTCCCCATCGCAGTCGTACGATTCCGCGCCCGGGGGAAGGGCCTCGTCTATCTGTGGGTCGCCGTCGTCGCTCACGCCCGCGAACGGCCCATCGATGCGTTCGGGCCGGCGGCTGCTGTCGTTCGCGTCGGCGCCGCAGTTCGTCTCGTCGGTGCTTAGCACCTTATCGCCGTCCGCGTCCGGGTCGCTGCCGTTCGGTATGCCGTCGCCATCGATGTCGGGGTCGCAGGCGTCACCGAAGGCGTCGCCGTCGGCGTTCGCCTGAGTGGGGTTGAAGGTAGAAGGACAGTTATCGCTTGCGTCAACGAAGCCATCGCCGTCGGCATCGCCTGTCACGCACTCCGCGAAGCCGAACGCCGGGTCGAAGTACTTGTGGTTGACGCCGCAGGTGTCCCAATCATGCACGTAGTTCTCGTTCAACCCGCCGGGAGGCGGATTGATGCAGTCGTAGGCCATCACGGAATGTGGGATCGGGCCCGTGAAGTCTGTTCCGCATTCCAGGTGAGGGGCCTCGGTCGGATAGCCGCTCACGCTCTCGTGCCGCAGGTTGATGAGATGCCCCAGTTCGTGGATTATCGTTCCCCTGCGCTGATCACTATTACCGTACACCCCGGCGTGCGCGTCATCTCCGATCCAGGCGTCGCCGTAGTAATACGTGCAAGAGTCAGGATTGCAGAACGGAATGCCGGCGCTGTCGTAGTACACCGCGTAACCGAGAAGTAAAGGGTCGCCAAGAACGACATCGCGGACCTCGATGAATATGTCGTTCAATGGGTCCTGGTTTCCGACCTGTTGAAAGTTGACGGTTGTGGGCTGAGCATTCCAGTCGTCGATCGCCGCTTGCGCCGGCGCCGCCCACTTCGATATGCACGATGCAACATTCACGCCGCCGTCGCAGACGCGGCCCGGATCGCCGGGGTCGGTTACCCCGTAAAACACGTTACTCGTCGTCAGGTCCATGGCGAAGCCGAAGTCGACCCGCCACCAATGGCCGTTGTATAGCTTCTTCTGCGGGTGCCCCGGGTGCGCGTCTGCGCCGGAAACGCCGGCGATCGCCGCAACGACGATCGAAAGCGCCGCGATGCGCACGCTCCAGCCGAGGACGCCGGCGGGCGCGCGGGTTCTAG
>Ga0209342_10006135_pt1 | contig 12253 bp, 11 predicted proteins | sample RifCSP16_2_FD_184023 | JGI IMG/M metagenome (GOLD analysis project Ga0209342, IMG submission 184023) | Soil microbial communities from Rifle, Colorado - Rifle CSP2_sed 16_2 (SPAdes) (version 2) | ecosystem: Environmental > Terrestrial > Deep subsurface > Rock core/Sediment | place: Rifle... | reverse complement strand
GAGCCCCGGGGTGCTCCGCGCGACCTCGAGGCGCTCGTGCGGCGCTTCGATCCGCCGGCGCAGCGCCCGCTCCGGCGCCTCGTCACCTCCTCGTCCCGCGTGGCCGACCTCGCCGAGATCTTTCCCGCAGCCGTCTACGCCTTGGCGACGCGGCGCGGCCCGGCCACCCGCCGCCGCAAAGCCCTCGAGCTCGTGGACGCCGGCGCACCGCTCAAGGATGTGGCGAGCGCGCTCGATCTGCCGCTGTGGCTGCGCCGTCTGCCCCCCGAGGCGTTCGAAGGCCCGCTCGGCGCGTTGCCGGCGACCGAAATCTTCGCCCGCCGCATCCCAAATCACCTTCCCGCGAACCCGTCCGAAAGCGCGTTTTGGCTGCGATCCGTGGCCTTCGCGGCGATCGCATGCGACGAGTATTTCGCTCTCTGGCTCGCCGGCCAGCCGATCTTCGCCGAGGCCGGAAACCCGGAGCGTCTGTTCGGTCTGCTCGGCGCCTACGCCTGGTGCTCGGGTGCCGAGCTCTCGCGCGCCAAGAGCCTCATCGTGGTCCCGTGGCGGCCGGAAATGGCCTTCGATACGGCGGTTTGCGCGGCCAAGAGCTGGTTCAACCGGCTGCGTCTCGTCTTGCAGCTGCGCCACGGCGCCGTCATCGATACCTGGCTCGCGCCTGGAGAGGCGATGGGCTTCACTTTTGCCCCGCTCCTCGAGCAGACCGAGATTCTCGCCGAGGCGCACGCCATGCAGAACTGCGCCGACCAGTACGCCGACCGGCTCAGCCGCGACAAGTGCCGCCTGTTCTCGGTGCGCCGCCGGGGCACGCGCCTCGCGACCCTCGAGATCGGTCCCCATCCGCGCGAGGCTGGCGTGCTCACGATCACCCAGCTCAAGGCCCGCCACAACATGCCCGCCTCGGCCGAAGTCTGGCAGGCGGCGCACGCCTGGCTCGCCACCCAGAGAGAGCTCAAGCGGCCGGCCTCGCCCGTCGTGCCCGAGCGGCGCCTGCACGCCGAGACCTGGGAGGCCTTGATGATCGCCTACCGCCTGAGCAAGCGCGGTGCGCCCTGGATCCCGGAGGCGGCCACGGCCGCGACCTTTGCCGCGCTCGAGGCGGATATGACCGATCTTGCCCGCCGCGGGGGCATCTCGTCCTGGCTTTTCACTTGACGCGGCAAACGGCGAATGGACGAATGGCTGCTGCCGTTGCGGCGCGTCATGGTGACCTTGTATTCGGAAATTAATGAGGATTCGGACTAACCGCATACGTTGAAATCCTGACACGTTGCACTTATCTCCGACCCAGCACCTTTGTATTTCATCGACATCGACGGCATGTCGAATAGAGATTGTCGGCTCTCGCATGCGGCGAGCCGAGCATTAGAGGTCAGCCGCTCATGAAACTCGACCATTCCGAGGTTGGACCCTCCTCCGTCCTCCATCTCCTGCATCGGGCCGGTCAATGCGCCGAGGAGCTGTTCGCGATCAATGTCGGACGGGCGGAAATCACGCCGCGCCAATTCGCCGTATTGAAGGCGATCGCGGGTGGCCAGGACCAGAGCCAGACATCGCTTGTCGAAAGCACCGGCATCGATCGCTCGACAATGGCCGACATCGTGCACCGCCTCGCGGCCAAGAGCCTCATTCGACGCCGGCGCACGCGCCGGGACGCCCGCATGTATGCGGTGAGCCTCACCGAAAAGGGGCACGCCGCATTGAAACTCGCCGAGCCCGCCGCCCGCTCGACCGACCAGCGCATTCTCGCCTGCCTGCCGCAGGCGCAGCGAGAAGCATTCCTGAGGTCGCTCGCGCGAATTGTCGGGGCGATCGGCGCGCCGGGCGACCCGCGCGGCGTCCGCTGACGCCAACGATCTGCCGCCGCCTGCCCGGGCCTTGCGTCGGACGGTCTTTCGCGCAAGGTCTTGGGTTGTGCCGCGCTCGTGCGGCCGCCCGTCAACCTGTGCCAACGCCGGGCTCGCGCCACTTCGGCGAGGCGCGCGCCACGATCGCTCGCGTATCGGCCCGCTCACAGCCCTGCCCGTAGGTCTGCCTCGCCGTTTGCCCGAGCCGCGTGGCGATGAAAGCGTCGGCGACCGCGGGCGGAGCGTGGGCGCGCAGGATGGTTCCGGCTGCCAAGACGGCGAGACCCTCGACCAAGGTCCGAGCCCGGGCGTCGAGAAGCCTCGGCTCATGCAGCAAAGCCTGCAACCGGGCGTGCGCGGCCTCGAGGCGCCGATCGCCAAGTGCCCCTTGGCCGAGCTCCTCGGCGACCGCCTCGACGGTTTCGGGCTCGCGTTGCAGGACGCGCAGCACATCGAGCGCCATCACGTTGCCCGAGCCCTCCCATATGGCGTTGACGGGCACCTCGCGGTACAGGCGCGCGAGCGGGGCCTCCTCGACGTAGCCAGTGCCGCCGAGACATTCCATCGCCTCGACGACGACCAGCGGCGCGATCTTGCACACCCAGAACTTGGTGACCGGCGTCATGAGGCGCCGCCAGGCGGCGGCGCGCGCGTCGGCGGCGCGATCGAAGGCGCGCGCGAGACGGAACACGAGCGCCGTCGCCGCCTCCACGTCGAGGGCGAGATCGGCGAGCACCTGGACCATCAGCGGCTGGTCGACGAGCTTTTTTTGGAACACGCTTCTGTGCTCGGCGTGATGGATGGCACACGCGAGCGCAAGGCGCATGAGCCCGGCCGAGGCGACCGCGCAATCGAGCCGCGTGTAGATCACCATCTCGAGGATCGAGGCCACGCCGCGCCCCTCCTCGCCGATCAGCCAGGCATGGGCGCCGTGAAACTCGACCTCTGCGGAGGCGTTCGAGCGGTTGCCGAGCTTGTCCTTCAAGCGCACGAGGCGGATCGCGTTCACGGTGCCGTCCGGCAGGAAGCGCGGCATCAGGAAGCACGAAAGCCCCTTCGCCGCCTGCGCCAGCACCAGAAAGGCATCGGACATCGGCGCAGACATGAACCATTTGTGGCCGGTGAGCATGTAGTCGCGCCCGGGGCCGCCCGCACCAGCCGGCACGGCGCGCGTGGTATTGGCGCGCACGTCCGTGCCGCCCTGCCGTTCCGTCATCCCCATGCCGATCGTGACCGCCGCCTTGTCCACGGCCGGCGCGAAACGGGGGTCGTAGGTCTTCGACAGGATCTTGCTGAGCCAAGGCCGGGCCAGCTCGGGCTCGAGCAAAAGGGTCGGCACCGCCGCGTTGGTCATCGTGATCGGACAGCAGTGGCCGGCCTCCATCTGCGCGGCCATGTAGGTTCCGGCGGCGCGCACCACATGCGCGAAGGGCCGCGCCTGGGCTCCGGGGGTGGCGAGGTGCCCCCACACCGAGCAGTGCAGCTCCTCGGCGAAGCTCGTCTCCATGCACGCGTGGTAGGCCGGGTGAAACTCCACCACGTCGAGCCGCCGGCCTCGCGGGTCGTGGGTCTTGAGGCGCGGCGGGTGCTCGTTGGCGAGCCGGCCGCGTTCGAAAGCCTCGCGGCTGCCGGTCACGAGCCCGAACGCCAACAGCCTCTTCGCCGCCGCTCCGCCGCCCTCGCGCGCAACCGAATCCGCAAGAGCGGCGTCGGAGGAGTAAAGATTGAGGTCCTCCAGCGGCGGCGGCTGATTGAACACCTCGTGCGTGGTGATTGGCTCCATCTTCGCTCGCCTGTTGCCGCCTGGTTAACCCGACTTTCTCACAGGCGGGTTAATGCTACCAAGAACCTCGCTCCGGCGCACGCCGGCCTGTGGATCGCCTGCTTGCAGCGGAGCCAATCTGGGCCTATAGAACGGGCTTTAATGGCCATCCCCGCGACGAAGCAGAAGTTGGGCTTCCCGCACCGTCACCTTCTCTCGTGTGAGACGCTGACGGCCCCCGAAATCATTTTGATCCTCGACCTCGCCGACCGCTGCGCGGACATCAACCGCCAGATCGAGAAAAAGCGCGACATCTTGCGCGGGCGCACGCTCATCAATCTGTTCTTCGAGGCATCGACGAGGACCCAGGCCTCGTTCGAGATCGCCGCCAAGCGCATGGGCGCCGACGTGCTCAACATGAACGTCGCGACCTCCTCGGTGACCAAAGGCGAGACGCTGATCGACACCGCGATCACCTTGAACGCCATGCGCCCCGACATCATCGTCGTGCGCCACCACGCGGCAGGCGCAGCCGAGCTCCTTTCCCAGAAGGTCGACTGCTCGGTGATCAACGCCGGCGACGGCGCCCACCAGCACCCGACGCAGGCGCTCCTCGACGCCGTGACCATCCGCCGCGCCAAGGGCCGCATCGCGGGGCTCCTGGTCGCGATCTGCGGCGATATCCTGCACTCGCGCGTCGCCAGGTCCAACATCGATGTCCTGAACACGCTCGGCGCGCGGGTCAGGATCGTTGCGCCCTCGACGCTGCTGCCGGACGCGCCCGATCGCCTCGGCGCCGAGGTGTTCACCGACATGTGGAAGGGCATCACGGGGGCCGATGTCGTCATGATGCTGCGCCTCCAGCGCGAGCGCATGGAAGGCTCCTATGTCCCGTCCGGGCGCGAGTACTTCCACTTCTTCGGCCTCGATCACGAGAAGCTTGCCAAGGCAAAGCCCGATGCCCTCATCATGCATCCGGGCCCCATGAACCGCGGCGTCGAGATTGCCTCGACGATTGCCGACCACTCGCGCAGCGTGATCCGCGAGCAGGTCGAGATGGGGGTCGCGACCCGCATGGCCGTGCTCGAAGCGCTCGCCAGCCAGCTCCCCATCAAGTGAAGGGACGGGGCATGGCCAGCACCGGACAGAAATCGACCAGCGCCAAGGCGAGGACCGCGACGCGGTCCGTCCCCTCGGCGACGGCGTTCATCAATGCGCGGCTCGTCGATCCGGCCTCGAACCGCGACGAGCCCGGCGGCCTCCTGGTCGAGGAGGGAGCGATCGCCGATCTCGGCGCGCACTTGCGCCGCAACGCTCCCGAGAACGCCGACGTCATCGACTGCAAGGGCCACGTGCTGGCCCCCGGCCTCATCGACGCCCAGGTGTTCACCGGAGAGCCGGGCGCCGAGCACCGCGAGACCTTGAAGACGGCGAGCCACGCCGCAGCCGCCGGCGGCGTCACCACCATCATCGTGATGCCGGACACGAACCCGGTGATCGATCAGGTTGCGCTGGTCGATTTCATCCAGCGCCGCGCCCGCGACAACGCCATCGTGCATATCCACACCATGGCCGCCATGACCAAAGGCCTCAAAGGCGAGGAGATGACCGAGATCGGGCTCCTGCAGCGCGCCGGCGCGATCGCGTTCTCGAACGGCAAGTCGAGCGTCGCCAACACCGGCGTCATGAAGAGCGTGCTGCTCTACGGCAAGGATTTCGGCGCCTTGATCGTGCATCACACCGAGGATCCGCATCTTTCCGGCGGCGCGGCGATGAACTCGGGCGAGGTGGCGACGCGGCTCGGGCTGCCCAGCGTGTCCAAGATCGCCGAGACGATCATGCTCGAGCGCGACGTGCGCCTGGTCGAGATGACCGGCGGGCGCTATCACGCCGCGACGATCACGTGCGAGGAGAGCCTGGCCGTGGTGCGCTCAGCCAAGGCGCGCGGGCTGCCGGTCACCTGCGGCGTGTCGATCAACCATCTGACGCTGAACGAGATCGACATCGGCTCCTACCGCACCTTCCTCAAGGTGCGCCCGCCGCTGCGCCGCGAGGAGGACCGTGTCGCCATGGTGCGCGCCATCGCCGCGGGCGAGATCGACCTCATCGTCTCGAGCCACGATCCCCAGGATGCCGACGTGAAGCGGCGCCCGTTCGCCGAAGCCGCCGACGGCGCGGTTGGCCTCGAGACGCTGCTGCCCGCGGCGCTGCGCCTCTACCACTCGGGCGATATCTCGCTCGCGGGCCTCTTGAAGCCGATGACGGTGAACCCGGCCAAGCTCCTCGGCCTGCCGGGCGGGCAGCTCGTCAAGGGCGCGCCCGCCGACTTGATCATCGTCGACCTCGGCGAGCCGTGGGTGGTCAACAAGGACCTGTTGCGCTCGCGCTCCAAGAACTCGCCGTTCGACGAATCGAAAATGCAGGGCCGCGTGCTCAGGACCGTGGTTGCCGGGGAGACCGTCTATCAGTACGCTGGCGTCGAGCGGACGTGAGCGCTCCTCACCGGCAATCTGAATGTCCAAATACTCGACCCGGCTCGATGGCTCGGGAATGGGTAGTCTATCCTCGCGCATGCCTGCAAGATGAAGCTCGATCGCCTCGCGCAGCCGGGTTTCGACGTCGCTCTGCGTCGCACCTGTCGCCACGCATCCAGGCAAGTCCGGCACGTAGGCCGAGTAGTTGCCATCGCCCTTCTCGATCACGATCGCATAGCGCATTCACGTCCTCACCGCTTAAGGCCGGCCTGCCACTCCAACACATCCCGCACCGTCATTCCTGAAACATACCAACCGCAGGTTTGGCGGCAAGGCATCGAAAGAGCCGGCGCTTCATCTCACGAGAGATTGGTGCTGTGTTGCCGGCGGGACGGTCTACCAGTACGCTGGCGTCGAGCGGACGTGAGCCGCAACGGGACGCCGCCTCGCCATGACGAAGATATTGTTTGCGGGACTGTTCACCGCTGCCGTCGCCGGCGGCGACATCCTTTATGAGCGCCCGGACTCGTGGGATTGGGTGGCGTGGTACGCGGCCTTCGCGGCATTCGGCTACCTCCTGGGCTCGGTCCCGTTCGGCTTCCTGCTCACAAAAGCCGCAGGCATGGGCGATGTGCGCACGATCGGCTCCGGCAATATCGGCGCGACCAACGTGCTGCGCACCGGGCACGCCGGTCTCGCAGCGCTCACTCTGGCCCTCGATGCGGCGAAAGGTACGGCCGCCGTTCTGATCGCCAGCCGACTCGGCGCAACCTATGCGGGCCTCGCCATCGACGCCGCGCTGCTGGCCGGCCTCGGCGCCTTCCTCGGCCATGTATTCCCGGTGTGGCTCGGGTTCAGGGGCGGCAAGGGCGTCGCCACCTATATCGGCGTGCTGATCGGGGTGTTCTGGCCCGGGGCGCTGATCTTTTGTGCCGTCTGGCTCGCCGTGGCGGTGCTCACGCGCTACTCCTCGCTTTCGGCGCTGACTGCGAGCGTCGCGACGCCGGCGGCCCTGCTCGGGCTCGACGAACGCCCGGCGGCGCTGCTCGCCCTCCTCATGACAGGGCTGCTTCTGTGGAAGCATCGCGCCAATTTGAGCCGCCTGCTCAAGGGCGAGGAGCCCAAGATCGGTGCCAAAGCGTAATGAGCCCTCGCTTTTTACGCCCGCGCCGCTCCCCGTAGCGGCGCTCGACGAGCCCGAGCGTCTCGCCTGCCTGCGGCTGATCCGCTCCGACAGCGTCGGCCCGGTCACATTCCGTGAGCTGATCAATCACTACGGCGGAGCCCGGGCCGCCCTCGAGGCGCTGCCGGAGCTCACGCGCCGCGGACGCGGGCGGCCCTCGAGGATCTGTCCCAAGTCGGCGGCCGAGGCCGAGCTCGAGGCCGCGCGGCGCGCCGGAGCCGAGCCCCTCTTCACCATCGAGCCCGGCTACCCGGCGGCGCTGGCGGCCATCGACGCGCCGCCCCCCATGCTTTACGTCAAAGGCGACCGTACGCTCCTCGAGCGGCCCCTGTTCGCGATCGTCGGCTCGCGCCAGGCCTCCGGCGCGGGAACGAAGCTCACCCGCCTGTTCGCCGCCGAACTGGGCCGGGCCGGCCTCGCGATCGTGTCCGGCCTCGCCCGCGGCATCGACATGACAGCGCACGAGGCCAGCGTCGAGACGGGCACGGTCGCCGTGCTCGCCGGCGGCATCGACGTCGTCTATCCGCCCGAGAACGCCGGTCTGCAGCGCCTCATCGGCGAGCGCGGCACTCTGGTTACGGAGCAGCCGCCTGCTTTTGCGCCGCGAGCCAAGGACTTCCCGCGCCGCAACCGCCTCATCTCCGGCATGTCGCTGGGCGTGCTGGTCGTCGAGGCGGCGCGCAAATCGGGCACGCTCGTCACCGCGCGCTTTGCCGCCGAGCAGGGCCGCGAGGTTTTCGCCGTGCCGGGGCACCCCTTGGATCCGCGCGCGGAAGGCACCAACCAGCTGTTGAGGAGCGGCGCCACGCTCGTGACCGCCCCGGCCGACATCCTGGAGGTGCTGGAGCCGATCGCGGGACTGATCGCGCGACTGGGCGCGCCTGCGTTTGGGGAGCCCGCCGTCGCCGCCCCGGCCGCGCCCCTTGCGCCCGCTCCGCAACCGCTGCTCACGGCCGAGGATCGCGAACGCGTTCTCTCAGTCCTCGGGCCCCAGCCGGTCGATGTCGACGAGATCGTGCGCGCAACCGGCCTCACAGCGCGCGAGGTGCGCATCATCCTGATGGAGCTCGATCTCGCCGGCATGATCGAGCGCCACGGCCAGCAGCTCGTCTCGCTGGCCTCGGACGCGCCTCCGGTCTGAGATGAGAGTTAGCGTCCCAGCCGGGCGCGCTGCTGGCGGGCCTCCGCGTAGGCCAGCCCCAAGAGCCCGGCCAGCGCGCTGAACCCCGATTGCTCGGCCAGGCCCTGCAGCTCCCGGATCAAGTCGGCCATGTACTCAAGCTGGTCGGCCTTGCTGGGCCGCCCCTCCCCCCTTCCGCGCCGCTCTTGCTGGTTTCCGATCGCGTGGGCACCTGCGTACCTCTGTCTTGACTTGCGCCGTTCACGGCAGAGCCCCTGTCAGCCAGGCTCACAATCTGGACTGCAACGCTAATGAATGCTCTTTAAAGTTGCAACACTAATACTATACCATCTCCAGATTGTATTCCCTGACGAGGCGGAGAGCCTCGGCCTTTCCCCGGAGCCGCTGTCCCGGCAAGTATGATCGCGCGTTAAAATGCTACACGCCGGCGCATGAATCCATTGTGGCAATTCGCACTTCCGCAATTAGTATGCCGACGACCTCATCCCGTGGGGTACGTCCGGCCAGAACGTTCAAAGCCTTTGATTTGGAGACCCCTTCCTCATGAAGTTCCGTCCCCTTCACGACCGGGTCGTCGTCAAGCGCGTCGACAGCGAGACCAAGACCGCCGGCGGCATCATCATCCCGGACACCGCGGCCGAAAAACCCCAGCAAGGCCAAGTGATCGCGGTCGGTCCCGGCGCCCGCGACGAAGCTGGCAAGCTGGTCCCTCTCGACATCAAGAGGGGCGACAAAGTGCTGTTCGGCAAATGGTCCGGAACCGAGGTCAAGGTGGACGGAGAGGAGCTTTTGATCATGAAGGAGACCGACATCATGGGCGTGCTGGAGAAGTGACCGCACGTGAGGTCGTGAAATCGTGAAATCGTGAAATCGCAAGGTCCTGGGCTTTGTAATCACGACGCTCCCGATCCATTGACCCCATGAGTCGACAACCAGCCGACCTCACGACCTCACGATTTCACGACTTCACGAACCAGGAGTGAGCCAGCATGGCTGCCAAAGACGTTCGCTTCGCCGCCGACGCCCGCGACAAGTTGCTCAAGGGCGTCGATCTCCTCGCCAATGCGGTCAAGGTGACCCTCGGCCCCAGGGGCCGCAACGTCGTGATCGAGAAAAGCTTCGGCGCCCCGCGCACGACCAAGGACGGCGTCACCGTCGCCAAGGAGATCGAGCTCGAGGACAGGCTCGAAAATCTGGGCGCCCAAATGGTGCGCGAAGCCGCGCAAAAAACCAATGACGCGGCGGGTGACGGCACGACGACGGCGTGCGTGCTCGCGCAGGCGATGGTGCGCGAGGGCATGAAGGCGGTCGCCGCCGGCATGAACCCGATGGATTTGAAACGCGGCATCGACAAGGCCGTGGCCCAGGTGGTCGAGGAGATCGGCAAGCGAGCTAAGAAGGTCAAGAACACGGGCGAGATCGCCCAGGTCGGCACCGTTTCCGCCAACGGCGAGAGGGCGATCGGCGACATGATCGCCGAAGCCATGCAGAAAGTCGGCAACGAAGGCGTGATCACGGTCGAGGAGGCGAAAGGCCTCGAGTCCGAGCTTTCGGTCGTCGAGGGCATGCAGTTCGACCGCGGCTATCTCTCGCCGTACTTCATCACCAACGCCGACAAGATGGCGGCCGAGCTCGAGGACCCCTACATCCTGATCCACGAGAAGAAGCTGTCGGGGCTGCAGCAGCTGCTGCCCGTGCTCGAGGCGGTCGTGCAGAGCGGCAAGCCCCTGCTCATCATCGCCGAGGAGGTCGAGGGCGAGGCGCTCGCGACCCTGGTCGTCAACAAGCTGCGCGGCGGCTTGAAGGTCGCCGCCGTCAAGGCGCCGGGCTTCGGCGACCGGCGCAAGGCGATGCTCGAGGACATCGCGATCCTGACCAACGGGCAGACGATCTCCGAGGACCTCGGCATCAAGCTCGAGAACGTCGCGCTCGATATGCTGGGCCGCGCCAAGCGCGTCTCGATCACCAAGGACGACACCACGATCATCGACGGCGCCGGCAAGAAGGCCGACATCGAGGCGCGCGTCAACCAGATCAAGGCGCAGATCGAGGACACGACCTCCGACTACGACAAGGAGAAGCTGCAGGAGCGCCTCGCCAAGCTCGCCGGCGGCGTCGCCGTGATCAAGGTCGGCGGCGCGACCGAGGTCGAGGTCAAGGAGAAGAAGGACCGCGTCGACGACGCCTTGAACGCGACCCGCGCCGCGGTCGAGGAGGGCGTCGTGCCCGGCGGCGGCGTGATGCTCCTCAAGGCCGCGGCCGCCCTCACCGTCAAGGGCGAGAACGAGGACCAGGCGGCCGGCGTCGCCATCGTCAAGCGGGCGCTGCAGGCGCCGATCCGCCAGATCGCCGAGAACGCAGGCGTCGAAGGCTCGATCGTGGTCGGCAGGGTGCTCGAGGCGCGCGGGGCGTCCTTCGGCTACGACGCGCAGGCCGGCGAGTACGGCGATCTCCTGGAGAAGGGCATCATCGATCCGGCCAAGGTCGTGCGCTGCGCGCTGCAGGATGCCGCGTCGATCGCGGGCCTCTTGATCACCACCGAGGGCGCGGTCGCGGAAGCTCCGAAGAAGGAGCACGGCCACGCCCATCATCACCACGGCGGCGGCATGGGCGACATGGACATGTGAGGGCGCCGGGCTCGTGCCCGGCTCACACCGATCGCACAACGCCCGCGAGAGCTGCTTGCGGGCGTAGTCGTTCCGGGTGGCGGCCGCTCGAACGGCGATCTGCCCGCAATTACCTGGGGCCGCCGCACGGCCGCTTTTTGCTGCGGCAAGGCTCGCCGGCATTTGCTATAGAGACCCGGTTCTAGCAAAAGGGGGACATCATGCTCGCCAGATTATGCGCCGCCGCCGCTCTGATCGCCGCCATCAGCGGCCCGGCAATGGCTCAGGATACCGCGCCGGGTGCTCCCGACGTCAAGGCCCCGGCGCCAAGCGGGGATGCCGCTGGCCTTCGCAAAGTGGCGGACGAGAGCCGCATGGTGGCGCCTTGGAGCCTCACCGTCGATCAGGTCAAGGGCCGGGATGTTTACGGGCCGGATGGAGCCACCATCGCCGAGGTGGATAGCGTCCTCGAGGACGGCGGCGGCGAGATCCGTGCCGTCATCGTCGAGTTCGGCGGCTATATCTTGGGGATCGGCGACAGCGAGGTGATCGTCACTCTCGACCAGCTCAAGCCTGACGGGGACCATTTCACGACCGGCCTCACTCAGGACCAGCTGTCGGCCCTGCCGGCGTGGACGCACTAGGCTTTTCCTCCGCTCGCTTGACGATTTCGCTCGCGCAACATGAGGCCGGGTACGCCGCCGTGGCCGGGGGCCGGAGCTTCGTCCCCGCACGCCTGTGCGAACATGAAACGATCCATGGCTGACAGGTAACGTTTATTCAGCAATTGCCGCGTTGCAGCGCGGGTACCAGCTTGTCCGGGAGACGGCGCGGCGCGAGATTCGCTGTCAAAGCTCGCGCGCAATGGCTGCGCGGGCAGCTCCCAGGAGTCCCACACATGGACATCACCACTTTGCTCATCCAGATGATCAGCGGCGCGCTCGGCGGCAATGCGGCCGGCGCGATGTCGAAGGACACCAGCTTCGGCACGTTCGGCAATACGATCGCCGGCGCGATCGGCGGCGGCGTCGGCGGACACATCCTCAACACGGTGTTCGGCCTCAGCACCGCGGCCGCGGCCTCCGGACTGGATGTTGGCACCCTCGTCTCCGGCTTCGTGACCGGCGGCGTCAGCGGCGGGCTCACCGCATTCGTGCTGGCGTTCCTGAAGTCGCGCATGACCGCCTGAGCCGGCGCACCGGCGCGGTGCCGGACCCTCTGGGTCCGGCACCGCAAG
>Ga0209342_10006133_pt1 | contig 12255 bp, 16 predicted proteins | sample RifCSP16_2_FD_184023 | JGI IMG/M metagenome (GOLD analysis project Ga0209342, IMG submission 184023) | Soil microbial communities from Rifle, Colorado - Rifle CSP2_sed 16_2 (SPAdes) (version 2) | ecosystem: Environmental > Terrestrial > Deep subsurface > Rock core/Sediment | place: Rifle... | reverse complement strand
ATTTGAGAAATGTATTGTTATTATTCTCGATAGCCAGTATATCCGCATCTGGATATAAAATTCCATAAAAAATTGTATCCACTCCAATATGGGCCGTTAAATCCACAATTTTTTTGGCGGTATGTGGCAAAAATTTTATATTTAACAAACTTGATATATGCCATGGCATTAAAGAGGAATATCTGGATTCAGCGCCCATTGTTGTAAAATAAGAATAATCTAATATGGTCTTTTTTGATGCATCAATAACATTCTTATCGAATGGAACAAATTCAGGCTGTTCTGGAAATTTTTTTTGATAAACCATATTAAAATATAAGGTTGGATTAGTTTTGGTCTTTGCAAAATTAAAATCTTTAAACACTAAATCTGGACAATTTTCAGTTATTGTTTTATGCCAATGTTTAACATCCATATAGGCTGTATCTTTTAATGACTGGATAGCCTCTTCAAAACTCTTTGAATCCAAAACGACATCATATAGGAAATGTTCAATATTGATAAGTTTTTCAATAAAAATATTTCTACAATCATGCTCCCGTAAAAATAGATATCCTCCAGGCTTTAATTTATTATTAATGTTGTGCAAAATATTTTGAAACACAGGGGTCTTCTTTATGTGATGGAGGACCTGAAGAACCATTATTAAATCAATGTCATTAATAGGCAACTTACCAGTTTCTATTGGAAAGAACGAAACAAGTGCCTTTGCATTCTCTTGAATATGGTTTTCTCGATCAATTGCAATCAGATTCTTGTTATTTTTAATCTTAAGATGGTTTCCAAATCCAATTAAAATCTCTCCATTTCCAGAGCCAAAATCCACTATTCTGGAATTTTCATTCAGTCCTGTTAAATATTTTTTAAAATCATCAATTCTATTTTTGGCTCGTGGAGTAGTAAAAAGGGGATTATACACATAACCCCATTTAGTTTTTTCTTTTTCGCCTCCGAGAGCCTTTAATTTTTTATATTTCTCACTATCAGGCTCGTTTGCTTTTACGATATCGATAGCCTTTTTATTCTGTGTTATCCTTTTTGAAATTAACTGTTCAAGAAGATAAACAAAAGGAGAATAAAAGACGATGTTCAAATCATAATCATCAATTTTATCATATTCATCAGCCACCATAACCATATAGTCAAAAAAAGTATTAAATGTTGGAATTTGTAGAGCATTGTCATCAATATAATGCTCTACATATTCGGAGAAGATTTCAAGTTCATCGTGCATACTGCTTGGAGGGGATTCAAGATATATGGGGGTAATACTTTTTATCAATATTTTTTTATTATTGAGTCTAACGGTATAGACCTCTAAAGTTGGTGTTTTATATGTTTCAGCCTGTTCAAAGGGGTTATTATTCATTTTGAATTTTTTTGTTTTATCAATAGGAAACATTATTTTGACTTTTGAAATGATATTTTCACATTCTTTGTCGCGTATAAAACATAAATATGCTGGCAACATTTGAGTGGTTAAATTTTTGAATAATATGGGGTAAATACGTTTATGCCATTTAATATAGACAACATTGTCAGGCTCTGTTACTAAATATTCTCGATCATTTTTTGACACATCAATATAGGGTATATTTTCGATCCAGAAATCCATTAATATCTAAAATTAAATTTAAATTTTATCATTTTTAAAATTTAAATTGTTCAATAATATCATCATAGTCATTATATGGCTTGCTGGAATTTAAAATACACAAATAGCTGTCAAATGTTGCATATATTTTAAACCCTGTAAAACTATCCTCATAATAGTATGAATCCTTTGTAAACAAATATGTGTATATCCTTTTATCGGCTGTCAAACTTGTATAAAAATCGGCATCAGCCCATGCTGGAAGTATCATAAATATAAATGTTTCCTTTTTCTCTCTTATTGAGCGCTCAAATATTTCTAACGCAAATGAAACCGTTTTTTCAACAATCTCCAAAATAAATGGTGGGTTTAGTGTTATTCTTTTTCCGATAAAGTCCTGATCGTATGCGTTCCCGAGGGATCCGAATGGTTTATCAGTGTCATAAAACAGACTACAAAAAGGAAGGCCATATGGTAAAAGTTGAGAATTTATAGGGGATGAAAAGCCTTCAATTTCAATGCCATATTTTTCGACCAAGAGTTTATAAACATTTTTGGGGACATTCCATTGTTGACCCCCGGGAAATAAGGATGCATATCTAATAACCATATAAATAATCTCATTTGTGTTGGCAAATTTTCTTAATAATTTAAGTCTCTTTTTATTTAATTTTTTTCTAAACTTGCCAACGCATATGGTTCCATTACTTTGGATGTTAAAGTCAGGTATTTCTTTTTCCACTTTGAATTCAAGAAATTCACGCATGAATTTTTGCGCCTCATTCTTTGTAAAAATGGTTTTTTCAACCAATTGTTTTATCGCGTTATTCACGTATAAATCTCCATCAAAAGAATAATGGGTAATCAAGGCTCTTTCAATTGTTGAATATAATTGAAATTTATTTTTAAAGTGTTCAATAAAGGTAAATATTCTTAGCCAGTTATTATACTCTTCAATTATCTTTTCCTTTACCTCCATATATTTAAATAAAATATATGGAAATTTATCAATTTTATAATTGTATTTTATCATCGTCCTCAAATGTGTAAACTCCTCCAAAGACATTGGACACATCTATGCTCTTTAAACCCATATATCTGGGTGTCAAATGATTAAAATTCCTAAATGGTCCAGCATATTTTTCATAAATGGCATCAATATTTTTACCATTGCTTGATATATTACAATTCCTTGGACCCCTAATATTTTTAGGCAAAACCAATTTATACCATTTGTAGCCAAATGGATAATCTATTACAACGTGGTCCCCTTTATCTTTTACAAAAAACCGAGAAAGGAGAATCGCGGTCAATAAATAGAATATGCCCTTTTTGTATAGGTAAATACAAAAAGAGACTGATGCCGATACAAATATAAGAAGATACATTTATAATCTTCTTTTTTATAAATGTACATCGGCGTGTACCAATTCTGCGGCCCGCGGCTGTCATTCCTTTAAACCATTTTTGGCCTGCGGCTGTCATTCCTTTAAACCATTTTTGGCCTGCCGCGTTCATTCTTTTAAACCATTTTTGGCCTGCGGCTGTCATTCCTTTAAACCATTTTTGGCCTGCGGCTGTCATTCCTTTAAACCATTTTTGGCCTGCGGCTGTCATTCCTTTAAACCATTTTGGCCTGCCGCTGTCATTCCTTTAAACCATTTTCGGCCTGCCGCGTTCATTCTTTTAAACCATTTTTTGCATTTATTTATTTTCTTTTTTATAAATAAATGACAACCAGAAAAGCTCTACTTGTAGGTATAAATTATATTGGAACATCCAATAAATTATATGGATGCATAAATGATGTTAATAATATGAAATCATATCTTTTAGAACATAATTACACAGAAGATGATATTCAGATTTTAACAGATGAAACCCCCGATAAACCAACCAAAAAAAACATTTTAAATTCCCTCTTTCAATTAGTCATTTCAGATTCTAATAGGCTCTTTTTCCATTATTCCGGACATGGTACACGAATTTCTGACACCAATGGAGACGAAGCCGATAAAAATGATGAGGCAATTGTCCCTCTTGATTTCGCGAAAGAGGGAATTATCATTGACGACCAATTAAGAGGAATATTATCTTGTATGTCTCCTAAAAGCACAATGACAATTGTTTTGGATAGTTGTCACTCTGGAACTTGTATGGATCTCGCATATACAATCGCTATGCGAAAGAAAACTATTAAAAAAATTATAAAAGGAAAATCCATAAATAGTATTGTTGAACAATGGGATTTTATAAAGGACAACCACTATGTTGAAACACCCGGAAATGTTACTCTATTCTCCGGCTGTATGGATGCCCAATATTCCGCTGACACGTTTGAAGACGGACAGGCTCAAGGCGCAATGACCTGTTGTCTCTTAAGAGTCTTACCAAAAGCCAAAAACCTTCTTGAACTCTTGTTATTACTCCGCCAAGAACTTGAACGCTCCGGATATAAACAAACAGCCTTTTTATCCTCTGGAAAAGCCAGCCCTCTCCATTCCGCCGTGAATTTTTGTTAATATTACGGGGATATCCCCCGTAAGCCTTCTTACACCATATTAGGGAATATCTCTTCCTCCGACCCTGCTTCATTTTTCAAAGGAAATTCAATAGGCTGGATATTTAATTGTGTTTTGTTTTGGCTTTGCATTTTGGGTTATAACAATAAATGTAGACTGTAAAACCTTCATCAGCACTCCGTGTTTGGAGTTCCGCAACAATAGTCTGTTTAGAGCCACATTTAGGACATTCTATTTCACCTTCCCTAATCTCAGGCGGATTTTCAATCAAATTATCATGTTTTTCTCTCTCTCTCTTATATTTTGCATAAAAAGAAGACTTCCAATTAAATCCAGACGTCTTGACATCCGAATAAATCTCTTCAAAATCCCTTCCATCCTTTAACTCTCCTATAACATTGTAAATGTCCTCCCATTCAAGTTTCTCCAACTTTTTAATATCTTTGACCGGCAACCTCGTATATTTTTTAATATCCATTTGAATATTAAAAAATTAAAATTATTTATTCATTTTTTTATCTTCCCCAATATTCCCCGTAAGCCCTTACCCGTTATGAGCCAAAATGATCAATATGGTGTAAGGGGCTTACGGGGATATCCCCGTAATATTCCCGTAAGCCCTTACCCGTTATGAGCCAAAATGATCAATATGGTGTAAGGGGCTTACGGGGATATCCCCGTAATATCATCTTTCGTGTGGTTCCAAATAGTCCATTCCAAGATAGTCAAAAATGTCTTTTTCTGTTTTGATACCAGAAATATACTCTTTCTTTGATATATTGAAGAATCCATGTTCAGACAGCCTCAAACCCTTTTTCTTTGCAATTTGCCGTTGTTTTTCATTGAATGGACCACTTCCAGTAAAGTACAAAAGGGCAAATGACCATTCTGACCTCTTGATAAACTCTATATCAATTCTGAATGCCATTCCAGTGTTCAAATTGACAACACCCATGTATTTTGTATTTCCAAGCCCAAGAGTCTCTTTTAGAATCCCTATCTCACAAAGATATTTCACAATCTCTTCAAGTTTGATCTCACCCTTTTTCATCGACAAGAGAATATCCAAATCCCCACATGTTTCCGCCTTTCTTCTAAAACTTCCACAGACCCTAATTAACAAAGAAACATTGTTTATTCTTTCAAACTCTATAATTGCCTTTTTTATGGAATTTACAATTGGCAATACTTTTGCCCGCGACGCTCTCTTTTGAAAATCATCATAGTATTTCAGCCCAATTTTTTGGGCATCTGTCAACAAATATTGTTTTTTCCTCAATTGATCAATCGTTTTAATCCCCTCTTCTCTCAAATTTTTAGCCGTTTTTGGCCCAACTCCCCATACTTTGCAGAAATCCGCTGTCTCCGCCTCTTCAATCTTTGCTTCTTCGGCCGCCTGAAGCCTGCCCGTTTCAATAATCTCATCAATCTTTGCCCCAATCTTCTTCCCAATTCCCTTGAATTCCTGGGCCTCCTTTCCAGATTTCAACTCATGGTCCAAACCAGAAATAATCTGAATAGTCTTTCTATAGGCCGAAATTTTATACACGGCCGTCTTCTCTGTCGACCTCTTTTCCTTTTCTAAAAGAATCTGAAGAGCCTCAGTGATCCTCTTATTTTTAGGATAAGATGCCATTTTGATTCTGACATTTTTTACAAATCTTAAAATCAGTTTTACAAGTGCAATAGTTGTCACGGGGATATCACGGGGGATATCACGGGGGATATCCCCCGTAAACCCCCTTACTCCATCTGGATTAAAATACGGGATATCACGGGGGATATCCCCCGTTAGCCCCCTTACACTACGGAGGATATTCCCGTCCCACAATCAGTCTATAACTGGGTGTAATGGGGCTAACGGGGGATATTAGCGTTTTTGAGCGAGGTCTATTAGGAATAGTTGTAATCATAGTCAATCCCCTTTGTATGTTTTACATCATCATATGCAGCACCCTGTCCCTGAAAGAACCATTGGGCTGGGTCAAAAATTTTAGAGCCAAAGTGTTCTTTATTTACTGCAATAAGCCCCAACATCAATAAAATTATAAACAACAGTATAATCTTATTCATTATTAGATGACAATTTTTTATAATTCCAACCATTTTTTACACATAATTCTTCATCTCCTGGATAGAGATTAACAAGTCTATTATTATCCTGCTTTCCAATTACATTATACTCCTTATCGAATACCAACATTGACTCTTTATTTATAAATCCACGTTTACAGGGTTCTAAAAGGGTCTCAACATGTGGATGTATTGTTTCTCGCCATTTTTCAATTTTCTTTTCATCATAATTTCTCTTCTTTTTAAGACCATTCAGTTTATGCTCCGGACAATATCCTTTATCGACCGCAATACCAGAACAATATGTTCCTTTTTTCCTTCCTTGTATATAATAAAAATTACATTTGTCAAACCTAAATTCCTCTTTTAATTCCTTTACTATTTCTTTTGCCAAATTATCGGCATAAAATTTAATAAAAGACTCCATTTATTAAATTAAAAATTATTTTTAATAATCAATTTGTACGGGGGATATCCCCCCGTAAGCCCCTTACTCCATATTCGGCTGTGTTGATTCCTTAGTCCTAAACTGCACTCTTTGAAAGAGTGTTGAATTTAATCAGAATAGGCATGTTCAATCCATTTTATATCATTATCTAACATGAAATATGCCATTTCTAACAGTATTATGCGTTCAAATGAATCTCTTTTAATTTTAAGTTCCGGATATTTTTCCATTAATTCACTACTAAATGATGACTCAATTCCTCTCGGATCATCAATATATTCTTCTTTTCCGAGATTATATGCATTCTTCACAAAAGACGGGTTCTTTTTAGACAGATACAAAATAACATTCCATAAATTTCCTTTTATATGTCCCTTTATCATTTGACGGAGACCCCTTCCATATCCCACAATATATTCTTCATCATTCTCTTCAGCAAGTTGTTCGATGGCATCCAAAATGCTTTGATATGTAGGATAAGCAACTTTTTTCAATCTTAATCCTTTTGTCGACACCTTTTTCGACCCTTTTCTCGATCTTTTTCTCTGCCCCTTTTTCGATCCCTTTTTCGACCCTTTTCTCGATCTCTTTCTCTGCCCCTTTTTCGATCCCTTTTTCGACCCTTTTCTCGATCCCTTTCTCTGTCCCTTTTTAGACCTTTTTCTCGATCCCTTTTTCTGTCCCTTTTTAGACCCCCTTTTCGATCCCTTTCTCTGTCCCTTTTTAGACCCTTTTCTCGATCCCTTTCTCTGTCCCTTTTTAGACCCCTTTTTCGATCCCTTTTTCGACCCTTTTCTCGATCTCTTTTTCTGCCCCTTTTTCGATCCCTTTTTCGATCCTTTTTTCGATCCCTTTCTCGATCCCTTTCTCAATCTCTTTTTTGCACCGCGTTTTTGGAGCAATGAGAAAAGTTCGGCTTTTTTCAACTTTGAGTATCCTTTTAATCCCTTCTCCTTTGCTTTTTGTTTCAACTCTACAACAGTTAATTTTTCGTACATTTTAATATTTATAAATATTAAAATGTTTTTTTATAAACATTATTAAAAAAAACGTTTTAATAGCAAACAAAGAAGAAATTTAAGTGTTGATAATGGTCGATTTATTTTTAATAATCAATTTGTGGAACAGGAGTATAATAATTTTTAAATACATTTGGCCTCCTTCCCCACATCCAATATTGCCAAGGCCTAAAAGGGTCCGTTTCAGGCCAAACACGATATTTTCCATATCCAGTTCCATATCCGGCTCCATAGCCTGGACCAGTATTCCAATCCCATGCTGAACTTTTGCCCACAGGGATATTAAATGATTCTCTATTAAATAACAGTAATGCAATAAGGATAAATATTAATATGAGTATCAACATTACTATTACATTTTAAAATTTAGAAAATATTTAAAGTTTATAATGTCAGCCATAAAACTCTTATCCGTCGAAAGCATACAAGGAAAAAGAGACCACATGGAAGATTATTATGCGTTTGAAGAATATGGAGGCATCACCATAGGACTTGTTTGTGATGGTCATTCTGGAAAGGACACTTCTGAACTATTAAGCAAATTGGCGCCAGCCAAACTAATAAAAGACTTTCCAAAAACCTCAAACATTAAAAAAGCAGAATATATAAGAGATAAACTCTTAGATATTGGAAATAGCCTTAAAAATAATAATAGCGGCTCAACATTAACAGGATTCCTCTCAGATGGGAATTATTTATTTATATTTAATGTAGGCGATTCACAGACTCTTGTTAAAACAAATGGAGATATTTTCTATTTCCTACAGCCAGTGTTCGAAAAAGGAGAATATAAAAACTATACACAATTTAAAACATCAAAACCCAGACTATTTCAAACTATACTCCACAGTCCTATAAACTTTTTCGAAGAAAAAAGAATATTAGACGCAGGCGGAACTATTATGAACAATAGACTAAATGGGCTGTTAGCCTTGACTCGCGCATTTGGAGATAAAGAAATAGGACTCGGTTTATCCTATGTTCCAGATATTTATTGGACAAATATCGACAATGTTGTCGGCCCTATTATTTCATACTCTGACGGCGTTTATGAACCACTGTTAACAAACAGACGCATTTATGGATTTGAACCAGAGAATCTTTTTGAGGTTGGAAGTAAAAGTGCAAAGGAACTCGTCAATTACTCCTATAAATATGGTAGCACAGACAATATTACGGTTCTTGTGTCGGCTCTACCGGATCGCGTATAAATTTACACAAATAAAATACGAGTGCGACTGAACTCACCGCAAAAGTCATCAACACAATGAACACAATATTCGCAACATATCTAACATCTATCGTAACAAAAAAGTAAAAAGCCAATGCCATAAATGCAAAAGAAGACATTGCCGCCAAAATCGAAAAAATCAAAAACTTGTCAACCATATTTTAATATTCTTAAAAATATTAAAATATCAAAATCATTTTTACGGGGGATATTCCCGTTAGCCCCAGTAAAACTATTTGCTCTTGTGCACACCCCTTGTGCCTTTTTTTCTTTTTTCAGATTTCTTTTCTGCTTTTCGTTCACCCTTTTTCTTTGGTTTTTCTTCCTCTTCTTCATGTTCCGGTTCTTTTTTTGCTTTTTTCGTTTTCTTTGGTTTTTCTTCCTCTTCTTCATGTTCAGATTCATGTTCCGGTTCAGGTTCTTTTTTTGTTTTTTTCGTTTTCTTTGGTTTTTCTTCTTTGGAACCATTTACAGCCTTTTTGGACGATGTTTCCTTTGAAACAGATGGAGCTTCCAAAAATTTATATTCCTTTCCAATTTCATCGCCCAATTCCTTTTTAACGAAAACACATTGTTTCGATTCACAGGTTGGACATGTTCCCTTTACAGAATATCTGTTTCCCACAACCAAAACACCCAAGATTTTAGTTTCCTTTTTTCCCTTACATTTGACACAATACGCAGAAACGGGTGGCATTATATAAGGAGGAATTCTCTAAAGCATTTTATGTATAAATTCCCTACCCCTTAACATGGTTGATTAACACCACATATTTACACAACTTTTTCCAATATATTAATCCATAAATTTCACAACATAAAGGACTGGAACGAGGAAACAAAGAGATCACATCCAAATAGTTATAACCAGGTCCAACACCATGAAACTTTAATAAATAACCGGCCGCATCATGGACGCACGCATGCAAAGAAATAGGCGAATTCCAATCATCTGAAATTAACTCTAAAGAGCCAGGTCCAGTCAATCCGCCTGTCGGAGACAATAATGAACCCCAAACGGCCGAAAGATTTGTCTTATGAATCTTATTCAATGCGTCCACAATACATCTTCCAAAATTAAGTTGCTTTATACTCCCCCAATAATTCCACTGAAATAAACGTAATTTGTCTACACCCTTTGAACAACATCCTTTTGCCTGCTGTCTCTCCAATAATTCTAAATATATCTTGTATTGTTTTTTAAAGGCCCGTTCCCCTATCCCCAACAAATTTGCCAATCTCGTCAAATACAACTCTTCATGACCTTTACAAATCTGCTCCATTAAAAATCCAAGTTCACCGCGACACATTGATTTTGAATCATGCATTCCTATAACATTTGGTTCCTTAAATAGTTTTTTAAAATATAATTTTCGCTTTTTAGATAAAATTGAAGACATTATTACTATATATATATCTATTTAATAATTATATCATTTACAACATAGCCTTTTTGTCTTTCCGTAACAATTTCAAACAAAAATACAGGCTCCCCAATATGAACCTGTTCAACCGCTGGAGCATACATTGGCTCCTTATGATCAACATATAGGAAATAAAAGTCTTGCGACGATGTTTCTGCCGAAACAATTAAATTTTTAGCCCGCAAATCAAGAATATTACATACATAATACATGACCTCACATAAATTCAAAGACATTGTTATAAGAAAATCATAATTCTTTTGACTATTAAAATTCGTCATCCCATCATATAGTCCTTTAACATAGTCCTGATCCGATGAACGATATTCCACCGGAAGAGTTCTATTGGCCTTATTTCCAAAACTCAAAAATAAATCATACATATTTTTATCAAAACATTTTAACACAGTTGTGATCAAAACTTGTACATTCATTTTCTTCAAAAAATCCTCAATTATTTTTATCCTATTTCCAATCTTAAATTCAACCCAATCGTTATGCACATTACCATACCCAAGATATAGGCCTACAAGCAGTCCCATTTCATATGACTGCTTTAACAGGCTTTCTCCAAATTTAAAATAAATGTCCTTTGGAAGAGCCTTGTATAAAAAATTATTTTTCTCCAAAGTTAAATTTGCCTTTAAATTTCCAACCTGAGCCCAAAATGTGTCTCCAGTCTTATAGTCTTTGAGAAGAACATTTGTGCTATCCGCGAAATAAACAGCAGAATGCCAATTTGATGTCTTTAAAAAAGATATATCCCTCGTAATATGTTTTTTTACATATGAAACCCTAACCGGCCTCCCATCCATATCAATTACCTCCTCTCCAGCCAAAACCTTTGAAACCCTTTTATATGTCCCATCAGACATTAAAACACGCGCACTATCAGAAACTCCTTTGAGGTTGAACTTTTGAGTTGCTTTGATAATTTCATCCATTTCAAACCCTTAAACTCTATAATTAATAATCAATTTTAGAGTTTTATTGCCATAATATTTTTCAAAATATTCACAACCAATGAAAATGCTTTGTATCCATATTTTCCATATGTCGCACAAACTCACCCTTTAAATCCAAAAGTCTATTTGTCAAGCCTGTATGCACATTCTGATGTGCGACTTGCATTGGGCCAACGTCAGAATGGTCTGAACAGAGTTTCTCTTTACCCTGTTCAAAGAGGTCATTTTCACTACTCCAACTTTCCGTCATAGAGTCATACAAGGAATCAAATTTGTCCAAAATATTCTGATGAAGCGTGTCCAATCCCTCTGAAATTTGCGGGAGAGAAATAGGCTGATTTGACATTAAACTTGCACTTTTCTCAGACTTTTCTCTCTTGTATAAGAAATACATCAAAAAGAGGGTAAAACACAATGCAACAATCCCCAATAGTATCTGAACATTACTTGATGACTTGAACAAAAGCCAAACAACTATTCCAAGAGAAATAATTAATGTAATTCCAAAAAAATAATTCATATCCATTTAATATATGATGTCAAAAAAATTATCCAAAAAGAGAACCCCAACCCCAACCTGAAAATGGATTTACATAACTAAACATCGATGCAAAAAGAGTTTTCGTTGATTGAACCACAAGATTAACAAAACCCCCAAATAAAATATTAGTTGCCTCAATAGCCTGTGGTTGAAGCGTTTGAGTAACATATTGTATAGCCTCCATACTATTATTATACGCTACTGAAATATAATAGTTTGTCTGCTCTTCTGGAACATATACATTAATATAATATATCACATTACCAATTATTAGAAATGCAATATATCCAGCCACTATTGTTTTTAATGGTTGTATAATTGGAGTCACAGCCGTGTAAACAGCCCATTTTAATACCTTGAAAGGCAACATTACCGGCATTGTAAGAATAAAAAATTTAAGAGATGAACCTAATTGAAGTCTCATCCAATCTGGAAGTT
>Ga0209342_10006132_pt1 | contig 12256 bp, 12 predicted proteins | sample RifCSP16_2_FD_184023 | JGI IMG/M metagenome (GOLD analysis project Ga0209342, IMG submission 184023) | Soil microbial communities from Rifle, Colorado - Rifle CSP2_sed 16_2 (SPAdes) (version 2) | ecosystem: Environmental > Terrestrial > Deep subsurface > Rock core/Sediment | place: Rifle... | reverse complement strand
GAGCATTTCGCCGATGTCGAGCCGTGGGCCGGGATCGGCCCAGGTGCGGCATGACCATCAACGAGCTCCGAATCCTGTGCCTGTCGCTCCCCGGGACGCACGAGAAGTTGACGTGGGGCGACGGCGAGCACGACGGTGACGTGACCTTTCGGGTGAAGGACAGGATCTACCTGATCACCGGCCCGGACGGCGGCCGGGCGAGCATCCGGACCTCGATCGACCAGCAGGCCGAGCTCATGGACGCCTTTCCGGACGCCTTCTCGAGCGCGCCCTACGTCGGCCGCTTCGGCTGGGTAAGCGTGAAGCTCGACCTCCTCGACCCGGAGCTCATCCGGGGGGTCATCGAGGGCGCCTGGCGCCGGACGGCGCCGAAGGCCATCGTGGCCGAGTTCGACGCCGCGCGCCGATGACGTCGACCCTCGCCGTCCCGGCCGGTGCCGGCTCCACCGGCGACACGGCCGGCGGCCGGCGGATCGGCGCGGCGTTCGAGCAGTCCCGCGCCCAGGCCCGAGCGGCCCTGATCCCGTACGTCGTCGCCGGCTACCCCGATGCGGACGCGTCGTTCGCGACGGCCTGCGCCGCGATCGACGCCGGGGCCGACCTCCTCGAGATCGGCCTGCCGTACTCCGATCCGCTCGCCGACGGCGCGACGCTCCAGCGTGCCTCGCACGCCGCGCTCGTCGCCGGGACGACGTTCGAGCGATCGCTGGCGCTCGTCGCCCGGGTCGCCGCCGCCCGCCCTGCCGTCCCCCTCGTCCCGATGGGCTACGCCAACCAGCTCATCGGCGGTGGCGACGGCCGGGAGCGGGCCGCGGCCCTCGCCGCCGCCGGGGCGGCGGGGGTCATCGTCGCCGACCTGACGCCCGACGAGGGGGGCCCGTTCGAGGCCGTGGCCGCCGCGGCGGGCCTCGCCGTCGTCTACCTCGTCGCCCCGACGACCTCGCCCGCGCGTCGAGCCTCGATCGCCGCCCGGAGCGGCGGCTTCCTGTACTGCGTCAGCCTCGTCGGGGTCACGGGCGCCAGGACGAGCCTGCCCTCGACGGCCCGAAGGCTGGTGGCCGAGGTCCGGGCGGTCTCGCCCGTGCCGGTCGCCGTCGGCTTCGGGGTCTCGAAGCCGGCCCACGTCCGGGCCCTCGCCCGGGCCGGCGCCGACGGGGTGATCGTCGCCTCGGCGCTCGTCGACGCCCTCGGCCCGGACGGTCGCGACGTCGTCGCGATGAGCCGGCTCGTTGCAACGCTCCGGGCAGCCACCGGGCGATAACCTGCGGCAATGGCCACGCGCATCCCGGTCGCGATCGAGGAAACGCCGAAGAAGTCGTTCGCCACGGCGATCGACTGGCCGGGCTGGTCGCGATCGGGCAAGACCGTGGCGGGTGCGCTCGAGGCGCTCGCCGCGTACGCCGATCGCTACCGCGTCGTCCTGACCCTGGCAGGGGTCGACTTCCCGGCCGGCGACCTCGAGCTCGAGGTCTTCGAAACCGCGGGCGGAGGCGCCGGCACCGAGTTTGGCGTCCCGAGCCGGGTCACCGATGCCGACCGCCGGCCCACGACCGCCGCTGAGGGCGAGCGGCTGGCCTGCCTCGTTGAGGCCGCATGGGCCCGCCTGGCGGAGGTCGCCGAGCACTCGCCCGAGGCCCTTCGCAAAGGCCCCCGCGGCGGCGGCCGGGACAGGACGAAGATGCTCGGCCACGTCCTCGAGGCCGACGTCGCCTACGCCCGCGAGGTCGGGCTGAAGGTCAAGCCCCCGGCGCTCGAGGACCGGGTCGCGATCGCCGACCTCCGGGCCGCGATGCTCGACGTCCTCCGGCAACCGACCGACGGCTCGCCCCTGGCCGAGCGCAAGTGGCCGGCCCGCTACGCCGCCCACCGGATCGCCTGGCACGCCCTCGATCACGCCTGGGAGATGGAGGACCGCGCCGGGCCTTGAGGCCCGACAGGACCTGCCGGCGACGCGCCCTCTATCGTGGTCGACGTGACGGATCAGGAGACCGCGGCCTGCTCCACACGCCCGGGGCTCCGGGGCTGGCTTCCGATCGCCGGCCTGCTCATGGTGGCAGCCGTCCTCGTCGTCGGAGTCCCGCTCTTGACTCGTCCGGGTCCCAGCGATCCGACGCCCGCGGCGAGCGACCCGATTGCGTGGATCGCCAACATCGCCGGCCAGCTCGGCTGCGAGGGCCCTGTGACGACGATCGGCGGCGAGGTGCCGACCGACGATGGCGTGGGCCAGCCCGGCGTCACGCCGGAGGCAGCCCTTGCCGAGTTCCTCGGCCCGGACAATCCGTACGCAGCGCTTCCGGCCGCCGGGTACACGTTGCTCCACGGCGCCCCGCACTGGGCCAGCTTCGCCCACATCGTCGACGGCGCGCCGAAGGCAATCATCGTCCTTACCGATTCCTCAAAGTTCCAGCGGGCGGGCACCGGCTGGATCGTCATCGGCCTCCGCGCCTGCGATCCGGCGGAATTCGATCCGAACGTTCCTCTGACCTTCCCGGTCATGTTCTGGACCGACGCCTCTGGCGCCCGGGTCTCGACCGCCACGATCCGCTCGTTCGCCGGGCCCGCCCACTGCGGCTGGGCGTCGGTCACGTTCCTCCGCTTCGACGGCCAGACCTACCTCCGCGATCCAGAAGGGGTGATGGGCGCCTTCGTCACATCGGCCTTCGAGGTCGGCGTCCAGCTGCCAGAGACAGCGACTGACGCCGGCTATCGCCAAGGCGCCTCGAGGTTGTGGGTCGATCCCGGGGCCGACGGCTACGTCGTCCTTGACGACGACATCGTCGAGCGCTGGCCACGATCGACGGAGCCGATGCTCGCCTGCACCTAGCGCTCAGCCGTCAGGCTGACGCAATCGCCTCCGCGGCGAGCCGGCGCAGGTCGGAGGGCGAGGTGCCGGCGGCCAGCGGCTCTCGGATCCCGGTCGCGCCATCGGCCTTCGAGAGCTTGCGGCCGTCGGGCCGGCGAATGAGTGGGTGGTGGAGGAACCGCGGCGGCGTCACCCGGCCGAGGAGGCGAGCCAGCCGGACCTGGGCGGGCGTCGCTTCCACCAGGTCCTCGCCGCGGATCACGAGATCGATCTCGTGGCGCAGGTCGTCGACGACGACGCAGAGGGCGTACGTCCAGTTGCCGTGGCGGTCGCGGATCGGGAGGTCGCCCCCGGCCGAGGGCGTCCCGGCTCGCTCGCCGAGGACGAGATCGGTCCACGGCTCCTCCCCGTCGCCGAGGGCGACCCGCCAGGTGACGCCACGCGCTTCCCGGTCGAGCCGTCGCGTGGCGCAGCCGCCCGGGCAGCCCGGGCCGGACCAGGCGTGACCGTGCCCTGCCGCCCAGCGCGCGAACGTCGTCCGCGAGCAGTCGCAGGCATAGACGGCGGCCACTCGATCGAGCAGAACGACGGCGGTCTCGTAGGAGGCCCCATTGTCCGATTGCCGGTAAGCGGATGGCCCGCCGGCCCGCAGCGAGCCGAGCGTCGGCTCGTCGGGCACGAAGCCCAGCGCCTCGATGTCGTCGAGCAGGGCGGTCTCAAGGACCGGCCGGCAGCGCTGGCGGTCGTGGTCCTCGATCCGCAGGACAACGCTGCCGCCCGTCGCCCGCGCCACCCGCCAGGTCACGGCGGCGTTGGCGACGTGGCCGAGGTGGAGGAACCCGGTCGGAGCCGGCGCGAACCGCGTCCGGAGGCCGCGCGGCATTGTCTCGGCCGCGGCGGCCAGCCGGGTCGCGAACGGCGCCTCAGTCGTCGCCCACCTCCTCGGCCGCGATCCGGCCGGCGCGGGCCACCCGGCGCCGATCGGCAGCCTCGAGGGCCCGGGTCGAGGCGAACAGCCGCCGGTAGAGGGTGAGCAAGTCGGCCTGCGGCATCGGGCCGGCGTTCGCCATCGTCACCCGCAGCAGGATCTCGCGCTCTCGTGCGACATCGCGGATCGCCCGCCGCCCGGCCGCCACCTTCGCCTGCCCGACGACCCGGGCGAGCTCGGCCCGTTCATTGAGGAGCCTGACGATCCGGCGGTCGAGGGCATCGATCCGGCGGCGCAGGCGCCGGAGCTCGGCCGACTCCCCGCTGCCGTCAGCGCGCGCCATGGCGATCTCCGAGCCCGGCCGCGATCCGCTCGAGCGCGAGGTGGTAGCCGCGGGCACCCTGGCCGACGATCGAGGTGACCGCGATGTCGGCAAGGAAGTTCACCTGCCGGAAGGGCTCGCGCGTCGACGGATCGGAGAGGTGGACCTCGATGAACGGCCGCGCGATGCCGAGGAGCGCGTCGCGCAGGGCGACCGAGGTGTGGGTCAGCCCGCCGGCGTTAACGATCGCGACGTCGAAGTCCCGCTCGTGGAGGCGGTCGATGAGGGCGCCCTCGTGGTTCGACTGGAAGAAGTCGACCTGCAGGCCCAGCTCGGCGGCCCGGGCGGCGATCCCGGTGTGGATCTCGTCGAGCGTCTCCCGCCCGTAGATCTCGGGTTCGCGCGTGCCGAGGAGATTGAGGTTCGGGCCCTGGAGGACGAGGACGCGGGTCACGCGGCACCGCCGACCGTGGCCGGGGCGAGGAGCGCCGCCGTAACGTCGCGGACCAGCGCGTCGTCGATGTCGTCGCGAACGACGTGGCCGTCGGCCGTCGGCAGGACCCAGCGGAGGTGACCCCCGCGATGCTTCTTGTCGGCTCCGAGGTGATCGAGGACCGACCCAATTGGATAGGGGAGCGGGCCGGTGCCGAGCCCGACCGCATCGAGGACGCGCTCCACGCGAGCCGCCCGCTCCGGCGGCGTCACGCCGGCCGCGACGCCGATTCGGCAGGCCGCTCGCAGGCCCCAGGCGACGGCCTCGCCGTGGCGGAGGTCCCGGTAGCCGCCGGCGGCCTCGACCGCATGCCCGAGAGAATGCCCCAGGTTGAGCGCGATCCGGCCGGCCGCCTCCCGCTCGTCGGCCGTGACGACCTCCACCTTGGCCCAGGCGCAGCGCTCGACGAGCTCGGCCAGCGAGCCGTCGGCGACCGCCGCCGCGTCGCCGGCCGCGAGGGCGGCCCCGCGAGCCTCGAGGAGCTCGAACAGGCGATCGTGGCCGAGCGCGGCCATCTTCACGGCCTCGCCCAGGGCGGCCCGCCGCTCGCGCTCGGGCAGGGTCTCCAGGAGCGCGACGTCGATGACGATCGCGGCCGGCTGATGGAACGCCCCGACGAGGTTCTTGCCCTCCGGCAGGTCTACCCCGGTCTTTCCGCCGATCGAGGCGTCGATCTGGGCGACGAGCGTCGTCGGCACCTGGATGATGGGGACACCGCGGAGCCAAGTCGCCGCCACGAAGCCGGCGGTGTCGCCGAGGGCGCCGCCTCCGACCGCCACGATCGGCTCGCCCCGCTCAACGCGCCGGCGGGCGAGATCGCGGGCTGCCTCCTCCACGACGGCCAGCGTCTTGGCGGCCTCGCCCTGGGGCAGAAGGACGACCTCGACGGGCAGGCCCGCGGCGTGTACCGCCGCCTCGAGCCGACCGCCGACCGCAGCCCATGCACCGGGCTCGCTGACGACCACGGCGCGCGACGCCCCCAGCCGCGTCAGCTCCGCGGCGACCGACCGCCCGGCGATTCCGTCGCCCAGGACGATCCGCCCGATCGTCGTGTCGGCCCGGAGGAGGGTGGTCCCAGGAGCCGCCGCGATCTCGCCGACCGCTCGATCCACCGCATCGACGACGCCGTGGACCTCCGCCATCCCCACGATCCGCGTCGCCGCGCCGTAGAACCGAACGCGCGCCGCGGTCAGCTCGCGCAAGGCCCGGATCGGGTCGCGGCCGGCGACTAGCGGCCGGACGGTGGGGCTGTGGCGGAGGCGCTGGGCCAGGACCTCCGGCCGCGAGTCCAGCCAGATCGGAACGCGGCCGCGGAAGAGGCGCCAGCGGTTCCGCGGATCCACGACGGCGCCACCCCCAGGGGCGATCACGCGGGCGATCACCGGCGCCGCGTCCGGGTCGCCCAGCGCGGCGATCGCCGCCCGTTCCCGGGACCGGAAGCCGGCCTCGCCCTCCTCGGCGAAGATGTCCGGGGTCCGGACCCCTGCCTCGCGCTCGATGACTTCGTCGAGATCGATGAACGTCGCGCCGTGACGCGCCGCCAGCCGCCGCCCGACGGCGCTCTTGCCGCTGCCCGGCAGCCCGATCAGGACGACGTCCATGGCCCGCTCGCCCGCCTCAGCCCGCGCCCGCGACTTAGTCGTCGCCGCCGGAGCCGGCCTCGTCGCCACCCGCGGCGACGGCGGCGCTCGGCCGCCCCCCGATGGTCGGGGCCGGCGGCGTGGAGGCCATCAGCCGGCGATGGGCCGCCATCCGCTCGCGGACGACGTCCATCCGGTCGCCGCCGAGTGTCTCGAGGACGAACCGGGCGAGGGTCAGCATGACCATCGCCTCGCCGATGACCCCGGCGGCGGGCACGACGCTGATGTCGCTCCGCTCGTAGTGGGCCTTGTCGACCGGCTGGCCGGTGATGAGATCGGCGGACGGCAGCGGCCTCGCCAGGGTCGAGATCGGCTTGACCGCGCCCCGGACGACGATCGGCTCGCCGTTCGAGATGCCGCCGGTCGTGCCGCCGGCGTTGTTCGATCGGTGGATCCAGTGACCGTCGTCGGCCCGCCCGTCGATGACGTCGTGAACGGCGCTGCCGAAGCGGCGCGTCTGCTCGAACCCCAGGCCCAGCTCGACGCCCTTGACGATGTTGATGCTCATGATCGCGGCGGCGAGCGCGGCGTCGAGACGGCGATCCCAGTGGACGTACGAGCCGAGCCCGATCGGGACCCCGTGGGCCACGACCTCGAAGACCCCGCCGATCGTGTCGCCGGCCGACCTTGCCTCGTCGATCCGGGCGATCATCCGCTCCTCGGCCGCGGGGTCCGGGCAGCGCAAGGGCGAGGCGTCGGCCTCCGCGCGCGACCGGGTGGCCGTCGCCGGATCGATCGCCACTCCGCCGACCTCGGCCGTGAACGACCAGACCTCGATCCCGAGCGCCCGAAGGAACACGCGGGCGATCCCACCGGCGGCGACCCGGGCCGCCGTCTCCCGGGCGGACGCCCGCTCGAGCACGTTGCGGACGTCGGAGAAGCCGTACTTCAGGGCCCCGGCGAGGTCGGCGTGCCCGGGCCGGACGCGGGTGACCGGGGTCGAGCGCTTGACCCCCTCGGCCACCTGCGCCTCGAGCGTGGCGGCCTGCTCGTCCGAGAGCGGCGCCGCCTGCATCACCGGGCCCCAGTTCTCCCAGTCCCTGTTGGCGACGAGGAGGAGGATCGGCGAGCCGAGGGTCAGGCCATGCCGGACGCCGCCGACGATCTCGGCCCGGTCGGATTCGATCGCCTGGCGGGCGCCGCGCCCGTAGCCGCGCTGTCGTCGCCCGAGGTCGACGGCCAGGTCCTCGGCGGTCAGCGGCAGTCCCGCCGGGACGCCCTCGACCGTCACACCGAGCGTCGGCCCGTGCGATTCGCCGGCGGTCAGGAAGCGGAACGCGTCGGTTGACACCATCGGGGGTCGTCCGTCAGGGCCGCGGGGCCACGATCACACCGGTCAGCCGGCGGCCGCCGCCGCGGCCTCGTCGTTCGACGGCGTCACCGCCTCGTCGCCCGCCGGCTCACCCTCCGCCGAGCGGAGGCCCCCCGCGCGGGCCGCCGAGAGCGCCTCGGCCATGACGTCGAGCGGGGCCGCCTGGCCCGTCCACAGGGTGAACGCGGCGGCGCCCTGGTGGAGGAGCATCGTCTCGCCGTCCTGGGCGATGGCGCCGACGGCCTCGGCATCGCGAAGAAGCGGGGTCCGATTGTAGATGAGGTCGAGGACGAGGAGCTCAGGTGTCAGCACCTCGGCCGGGATCGGGCTCTCGTCGCTGGTCAGCCCGATCGACGTCGCGTTGACGAGGATCTTCGCCTTGGCCAGCTCCGATTCGATGATCGAGGGATGCCAGGGCATCGCCCGGAGCTCCATGTGCGCGGCGCTCTTGCCGAAGTGCTTCACGAGCGCCTCGGCCCGGTGGAGGTGGCGGTTGAAGACGACGATCCGGGTGAAGCCCTCGCGGATCAGCCCGTAGACGACCGCCCTGGCGCCGCCGCCGGCGCCGAGGACAACCGCCTGGCGAGGCATCTTGGCCCGCGCGACGAGCCTGTCGAGGGCGGCCGAGAAGCCCGGCACGTCGGTGTTGTGGCCGACGAGCCGGCGACCCTCGCGGGTGATCGTGTTGACCGCCCCGGTCGCGTGCGCCTCCTCGGTCAGGCGGTCGATGAGCGGAACCACCCGCTCCTTGTGGGGGATCGTGACGTTCGCTCCCAGGAAGTCATCGCCGCGGACCTCGGCGATGGCGTCCGGGAGGTCGATCGGTGGACGATCCCAGAGCTCGTACGCCGCGTCGATGCCCCGGGCGTCGAAGGCGGCCTGCTGCATCGCGCCCGAGAGCGAGTGCGCGACGGGGTGGCCGATGAGGACGACTCGCTTCGTCATGCTCGGATCCTTTCGAGATCGGTGAAGAAACCGGGATAGGAGATCGAGGCGCTCGCCGGGCGGCCGACGGTCGTCCGTCCGGCGGCGATGAGACCGGCGATGGCGAAGGTCATCGCCAGGCGGTGGTCATCGAGGCTGTCGGTCGGCGCCCCAATGAGACGAACGGGACCGTCGATCGTGAGGTCGTCTCCCTGGACGTCGACGTGGGCACCAAGCGCGGTGAGGCCCGCCACGATCCCGGCCAGCCGGTCGGACTCCTTGTGGCGGAGCTCGCCTGCGCCCCGGATCGTGGTTCGGCCACGGGCCTGCGTGGCGGCCAGGCAGAGGATCGGGATCTCGTCGATCGCCGCGGCGACCTCGGCCGGCCCGATGTCGATGCCCTCGAGCTCCGACGAGCGGACGACGAGATCGGCCAACGGCTCGCCGGCGTCGTCGGCCGGCGAGGCACCCACGGCGTCCTCGGTGATGTCGGCGCCCATGCGACGCAGCAGGTCGATGACCGCCCGGCGGGTTGAATTCACGCCGACGTCGCGAAGCACGAGGTCGGCATCCGGATGGGCGGCTGCGGCGACGAGCCAGAAGGCGGCCGCGGACGGATCGCCCGGGACGCGCTCCTTCATCGCCTGCACGGCCGTGCCTCCCTCGATCTCGATCACCGCCCCGCCCGCTCCATCCGGCAGCGACCGGACGGTTACCCCTCGCGCGCGAAGCATCCGCTCCGAGTGGTCCCGCGTCCCGACCCGCTCGTGGACCCTTGTCGTCCCGCCGGCGCGCAATCCCGCGAGCAGGATCGCGGACTTCACCTGGGCCGACGGCACCGGGGTCGTCCAGTCGATCGGCCGGAGGGGTCGGCGACCGGTGACGGTCAGCGGTGGGAGGGAATCGTGATCGCGGGTATCGAGCGTCGCGCCCATCGCGCGCAGCGGTTCGATGATACGGGCGACCGGACGGCCTCGCAACGACGCATCCCCGTCCAGGACCGCCGTCATCGGCAGCCCGGCGAGGATCCCGGCGAACAGGCGGAGGCTCGTCCCGGAGTTGCCGCAGTCGAGGGTGGAGGCCGGCGCCCGGAGGGCCCCATCGCCGGGCGAGAGGACGCGATAGTCGGCGTTGCCGTTCCCGCCGGCAACTCGATCGACGCTCGCCCCGAGCGCTGCGGCGATCGCCGCAGTCGAGCGGACGTCGGCCCCGTCGCCGGCGCCCTCGATCTGGCTCTCGCCCTCGGCGAGGAGGGCCAGCATCAGCGCCCGGTGGCTGATCGACTTGTCGCCGGGCAGGCTGAGTTCGCCCCGGAGCCGGGTGGCCGGCTGGATGGTGACCGACGCCGCGGGCGAGCCGCCCGGCGGGGCCGCGAGGGTGTCCACGGCCTAGTGCTTCGAGAGCTCGCCCGCGCCGATGCCGAGGGCGGCACCGGTCACGAGCGGGTCGCCGTGGAGCGAGCGGACGTGCTCGTGGACCGGCACGAGGGCCGCCATGAGGTCGGCGAACTGGGCCGGGTTGAGCTGCTGCTCGGCGTCCGAGAGAGCCTCCTCCGGGGCCGGGTGGACCTCGACCATGACCCCGTCGGCACCGACCGCGACGCCGCCGATGGCGAGCGGCTTGACCAGCCAGCGCTTCCCGGTGGCGTGGCTCGGGTCGACGATGACCGGCAGGTGGGTCAGGTGGTGGAGGAGCGGCACGGCCGACAGGTCGAGGGTGTTGCGGGTGTACGTCTCGAAGGTCCGGATGCCGCGCTCGCAGAGGATCACGTTGGGGTTGCCGGCGGCGACGATGTACTCCGCGGCCATGAGGAATTCCTCGACCGTCGACCCGAAGCCGCGCTTCAGCATGACCGGCCGGGCGACCCGGCCGGCCGCGTTGAGGAGCGAGTAGTTCTGCATGTTCCGGGTGCCGATCTGGAGGATGTCGACGTACTCGGCGACGATGTCGACCTGGTTCGGCTCCATGACCTCGGTGATCGTCGGCCGGCCGGTCCGGTCGCGGGCCTCCGCAAGGTAGCGGAGCGCCTCCACGCCCAGGCCCTGGAAGCTGTAGGGCGAGGTCCGCGGCTTGAACGCCCCGCCCCGGATGATCGTCGCGCCGGCGGCCGCGACGGCGTCGGCGGTCTCCATGAGCTGGTCGCGGCTCTCCACGGAGCACGGCCCGGCCATGACCGTCAGGCCGCCGTCGCCGATGACCGCGTCGAGGACCTGGATGACGGTGTCCTCGGGGTGGAACTCGCGAGAGGTCAGCTTGAACGGCCGCGAGATCGGGGTGATCGTCTCGACGCCCGGCAGCGCCGCGAGGCGACTCATGAGGACCTGCTTCCGCGGCCCGACCTCGCCGACGACGGCAATCACGACGCGCTCCTGGCCGGCGTGGTCGTAGGGCGTCATCCCCTCGGCGAGGATGTGGCTCTTGACCCCGAGGATCTCGGCCTCGGTGGCGGTGCGGGTCATGACGACGAACATCGAACGTCTTCCTTCGGGACGTCGGACTGGAAACAAAAAAGCAGAGGTCTGCGCCTCTGCTTCGCCCCGGCACGACGTGTGCCCCTGGCCTCAGCGGCCGGGAACGATCATGCCGGGTCGGTAAACCAATAGAAGCGAGCCATGTCGGTTCGGCGACGGTAGCCGAGCCTCGGTCCCGATGTCAACCGTCGGAGGCCCGTGGTAGCCTATCGACCGCCGTAGACGGAGAGGTCGCATAGAGGCCTAGTGCGGCGGTTTGCTAAACCGTTATGGGGTTACACCCATCGGGGGTTCGAATCCCCCCCTCTCCGCCAGCACCACGGCATCGCGCGCGCCCGTAGCTCAGCGGATAGAGCGTCAGGTTGCGGACCTGAAGGTCGTGGGTTCGAGTCCCGCCGGGCGCGCCATTCCCGATCGCCTTGGACGGCCACCCGCGCGTTGTCGCCTCCGCGCGGCCGCCCACGCACGTCCCAGTGCGCTCGCGACCGTGCTCGGCTCCGCCTTCGGCTGACCGCCCCTGGCTGTCGGGTGCACCGGGCCAGCCGTGCGTTGTGCCGCGGATCCGCAACCCGAGCGCCACCCGGCCGTCGGCCGACGGCCGGGGCCGGCACGGTACCCTGACGCGCGATGAGCGCCCCGTTCCCCCGCGTCCGCCTTCGCCAGCCCAGCCCAGACCTGCTCGAGCTGCCATGGCAGATGCCGCTCGAGGCCTGGGCCGGCGATGGGCTCCGGTTCCGGGAGCTGCCGGTCGGGCCGTCGCGGCACCTCGTCCGGTTCCTGGTCGACGAGGTCGGGCTCCTCGCGCTCAAGGAGGAGCCGATCGAGATCGCCGAGGCCGAGTACGACGTCCTCCGGCACCTCGAGGCCGAGGCGTTGCCGGCGGTCCGGCCGCTCGGGATCGCGGTTGCCCCGGAACGTGACGCCGGCATCCTCGTGACCCGCTACCTCCGGAACTCCCTCCAGTACCGGCTGCTGCTGTCGCGCGTGCCGCCGGGGCCCGGTTACCTTCGCGACCAGCTGCTCGACGCGATGGCCGGCCTCCTCGTCGAGCTCCACCGTGGCGGCGTCTACTGGGGCGACTGCTCGCTCGCCAACACCCTCTTTCGCCGCGATGGCAACAAGGTCCAGGCGTATCTCGTCGACGCCGAGACGAGCGAGCTCCACCCATCGCTCTCGGACGGGCAACGAGCCTACGACCTCGAGGTCCTCGTGGAGAACGTGGCCTTCGGCCTGGCCGACCTGGCGGCCGCCCAGGACCGCGACGACCTGCTCGACGATGCGCTGGCCGCGGCCGAGACCGTCCGGGATCGCTACACCGCCCTGTGGGAGGAGCTCCACGCCGAGATCGAGGTCGGGGCGGGGG
>Ga0209342_10006129_pt1 | contig 12263 bp, 13 predicted proteins | sample RifCSP16_2_FD_184023 | JGI IMG/M metagenome (GOLD analysis project Ga0209342, IMG submission 184023) | Soil microbial communities from Rifle, Colorado - Rifle CSP2_sed 16_2 (SPAdes) (version 2) | ecosystem: Environmental > Terrestrial > Deep subsurface > Rock core/Sediment | place: Rifle... | reverse complement strand
CGCCATCGCGTTCTTCCTGCTGCCTTCGGCATGACTTCATCGGACGTACTCGGCCGTCTACGCAGGGAAATCGGGTGCCTGTGGCCGGCGCTCGGCGTCGCCGCCGGCGCCACAGCGGTCGTGCTGCTGCTCGGAGTCGGCGCCGCCACCCGAGCGGCCCAGATCCCACGGCCGGCCGCGGCGCCGGCTGTCATCCGCATCCCCCGACCCAGCGCCACGCCTTCGCCGCAGCCGACGGCCGTCCAGACGCCGACGGCGACGCCGGAGGCCCTCGGTCCGGTGGGTGCGATCGTGTTCGGCGAGCTGGTCGAAGTCTTCGGCACCAGCGGCGAAGGTGTGCGGCTGCGCTCGGCGCCGACGCTGGCGGGAACGGTCAACGGCCTGGGGATGGACAGCGACGTCTTCCAGGTCGAAGACGGCCCGGTGGACGCCGAAGGTCATGTGTGGTGGTTCCTGGTCAATCCCTACGACTCGGCCCGGCAAGGATGGGCGGTCGCCGAGTACTTGCGGCCGCTGCAAGACTCCTGAATCGTCCGGGGGAGATGAGAAAATGGCAGGCACCGAAATGCGGCCGAAGTCGGTGGAGGCCTCTAAATCGCGCCGGGAGTTGTTCATCCTGTGGGAGGACGCCCACGAGAGCCGCTATCCGCTGGCGGGGCTGCGGGCCGCTTGCCCGTGCGCCGAGTGTCGCGGCGGCCACGCGGCGATGGGCCAACCGGTGACCCCGGACCTGATGACGTCACGCAGCATCGAAGGCGCCGCCGCCGAGCTCCTTTCGCTCGAGGCCGTCGGCAACTACGCTCTGCTGCCCGTGTGGGCCGACGGGCATCGCTTTGGAATCTACTCGTGGGAGATGCTGCGCCAGTTGTGCCCGTGCGGAAAGCATGGGCAAGCGTGACGAGGCTTCGATCGCCGCTCCGCGGTACGTCCTTCCGAGCGGCCGAGGCTCTGCGAGGGCGCGAGGAATCCCTGAGGTGCTTCGAATCCAACCCCGCCTGAGATTCATACCCGCGCCCGCGGCGCACGTTGTGCTGAGACATCTCGGAGAACCCTCGCTCGACCCTCGTCCTGGCTCGGGCCTCGCTCGGAATGACCTCTACGATGTTGGTTCGCCAGACTGGGGAGCTTCCGCCAGAAGTCCGGGCCGGTCTACAAGTAGTCCTTGAGGTTGTGCTGAACGGCGTAGGCGGCGGCCTCGGCGCGGTTGCGCACGTTGAGCTTCGACAGGATGCTGCTGACGTAGTTGCGCACGGTGCCTTCGCCGAGATAGAGCGCCTCGGCGATCTGGCGATTGGTGCGCCCTTCGGCGACGAGCTGCAGGACGTGCATCTCCTGCTGGGTGAGATCGGCGAAGGCCGAGGCCTCTTCCTCGCGGGCGGCCTTGCGGACCTCTTGAAAGACGCGCTGGGTGACGGCCGGGTCGAGCAGCGCTTCGCCGCGTCCGATGGTCTCGATGGCGCGCACCAGGTCCTCGCTGCCAATCTGCTTCAAGACATAGCCGGCGGCCCCGGCGCGGATGGCCGAGAACAGCATCTCGTCCTCGGCGTAGGACGTCAGCATGATGACCTTCGTCTGCGGGTAGTGGGTCGTGATCTCCTGGCAGGCCTCGATGCCGGAGCCGCCCTTCAGGCGGATGTCCATCACCACGACATCCGGCTGGTAGGCGGCCGTCTTCTCCACCGCTTCTTTGGCCGTGGCGGCTTCGGCGACGACTTCGAAATTCGGGTGCCGCTCGAGCAGCGACCGCAGTCCGACGCGGACGACCTCGTGATCATCGACCAAGAGAATCCGTTGATGGGGCATGGCACCTCACACGCGCGCTCATTCTAGCGTAGGCGACCTGGGTGGGCAAGAAAGCTAACCCGGTTCCACCGGGGATCCGTCAGCGAGGCGGCAGAGTTACGCCAACGCGGCTTTGGCCGGCGGCCGTTGCCCCTGGATCGGTTGGCGGAACGGTTCGCGGGAGGAGGTTCCCGCCGGACGGGTCCGGCGTTCGACCCAGGATTGCCAGCGGCCGGGGCCCTGGCCGTCGCGGGTCAGGCCGAGGAGGGTGGGCGATCGGCGGCGGCCTGGCGGCGGAAGTCGACGAAGCGATAGCCGACGCCGCGCTCGGTCAGGATGTAGATGGGGTCGGAAGGGTCTTTCTCGAGTTTCTGCCGCAGATAGTTGACATACAAACGCAAGTAGTGGGTCTCGTCGCGATATTCGTAGCCCCACACCTTGGCCAGCAGCTGGTCGTGCGGGACGACCCAGCCGGCGTTCTGGACCAGATGGTAGAGCAGGCGGAACTCCGTCGGGCGCAATCGGACGAGCTTGCCTTCGACCCACACCTGGCGCCGGTCGAAGTCTAGCTGGAGGCGCTCATCGACCTGGATCGGCTCGTGTACGGCGGCCGCCGGGGCTTCACTGCGCCGCAACACGGCCCGCACCCGGCTGACCAGCTCGCGCGGGCTGAAAGGCTTGGTGATGTAGTCGTCCGCTCCCAGCTCGAGCCCGCGCACCCGGTCGTCCTCGTCGCCCTTGGCGGTGAGCATGATCACCGGGACGTTCGAGATTTCGCGGATGAGACGGAGCGTTTCGAACCCGTCCAACTCGGGCATCATGACGTCGAGCAGGACCAGGTCGGGCAGGCGGTCGCGCAGCTGGGCCAGCGCCTGCTTGCCGTCGGCGGCTTCGCTGACGTCGAAGCCGTCGTGATCGAGGTTGAGGCGAATGAAGCGGATCATCCTGGGTTCGTCATCGACGACCAGGATCTGCCGCCGGGCGGACGGCGCTGCCATGTCGCGTTGCATCCGGTAAGGGCTATTCTCGCACGAAGCCGATGAGCTTCTCTTCCTCGGAGGTCGGCATGATCTCGATGTAGTTGACGCGGTGCATCGGCCAGACGACGGTGACGACGTTGCCCTGGACGTAGGCCAGGTCTTTGCCGTCCCGGCGCCGCGGGTTGTTCAGCATGATCGTGTTGTCCGCCGGAGTCGGGATCTCTTCGACCTCGCCGACGACCGGGTCCTCCCCGGAGAGATGTACCAGCACAGTGATCGGCATCGTTCGTTCCCCTATCCGCGGGCGCGGGTGATGAGCTGAAGCCGGAGACGCCCGATCTGAATCACGTCCCCGTGGTGCAAGACGACCGGAGTCAGCGGTTCGGAACGCTTGCCGTTGACCAGCGTGCCGTTGGCGCTCTCCAGGTCGACCAGCAGCACCGCCTCCGGCGCCAGGCGGATCTCGGCATGCATGCGCGAGACGCCCTGCTCGTACCCGTCGAAGGGTCCCAGGTCGATGTCCGGGACGACGGCCTGGCCCTCGATGGTGCGGCCCAGCGTGTAGTTGTCGCGTCCGATGAGCGGGACGACGTCGCCGGTGCTGACGACGCGCAAGCCGATGACGGCGCCGGACTCGAGCTCCGGCCCCTCGGGCAGCGACGGCTTGGTGTGCAGGGCTTCGGCGTGGATCTCATCGCGCGAGATCGAAACCGTCGGGGCGCCGTTGGCCAGCACCAGGCGTGTGCCGCACTCGGTGCAGAACATCGTCCCGACGAACTCCTGGTGCCTGCACGCCGGACACTCGATCACGACGACCCCGACTTGGCGGGAAGCAGCAGCAGCGCCCGCGTGCCGTACTTGAGAACCTTCTCCCCTTCCGTGCTGAGGCGCCGGGAATGGGTCAGGCGTTCGGCTTCGCCCAGGGCCGCCTTGGCCAGTTCGCGCTCGTTGACGGCCAGGAGCTGCGTGGCCAGGTTCTCGAGCCGGCGGGCGGCTTGCGTCGATTGTCCCAGCTCGGCTTCGTGGCGCGCCTTCTCCTGCATCGTGTAGAGGGCGATCTGGCTCAGCGCGGCGACGATGTCGTTGGGCGCCGGCTCCGGGTCGGGCGTTTTGGAGACCGGCAGGCTGATGTTCAGCGGGAGGCTCTGGGACGCGGCGTTCTCGCCGAGCACGTCCGCTGTCAGCTGGAAATCGGCCAGTTGAACGTGAGTCAGCGCGGAAGCCGGGTGGACCACGACCTCCAACAGGAGCCGGATGCGCCCATCTTTGGGCAAGTGGCCGAGGACCATCGGCAGGGTGTCGCCGGTCGGCATCGGATCGGGCAGCAGCCGGAACGACGTGCGCAAATCCACCTGATCGCCGAAGGAGCCCTCCAACTGCACCCGGCTGGCAAAGACCTTGCTCAGCGAATCGAAGATCCGCCGCAGCAGGTCGGTGATGGCCTTGGGGGTATCCAGGAACAGGACGTTACCGCCGCTGCGGCTGGCGATGTCGTCCAGCAACCGATCGCTCCAATCGGCCCCGATGCCGACGCCGTTGAGGGTGATCCCCTTATTGGCGGCGCGCTCGGCGATTTGCAGGCAGAGCTCCTCGTCGCCGTACGTGCGGCCGTCGGTCAGAAGGACCAGGTGGTTGACCCCGTCGTGGGAGAACGTCTTCTGCAGCTCGGTCATCCCCAGCTCGAGGCCCTGGCCGATCTCGGTGCCGCCCCCGGCCTGGAGCAGACTGAGGCGCGAACGGGCGGTCGACAGATCCCGCGCCTGGTCGTGCGAGACGATCACATCGGCCCGATCGCTGAAGGCGATGATGCAGGCCGTGTCGCCCGCTTCGAGGTCTTTCAGGATGGCCAGGGTGGCCGAGCGCACCTGGTCCAGACGTTGGCCGCGCATCGAGGTCGACTTGTCGATGACGATGCCGAGGTTGATCGGCGGACGGGCAAAGCTGGCGTTCTCGGCCGGGACGATGTCCAGTAGCATGTAGTGGACCTGGGGCTCGTCGAGGGGCAGCAGCGCCCGGCGGCTGTGCAAGATGCTGCAGTGCAGGCGAGCCCCGGCGGCCGCTTGCTGATCGAGCTCGGTCAGGGTCTGGTCGTACTGGGCGCGGAGCGCCGGGTCGCTCAGGATTTCGTAGGCGCGCCCGATCTCGAGGAACAGCTCGGTATCGCCGGCCTTGACGTTGCGGTCGGGATGCAGCCGCAGGGCCGATTCGCGATAGGCCCGGCGGAGCTGATCAAGCGAGGCGGTGCGCGGCACGCCCAGAAGCGCGTAGTAGTCCCGGTTGCCGCTCACGCTGGGCCCGCCTCCAGGGTTCTAATCCGCCGGGAAGTAGATCAGGATGGCCGTGATATTGTCCGGTCCACCGGCGCCGTTGGCGGCCTGGACCAGTTGATCGCAGGCGGTTTGCGGATCGCCGGCGTTGAGGACGATGCGCTGGATGTCGGCCTCGGGAACGGTGCCCCACAGCCCGTCCGAGCACACCAGCATGTAGCCGCCGTGGGGCACCGGTTCGCTGAAGACGTCGACTTTGAGATTGGCGCCTTGCCCGATGGCGTTCCACAGCACGTTGCGCTGCGGATGCAAGGCCGCTTCCTCTTCCGTGAGCTGCTCGAGCTCCACCAGCCGCTGGACCAGGGAATGATCCCGGGTGAGGGCGCGGGCCTCGTCGCGGGTGATCAAGTAGGCCCGGCTGTCGCCGACGTGGCCGATGGTGATCTGCTGGCCGAGCAGGACGGCCACGGTCAGGGTCGTGCCCCCGCCGGGGACCCGATCGACGACGGCCAGGTTGGCTTCCTCGAGCGCCTCCTGCACCAGTTCTTGCAGGCTGGGGGATTCATTCTGCGACTCGATGTCGAACAGGTGCACGATCGTCTCGGCCGTGATCTTGCGCGCCACCGTGCGGATCGAGATGGAACTGGCAACCTCGCCCGAGCGGTGCCCGCCCATGCCGTCGGCCACGACGAAGAGTCCGAAATCGGGCAGCGGTTCCTGACCGTCGGCCCGGCCGGTCATGTAGAACAGGGCGTCCTCGTTGTGGGTCCGTTCGATCCCGGTCGACTGGGCGGCGCCGATCAACATCCGGCGCACGCCGTGCACCGGGGGAATCTGCCCCAGGACGCCGCTGTCGAGCGGCGCCGTTTTGACGGTGTCGGGGGAGGGACGGGGGGCCTTGCGGAAGAGACGTTTCCAGAAACTCATGGTTGGCAGTGCGCCTCGTGGGTCCTTGGTCCGGCTTTAGGCCAGAAGAGCATACACCTTGTGGTCGGTCGAGCCAATGTAAATGATGCCATTGGCGATGAGCGGCGTTCCGGTGATCGGGCCGCCGGTGGAAAACTGCCAGCGCTTGCGGCCGGAGCGCATGTCGATGCAGTAGAGCGAACCGTCGACCGATCCGACGTAGACCGAGTCCTCGTGAACGATCGGCGAGCCGGTGACCTGGTGCTCGGTGGCGAAGCGCCACGCCTCCCGGGCGCTGCGGGCGTCGACGGCGTAGAGGTTGTTGTCGGCGCAGCCGATGAAGACCTTGCCCTCGGCGAAGACCGGCGACGAGATCGTCGGCTTGCCCATGCGGAATCGCCACAGCTGCCAGCCGCCCTCGGCCTCGATGGCGTACAGGGTCCAGTCCATCGATCCGAAATAGACGATGTTGTCGACGATGATCGGCGACGAGGTCACGGCGCGCTTGGCCCGAAAGCGCCATTTCAACTCGCCGCGGAAGTCGACGCAGTAGAAGTCGCCGGTCTCGCAGCCGAAGTAGACGCGATCGTCGGCCACGCACGGGGTCGACCGGACCGGACCGGCGGCCTCGGCGCGCCAGGCGCGGCGTCCATTGGAGACGTTGACGACGTGCACGTGGCCGTCGTCCGAACCGCAGAAGATGTGACCTTCCCAGATGACGAGCGACGAGCGAATCGGCCCTTCGGTGTAGTAGGTCCACGCCAGCTTGCCGCGCTCGGCCGTGACGGCGTGCAGCCGCTGGTCCTCGGAGCCGACGTAGACCAGGTCGTCGAAGGCCGCCGGTCGGCCGGAGATGCCGCCTTCGGTCGGGTACTTCCACAGGAAGTTGCCGCCCTTGGCGTTGAAGGCGTACAGGTTGTTGTCGTAGCAGCCGATGTACAGGTTGCCGTTGTGAAAACAGGGCGAGCTGCGCAGCTCGTCTTCGCACTCGAAGGACCACAGCTCCTGGACGTCGCTGCGCTGCTGGACGAAGGAGGTCGTGTTGGCCGAGACCAGCAGCCCGGTGTGTCGGGCGGCGGCCAGCAACGCGTTCTTCATGGCCTCCGTCGACGGGTAGCGATCGCGCGGATCGTACTCGAGCGCCCTTTCGATGACCTCGATGCTTTCCGGCGAGACGGCCGGGTTCAGGTCGCGGATCGGGCGATCGGAGAAAGAGAACGGAGCCTCGGCGCGTGGGTCGCGCCGCGTCAGCAGATGGTGGAGCGTGGCCCCCAGCGCGTAGATATCGCCGGCCGGCGAGGCCTCGCCGCGGTATTGCTCCGGCGGCGAATAGCCCTCCGTCCCGATCATCGTCCCCTTCTGGCCGGGGGAGAAGATGCGGGCGATGCCGAAATCGATCAGGCGGATATGGGCGTGGTGATCGGCCATGATGTTCGATGGTTTGACGTCGCGGAAGACCACCGGCTGAGGCTGATGGCTGTGCAGGTAGGTCAGCACGTCGCACAATTCGATGGCCCAGGCGACGACCTGGGCCTCGGCGATCGGTTCGGTCGTCTCGCGCAGGACGGCCTCCAGATCGCGCCCCTCGATGAACTCCATGATCAGGTACGAACTGCTGTCGGCCGTGAAGTAGTCGTAGATGCGCGGGATCGACGGATGGGACAGCGTCGCCAGCAGATCGGCCTCGCGCTCGAAGTTGCGCACGACCATCTCGTACATGGTCGGGTCGGAGGCCAGGTTCAGCATTTCTTTGATGGCGACGAGCTTGGTGACGTTGGGGAAGTGCAGGTCCCGGCCCTTGTAAACCGAACTCATGCCACCCGAGCCCAGATTGCCCAGGACGAGGTAGCGGTCCTGCAACGTCACCCCGGGCTGCAACTGGCCTAGCTGGCCGGTCTCTCCGGATTGTCCCTCGAGGGTCCGCGTGATGCGCCGCATTGGGCTACCGGGAGTTAATCCTGCGGATTATAGCACGAGTGTAATCGCCACCCGGGTGGCCCGGGATGGTACGAGCGTCCCGCGCAGGCGCCGCGGGGCTTGCGATCGGCTAACGATCGCGGCGAAGGAGACGTTCGGCCAGGCTCCGGAGCTCGTCGGCCGCCGGAGGACGGGGCCCGGCGGAGTGTAGGGCCTCCATCGCTTGAGCGGTGTGCGTTTCCGCCTCGCGCCGCGTGTCGGATTCGGCGCCGCAGTCTTCCAGGGCCCGCCTCAGGGAGTCCACATCCGGCGAATTCCCCCTGGCCGCCGCCCACAGTCGGACGAATTCCGGGGACCGCTGCAATCCGAGCAGCACCGGAAAGGTCTTCTTGCCCTGGCGCAAATCGTCGGCGGCGGACTTGCCCGTCTGATCGGGCTCGCCCCATATCCCGAGCAGATCGTCCAGCATCTGGAAGGCAATCCCCAGGCTCCACCCGAACTTGCGGTAGGCGTCGCGGGCCCCCGACGCGGCCTCGGCGACCACGGCGCCGACGCCCGCCGCCGCGGAAACCAAGGAGGCGGTCTTTCCGGCGATCATACGCAGGTATTCCTCGGCGGCGACGGCCGGCCGTCCCTCGAAGGCCAAGTCGAGGTATTGTCCCAACGTCAGTTGGAGACAGGCGTCATCCAACTCGCGCTGCGCGGCGAGGGCCGTCTCCACCGAGATCCCACCGCCGAGCAAGCGATGACACGCGAGGTGCGAGGCCACGTGCAGGAAGTCGCCGGTGTTGATGGCCTGCGGGACACCCCAGCGACTCCAGACGGTGGGGCGGCCGCGCCGCGTCGGGCTCGAGTCCTCGATGTCGTCATGCACCAGGGAGAAATTGTGAATGAGCTCCACGCTGGCGGCAGCCGGGACGGCCCGGCGCCAATCCCCGCCGGCGCTGGCGGCGCACAGCAGCGTAAGGAGCGGGCGAACCCGCTTGCCCGGAACGGCCCCGGCCTCCCAACCGAGATGGTGACGGACCATCGCCTCCACTTCGGCGTACGGCCCGGGGAGGGCCTGGCGCACGACCGACTCGAGCTCGGCTTCGACGGCGGCCAGCATCGCCGGTGCCAGGGGCGCGGCGCCGACCGCTCCGTTCCGTTGTGCCGGCGGGGTCATGACACCGGCACCAGTCGGGCCCTACGCAGGGCGTGCAGGTCGCGGCTGCCGGTGGCGAACATCACCAGCCGCAGCTCGTCTACGACGTTGGCAATAGCGCGCTCGACGGCCTCGGGAGACTCGGCGGCGGCCTTGAGGAACGGGCCGGCCATGGCGCCCAGATCGGCGCCCAGGGCGATCCCCTTGGCGATGTCGATCCCGCTGCGGAGCCCGCCCGAAGCGATCAGCGGGACAGCCGGGAGTTCAAGACGGACTTCGCGCACGGCGTCGGCCGTCGGGATGCCCCAGCCGACAAAAGCCGCCGCCAGGCGGGCGGCCTCCGCGTCGGAGGTCCGATGCATTTCCACTTGAGACCAGGACGTGCCGCCGGCGCCGGCCACATCGATGGCGGCGACGCCGGCCCCGACCAGACGGCGGGCATCGGCGGCGGAGATGCCCCAGCCGACCTCTTTGGCGATCACCGGAACCGGCAGGTCTTTGCACACCTGCTCGATCTTGACCAAAAGCCCGGAGAAGTCGGTGTCGCCTTCCGGCTGGAGCGCTTCCTGAAGCGCGTTGAGGTGCAGCACAAGGGCGTCGGCCTGCACCAGCTCGACGGCGCGGCGACAATGCTCCGGGCCGTACCCGTAGTTGAGTTGGACGGCGCCCAGATTGGCAAAGAGCAGGACGTCCGGGGCCGTTCGGCGGACCTGGAATGTAGTTGCCACGGACGGGTCTTCGAGGGCGGCCCGAAGAGATCCCAGACCCATGGCGACACCGGCGCGTTGCGCGCCTTGCGCCAAACCGAGATTGAGCCGGCCGGCGGCTTCGGTCCCGCCGGTCATCGAGGAGATCAGCAAGGGCGCCGACATCCGATGACCGAGGAACGTCAGTCCGGTGTCGACGGCGCGCAGGTCGAGTTCGGGCAGGGCGGCATTGTCGAAGCGCAGCCGTTCCAGGCCGGTGGTCAGGGAGGAGGCGACGTCCCTCTCCAGATTGATCTGGATATGGTCCGCCTTCCGCTGCGAAACCGGCGCAACTTTCGGCATCGGGGGGTGTTCCTAGTGGGCGAGAGACGAGTCTATCAGGCGGCCCGGGGGGTGTCAACGTGCGGGCCGGTTCTTCTGATACAATGGCCCCTCAGGAGGTCTTCATGGCAGAGACGTACGAAGCTATTCAGGGCATCATCGTCGAACTTCTCGGCGTGGACGCGGGCAAAGTCAAATCAGAGGCGCGCTTCCGGGAGGACCTGGAGGCCGACTCGCTCGATCTGGTCGAGTTGATCATGGCCTTTGAAGAGAAGTTTGGCGGGGAGATCTCCGACGAGGACGCCCAGAAGATCACCACGGTGGGCGAGGCCGTCAGCTACATCGACACCCATATGAAGCCGAAGTAATTCTCTCCGGTCCGACCGACCGCGGAGCGGGTCGGCTCGGCCGGGTCAGGGACGGACTTTTCGAGAGCCGGCGCGAGCCGGCTCTTTGTGTTTCCGTCGAGCCGGCGGCGTCGGCGCCAGCAACCCGCGAAGCCGTGCTTCTTCCCGATTCTGGCGGCGCAAGTAGCCGCGCAGGAAGGCGGAGCCCCGCAGCCGCAGCGCCATCGGCGCCACGACTCGCACGTCGTCCGGTTCGGCCCGCAAGCGTCCATCGGCGCCGGCGTAGGCCCGGGCGGCCTCGAACAAGGTGATCTCGGCCCGCAGCGAGTCGATTCCCATCCGGCGCACGAGCTGCAGGCCGAAGGCCTCGGCCGGAGGCGCCAGCGTCACCTGCGGCAGGGCCTGGCGCGCCGTCCCCAACTCCTCGGCCGCCTGCGCCGTGTCGGCTTCGAAGCGGGCGATCAGCTGTCGCGGGCTGTTGCGAAAGGCGACCGATCGGCGGTAAGCCTCCAGGCGGTCGTCCGGCGTCGGCAAGCCGCGCACGATCACGCGCAGGCCGAAGCGGTCGAGGATCTGCGGGCGCAGGCTGCCTTCTTCGGGGTTCATCGATCCGATCAGCGCCAGCCGCGCCCAATAGGTGGCCGACAACGAACCGCGTTGGACGGTGAAGACTCCCTGGGCCGCGGCGTCGAGGATGGCGTCGACGATCTCATCCGGCAGCAGATTGGCCTCGTCGACGTAGAGCAGGTTGCGATCGGCGCGCGCCAGCAGCCCCCGTCGCAACCGCCAACGTCCGGACTGCCCGAGTCGCTCGTCGAACCCACCCACCACGTCTTCGAGCCGCGCGTTCAAAGGAAGCTCCACCAGCCGGACCCGGTCGAGGTAGGTCAGCGGCTCTCCCTGGCCGTACTTGCGGGCGCAGTCGGCGCAGACGGCGTCGATCCCTCCGCTTTCGATGTCCTCCGGCAGGCAGCCGGACGGGCACAGACTGCGGGGCACTTCCGGCAGCAGGTCGCCCAGGCTGCGCACGGCGGTCGTCTTGCCGGTGCCGCGTGGTCCGAGCAGTAGTACGCCGCCGACGTTGGGGTTGATCAGGGCCAGCAACAGCGCCAGCTTCATCTCCTCCTGCCCGACGAGCGCCAGGAAGGGGAACACCAACTGCTCCGACAGCCCGAAGTCTTCCTGAGCCGCGACTTCGAGAAACCGCTTCGACCCGGCGCGCTGCAGCAGCTCCGTCAGGGATCGCACCGGTTCGGTCATGTCTGTTCTTCCAGGGGATCCTGGCCGCGCTGCGCCAGCCGGTACGCCTGACGCTCCCCGCCGGCGGCCCAGCGCCGGCGCTCCGCGTCTGTCTCTGTCAGCAGCGGCGGGACAGGCTGAGGCCGGCCGGTCTCATCCAGCGCGACGTAGACGAGGTAGGCGCTGTTGGTGTGCGTCCGTGCACCGGTGACCGGATTCTCGGCGATGACCTGGACCCGCGTCTCCAGCGAGGTTCGTCCGACGTAAGTGACTTCGGCTTTCAGGATCACCAGATCCCCGATCCGGATCGGCTCGTGAAATCGCATCTGGTCGATGGCGACGGTGACGACGCGGGTCTGGGCGTGGCGCATCGCCGCCAGGGCCCCGGCCTCGTCCACCAGCTTCATGATCCAGCCGCCGTGGACGTCGCCGCGCAGGTTGGCGTGCTCCGGCTGCATCAACTGGCTGAGGGTGACCCGAGAGGCCGCCACCGGCTTGCCGGCCGCCGGGGTCGGGAGGCTCAATCCACGTCCTCCTTCAACTCGCCGGCGTCGGTCGTGTGCAGCCGCTCCGGGTCGTCTTCCAGGACATCGATGACCTCGAAAGCCAATCCCGACATCATGGGGGGCAGCGGCACAGTCGCCGGCGGGCGG
>Ga0209342_10006128_pt1 | contig 12265 bp, 11 predicted proteins | sample RifCSP16_2_FD_184023 | JGI IMG/M metagenome (GOLD analysis project Ga0209342, IMG submission 184023) | Soil microbial communities from Rifle, Colorado - Rifle CSP2_sed 16_2 (SPAdes) (version 2) | ecosystem: Environmental > Terrestrial > Deep subsurface > Rock core/Sediment | place: Rifle... | reverse complement strand
CGCGCTCAAGGAAGCGGGGGCGGCCGGCCGGGTGCTGAAGGGTACGACGAATCGGTGGTTTCTGGGTCACGGGGTCGGCCGCGTCAGTGGTTGATTCTTCCCTTCCCCCTTACCTCACGAGTTCGAGTGCCTTCGCCGCCCTTTTCCCCTGAGGCCATCGCACCTCATACACTCGCATCGGGTCCTCGAACCACTTGAGCGCAGACTCTCCGAGGTTGATGAAGCGGTTCCGGTGACACAATCGTAACGGCATCCGGGGGATATACTGCCGCTTGGGCCCGACCAGGAGCGAGGTGCAGGATGCAACAGTCCATGGTCGCACAAGAGTTCGTTGTCGAACATTTCATTGATGTGGGGAAGGCAAGAATTTGCTACCGTAAGGCCGGCAGCGGCCCGGCTCTGGTGATGTTCAACGGGTTCCCGCTGTCCGGGCTGACGTGGCGAAAACTCATACCGGCTCTATCCACCCGTTTCACTTGCTACGCCTTCGATCTTGTTGGACTCGGGGGCTCCACATCGCGGCACCGGGCCGATTTCTCTTCGCGAGGACAAGGCCGGGCCTTCCAGGAAGCGTTGGCTGCGATTAGCGTCTCGTCGTATGTCCTCCTGGGGAACAACACCGGGGGCTGGGTCGCCCGTGAGCTGGCGCTGCTCGACCGTGATCGGGTGACGCGCCTCGCTTTAACGAATACAGAAATCCCGGGGCACCGGCCTCCATGGATCCCGCTCTACCAGATCGCAGTCCGCTTGCCGGGCAGCAACTTCACCCTGCGGCAGCTGATGTTGTCACGGCGATTCCTGCGCTCGCCGATGGGTTTCGGTGGCTGCTTCGAGGACCTCGACCACATCGACGGCGAGTTCAGGAGCTTGTTCGTGCGGCCTATCGTCCGGTCGCGAAAGCGTCTGGCGGGGATGTTTCGATTCCTCGAGGAGATGAGCTTTCGGAGAATGGACGAGTTCGCCGAGCTTCACGGGCAGTTGACCATGCCCACTGCGTTCCTCTGGGGTGACGCTGATCCGACCTTCCCGGAGGAGGCCGCTCGGCGGATGGCGCTGCAGTTTCCAAACGTCCGCTCGTTCCAGACGCTAGCCAATGCCAAACTGTTCTTCTACGAAGAGCACCCGGAAACCGTCACAGACTGGCTACTCGGCTTTGCCGGGAACGACGTTTAGTCGCGCCACCGCACCTCGTACACCCTCACCGGCTCCTGGAACCCCTTCGCCACGAACTCCCCCCGATCCGCGAACAAGAAACCCTTCCCGCTGCACAACCCCCGTACCGTATCCGCCACCAGGATCTCCCCACCCTCCGCCTTCGCCGCGATCCGCGACGCCAGGATTACCGTCGCTCCGAAGAGGTCGCCATCTTCTTCGATCGGCTCGCCGGCGTTGAGGCCGACGCGGACGTTCAGCGGCTCTCCCTCGCGCTCGGCGAAGGCCCGCTGGAGGGCGACGGCGCATTCGACGGCCTTCGTCACCGACCCGAACGACGCCATGAAGCCGTCGCCCATCGTTTTCACCTCGGTGCCGCCGTTCGCCTTCAGCATTTGTCGGGTGATGACCTCGTGCTCGCGGAGGACGTCTCGTCCCTTTGCGTCGCCGAGGCGGGACATCATCTGCGTGTGACCGACGAGATCGGTGAACAGCACGGCGACGAGACCGGAGGGGACGTGCGGTGCGGCAGCAGACGCCGGCGGGGAACCGATGAACTCTGCTATGGCATTCGCCATCGTTTCCAATACGACTACGTCAGCCTCGGCGAGTGGGGCGTGGTTTCGACCGTCCAGGGGGAGGAACCGTGCCCCGGGAATTCCGGCGGCTAACTCGCGGCCCAGTTCAAATGGCACCATAGCATCTCCCCGTCGGTGGATGACCAGTGTTGGTACAGCAACGCGAGGGAGGAGATCAGGCAAGGCCACGCTGGGCGGCGGAGCCGTAAACATCTTGACAATGTTGTCAGCGGAGGTTGAGAGCCGTTGCATCTCGTTGAACGCGTCGATGGCCTCCATGTCCGCGTCGGGTATGAACAGTCCAGTAAAGAATTGACGATGGGCGGGAACGTCGCTATCCCAACCCTGACGAATGAAGGCGAGCATCGTCTCGCGCTCCCCGGTGCTACCCGCTGGCCGGAGGGCCCCTGACCCGTAGATTATCAGGCCGCTGACGCGCTCAGGGTGCTGCACCGCATAGCGAATCGCGACGGAACCGCCTTGAGAGATGCCGAGCAGCGCGACTTTCTCAACGCCAAGGGCATCAACGACGGCTTCAAGGTCGCCAACGATCGCCTCGGCGGTGAAGTCGCTGGCGTCCCGGTCGGACAGCCCCATCCCGCGCCCATCGTAACGGATGTAACTGAAGCGGGAGCCCATCCCTTCAACCTGGCGCCGCCACCTGGGGTTCTCCCACTCGTACTCCAGATGGGTCATCCAGCCCAGTACCCTGACGACGGGCGGACCGCTACCTACGGTGGCGTAGGCGATGCGGACTCCGTCGGATGTCTTGCAGAAGCGGATGTGTTGTTCCATCACTCGGCCTCCCTCACAGCCCATACCCGCACCGGCTCCTCGATTCCCTTGAGTGTCTGCTCTCCCCGGTCCTCGAACGACACACCGGCGGAGGTGCGGGCGAGGCCGCGGATAGTGTCCGACACCAGCACCTCCCCCGCTGCCGAAAGCCCCGCTATCCGCGAGGCGATGTTCACCGCGCCGCCGTAGACGTTGTTATCTTTGCTTCCAGATCCAGCACGTGTGCGCCGAGAGAGTACGACGGGCCGCTCTCGGACAGGCCGCTTCCCCGCCCATCATAGTGGATCACCCGCATCTTGGCCGCCAGGTGTTCGCAGAACTCGCGCCCCCGTTCCCAGTTGAGTTGGATGTGATTGAACGGAATCCAGGGCATGAGGACCAGGGGCGGTCCTTGGCCCATGGTCCAATAGGCGATGTTCACACCGTCGCTCGTCTTCGCGTACTGGATGCGCGGCTCCATGGTGGCATCATTCTACGCTAGCTGATGACTGTGGGCGCCGGCATGCTTCGAGAGCGGAATGACTATCTTGAGGTGGTCGGTTAACTGCTAAGGCGAGGCGCTGAGAGGCAAATCTGTACAGGGCCTCACGTGTGAAAGGCCGAAGCCGCCCCCTACCATTGCCATTTACCCAGAAGGGCCTTGTCGTGGCTCACAGCGCCTCTGGTGAAGGATAGCAGTATCATCCTCTGTCACCGTGGGTTCAAGAAAGGTACTGAGAGGCGCTAGCGGGTATTCAGCCCTTTGATGCTTCCGGAGTCGTCCCTTGGCTGCGGATAACACCCGATTGCGGCTCTGTCTGATGGCTTGCGGAGCGACAGGCTGCAGACTCCTCACGCGGACGGATGAGGGGGTGCGCGGTGACGCCATCGGTCTACTCCAATGTCTGAGCCTCTAGCAGCCGTGTCGTGCTCATCGGTGGGTTCTCGACAACGATCCGCACCCGCCAGCGGGATCACCAGCTGGTCGCTTTCCGACCGCGTCTCATCTTAGGGGGCACTATTCCGGTATTTCCCGCATAGTATTTCATCCACGAACGAAATAGGGCCTCGACGAATTTTCGGCAAGCAGCAGCCGACCGCCGAAGAAGCCATGACCGAGCGGCGGCTGCGGCCCCAGTCCTGGGACGACCTGATCGGCAACGACCACTGGAAGCTGATCATCCGCCGGCTGGTGTCCGCAGCGAAGGAACGCGGCGAACAGCCGGAACACATCCTCTTCGACGGACCGCCGGGCCTGGGTAAGACGGCGATGTCCGTCCTCACCCAGGCAGAGATCAGCGACGGGGGCAAGCGTTCTTACGCCGGCCAATCGTCGGCGGAGATCACCGCCGAGCTCTATGCCCTGGACGGTGGCGAGGCGATCTTCATCGATGAGCTACATGCCCTCGCACCGGAGGCAGTGGAGATAGTGCAACTGGCGATGGAGGGGACCCCTGTCGGGGGCCGCTTCGATGCGCCGGTGGCACCCTGGACGCTGATCGGGGCCACTACCAAGCCGGGCCAGATCGAGGCCCCCATCCGCGATCGCTTCGGCCTGACCGTCAAGCTTGACTACTACCCCGATGACGAGATCGCCCAGATCGCCGGGCGTTCGGCCGAGAAGCTGGACATGGAGCTGCAGCCGAAGGCGGCGGACGAGGTAGCCACCCGTAGCCGGGGGGTGCCGCGGATCGCCAACCGGCTGCTCAGGCGGGTGAGGGATGTCTACAACACCCCGACTCCCAGGCAGGTTGACGAGGTCCTGGTTGAGCTGGGCGTCGACAGCTGGGGTCTGGAGACCTGCGACAGGGCCCTCTTGATGCTCATGTACGAGCGCTTTGAAGGTGGCCCGGTTGGCCTGCGGACAATCGCTGCCGCTTCTGGAATAGACCCCCAGACGCTAGCCGAGGGTGTCGAGCCCTACCTGCTGCGAGCCGGGCTCATCGATGTCAGGGAGAGAGGCAGGCAGCTGACGGCAGCTGGTTTCGCCTACTGCAAGCTCATCCGGTCGCGGCTGGATTCCACAAAGTTGAAGCGCCCGTCGAGCGCCAACTAATGTCGAAAGAAAGGAGGATGAGGAAGGAGGGGCCGAGTTCCGATAATTGCCGGTATCGGCCCCACCAGCCAACGTGATTGAACTTGAAGATGGCTACGCTAGGGCGTTCGTAGAAAGCCTGCGGGTCCGCTCTGATCACACGGCCCGGTCTTACGGCTTCTGTATCGACCGCTTCCTCAAGGCAGTGGACAAGCCGGTAGCTGAGGTCACGATCAGAGATGCCGCACGGTACCTGGGCACGCTTGAAGGTCTCAGTCCAGCGTCAAAAGCACACCACATCAGCGCCGTGAGATCGTTCCTGCGTTTTCTGCAGGGTCAGGGAATCATCCCGACTACCCCGCTCGATGTCCTAAGGCGACCGCGGGTGGCGATCACGTCGATGACGAGGTACCTGACGCAGGAGGAGGCAGAGAAGCTTCTGGCTGCAGCCGCGGGCGTGTCGTCGTCGTGCTATCTGTCTGTCGCTGCGTTGCTGCTCACGGGCCTCCGCGTCAGCGAGCTGGCTCAGGCCCAGTGGCGGCACCTGTTCCGTGATCCAGAGGGGAGGCTCGGGCTGCTAGTCGTCGGTAAAGGAGGCAAAGAGCGGGTCTTGAAAGTGAGGGATGACCTCTTCGGGCTGCTATGTAAGCAGCGAACGCGAACCGGGTTGTCCACGGAGCTGGACGGCAAGGACAAGACGCCGCTGGTACCGAGCAGGCGTGGCCAGGCCTACTGCCCTAGAAGCCTGCACAAGCTGGTTGCAAAGGCCGCCAAGAAGGCAGACCTCAAGAAGGATGTCTCGCCACACTGGCTGCGGCACTCGTTCGCGACGTTGGCTGCACTCGGCGGGGCGCCGGCCTTCCAGCTGCAGCAGGATCTCGGCCACTCGAGACTCGAGACCTCGCAGCGGTACGTGCATTGGGCAACCGGTCTCAGGGACTCAGCCGTCGACAAGCTGCCCATCATGCTGACCAAGAACAGCAGCTAACACATAGGCGGTGGTGCCCTACAGGGCATCCTTCGCTTCATTCGCCTAAATTCGAGAGAGGAGTAGTGAATTGACTTGTCAGTTGAACTTACATTCTATGGGGGTCTCGGAGAGATCGGAGGAACCAAGATTCTGCTCAAGACAGATGGAGGCTCTGTCTTCCTGGATTTCGGAAAGAACTTCGGCCTAGAAGGCAGCTTCTTTCAGGAGCCATTCAACCAGCCCTTCTACATACCCAGCCTGCTGACAACAGGGGCGCTGCCGGACATCGAGGGCCTCTACCGCATGAACCCCGGTAAGCCCGTGGACGGAGTCATCGTCTCGCATGCGCACTTAGACCATGTGGGACATGTTCCGCTCCTCTCGCCGCAGGTTCCTGTTTATGCAGGCGAAGATACGAAGAATCTCATCCTCATTCGCAGCGAGACCTACGACCACAGCTGGCAGAACGACCACGGACAGACGAGCTGGAGGACTTTCACGACCGGCGAAGTAGTCGGCGTCGAGGGCAGCGACATTAGCTTCATGCCTGTGGAGGTTGATCACTCAGTGCCCGGATCGTTCGCCTTCATCGTCGAGGCGGGCGGCAAGAAGATTGCTTATACCGGCGACCTCAGGCTGCACGGCCGTCGGCCGGAGATGACTGAGCACTTCCTCAACCTGCTCAGGCTCAGCCAGATCGACGTGCTGTTAACCGAGGGGACCCATGTCGAGCCCGGCGGCCGCGATGTCGAGGCGGAGCTTCTGGCCCAGATGGAAGAAGTCCACCGGCAGAAGATGGGCGAGGCGGCCCCACGCGGCATCGTCGTTCCCTGCGATACCGAGGATGACGTCGAGGCGCGGCTGACGGAGATCTGCGCGGCAGCGGGGGGCCTGGTAGTGGTGGAGGCGGCGCCCATCGACCTCGATCGCATCTACTCCGTCTGGCGGGCGGCTCAAGAAGCCCATCGGGTGCTGCTTCTACCCGCCCGGACGGCGTACATCATTCAACAGGCACACCAGAGAACGAAGATAAGCGATCTGCCTGACATACGCGGGTCCGGCCTCTACTTGTCGCAGTTGCGTCAGCGGGCCGATCACCGCGGTCCTAACGACCCTGAAGACGCTGAGGAGCTGATGCGAGGCCGCAGGCAGTGGCAGCATACCCTTGCGCACGACTGGACCGATGAAGGCGGCCTCCTCTTCGGCCTACCGCAGGGCAGGGAGGCGCTGAGAGAGGCAGGGGACGCCATCGTCTTCTGCACTCCGCAGGCCGCCAATGTCCTACCCGAGATCGCCTACGGAGCTCGTCCGTGCCCGGTCACGTTCGTACAGTCGCGCAGCGGCCCGTTCAGCCCCGAGATGGCGATCGAGCACAACCGGCTACTCCACTGGCTTGCGCTCTTCGGGTGCCAGGAGTACTACCAGGTGCACGTCTCGGGGCACGCTCCCGCGGGAGACATCCGGCGGATCGTAGAGGCGGCTACCCCCAACACGTTGATACCAATCCACACACGCTTTCCAGAGACCTTCGGCCAGTGGCACGACCACGTGCTTTCAGGTTTGCGTCTTGGGCAGGTGTTGACTGTGCCCTGACTATGGTGCGAAGTAGCCGACAACATCGAAGATAACGTGGACCTGACCGTTGTTGTTGTAGATCATCACGTTGCCGTCGGACGCGCCGACCTTCACCATAACCAGGTTCGGGACGGTCTGCTCGGACTCGAGGGTTGAGATTGGATGCCAGGGGCATCGCAACACCGGAAGGGTAGACACTGAGGTAGCTGAACGCGGTGGGCTCCGTCACCGTTGTGTTCACGACGACGCCAGACGCTTTACCCGGGACATCGCCGACTGTCACGTCCACGGTGATCTCCGCGTCGGGCGCCACGCTGCCTGGGGGCGAACCCTGCGGGCCGGTGCGTGTGTCCAACACACGGGCAGGGGTTATCGGATAGAACACGTCGCCGCTGGCGCCGTACCAGCCGACGACGTCGAAGATGACGTGCGTCGAGCCGCTGTTGTTGTATATCTTCACGCTCCCGTCGGCAACGCCCACCTTCACGATCACCAGGTTCGGGACGGTCTGACCGGGAGTGAAGTTCAGGTTTGATGCGAGTGGTTGTGGCGTGTCAGACGGGTAGACGGTTAGATGACTGCCGCTCGTCGGCTCGGTCACCGTGGTGTTCACAAAACGACCGCCGTCACGCCGGAGGCGGGCACGCCGGAACCAAACGTGTTCGTCACGTCCACCGTAATGGTCGCACCGGGACCAATCTTGCCGCCCGCGTAGCCGGTCCCAGATCGCGTATCCAGGATGCGGACAGGCGTGAGCCAGTTGAGGCGGGAGCCCCCCCGTCGACCCGCCGTACCAACCAACGACGTCGAAGATGACATGCACCTGGCCGCTGAGGCAGAGCTCACGGGCCAGGCCGCCGCCAATGAGCTCACGCAGCGGCCCGAACAAGACCGGCGCACCAAACTTGATCTCCGGGTAGGCGAAGGTCGCGGCCTCCGCGGCGACCCGAATGTCGCAGAGGACGGCCAGATCCAGGCCGCCGGCTATAGCAGGCACACCGCCGCCACCAGAGGCTTCGGGAACCGGAATAGCCGCCAATGGTAGCGGCTGGACGATTCCTCCACTGCCTGCATCGCATCGGGCACGAACTCCGTGGTGTCGAAGCCAGCGCAGAAGGCGGAGCCAGCGCCGGTAATGATTACGACGCTCACTGAATCGTCTGAATCCAGCTCTTGGAGGCAACGGTCCACTTCGTTGCGCAGGGCTATGGAGAGGGCATTGCGCTTGTCCGGCCGGTTCAGGGTGACGACGGCCACCTTGTCCCGCGTGTCAATCAGCCGACGCTGACATTGGCGAAGAGTATCTGCTTCCCAAGTCTCGCGCGCTGCACGCTGTGCTTGTCGCGTGTACCCGAACGAAAGGAGACCGGTAATCAGTTTCAAGGACCGGAACCCGGGTAGTCCCCTTGTCTTTGATGAGGGTGTCGCTTCAGACTGTTTTTACACCACCGGCAACCTATTCAAACAATGTCCCTAGGTTTGAGGGCTTGACAACGGCGATATGCGGGTGTATCAGGATAACCATTCGGCTGCGCACCTTGCATCTGGGGGAGCGACATGAGCGAGGGGGATACTGTCAAGACCGACAGTCGCTGTCGGTCTCTTTTTGATTCTGCCACTGACCCAGGAGACATAGTGGACTAACGAAGGTTGAAAAGCGCCCCCGGCGGCTGCAACCGTCAGGGGCAGGAGCGAGCAGAGCCCGTACCTTGCGAACTCTTCACGCATCATCAATTTTAACAGAATTGCTCCGCGGGATGCCTCGCCGGTCAGCCATGGGCCCGACAGGTGCACGGCGTGGCCATTAGACGCTTATCCGAGCTGCTGGAGACGCCACGGCGCCGCACAGTAGCGGCCGGCACCATTCTGGGCGCCGTCGCGGCCGCCCTGATCGCCATCATCATCGTTACCTCCGGGGGCAACGGCACAGGACCTGACAGTGGGACCGTGTCGAACGGCGCAAACGGACGGTCTGATGGCGACTCCAATGACGACGGCCAGACGGCCACGCCGGCACCGACCACCGCTCCCACCCCCGCGACTGTCGAATTCATCGAGCCGCCTGCGGGCTTCACAACGCCTCTGCTCTTGGGTGACGCTGGCCAGTGTACATTCGCCGGCGATGCCTCCGCGGTGCTCACCTGGCAGCCGTCCCCCGCGGCTGAGGGGCAAGAAGTCAACCTCCTCCTCGGAAGCGACAACTTCGTCCCGGGCAACTACTTGAGTTCCGGGAGCCTCGACGGCGACATCACTCAGTTCACTCAGGAGCACGGGCTGCGCCCCGGCGGGGTCTACTTTTGGCGAGTAAACACGCGGGTTGAGAGCGGTTGGGTGGCCGGGGAGGGAAAAGAGTTCGAAACGGCGCGCTGCCCACCGGCGGACGAAGCGCAGTAGGGTACCGGGCCAGCAGGAGGACACGATGACACAGATAGTTCCCAGGGGCGCTCTCGATCTTCGGCTGCTCAGAGCGGCGGTGTTTGTCCTGCTGCTGGGCTCAATATCCGTCCTGTCCCTGAGGCCGGAAAACTCTCGAGCGATTACACCTGCGCCTTTCATCGTGACCGAAGTCAATCCAGACGCATCTACGGTGCCGCAGCCTCCCAACGCGGATTCCGGAGGCAGAGTCAACGGGCTGGCCGTGTGGCAGGACAATCCGGCTATCGTTTACGCCGCCAGCGAATGGGGCGGCATCTACCGCAGCACGGACGGCGGCACCAACTGGCAACGCCTGCCGGGGCACCGCCCGAACGCGACCTGGGACGTGGCCGTCGACCCAAGGAACAGCTGCGCCGACGGCGTCGACAACGGCGCGGACGGAGCGACGGACTCGGGCGATGACGACTGTCCCGCCGGGACCGAGGACGGCGGCCTGAGCCGGATCGTATATGCGACATCCTTCTATGATGGCAGGACCGACAACCTGACCCGTGACAGCGATGGCGGCATCAACGTCAGCTATGACGGCGGCAATACCTGGAAGCACGCGATCGTGCCGCCGCCGACAGACGGCGTTGACGCAGACCTCTGTGACGGCGTCGCCCGTATCGGCAGGGACGACGCCGGCTGGCCCCCCGTTCCGCCAACGGCGGGGGACGGTGAACCGTCGGCGTTCGGCATCGCCATCCGGCAGGACAATGCCAGGAAGGCGTTCATCGGCACGAAGTGCGGCGTGGCGTTCACTCTGAACTCCGGCGCCACCTGGGCTCACGTTGACCCCAATCCCGCCACGCCGGGCGGGCGCGTCTGGGACGTCGTCGTCCACGGCAGCGGAATCCTCGACATCTGTGGTGACGATGGACACTTCCGCTCCCTGGACGACGGGATGACCTGGGTCGACCGCGACGCGGCCAGCGCCAATGCGCTGCCGCCCACGGCCTCAACCGATGTCTGCTCGATCGCGGCGTCACCGTTGGAGCCAGACACACTGATCGCGACGGTGGCCTCCGCCTTGTTCGAGACACGCGACGGGGGCGTGAACTGGGCGCAGATAGGCACGATCTCCGGCGGTCGTGTTCCATTTGTCACAACGAACCTGAGCGACGCCGGCGCGGAGGTTGGGGCCCAGTGCAACAACAGCATCGACAGCGACGGGGACGGAATCATCAACGACGGCTGCGGCGTGGTAGGCACCGACAAAGAGGACTCGCTTCAGTGCGGCAACGACCTCGATGACGACGGTGATAACGAGCCGGACGACGGCTGCGGGGGCGCCGGCGATCCGGCGGCCTTCGGCCGGCCGGCGCCGGAGGTCAACAACACCTGCGGCAACGCGACAGACGACGATGACCTCGACGGAAAGATCAACGACGGTTGCCCGGCCATGGGCGCGGCGGAAGCGGGCGCCGACTGCGATGACGCAGCCGATGACGATACGGATGGCTTCGTCAACGACGGCTGCTTTTTCCCAGCCGGCTCGAACAACCCGGACGTCATCTCCGGCGACAACAGCGAGGGCGCCGACACCAACCAGTGCGACGACAACAAGGACAATGACGCTGACGGCACCCGATTCCCGCTGACGAAGATCAACGACGGCTGTCCGCGCCGCAGTTTCGACCTCTACGTCGGCGACGGCGTCCTCCTCCACCGCCTACCCTGCGCCGATAGCGTCGGCGCGACGATCGGCTGCGCGGAGACAGGCGCGCACTGCGGTAACGCCACTGATGACGACGGTGACGGGACAGCCAATGACGGTTGCGCCGGCGGGCCAGGCGTCCTAACTACCGCAACACAGGTTGACGCCGGCTCACATGCCGATCCGGGGGACCTGGAGTTCCACTCTGCCTCCGGGACGGTGCCGGCCTGTCCGCTGTACTACTCGAATGACGGCGGGGTCTACAAGTCTCTCGGCTGCCTCAATGGGCCAGAGGCCGCGTGCGGGGAGGCCTCGGGCGCCGCCGTTGACGATGACGGCGACGGCAAGGTGAACGACGGCTGCCCGCCAAACGGCGCTGCCGAGGCCGAGTGTGATCAGCCACAAGGAGACGAAGACAACGACACAGATGTCAACGATGGCTGTATCTGGACCCGCGCGATGAGCGGGATTCACGGGCAATGGTTGTGGGCTTTGGACGGCGCCAGCCAGTGCGACGGTAACGCCGACGACGACAGCGACGGTGCCATTAACGACGGCTGTCTCGCCAGCGCCGCCGCCGAAGTTGACTGCGCGGACGCGGGAGATACGACCGACGCGCAGCGAGATGACGACGGCGATGGGAAGATCAACGACGGTTGCGCGTCCGTGGGCGCGGCCGAAAGCATCGACATCTACAGCGGCTCTCAGGACACGGGCCTATGGTTCAGCCGCGACGGCGGTAATCAGTGGGGCAACCCGGCGTGTTGCGATGTGTTCGACGTGGCGGCGGATGCCGGCCAGATCGTCTTCACGCCTTGCTGTTTTAGCTTCAGTCCGCCGACGCCGGGGATACCCAACGCGGCTCTCCAGCGCGCGCCAAGCAGCAATCCCGCGGCGCCTGTTGATATGAACCTTCCGCCGAGCGGTTGGATTGCGGCCTTCGCCCAGCAGGACGCCATCGCAACTTTTGGGCCGAATAGTTACGTGATGGTCACAACAAGCTGCTCGGCCTCAGGCGATCCGTGTGAAGGGCGGGGCGCGGGCGGAGTATTCATAACGACGAACAACGGCGGCTCGCCGAGCAGTCCAAGGCGGCGCTCTCGACC
>Ga0209342_10006125_pt1 | contig 12267 bp, 18 predicted proteins | sample RifCSP16_2_FD_184023 | JGI IMG/M metagenome (GOLD analysis project Ga0209342, IMG submission 184023) | Soil microbial communities from Rifle, Colorado - Rifle CSP2_sed 16_2 (SPAdes) (version 2) | ecosystem: Environmental > Terrestrial > Deep subsurface > Rock core/Sediment | place: Rifle... | reverse complement strand
GGGGCCCGCCGAGTATCACATCCCCGGCGGAATCCCCCGCTTGTAGCGGACGTAAACCCACGACATCGGAATAATCAGCACGCCAGCCGCGATGATCGTGAGCGCGATCAGGATCGCGGCGAACATCTGCGATTGCTGGGACTGCGCCGCCGCGCGGAACAGCGACGAGTCCTGACGCGCCGCCAGCACCATCATGGCCTCCCGGCCCCGGAGGCCCAAGTCGGACGCGGCGGTCCCGGCCGGCGCCGCGCGCCAGCCCTCGAGGTCCGACACGACTTCGCCCACCAGCACCTTGTCCAGCGAGTCGGTCAGCACGTCGCGCAATCCGAACAGCTGCGCATGGAGCGCCGAGGCCAGGCTGTCCAGCAACCGCTCCTGGTCGGGGAATTGCGCGCCGGCCGTGGCCATCTGGCGCCACACTTCCAGTCCGGCGGTGTAGCGGTGCAGGGTGCGCATGGTCACGCCGCCCTCGCGGATTGCCGCGCTGGACCGGCCCAGCAGCACGGTGTGCACCACGCCCACGCCCAGGGCGGCAATCAGCGCCACCGCGGCGATCGTCAGGGCGATGCCGGGACGAGGTCCCTTGTAGTCCTGGAGGGCGATGGCCAGCGACGACCGCGGTTGCGTCATGGATCCCTCTGCACGTAAAACGGTGGCGGTTCGGTCGGCAAAAGTCGTGCTACGCTACCCCGCGCCGCCGATTGACGCAAGCCTCGCCCAAACTACCTTATACGGCGCCGAACGTACTCTACGGAGGGAGGTTGTCATGCGCTGGTCAACGGTCCTGACGGTGGCGCTGGCGGCCGCGCTGGTGGCCTGCGGGCCCCAGCAGCTGACGCGGCAAGAGCTGGCGGTCGAAGAGGCGGCGCTCGGGCGGCAGGTGCAGCTCTGGGAACAGTCGCTGATCAGCATCAAGCCGGATTCCATGGCGCTGGTGTACGAGCGCTCCCCGGCCTTCACCGCGGCGTGGCCGGACGGCAGGCGCACCCGTGGCTGGGATCAGGAAGAGGAGGCGCAACGGGAGTTCGCGGCGCGGACCACGGCCTTCAATTTCGACGTGCAGGACCCGGTGATCGAGATCCTGACACCCAACGTGGCCCTGACCACGTTCGGCCACACCACCGACGTCACGGACAGTCTGTCCGGGCGCGCGCTCTACTCGGGGCGGGGCACCATCGTCTGGGTCAAGGATCCAACGGACAAGACCTGGAAGATCCACACGCTGCAGGTCTCGCGGACCCCGGCGCCGGCGCAGCCGGCGGGCAGGCGGCGCTAAGCCGGCGCGTCATCTATTGTCCGTTGTCCGTTCTCCGCGCCTACGTGGGGTGACGGACAGCGGACAACGGTTCACGACCGATAATGCGCGTTAATCCGCACGTAGTCTTCAGATAAATCGCAGGTCCACACGGTGGCCTCGGCGCCACCCATGCCCAGATCCAACCGCAGGGCGATCGCCGGCGCCGTGAAGATGGCGTGGGCCGCGCCCTCGTCCGCGTCGGCCGTCGCACCGTCCTGCGCCAGGGTCAGCCACTCCCCGTCGGGTCCGCCGGCGTCGGCGCGCCGCTGCGCCGCCAGCTGCAGCCGCTCGGGGACGATGGGAAACCCCGCGGCGCCGGCCGCCGCCAGGACGCGCCCCCAGTTGGGATCACCGCCCGCCAGCGCCGTCTTGACCAGCGTGCTCCGCGCGATCGCACGACCCAGGTCGCGGGCCATGGGCTCGGTCGCCGCGCCAATCACCTGGATTTCCACGAAGCGCGTGGCGCCTTCGCCATCCTGCACGATCATCAACGCGAGCTCCCGCGAGACCAGCGCCACCGCGTCCTCGAACGCCTTCCAGCCCTCCAGATCGCGCCGGACTTCGACCTCACTGGCGCCGTTGGCCAGCATCAGGACGGTGTCATTGGTGCTGGTGTCGCCGTCGATGGTGATGGCGTTGAAGGACCGATCCGCCACCCGGCGCAGCAGGTCCCGCAACGGTGCCACTTCCACCACCGCGTCGGTCGTGAGCACCCCCAGCATGGTCGCCATGTTGGGGTGGATCATGCCCGCGCCCTTGGCCATCCCGCCCACCGTGACCACGCCGCCGTTGGTCTCGACCCTGACGGCGAGGTGCTTGGGCCTGGTGTCGGTCGTCATGATCGCGCGCGCGATCTCCGGCCCGTGCGCCGGGCTCATGCTCTTGGCGGCGCGTTGCACGGCTCGCTCGATCCGCTCCACCGGCAACTGGACGCCGATCACGCCGGTGGACAGCACCAGCATGGTCCGCGCCGGCAGTTCGAGCGCCCCTTCGGCCGCCCGGGCCATCGCCTCGGCCGCCCGGAGGCCGCGCTCGCCGGTGCAGGCGTTGGCCACCCTCGCGTTCATCACCACGCCACGCAGCCGCCCCGGGCGTTCATTGAGCAGCGCTTCGTCGTAGAGCACCGGCGCCGCGCGCACCCGGTTCTGCGTGAAGACGCCCGCCGCGGCGCACGAGGCGTCGCTGACCAGCAGGCCGACATCGGGCTGGCCGCCGTCCTTGAGCCCGGCCGCAACGGCCGACGCGTTGTATCCGGTAGGGGAGGTGACGCTGCCGTCCGGCAGCCGTTCGAGCGCTGGCACGGCGCCAACCTACCCACTCCGCGCGTTTTCGCAACACACCGACCAGTTTTCCACGTCTTGTCTGAGGGGAAGCGCAGTGGTATTGTTGCCCAACCTTCCCGCTGGAGGCCCGGCAGATGTCGGACCCCTTCCTCGGCTCCGAAGAGTACGGCGAGCGGGCTCACGAGTTGTACAATCAAGGCCAGTATGAAGAAGCCGTCGAGGTGCTCCGCGAGGGATTGTCGCGCTATCCCTCGGCGGCGGAGCTCCACATCGGACTGGGGTACGCGCGCCTGGCGCGCGAGGAATACGCGTGGGCCAGGGCCGCGTTCGAGCGGGCGCTGGGGCTGCATCCCGGACAGGAAGACGCCCTGGCCGGCTTGGCCGAGACCCTGCTCAAATTCGGCGAGCGGACCCAGGCGCTCCGGTGCTACGACGAGATCCTGGCCCTGGGTTTCCGGGAGGACCACGATCTCATGATCCAGATCGGCCGGGCGCTGTTCCGGGAAGGCATGTTCGGTCACGCCCGCGGGTTCTTCGAGATTTGTGCCACGCATCACCCCGAGTCCTCCGAGGCCGCCGCGAGCCTGGGCTACGCCGCCCACCGCCTCGGCGACGAGGGCAACGCCCTGCTCTGGTTGCGCCGCGCCCTGGATCTGGACGCGACCCACTCGGAAGCGCGCATCTATCTGGGCAACGTGCTTTACGATCGGGGCGAGTACGAGGCGGCGCTGGTGCATTTCGAGCGCACCGAGCCGCACGAGCACACCGACGAGTTGGCCATCTGGCGCATCGTGGAGCTCAAGAAGTCCATCTACCGGTTGCCCGTAGGCGACCCGGAGCTGGTCCCCTGGCGCGAGCGGCTCGAAGAGCTGGAAGGCGACCTGGAGGTGGTGGATCAGCTGCTGGCCGAGGTCGAAGCGATCCAACCCGACGGCACGGTGCGCGATCCCACGCAGCTCGAGCTGTTCGGCACCCTGCTGGTGGAGCTCCAGGGTATGCAGCAGCGCCGCTCCACGGAGATGCACCGCGTCCGCACCACCCGGGGCGTCACCTACGCCGGGACCTGGGAGGAGATCGTCCTCCAGATGAAGATGGACGACCGCCACTGGTCGGAGGTCTCCCTCAGCGACTACATGGAGCAGGTTGCCCGGAAGAGCCGCGCCGAAACCGGCATGCTCATCCCGGCGACGGATGCGGAAGCCTTTGTACGGGGAAGCGCGCTGGCGGGGCTGCTGCGAATCCTGCGTTAGCCCGACGACATCCTCTGCCGCCCCTCTCAGAACATCGACATCGCCAGGAACGAGCGCAGATTGTCGTTGGTGACCCGCAGCCGCTCGCTGAGCAGCCGCACCACCGACCAGAGGACCTTGTAGCCGATGTCGCGGTTGAAGTCGAGCAGCATCTCGAAGTCGGACCGCGAAATGGTGATCAGGGTGCAGTCTTTGTTGGCGATGGCGTCGGTGGAGCGCTCCGAGCGGTCGAAGACCGACATCTCGCCGAAGCACGCGCCCGCCTTGAGGACCGTGAGCGCTTCCTCGCCGGACCCCGGCACCACGCGGGAGATCCGGACTTCACCGTCCGAGATCATGTACAACCGGTTGCCGGGCTCGCCTTCCTTGAAGATCGTCTGCCCGAACTTGAAGGCTTGCTCCTTGCAGACTTCCGCGACGCGCGCCAGCTCCTCGTCGGTCAGATCGGCGAAGATGGCGGCTTTCTTGAGCAGGCTCAAATCCATGCACGCTCCGATAGCGGGCCGCGAGTTGGAGCGGCACTCGACTGATGCAAGCTACAGGACGCTTCGAGGGCGAGCAAGCGAGACCCTGGGTTCGGGCCCCGGATGTGCTTACGGCGCTTCGGGTTCCGCTCGCGGCGGCCTTCCTGGCGACCGACCATGCCGCGCTGCGGCTGGCCATTCTAGGTACGGCAGCGATGACCGACGTGATCGACGGCATGTGGGCCCGGCGGCTCGGCGGCTCGCGGCTGGGCGTGGTGCTCGACCCGGTGTGCGACAAGCTGTTCATGGCCGTGGCGTTCTGGGTGGTGTACCGGAGCGGCGCGCTCACCGTGTTGGAGTTGGGCGGAGTGCTGGTGCGGGACATCCTGGCCGCCCTGGGATTCCTGGCCACGGTCCTGCTGGGACACCCCGCGACGCTCCCGGCGCGCGCCGGCGGCAAGGCCGTGACGGTCTGCCAGCTGCTGACCCTGTTGGCCTTCGTGGCCGGGTCCGACCTGCTGCGCCCGCTCGCGTGGGCCACGGTCGCGATCGCGGTGTATGCCATCGCCGACTATACGAGACTGGCGTGGCGGCTCTAACCTGCGCTTGACGAGGTGTTGTATGCGTTGCGATAGCGGCAGAGGCGGCAGAAGCGGCAGAGGATTCTGGTGGGCGCGCCTCCTGCCGCTCCTGCCGCTTCTCCCGCTGCTGCCGCCACCGGCCCACGCACAGGAATTCGTCCCGCCGCAGGAGCAACCGGGCGTCGCGACCAGTGGCCTGCGCCTCGGGATCTTCGGGTTCGGCTCTCGCGCCGGCGTGGACTTCGCCGGCCGGAACCAGCTGATCATGAGTCCCACGCTGGACGTCGCGGACGTCTTCACGGATCGCGTGCGCCTCCGGCCGTCGGCCGAAATCGGCGTGGGGGATTCGGTCACGACCTACGTGATGAACCTCGAGCTGATGTTCCGGTTCACTCCCGACACCGAGATCGCCGTGCCGTACGTCGGGTTCGGCGGGGCGGTGATGAGCCAGGAACGCTGCGCGGCCGCCGTGGACTGCCCGAGGCTTTGGGCGCAGTTCGCCCTGGGATTCGAGCTCAAGTTCCGGGAACCCATCAGCTGGTTGCTGGAGTACCACGGTGAGGACGGTCTGCGCCGTCACCGGTTCTTCATTGGCCTCGCCACCAGGAGAGGATCGTGACCATCAGCCACGTTCGCACCGTACGTCTCGACTGGCTGGGCAAGGGGATGCGGTTCCGCGCCGTGGGGATCGAGCCCGCCACCCCGGCGATCGAGATCGACGGCGACGGCAACAGCGGCCCCAGCGCCATGATTACGCTGCTCTTCGCGGCGGCGGGTTGCTCGGGGTCGGACGTCGTGTCCATCCTCCAAAAAATGCGGGTCCAGCTGGCGCAGGTCTCCATCGAAGTGCGGGGGCAGCGACGGGAAGAGGAGCCGCGCCGTTACCTGGCCGTGCACTACCGCTACCAGATCTCCGGTGATGGCATCGACCAGGCCAAGGCGGAGCGGGCCGTCAGTCTTTCCCTGGAGAAGTACTGCTCCGTGGTCCACTCGCTGGCGCCGGACATCAAGGTCACCCACGAAGTCGTTCTGGCGTAGGATCGCCGGCGTCGCCGCACTGGTGACGCTGGCCGGCGCGGCGCACGCTCAGGGCCCGCGCGAGTGGCGCGTGCAGGCGCTCGCCACGGTGGCTCCCGCCCCGGAAGCTTTCGTGGGGGGCGGTCCCGGCTTCATCCTTCGCGCTCGGTCACGGTTGGGATTGGGGCTCACGGCCGTCCTGGGGGCTCGGGACGGCAATCTGGCGGGTCGTGGGGAAGCGCTGGTGTCCTTCATACTCGACCCCGTGAGCCGGCGGGTCACCCCCTACGCGGCCGGCGGCGTCGCGGTGGTCAGCGATCAGATCGGCACGGGCGAATACCTGGTGGCGACCCTGGGATTGGCGGGGCGGCCCCGTCGACGGACCGGGTGGTTCGCGGAAGTCGGGGTCGGGGGAGGCCTGAGGCTCGCCGCCGGGCTCTCGCTCCGGCGGCGAATGCGCTGACGCCTAGCGGGGGGCGCCGACCGGCGCTGGGCGCTGTATGACCGGCTGGCAGTACCGCTCGCCCAGGCGCCGCAATTGGTCCAACTCCTCGTCGGTCAGAAGTTCGTAGCGCTCGGCGAGGTAATCCATGGTGTCGTCGAACCAGTCCTTCTGGTGCTCGGGAGCGGCTTCCAGGACACCGCAACGCAGAATGTGGCTGTAGAGCTCGTCTCGGGCCTGCTCGAACGGCCCAGGGGTCCCGGTGGGGCGTTTGGAGGTCTTGCGTGTACCCAATGCTGCTCCTGGTAGGTGGTTCGGCGATTCGAACCGCGAAACTTAACGGGGCCGGGCGCCCGGCGCAAACGCCTCCTCTGCCGCCCCTGCCGCTTCTCCCGCTTCTGCCGCCACGAGCACGACCGCATTAGCTTCTGCATGGAGGGTGGAACTGTGCACGAAGAGACGTACGATGGGGAAAGAGCCGAGCGCTTAGTCGCGTTGCTGCGGGCCCTGGCGGCCCGCATCGATGCGCTGTCCGGCGACGCCGACCTGCTCGCCGCCGGGCCGGAGCTGATCAAGATGATGGGCGACGCCCGGAGCGAGCTGTTTCACTACGAGGTACGGATCACCTACGACACGCCCGAGGTGGCGGAGGGCCGGCGCATCGTGGAGCAGGCGCGTCAACAACGGGACGCGCTCGCCTTCGATGACGCGGCCGAAGGGGAGGACGAGCCGTGGCGCAACGGATGAGCATGAAGCCGTTCTACTGGGGGTTGGCCGTGGTCACGGTGGGCAGCGGCGCGTGGATCTGGTCTTCCATGAACCGCGGCGGCGTGGCGATGTACGCGGAGCCGCTCCCGGCGGCGGAGACGGCGGCGGCGGCGTTCCCAGGATATCCCAAGGGGAACGACTCGGTGGCCATGGTGGTCCACGAGTACGCCGACTTCCAATGCCCGGCCTGCGCCCGCTTCTGGGTGCTCACCTTCCCGGACATCGAAGCGCGGTTGATTCAGACCGGCCGCGTGCGGTGGGTGTTCCACGACCGGCCGCTCGGGGGTCTGCACCGGTTCAGCCACATGGCGGCGCACGCCGCCGCCTGCGGCGACGAGCAGGGCCGCTTCTGGTCCATGCATGACCAGTTGTTCGCCAACCAGGGCGCCTGGAGCGCCCAGGGCAATCCGGAACGGAGCTTCCGCGACTACGCGCGGGCGGCCGGGCTCGACGTTTCGCAGTACGACGACTGCATGCAGAGCGGGAAGTTCCGCGCCCGCATTCAGTCCGAGGCCGAGGCCGCCGACAACCTGGGGATCACGTCCACGCCCACGTTCGTCATCGGCCGGACCCGCATCCCCGGCGCGCTGCCATATGATGACTTCAAGCGTGCGATCGACAGCTTGAGCGCGGGCTCTGGCACGCCGCGGTGATCCACCGGATGGTGGCCGCGACGCTGGCCCTGGCCGGGTTCTTCGTCTCGTTCTACCTCTGGCTGTGGAAACTCGGTGTGGTGGGGAGCCTCGCCTGCGGCCCGGGCGGAGGCTGCGAGTACGTGCAGACCAGCCCCTGGGCGATGATCTTCGGCATCCCGGTGGCGCTCTTCGGCGTCGTCGGCTACCTGGTGCTCTTCACCGTGAGCCTGATCGGCCTTCAGCCCGGGTGGGCACAGCGCCGCGAGCCCACGCTGGCCCTGGTGGCGCTGTCCGGCGCCGCCGTCCTGTTCACCGCCTACCTCACCTATCTCGAGGCGGCCGTGATCCACGCGTGGTGTAGGTGGTGCCTGGTCTCGGCCGGGATTATCGTGGCCATCTTCATGGCGTCGTTGGCTGGGCTGCCTCGCAGCGGCACACAGGCACAGCGGCATAGCGGCATGTGATTGGACCGCTACCATGCCGCGATGCCGCTATGCCGCTGTCCCGTCATGCCTCCTGCTCTTCGTACTTGGTCTTCAACAGCGCCACCACCGCTGGGTCCGCCAGCGTGGTGACATCGCCCAGGGTCCGGCCTGACGCGATGTCCTTCAAGAGCCGTCGCATGATCTTCCCGCTGCGGGTCTTAGGAAGGTCGGCGGTGATGATGATGTCGTCCGGTCGCGCGATGGCGCCGATCTTCTCCACCACGTGCTGCTTGAGCTCGTCGAGCATGCCGTCACGGTGGGTCACGCCGGCCCGCAGGATCACGAAGGCGCACAGCGACTGTCCCTTGAGGTCGTGCGGCTTGCCCACCACCGCAGCCTCCGCCACCGCCGGGTGCGACACCAGGGCGCTCTCCACTTCCATGGTGCCGATGCGGTGGCCGGCCACGTTGAGCACGTCGTCCACCCGGCCCAGGATCCAGAAGTAGCCGTTCTGGTCCCGTTTGGCGCCGTCGCCCGTGAAATACCTGCCGGGGTAACGGCTCCAGTAGGTCTCGCGGTAGCGCTGGTCGTCACCGTAGATGGTGCGCAGCATCCCCGGCCACGGACTGGTGATCACCAGGAATCCGCCGCCCACCTTGATCTCCTTGCCGGCGCCATCCACCAGGGCCGCCTCGATCCCGGGGAAAGGAACGGTCGCCGAGCCGGGCCTGGTGGTGGTGAGTCCGGGGAGTGGCGTGATCATGATCCCGCCGGTCTCGGTCTGCCACCAGGTGTCCACCACGGGGCACCGCTTGTCGCCGATGTGCTTGTGATACCAGACCCAGGCTTCGGGATTAATGGGCTCGCCCACTGTCCCGAGGAGGCGGAGCGAGGACAGGTCGTGACGCGCCGGGTATTCCGCCCCCCACTTCACGAAGGCGCGGATGGCGGTGGGGGCGGTATAGAACACGGTCACGCCGTAGCGCGCGATGATGGCCCAGAAGCGGTCTTTGTCGGGCCAGTCGGGGGCTCCCTCGTACATGACCACCGTGGCGCCCAGGGCCAGCGGGCCGTACACGATATAGCTGTGGCCCGTCACCCAGCCCACGTCGGCGGTGCACCAAAACACGTCTTCATCTTTGAGGTCGAACACCCACCGCGTGGTGGCCTGCACCTGGGTCAGGTATCCGCCCGTGGTGTGCACGATGCCCTTAGGTTTCCCCGTGGTGCCGGACGTATAGAGGATGAAGAGCAGGTCCTCCGCGTCCATCACCGCGGGCTTGCAGTGGTGCTCCGCGTCGGCCATCAGGTCGTGATACCAGTGGTCCCTGCCGGCCTGCATGTGGACCAGCTCGTCTTCGGCGTCGGCGCCGTGCCGCCGCACCACGACCACGTGCTGGATGGACGGCGTGTGCTTGAGGGCCTCGTCCGCGTTGCGCTTGAGCGGGACAATCTGCCCCCGGCGGTATCCCAGGTCCGCGGTGATCAAGACCTTGGCCTGGGCGTCGTTGATGCGATCCGCGAGCGACTCCGCGGAGAACCCGCCGAAGACCACGGAGTGGGGGGCGCCGATGCGGGCGCACGCCAGCATGGCCACCACCACCTCCGGGACCATCGGCAGGTAGATGGCGACCCGGTCGCCCTTCTTCACGCCCAGGGCTCGGAGCGCGTTGGCGAAACGGTTCACCTCCCGGTACAGCTCCCAATACGAGATGGCCCGGCGGTCGCCCGGCTCGCCTTCCCACAGGAGCGCCACCTTGTTCCGGGTGGCGGTCCGGACGTGGCGGTCCAGGCAGTTCACGGAGGCGTTGAGCTTACCGCCCACGAACCACTTGGCGTGGGGCGGCTTCCACTCCAAGACTTTGCGCCAGGTCTTGAACCACTCCAGCTCGCGCGCCCGATCGGCCCAGAACTTGAGCCGCTTGGCTCCCGCCTGGCGGTAGGTGGAGGGTGACTTCACGTTTGCCTGGCGCCGGAAGGCCGGCGGGGGCGAATAGCTTCGCTGTTCCTTGAGGAGGGTAGTCAGTTGCTCGCTCATGAAGATGCCCCGGGGGTTGTTGACGTTGGAAACCCTGCCCCATATACTGTGCCCGTTTTTGGCCCCGTCCGCAGGAAGCTTGGCAGAGGGCTCGCCTGGGACCCGTATCAATATGCTCTGCGACATGGTAGAAGGAGCGAGTAAACGTATGTCCCGCATCACTGGCAGGGTCAAGTGGTTCAACGACGCGAAGGGGTTCGGCTTCATCGAGCGCGACGGCGGACCGGACGTCTTTGTCCACTACTCTGCCATCCAGGCTGATGGCTTCCGGTCGTTGAAGGAGAACGACCAGGTGGAGTTCGAGGTCCGCGAGGGCCCGAAGGGTCTCCAGGCAGCCAACGTCACCAAGCTGTAAGCCACTGGAAGCGTCAGCCGATACCGAGGCCCGGCCGGTCGCCGGGCCTCGGTGTTTTTGGGAGAGGTGGCCCCTGGCGGGCTCGGACCCCGCTGCCGCCTCTCCGGCTTCTCCGCTCCCTCTGGGCCTTGTGGGGGGCGCGGCGCGTGCGTCTCTTAGCACAGTCCTTATGGCGAGTGATCCGGGGCAGTCTGTGGTGGAGCAGGTGCTGGCGGCACCGGCCTTGCTGGTCCGCCCGGCGTGCGTGGACTTCCGGCGCGCGGCGCTGGCCTTGCTGGACGGGCTGCCCCCGGGGCGCGGCCGCCTGGTGCTCGACTTCAGCGCCACGACCGACGCGGACAGCGTGGGCATGGCGGCCCTGATCGCGATTCGCCGGCGGGCGCGGGAGCGGGGACATCCGGTGCGGCTCCGCGGTGTGGAGCCGCCGTTCGGGGAGCTGCTGCGGATGGCCAGGCTGGATGGCCAGTTCGAGACCGAGCGCGGCTAGATTCCACGTATCGCTCAGGGAGTCACGTGCCTGCCACCGGCGTCCGGCGTAAGGTCCTGTTCGTCGAGGACGAGGTCGCGCTCCAGAGCGCGTACCACCGCTATTTCGGGCAGCGCTACGACCTGGCGTTTGCCGGCACGGGGGCCGAGGCGCTGGAGCGGTTCGCGTCGTTCTCGCCCGACGTGGTGGTGATGGACCTGCATCTTCCGGACGCCGATGGCATCGAGGTCCTCCGCCAGATGCGCGACGCCCAACCGGTGCTCCCCATCGTGATTACCAGCGGGTATGTCAGCCTGTTGCCCGTCGTGGAGGTCCTCGGCATCGCGCACCACGGCTACCTGATCAAACCCTTCGAGCTCGACGCCCTGCGAGCCTGCATCGATGCCACCGGCTGAGCCGGTGCTGACCGCGCGCGACGTCGCGCGGCGGTTCGGACACCGGCGGGTGCTGGCCGGCGTGAGCCTGGACTTGAGACCCGGCGACGCGTTGCTGCTGGTGGGGCCCAACGGGGCCGGCAAGACGACGCTGTTGCGGGTCCTGGCGGGGCTGTTGCGCGCCAGCGGAGGTGGGATCGAGCGCCACGGTCAGGTGGGGATGGTGGCGCACGCCTCGATGCTGTACGACGCGCTGACGGCGCGGGAGAACCTCGATTTTTTTGCCCGCCTGCACGGCGGCGCGTCACGCGGCCGGGTGGAACCGCTGCTGGAGCGAATGGGGCTCGCCGCCCGGGCGGACGAGCGGGTGGGCGCGTTCAGCCGGGGAATGACTCAGCGGCTGGCGATCGCGCGGGCCCTGCTGGCGGACCCGGACATCTTGCTCCTGGACGAACCGCTCACCGGCCTGGACGACGCCTCGTCCGAGCAGGTCCTCGCCGTGCTGGGCGAACTTCGGACGCGGGGCCGGGCGCTGATGATCGCGTCCCACCAGTTGGCGGAGCTGATGGGCGTGGTGACCGCCGTGGGGTTCCTCACCCGGGGCGAGCTCCGCGGCGTCGAGCCCATCGCCGGACGCGACGTCGCCGCCATCACCACCCGCTATCGCGAGGTCACCGGCCGTGCGTGACGCCCTGCGCACGGCGTGGGCCATCGCCGGCAAGGACCTGGCGATCGAGTGGCGCACCAAGACGGCACTGGTGTCCTCGCTGACGTTCGCGGTCCTGGTGCTGGCGGTGCTCTACTTCGCGCGCGACCCCACGGCCGTGGCGCCGGTGGACATCGCCCCGGGG
>Ga0209342_10006124_pt1 | contig 12267 bp, 16 predicted proteins | sample RifCSP16_2_FD_184023 | JGI IMG/M metagenome (GOLD analysis project Ga0209342, IMG submission 184023) | Soil microbial communities from Rifle, Colorado - Rifle CSP2_sed 16_2 (SPAdes) (version 2) | ecosystem: Environmental > Terrestrial > Deep subsurface > Rock core/Sediment | place: Rifle... | reverse complement strand
ATGGATGACCTGGAGTCCTCCAATGACCTCTCCCCCTTTTAGAAGGATATCTGGATTTATCACAGGCGCCTGACTTCCAAAGAACTCTGCCACGCTGGCATGCGGGTTGTTGAGAAGCCGGGCGTCATCCATGTGAATTGCGATCTTTGCTCCAAATTCCGAAGCCACTTCCTTTGCTCCTCCGGAATGATCAAAATGGCAGTGTGTGAGGATAATGGTCTCAAGATCCGACGAAAGATGGTTTTCAAGCTGGGCGATTATGGACGTTGAATCAATCCCGACATCAATGAGCATCTTCCCATCCACCAGGTAGGCATTCGCATCATAAAAGGAATTTTTCAGTTTGATGACATGCATGTGAACCCCTATATTATAAAGAGATTTAAAAGTATGCAAAATAATGTGATAGCATAAATATGTACACCAAGGATTATCCTGCAAAGGAGTTAACTGATTCGGTACCGCTTGAAATGACATATTCGGTCGCGGTCGAGGATACTATCGATCTTTTCGTTAACAGGATCCACATGGCTGCGATACTTGCCACGCCGGAGATGCTAAAAGAGCTTGCCTTCGGCTATCTCATATGCGAAGGGGTGGTGAAAAACAAGGATGAGATCAGGGATTTCATGATGGAAGGGAAAAAGATATACATCGAAATAGAAACAACCGGGGACTTTGAGCTGTGGCGCGAACTTCGCTCCTCAGGATGTGTGGGAGTCAGGTGGGACGAGACCGAAGCTATCTCGGTGAGGTCTGATACTGTATTCAGCAGGGAGGCGATCAAAAGGAGTATCGGGTCTCTGGAATCGGAAATTTACAGAAAAACGCATGGTACCCATGCGGCATGCCTTGTAGATACGGAGGGCGAATGTGTAATAAAAGCGGTTGATGTCGGAAGGCATAATGCTTTTGATAAAGTTGTTGGAAAAGCCTGCCTTGAAGGTATGGATCTTGGCAGACATTTTCTTTTCTCTACAGGAAGGCAGTCCGCAGGCATGGTACTGAAAGCAGCGCGGGCAGGCGTACCGCTTGTTGCTACAAAGACCGCGCCTCTGAACACGGGTATCGAGGCTGCCCAGCGAACCGGCATCTGCCTTCTGGGCTTCGTATCTCGCGACAGGATCTCAGTCTTCACACACCCTGAGAGGCTTTCATGATCCCGCCCATGATCTGCATCGTCGGGAAAATCAAGACCAGCAGGGTGAGGTTGATGGAAGGACTGATCAGGGAACTCAGGACAAGAGGCTTCAGGGTCGGTGCATTAAAGCATCATAAACACGGTGATTTTGAAATAGACATAGAAGGCAAAGACTCCTGGAAATACACAAAAGCAGGGGCTGATACCGTGGCGATATCTTCGCCACTCAAATTCGCGGTCATTAAAAACGTAAAAGGGGAGATCAACATCGACGAGATACTGGAAACATGCTTTCAGGACATGGACATCGTGCTCGCTGACGGCTTCGCGCTCTCTGATAAGCCGCGCATAATAATCGTCGAGTCTGAGGAAGACAGAGTCATCTTTGAAATGGGACGCGATGTTGTTGCTGTTGCTGGCAGACAGGACATGAACGATCCTGCAGGGATCGCGGAAAGAATTTTAGAGTTTTCAGGGATCTGAGAAACTTTTAATTAACAGGCAGTCTCATCTTTAATCTATGAGCGAGGCACTCAGAACAGATCTATATCAGCTTACCATGATGCAGGCATACTGGAAGTCAGGGCACAATCCTGAAGCCACATTCGATTATTTCGTAAGGAAAATACCTGCAGGCTCATACCTTGTCACAGCAGGATTGACCTTTGTCCTGGACTATATCGAGAAGCTTCATTTTGAGGATGATGATCTTGAATACCTGGAAACCCAGGGCTTTGATGAAAGATTCCTTGATGTCCTGAGAGGTTTCAGGTTCGCAGGTGATATACTTGCAATGCCTGAAGGAAGCATAGCCTTTCCTCTGGAGCCGATAATCAGGGTGACTGCGCCCATTATGGAAGCCCAGCTTGTCGAGACATTTATTTTGAACAAAATGAATTTTTCAACCCTCATAGCCACCAAAGCAGCCAGGGTCGTGCATGCTGCAAGAGGCAGGGGGATTGCTGAATTCGGTCTGCGCAGAGCGCAGGGAGATGGGCATCTTGAGGCAACGCGCGCAACATATATAGGGGGGTGCGACTCCACTTCGAATGTACTTGCTGGTAAGAACCTTGGAATACCTGTATCAGGTACCATGGCGCATTCTTTTGTGACGAGCTTTGACCACGAGATAGACTCATTCCGCGCCTATGCAGAGGCTTTTCCGAAAAAATGCTTCCTGCTCATAGATACCTATGACAGCATAGAAGGCGCGAAAAAAGCTGCCATCGTTGGAAAGGAGCTTGAAAAGAAAGGCGAAAGGCTGCTTGGTGTGAGGCTTGATAGCGGGGATCTGGCAGAACTTTCAATACAGGTCAGAAAAATACTTGATAAGGCAGAGCTGGATTATGTCAGGATAGTTGCAAGCGGGGACCTGAATGAATTGAAAATAGATAAACTCATGAGCAGAGGAGCAGAGATAGACCTTTTCGGTGTTGGAACTGAACTTGTGACAGGCAGACCCTCGCCTGCACTTGACGGGATCTACAAACTCTCTGACGTGGTAGAACACGGCAGGCATATTCCAAAGATGAAGCTTTCTGAGGAGACAGTGAAAGCCACGCTTCCAGGTAAAAAATTAGTGTGGAGGGTGGTTGAAAAAAATGAATTTATAAAAGATATCATCTCACTTGAGAATGAAAGCCCGGACAATGCAGTTCCTTTGCTTGAGATGGCTATTAAAAATGGGAAAGTGGTCTGCGATATCCCCTCGCTTGACGAGATCAAACAGAGAGTCAGAGGGAACCTCTCGAGATTGCCTGAGAAATACAGGAAACTTGAAGATGCACCTGTTTATCCGGTTGAATTCAGCCCTGGATTGATAGAACTCAGAGAAAAAATCGTTGACAGGATAAGGAAAGAAGAACTGAGACTCAAATAGCAATATGGCAAAAATAATAGAGAAAAAAGACCTGAGAAACAGGGATCAGGTATTCAATGATAGAGCCCATGCAGGAAGAATTCTTGCAGCGATGCTCATGCCATACAGGGAAACCTTTTCAAATCCCATTGTTCTTGCCATACCTTCTGGCGGCGTACCAGTGGGCAAGGTGATCTCAGAGACACTTGATATGCCATTTGACCTTGTGATCGTGAGAAAGATCCCGATCCCGTACAACACAGAAGCGGGTTTTGGCTCTGTGAGCTGGGACGGTGAGGTGGAACTTAACAATAAACTCCTGTCCAGGCTTCAATTGTCAGATAGCGAGATCGAGTCCGCGGTCGCAGAGGTCAGGCGCGAGCTGAAGAGAAGGATGGAACGATTCAGGGGCAGTAAGCCATTTCCCGTGTTAAAAGGCAGGACAGTGATAGCAGCGGACGATGGACTTGCCTCAGGTTACACCATGCTTTCAGCAGCCGGATCAATTAAAAAATATTCACCTGCCAGGATCATAATCGCTGTTCCCACTGCTTCAATAAGTGCGGTCGAGCTTCTCAGCCCTCATGTGGATGAGATCTTCTGTCCGAACATAAAAGAGACGATGCATTTCGCAGTCGCTGATGCCTATCAGGAATGGCATGACCTTTCAGAGCAGGAAGTAATACGGATATTGGAAAGATAGCTCAGGTTTTTCCCCATCCTCCGATGAGGTGGATATGCAGATGGAATATTATCTGTCCTGCACCACTGCCCACATTGATCACAAGTTTGTAGCCGCTATCGTATATGCCAAACTGTCTCGCCAGATCCTTTGCCCTGAGCATCATCTTTGAGATGACCGCACCGTGCCGCTCTTCCAGTGCATTGATGCTTTCGATATGCTCTAACGGCACCATCAATATATGCACTGGAGCCGAGGGTTTTGTATCATAAAATGCAACAAAGTCCTCATCTTTATATACGATCTTTGCAGGGGATTCGCCTCTGATTATCTTGCAAAAAACACAATCTGTGCTCATATATCTATCCAGGGTATCATATGCTGCATCGCTATTCATGATATCTCTGCTGCAGAGTTGATCTGCATCAGCATAAATGTATTTTTTCATCATTTTCATTATCAATATGTTCATGGTGATATTAATTTTGATAATAGTCATCTTTATTTTGATTATGATCATTATGACAGTGCTTTTATAGTTATAAGAGTAATACCTATTTGCAATGAATAATGTGGTCGCTGTAGATGAATTTACAAGATATTGTATGCTGACTCTTGAGGTTTATTTTGGTCAGATGTCAGATGAAATCATCACCAAAATAAAAGCCAGGAAAAGCTTAAATCAGAATTCAACTCCAGACGATATCAAGCAATTCATTGATCTCATAGAGAGCAGCATCAGTCTTTTCTCAGGGAAGAATAAAGCAACCGAGATCTGCAATATTCTCAGAACAAAGGCATCAGAAATGATCGGTGCAATGAATGCCCGGGATACCGCTATGAGCAATATTATTGATAAGGAAATCAATGCTTTTCTTTCCAGCAACTCTCTTCCTGCTGAAGTGGATATTACCGATTATGCAAAATACCTGGCTTTGAAATTTGGAAGCAGTGCCAACTCAGTTGAAAAAGATCTGATCGATAAAGTAAAGGCGCACGTGAGAAGAGGGATCAGCACAAAGATGCTGAAAGAAGAGATAAATAAATTCCTTACAAAATACTCGCAGCCAGGGAAAACAGATGTTGATGATTTTGTTCATTACATCAGTTTATTAAAATTGAATTTAAAGGAAAGCGAAGTCCGAGAACTTGTTGAAAATGAGAGATTATACCGTAAATTCCATGGACCGGAAGAAGCAACTGATAGCTCTGAGCTTGGTCAATTCATAAGTGTGGTCAAGACAAGTAATGATAAAGATGCTATTGCCAAATTGATGCAGAAACAGGGGCTCAGCTACCTTATTAAAGACGATAAAGGTCTGTCTGATAAATCCTTATCTGAATTTGTGGAGCTCATGACACCCAATGAAAGAGATATGAAAGATGCTCTGGAAGGGATGGGGCTCAAGCATCTGATCAAGAGCAAATAGGAGGAAATATGGCAGACTATTCGCTGGAGCGGATCAAAAAATTACTTGAAAAAAATTTTGGCAACATTGGTGTAGAGATATTTCAAACCTCTCTTTCGACCCTGAAGATCCACAAGAATTCATCGCCTGACGAGATTCAAAAATTGAAATCAGAACTGGAGGAAAAGCTTACCAGATTATTTGGAGCAAATGAGGCAAGAGAATTTTTCAATGAATTGGATGAGGAAATAACCAGGGAGGAAAAAGCCTTAAAATCTGAACTCAGGATCGAAGTAGACAAGTTCTTTATGAATAAAGGCATCCCGGGAGAATCTGATATCAATGAGCAGGCAAAAGATCTGATCTTGAAAGGTTTAAATGTTGATGAAAGCAAGGTCACTGAAACAATGAGACAGCTTTCTAAAGAAAAGATCATATCAGCTCTGAATGAAAGCATAATCAACAGTGAGATCAGATCTTTTCTTGATAAATTTCAGTCATATACAGATGGAGATACTGAGGATTTCATAAATTACCTCAAAAAGATCTCCAGATTAAATGCAAATGACAGCACTGTAAAAGACATGATCGAGACGGAACGGCTTTACAGGAAATTCAATGACATCGGTCAGGAAGACCCCTGGCAGGTGAAGATCTGCAGGCAATATGTTGCTTTGATGAATTCAAGCAAGAGAAATGATTATAGATATCTCTCGCTTGATGATTCAAATATAAAGATGTTAAAGAAGATCGCTGTGTGATCTCAGGAACTGGATATGTTCCATGCCATCCCCATTTTCAGGTTGTTTTCCCATTTACTGCAAAAAAAGGTTGTTTTATAAATAACAACCAAAATATGTTGTATTTATATACCTGAACAGCATATACCATATCCAATGAAACAGAAGCTCTACGTGATGATGGGTGATGTGATCTCTTCACGCAGGATCAAGGATAAGGAAGAGTTTCAAATCAAACTGGAAAAAGCATGCGCCGATGTTAACAGAGCTTATGCAGGGGATATATACGCTGATTTTAAGATCCTGAAAGGGATAGACGAAATCGAAGGGATCCTATCGAACATGGAAAACAGCTATGAGATAATCAACACCATACTGGAGCAAATATACCCGCAGTCCATGCGCTTTGCGCTGGTTCTGGATTATATAGATACCGCAGCCGAGACCCGCGATGTTTCAAAGATGGATGGACCTGCATTCCATAAAGCCTCTGATATCATCAGCGACCTTAAAAGATCAAAATTGATGTTCAGCATGTCCATCGAAGATGAGATGCTCGACAGGACAGCAGCAGGAGTGATCAATTTAATTCTGCTGTTAAAGAAAAAATGGTCTCTGAAACAGCATCGGATCTTTAGGAAATATCAGGAAGCTGGGACTCAGCATGAAGTGGCAAGATCGCTGGGAATAACCCAGCAGGCCGTATCCAGGACGCTTAACCGCTCAATGTGGAAAGAGATTTCTGGCATTGAAGAGAATTTAAGATATGTGCTGCGCAATTATTCGCAGAGGCTGTCCGAAGGAGGAATGATGATATGAACATGATCGATGCCGCAATCCTGGCAGGAGGATATGTTGTTCTGATCGCTACCAGTGGAAAATTGGTAAATTACACTCTGTCGCACATTTCAGAAGAACCTGTAATCAAGATAGCAAGCAAGGAAGAGAGAGACACCGGTTTTGTGATAGGGAAATGCGAAAATTTCCTCATACTCACCTTCATGTATCTTGAGGCTTACACTGCCTTAGCCCTTGTGTTCACAGCAAAAGCCGTGGTGCGAAGGGAGGATATCAGCAAGAATACCCTGTTTTTTCTCGCAGGCACGATGATCAATGTCACCTATTCGATAATGATGGGATTTATTGTAAAGCTCTTAACCGGGGTATTCTAGGAATCGTTTATGAACCACCATGTCATTAAGCAGTCGAGGAAAGAAGATGGAAAATGTCTATTTCTATGAAGACAAAGTCAGCAAAGATGTCAAAAAGATATTAGAAAGCGAAGAAGATGACTTTTTCAGGCGGATAGGTTTTATCGTCAGGGAGTGCAGACTTCTTGGTTCTGAACGCAGGGGATATTTCCTGTATCTCAAAGCAGATCCGGATCAAATTGAGCAGGCAGAAGAAAAACTGAAAGGCCTGGAACTTGAAAAGCTTGCAGGTGAAGAAAAAAGCATAATCACAGGGGCTTTCAATGCAGAGGAAGAAAATGCTGCGACCGGCATGGGGATGATCTTCGGGTGAGCAAGCTATCTTCACTTCAACAGCAAAGCGATCTTATCAAGATCCGTCTTTTTCAATCTGAATTCCTGGTTCCAGCCTCCGAGCGCTGAGTTCTCTGCATGGAAATCATTTGCATCCTGAGGTGTGTCAAAAACATATACAGCGGCGTTATAGAATTCAGATGAAGAGTATGTCCTGTCGTTTATCTGGAACCTCAGATCATCATCAGCCACGATCCTGGGTATGGTTGCCTCAAGGAAATAATAGTCAGTACCTCTTATATCCCAGTGCCTGTAATCTGTGGAGTTACCAGCATCCATGACCTTCAGACCCAGCCATGCATGCTGCCTTTCATACGAGACGATTACCCTGGGTGCGATATGGTAATTGCTCCTGATATAGTCCCATAGATATGCGGACATTCTGGAACAATCGAGTTCATCAGCCTGGTAAAGACTGCCCCACTGCTTATCATGGAAAGAATCCAGATCAATAGAGATCCTGTCTATCAGAAGGTCGCCCTTTGTCTTTTTCACCATCTCTTTGGCATCCTGGACATTTACACTGGAAGATGCAGGCGCAGTTGTCGCATCAATTTGCGGTGCCTGGCTGTTCGTTTCAGGAATTTTTCATTTTTTCCATGGAAGCCTCGGAAGGACCTTCCTTTTGATCCCGAGCGCTATCAATATCACAAGAATCATGTATATCAGTATCGGCAGAATAATTCCAGTGAAAACGATCAACACCCTTATGCTCTCGATGAATCCTCTCGCAGCCTCAATCAATGAATCTACTATTCCCCAGTTCTCACCTGCGAAAGGCGCGGGTTCTGATGCGCTGACTGTGATCGTTGAGATCTCAACGCTCTGGTTAAGGTAGTTCAGCCTGCCTGTGAGGCGCTCTATCTCCCCCCTCACTCTCTCAAGCTCATGCTCCACTTCAAGGACTTCTTTGACGTTTGATGCCATCTTCAGTATCTCCTGAAGCCTTGTCTCCTGCTTTTGCAGATTGCCAAGGCGAGCGCCAAGATCTATGAATTCCTCGGTGACATCCTGTCCCAGGATCTCTCTGGATTTGATTGTACCGAGTGCTTCGATCTGCTCGATCGCTGAATGAAAATTCTTCTGAGGAACCCTTACAGTTACCTGACCGTTTTTCCGATCTCCGCCATATACAGATGAACTTGAGACATAACCGCCATTAGCCAGGGTGATATTAGTTATTCTATTAAAAGCTGCCTGAACATTATCCACCTCAAGCTGGATACTGGCTTTTGAAATAATCTTCCTGTCTTGAGAAATCACTGCCTCATTTGCCCCTGCATCCCTTGATGGAACAGAATATTCGGACACGCCCAGCGTATCAGAGATTTTTTTCTGTTCATTTGTTCTTGATCCAACAATGAAAATATATAATACTTGCTTTAACTTCGAACCGATCTGAAGCAACCGTAATGTTTTTTAAGCCCACTGCATATTAAAGGATAAAGGAGACGATCAAGATGTCAAAAAAGCTGCTAATGCTGCTTGCATTGTTTATTTCAGTGGTTCTTATTTCAGGATGCGTATCTCAAAAAAATGAAACCACTGAATCAAAATTCATTCCGCAGACAAACCTGCCTTCAGGTTTCACATACATGGGTACAAATCCTGAAGCGACAATAGACACAGGTACATCCCAGGTAAAAGCAATCGAAGGTGTTTATAGACATAATAAGGACGATCTGTACGTGCAGGTAATAAAGAACGAAAACCCGGAGGCGCTGATCGCCCAGTACAAGTTAAAATACAAGGATGCTAACTATGATCCATTCGAAGAGGTCTATGTGAATGGACATAAAGCCACAAAGGTCACTGATTATTCAACTATTAATGGGAAACAGGAGCCAAGGTACACTATGATATGGGCAACAGAAGGATTCATGCTCATAGTGGGTGGTTCATCAGATGTTCAATCTGTGATGAGCCTTGCGTCAGCCACTGGCGGTTAAAGCCATCCCATCATTTTGTGCGTTTGAGGTATGACACGCACATCTTTCAATTTTTCTCCTGCAAAATCCATGAGATCAAAAAGGAGATCTGGTGATACATGCTCTTTTTGAGTAACTGGCTGGAGGATGAGCGGGATATCTCTATCTATCGAGGCAAGCCCTTCCACAGCTGGAGATATTGATTGTTGTGTCGTCACTGCAAGAACAACAATTTTTGCAAAAGTCTCTGAGTTCTCATTCAGTATAGCAATGGTCTCAAGTTCGTTTTTCAGAAGTTCATTATAATGGTCGGTTGATTCGTGTTCAGGCAGTTTGATATCGCATGAAGCTACAGAGATCATATCTTTTATCTTACTGGCCTGATCCGGAAAACCGGAATTCGTTTCAAGGTACAAAGGATATTCCAGTGTGAGAGAATGAATAGAATCAGCATGGATCAGGGGTTCGCCGCCTGTCAGGGATACGTGTTTTGTTGAACTGGTCCATAGATTGGCGATCGCTTTTTCAAGTTCTTTTGTATCTACCGGGTTCTTTCCAGGCTTGAAATCACCTTTTCCCGCAGTTCTCTCGATCCTGCACGATTCTGTTATGGATCTGCTATCAGGCGTGTCGCAGTATGCACAGTGGAGCTGGCATCTCTGGAAGCGTACAAATACCTGACGTACGCCAAGATATAGTCCTTCTCCCTGGAGTGAATTAAAAATTTCACTTATGTATGCAAACACTATCTGACCATGTCAATTCCGTATCTTGCTGTGGCTATATTGTTCTTGGTCAGCTTTCCAAGGATCTGAGGAGATTTCACACCTGTGACCACTATCATTGTCCGTATTATATGTTCAAGCTCTGGCTCGACCATCGCTCCCCATATCAATCTTGCATTGGAATCGATGCGCGTGTACAGTTCATTCACCACGCTTTCCGCCTCGGCTATGGTCATGTCAGGACCGCCCACCACATTGACAAGGGCAGCTGTTGCACCTGATACATCAACGTCCAGCAGCGGGCTTCTCAATGCTTTCTGCACAGACTCGATCGCCTTGTTCTCCCCTTCCGCCTCTCCAAGACCGATCATGGCCACACCGCTTTTTTGCATGATCACTCTTATATCCGCGAAATCCAGATTCACAAGCCCGGGTTTTGTGATCAGTTCTGTTATGCCCTTGACAGCCCGCATCAGCACCTCATCGCATACCTTGAATGCAGCCTGAAGCGGGAGATGCGGAACAACTTCCAGCAGCTTATCGTTCGGTACCACGATCACGGTATCCACAACATCACGCAGCCGCTCAAGACCTGCCTCTGCATTTTGCATACGTACCGAGCCCTCGACAGAGAAAGGGAGCGTGACCACTGCGATAGTGAGCGCACCTGAGTCGCGCGCGATTTCAGCCACAACAGGTGCAGACCCTGTGCCAGTCCCGCCGCCGAGACCGCATGTTATGAAAACCATATCTGCATTGCCGATCGATTTTTCAATCGCGGCTTTTGATTCCTGGGCTGCATCCTGTCCGATCTGCGGGATACTTCCGGCTCCGAGTCCTCTTGTCCTGCCCCGTCCTATCAGGATTTTCTTCTTGACCTTAATGCTCAGAAGATGCTGTGCATCTGTATTGAGCGCGAACATCTCTGCCCCGATTATTCCTTCTTCAGACATCCTCTGGATCGTGTTTGAGCCTGATCCACCGCATCCCATTACCACAATATTCGTTTTCAGTTCCTGCAGGACTTCCAGGAGTTCCTCATCAGTATCGCCGGAACTGGGTATTCTGGATTCTCCTGCCCTTGAAATAGCTTCTGTTATTATAGATTCCATATCTTACTCCTCAATCGCCTTATCATAGTTCAACTTGATGGCTCTCTTATTTATTTCATACACCATTTATGGATTTATAGTTTTTCCATCCATGTCCCTGATATCGCTTTCTTTGAGCACTTCATATCCCATGCTTTCTATCATTTTGCCCAGCCTTTCTCTCTGGTGCGCTTTCATCGACTTCCTGTCAAAATAAGCAAAATCAGCCTTTGATTTCACGAATGCCTGGCGCACAACAGATTCATCCAGTTCATCCAGAGCGTGGCTCGGGAAAATGTGCCCGAAAGCAACGTCTATCTCAAGAACAAGCATGGTCTGCCTTGGAGCATAGTGCGTGCCTCCAAAGCCAACAGCAACAGGCGAATCGCTTTCTTTCAGCAGCAGGATCGCATTCGCCACTATCCTTCCTGCCACCTCATCCAGCCACTGTTCTTCATTGCTCCCGATCTCTATGAAAACAGAAGGAACCTCGATCTCGCTCGGTCCGTGATGAGTGCATTCAAGAGTCACCTCGTATTCCTCATTCTCTGCAAGCAATCTCAGAGAACGAAGTAATGAGCGTACAGCCTGAGGCGCAGGGGCTGCAAGCCTTTTTTCCATCCCTCCGAACTTTGCTTGATTTACGTTTCCCGTGGAATGGATTGTGAGGATCGCCCTCCCGTCTTTGCTCCTGTGTTTTGAGGCAAAGATGATCAGATCTGAAGCAAGCCCGCAGTCAATTAATTTTTTATCAAGCCCGTCCTGATAGATCAGAGGCTCTTTTATCTCCACGATCCTGAAGTTCCTGAACTCAAATATCGTGTAATCGCATCCGCAATCTACAGGTTCCCATTTTCTGAGAGCCAGCAGATTGTCTTTTATGTTCTGGCTGGCTCTGTCCTGAGTAGAACAGACGATAGTTACTTTTGCATCACCGCTCAAACCACTGCCTTCTAAAACTTTTATTGCATAACTATTCCAAATCAGCGCCTGTTATCAATTTCTTATCAACGATGGTATAATCCTTTGCAGCCCTTACAGCCTCAAAAGGTATCATAAGATAATTATCCTGGGTCTTGTATTTTGAAGTCTCGACCATGGAATTTGGCTTCACTACCAGATATACAAGGGATCCTGTGTGGGTATCCA
>Ga0209342_10006122_pt1 | contig 12269 bp, 9 predicted proteins | sample RifCSP16_2_FD_184023 | JGI IMG/M metagenome (GOLD analysis project Ga0209342, IMG submission 184023) | Soil microbial communities from Rifle, Colorado - Rifle CSP2_sed 16_2 (SPAdes) (version 2) | ecosystem: Environmental > Terrestrial > Deep subsurface > Rock core/Sediment | place: Rifle... | reverse complement strand
GCCGATAGACGCGAGTGGTTGCCGGACGCCACACTCCTTACGCGGTGATGCCGGCTTAAAGAGACAACGGATGCAACGGAAAATGGAATCGAGTCGTTGCATCCGTTGTCGAATGAAAGGGGATGACCCTCAGGCGGGTTCGGCCTCTTGTGCCATCTGCTCTCGAATAGCAACCGACAATCGCCGGATGCCTTCGCGGATCATATCCGGTTTCGCGTTCGAGAAATTGAGGCGCATATAGCGTTGACTGTCGCGGTTGGGTACGGCGAAGAAAGCGTCGCCGGGCACAAACGCCACATTCTGGCGCAAGGCGGCTTTCAGCAGTGTGTGCGTGTTTATCCCCTCCGGTAGCCGCGCCCACAGGAATAGTCCACCGTGCGGGTGAGTCCACGTCACTTCCGAGGGGAAGTCTTCATCCAGCGCATCCAGCATCACGTTGCGCCGTTCACGATACACTTCTCTGATCTTGTGCACGTGCTCGTCGAGGAAGCCGCCGCGCGCCACCTCATAGGCCACCATTTGATTGAACGTGCTCGTGTGTAGATCGGCCCCTTGTTTGAGCTGCACCAGTTTGGCAATCACTTCCTGCGGCGCGATCATCCAGCCCAATCGCAACCCCGGGGCGAGGGTCTTCGAGAATGTGCTAAGGTAGATCACGTTGCCCAGTTGATAGCCGTCGTCGTTCGACAGGTTCTCGTGGTCGAGCATCAGCAGTGGCGGCAGATGTTCACCCTCGAATCGAAGTTGGCCGTAGGGATCGTCTTCGACGATCGGGCAGCCGTATTTGTCGGCCAGCGCTACGATCTCCTGCCGCCGTTCCAGCGACAGAGTAACGCCAGCCGGATTCTGGAAATTCGGCAGGATGTACATGAACTTGGGCCCCGAGCGCAGAGCCTCGTCCAATAAGTCGGTGCGCAGGCCGTCGTCGTCAATCGGCACACTCACGTAGTCGGCGCCGAACACGTTGAAGGCTTGCAGCGCGCCCAGATACGTGGGGGCCTCGACCAGAACGCGGTCGCCCCGGTTGATGAGTAGTTTTGCGATCAGGTCGAGCGCCTGTTGCGAGCCTGAGGTGATCAACACGTTGTCCGCTGTAGCTTTGATGCCGTAGCGATGGCCGTGGCGAGCGATCATCTCGCGCAGGGGTTGGTAGCCTTCGGTGGTGCTGTATTGGAGTGATGCCGGGCCATCGGTGGTGAGCACGCGATGGCAGGCGTCCTCGACCTCCTCGATCGGGAACAGTTCCGGCGCAGGCAGGCCGCCGGCGAACGAGATCATTTCGGGTCGCTGTGTCCACTTCAGCAATTCGCGGATGGTTGAACTTGTGATCGTCTTAGTCCGATACGCGTAGCGTTGTACCCAGGGGGTAGTCATGATGCACTCCTTTCATGTAGAGTATAGCCGGGGGCCGGGTACAACATAGTGCCATTTGTCCGATTCATTGAACTGAGTTTTGTCCGGAGTTGAACTGTTGATAAAATCCGGAGCGGGAGAGCCGGAATTGTCCAGTACTTGAATCTCGGTGAGGAATTATGAAAACAGTGGTATAACTGTGACCAGAAAAGTTGAGTGAGCGTTGGGTTGGAGTAAAGGGGAAGGATTGGCTTCGGGGACGGCTGACGGGGAGAAATTCCATGCTCGAACAAGTTGATCTCGATCTAGCTGTTTCAAAAACTGAATACAAGCGGCGGCTGCCGGAGTTGCAGCAGCGGCTGTATGACCTCGAGCACGCTGTGTTCCAGGCGAACGTGCCTGTGGCGGTTGTGTTCGAGGGCTGGGCGGCAGCCGGCAAAGGCGGCACGGTCAATGTGCTGACCGAACGGCTCGACGCGCGCGGGTTCCGGGTGGCGCCGATCACGCCGCCGCGCACGACGGACACGCGCTTCCCGTGGCTGTGGCGCTTCTGGCTGAAGATACCGGCCTTCGGGCAGATGGTGATTTACGACACGTCGTGGTATCGGCGGGTGTTGATCGACCGCATCAACAAAACGGTCAGCAAGCGTGAGTGGGAGCGCGCGTATCAGGATATTGCCGATTTCGAGGAGCAGTTGGCGGCGGATGGCACGGTGATTGTGAAGTTCTGGCTGCACATCGGCAAGAAGGAACAGGCCAGGCGATTCAAGAAGCTGCTGAAAGATAAATTGTCGACCTGGCAGGTGACTGAGGAAGACGCGGCCCAGCACAAGGCCTACAACAAATACCTTTCGGCAGTGGAAGAGATGCTGGCGCGCACCGACTCGCCTCATGCGCCGTGGACGATCGTCGAAGCCACTGACCGAAATTTCACTCGCGTCAAAGTATTCGAGACGATCATCCGCGCGCTGGAGTTGAGGCTGGGCGTTCAACCGCAGGCGGAGTTGGCAAAGCCGGTGAAGCGCGCTCGGGCGCGAACGAAGAAGGAGGCCACCCATGCTTGAGAAGCTCGATCTCAAAGTGCGGCTGTCGCGCGAAGATTACGACAGCCAGTTGGATCGGTTGCAGAATGAGCTGCACCTGCTTGGTTATCAAGTGTATGTGCAGAAACGGCCTATGGTGGTTGTGCTCGAGGGCTGGGACGCGGCCGGCAAGGGTGGGGCGATCAAGCGGCTGACGGGCCGGCTCGACCCGCGCGGCTACGTGGTGTGGCCGATCGCGGCTCCGCAGGGCGACGACAAGACGCGGCACTACCTGTATCGCTTCTGGCGGCGAATGCCGGAGCAGGGACAAATCGCAATCTTTGATCGCTCGTGGTACGGGCGGGTGCTGGTCGAGCGGGTGGAGGGCTTCTGCCCGGAGCCGGCCTGGAAGCGGGCGTACAGCGAGATCAATCAATTCGAACGGCAGTTGACGGACTTCGGCACGATCCTGTTCAAGTTCTGGGTACACATCGGCCAGGACGAGCAGTTGAAACGCTTCAAGGAGCGGGAGAAGACGAATTACAAGTCGTGGAAACTCACCGACGAGGACTGGCGCAACCGGGGCAAGTGGGAAGATTATCAACAGGCCGTGGAGGATATGCTGCTGAAGACGAGCACGCACACCGCGCCGTGGACGGTTGTGGAAGCCAACGACAAATGGTACGCGCGCATCAAGATGTTGAAGACCGTCGTGGACAAGCTCAAGCAGGAGTTGGATTGATCAAGGTTGTGCCAACAGGCTGCGTTCGACGATTGGCGATATGGACTTCACCCATGCGCGGATTGAGCGACGGCAAATTGCCGAGGCAGTGCGCCCCCGGCTGGAAGAAACTGCCGAAGGCTGGGGAGTGAAAGTGACCGCGTTGGAGATTCGCGAAATAGCGCGGGCCTGATTCTCAAACCAAGATTCGCAAACAACTCACACTACGGTGTCGGGGCTTTGGCCGGATGACTGCGCGACCGGCTGAAGCCCCGATTCTAGCCACGGGTTTGGCGGATTGACGCGGCTCTCTTTTTCTGGTCTGATTGGCGCTTACCCGCCCATCACCGCAAACCACGTCAACTTCATGACACAGCCAACACAACAAGCTCCCAATCAAATCCAACGCCTCACTCAATTCCTTCGCTCGCCGCTGTTCCCGATCTTTATGATCGTTTTCGTGGATGTCCTGGGCTTGGGCATCACCATCCCGGTGCTGCCGCTGTTCGCGCAGAACTTGTTCAGCGCGACACCGCTTCAGATCACGCTGCTGCAGAGCGCGTACTTTCTGGCGCAGTTCGTTGCCTCGCCGCAGTTAGGCCGCATGTCCGATAAGGTCGGGCGCAGGCCGGTGCTGCTGCTGAGTCAGATCGGCACGTTTGCGGCGTTCCTGATCAGCGGCTCGGCGATAGGTTTGCCCATTCTGTATCTGGCGCGCATTGTGGATGGCCTGACCGGCGGCAACATCTCGGTCGCGCAAGCGTATCTCAGCGACGTGACCGACGAGAAAAACCGGGCGCAGGGTATCGGCATCGTCAATGCGGCGTTCGGGTCGGGCTTCCTGTTCGGCCCGGCGTTTGGCGCGTTCATGGCCTCACAGTTCGGGCCGCGCGTGCCGTTTTTCATCGCCGCCGTGATCTCGCTCGTCACCATCTCGCTCACGTTTTTCAAGCTGCCCGAGTCGCTCACGGCCGAGCGGCGGGCGAGGATGAAGCCGCGCGACGGCGCGGCGAAGAAAAGCCCGATCGGGGTGTTCCGCGTGCCGGGCGTGGCGCTGCTGATGGTCATTGCCTTCAGCGGGCAGCTGGCGTTTTTCTCTTTTCAATCAGTCTGGGTACTGTGGGCCGAGAAGATTCTGTTTGCGGGCTTCGATCCGAAAGTGGGGCAGCAGGCCATCGGCGGCATTCTTTCGCTCGTGGGATTTACCGGTGTTCTGACTCAAGTGTTCCTCGTAAAGCCGATAGTGAGACGATACGGCGAACGGGCGATGGTGGCTGGCGGATTGTTCGTGCGCAGCATCCCGTGGGTGCTCATGACTTTTCTGCCGTACGTAGCCCTCATCGCCGTTGCCGCGCCGTTGATCTCGTTTGGCAACGGGCTGATCGTGCCGGGCCTGATGGCGATGCTCACGTATCTCGTGCCGCCCGGCGAGCGCGGCTACGCGATCGGGCTGGCGGAGTCGGTGCAGGGGCTAGGGCGGATCAGCGCGCCGCTCGTGGCTGGATTGCTGTTCGAGAATGTGAGTCCGGGCGCGCCGCTGGGCTTTGCGGCACTGATCGGTTTTTTGAGCGCCGGGATCGCGCTCGCGCTGTGGCGGATGCCGGTGGGGAGACCGGCGGCGAAGCAAGAAGGCGGCCCAGCATGATTCCCCAACTGCTCGATTGTGCTGACGGCAAATGGGTCGCGCCGACATGCCAGATAAGCGCGTAACCGTTTCCAGCCCGCTTCTGGCTTTTATCTTCGTCATCATCGCCGGCGTGTCAGTCTGGCTTGCGGTGCGTCTCAACTCAAGTGTATGGGTGTGGGCGTCGATCGTCTCCGGTGTGGCTGCCGCCGTTTCTGTCGTGATCGCGTTGCGTCAGCGGCAAGCGCAGAGTGCGGCGGTGTTCTCTCGCGCTGCCTGGGTGCGGTTGGTTGCATTCGCCGTGATGGGCATTGTGTTGGCCGCTGCCGCGACGGGACTATGGCTGGCGCATGGCCGCGCATATGCCCTTGTGCATCCGGGGCGGGGCGCCATCGTTCACACACCTGAATCGTTGGGAATCGCCGGGCTGGAGGCCGTGAGTTTTCTATCATCGGACGGCTTGACGCTGTACGGATGGTATGCGCCAACGCGCAACGGCGCGACGGTGATTCTGCTGCACGGACACGCCGGCACGCGCCAGGGGGCGGTGGCCGATGCCCGGTTGCTGGCCGAGCGGGGTTACGGCGTTCTGCTATTCGACCTGCGCAATTCCGGTGAAAGCGACGGCACGGTGACGACCTTCGGGCTGATGGAAGTGAATGACGTGCGCGGGGCGGTCGATTTCGTTTTGGCTCAACCGGGTGTGGACGCCGACCGCATCGGCCTGATGGGACACTCGATGGGCGGGGCGACGGCCATCATGGCGACGGCGCGCATTCCGGAGATCAAAGCGGTGGTGGCCCAGAGCGCGTACACGAGCATCGAGGATAACATCGGCAATGGGGTGGAGTCGCTGACGAGGCTGCCGTCGTTCCCTTTCGCGCCGCTGGTAGTGTTCTTCGGCCAGCAGCAGGCGGGCGTGGACATTACGCAGGTGAGGCCGGTGGACGACATCGTGACCATCAGCCCGCGCCCGGTGCTGCTCGTTCACGGCGCGCTGGACAAGACGATTCCCGTTGCCAATTCGTATGCGCTGTTCGACGCGGCCAACGAGCCGAAGGAGTTGTACGTTATCGAGAACGCCGGGCATGGAATGCTGCCGCAGACCGGCGGCGAGGAGTATGTGCGGCGGGTGGTGGGATTCTTCGATGAGTATCTGATGGAGCCATAGCACCAAGTGTCTCGCAGACACTTGGTGCCTTGATGGAACGCGGACGTTTCGCGCGCGGATGGGGCATCGGCCAGGATTTGGCGACCCCAGCCGCTGATGGTCTGCACGATCTCCTGGCGCAACGCCTCAACGGGTATCGGTTCCACCAGCGTTGCCGGGTTCGGCCCGGCCAGAGCAACCCCATGCTCACGGACCACCCACCGAACGACAACCGTATTGCAGTGATCAGACCTCACAAGCGATCGACTTCCGTTGTCGAGATACCAGAGTTGCTTGCCGCGCTGAGAGTAGTGCCTCAGGACATCCCTCGGGAAATTGGATCCTTCCAAGTGCTGCGCCCATCCGCAATCGAGGCTATAGATACATTCGTGCATGGCCTGCAGAGCAGGGACTTGATCGTCTGACATTTCTTCCTCGATGGCGATGATGAAGTCGACATCGCTGTGGCGATCAAAGTCACCCACCGCGAACGAACCTTGCAGGCAGGCGGCGACGAAGTTGTTGCTCAGGATTGCCTGTACGCCCTCAACTAACTCCCGCAAGACAGCGTTGAGATCTGGATAAGGCGTTGGATTCGTCGTGCTCGTTTTTTTCATGAGCAAGGCCGAACTCGTTGATTAGCCCCACAATCTTCCTTCAAACTACTGCCGCCGGTAATTTCGGCGGCGGCCACGGCCCGACTCGGGCCGACTCTGCTCTTGAACCGGCGGCGCTTCGGGCGGCTGAGGCACGGGCGCGTGAAGCGTTTGCTGGTAATAATCGTCTAGCAGCATGGCGATGATGGCCGACTCGTCTTCGTTCTCGGCCAGACTGCGGCCGAGCGGCACGAACCGCTGGCTCCGTTCGGTTTGCAGTTTGTCGCGCTCGCGCAGGCGCGCTTCGAGCAAAGCTGTCACCCGTTCTGTAACAGCCGCTTCCACGTCGGCGTCGGATGGCAGGGGCCGCTCTTGCAGATCGATGGTGTAGCGCTTGGCGATCCGGTCGAGCTCAAATTTTTCCACTCCGCTCACCAACGAAATCGCGACTCCGGTTGCGCCCGCCCGGCCCGTGCGTCCGGCGCGGTGAATGTAGCCCTCGAGGTCTTCGGGCGGCTCGTATTGAATCACGTGCGAGAGGTCGGGGATGTCGAGTCCCCGCGCGGCCACGTCGGTCGCCACCAGAAACCGGAGCGTCCCCTTTCGAACACGCTCCAAAACCCGTTCACGATCCTTCTGCGAGAGATCAGCGCTCAACTCATCCGCGTCATATCCAAATCGCTGCAATACCGCCGACACGTAATGCACTTTGGTTTTGGTGTTGCAGAAGATGATGGCCGAGGCCGGGTTTTCGATTTCGATCAGGCGCACGAGGCTGCGATCTTTGTCCATGCCGGGCACGGTGTAGAAGACGTGCTCGGTGTCGGTGACGTGAACGTGATCGCGGCTGAGGGTGAGGAACTCCGGCTCGCGGATGAACTCGCGCGCGGTGCGCATGACGTAGGACGGGAAGGTGGCCGAGAACATGCAGGTGTTGAGGGCGCGATTGGGAAGGTAGTGCTGCACCTGTTTCATGTCGGGGTAGAAGCCCATCGACAACATGCGGTCGGCTTCGTCGAAGATCAGTATTTCGAGCCGGTCGAGTGAGAAGGTGCGTTTGAGCAGATGATCGAGCACGCGGCCCGGCGTGCCGACGACGATGTGCGCGCCCTGCCGGAGCGCGTCGATTTGTTGGCCATAGCCGACGCCGCCGTACACGGCGACGGTGCGGAAGCCTGCGCCGCCGCACAGCGTCTCGGCCTCCTGCCACACCTGCCGGGCGAGTTCGCGGGTGGGGACGAGAATGAGCGCCTGACAGTGGCTGCGCTTTGGATCGAGTCGCGACAGCATGGGCAAGAGAAACGCGCCGGTCTTGCCGCTGCCGGTGCGAGCCTGGATCATCATGTCCCGCGCGGCCAGCAAATAGGGAATGGCCCGGGCCTGAACGGGCATGAGGGTTGTCCAGCCTACGCGAGCGGCGGCGTCGCGCAAACGATCGGGCAACTGTTCGATGGTTACGTCGGGCAGGGGGTTGTGCGGCTCGCTGGAGGTAGAGGGATCGATGGAATTGTTCAAGAGAATGCGGAAGTCCTTTGTGTTGAGTCTACCTCACTTTCGGATTCTTCAGCCCGGTCGTCAACTTGTTTCGCACCTCGCGCAACACTCGCGGGGCGAGCGCCTCTCGATTCTGCGCGAGGAACCGTTCGACTGCCTTCGGGTCGCGCACTGCCAGTGCCCGCAGCGCCCACGACATGGCCTTCACTACCATGTCGTCACGGTCGTGCACGAGCAATTTGCAAACGGCACAAGTTCTGGGATGGCTTCTGCTGAGATAGAGCGAACCCGTATCGGTAGTTGAACACCGTCGCCCTCTAATCCGTGCCCAACCCTTTCAACCACCAGGAGTGTAGCATGAATAGTCAACCCTTTTCAACACCCATTGAGCGTTACCTAGCCGTGGACCTCCCTTCGGGTAAGCACTACGTCGTCGTCGGCGGGGTGAACGCGCAGCAGCAAGTCGTCCTGCCCCCGCGCCGGATCTCGTCGGTCGAAGAAGTGCTGGCGCTGAAGCCGGAACTGCGCGAAGAACTCGGTCTTCCAGAGAGTTGACTGCGCGCCGTGCCATGCGCTACGCTTCGCGTGTGACTACCCCCAAGACGAGACGGGAGAAGTCACAGTGTTTGCCGTTGCCTTCTCTCGTTTCATTTAGAGACGGCACTGGTGGACTGTTGAAAACATTATCCGCGTTTCACGGGCTCCATTCAGGACTGGGGGTCACTTGCCCCATGTCACCGCAACCCACAGGTCGCCGATCTCTCTGTCCTCTAAGAAGAACTTCACTTCGCTGACTGGGCTGGAAGGCAGGCCGATGTTCGTTAGCTTACCGACCAGCAGGTTGTCCAGCGCTGCATCCTTGGCCAACGTATCCTTCTTACCTGTTGCGTCGTTTTGATCAGCCTTGTCGAAAACATCCAGACTGCCGGGAACCGGATCCTTGGTGCTGCGCGCAAAGAGGTCCACTCGCAGCACACTGCTTAGGCGCACTTGGCTCCAGAACGGGTAATGCTCCTCGCGCAAGTTGAGCGCCAGTTCGAAGCGTTGGTTGGCGCCCGGCGTTTGCCCCTGGAACTTTGCCCACTCGCTGGGGAACTCGTGTCGCACGGAGAACAGCCGCACCGATCCCGCCGCCCGACCTCTTAAATGACGGTTTTGAGCTTGTGACGATCGCCCCGTTACAGACTAAGCCGTTACAGGCTGCTTGAGGCTTTCTCAGCCCACCCTCCATGCATCGCGGAAAGGCGCAATCTGCTCTGGATCAATCTCTACAACAGCGCGGCTAGATTTAGATCTCCCATTCATACCCCAACACTAATAGCACATCTTCTACCTCCATGACCTTTTTCACCGGGTCTTCCTGCAAATTCCCGCCGCCGGGACGGGTCATTTTCAATTGCCATTTGACCGGCGGGTCTGTTGGCACCACCTCAATCCCCAATGCGGCGACGTCCCTTTGGCTGAAGTGCAAGCCGCCATATTGGTTGACCGGGGCGAGCGTCATCGTGTTTGCTCCGGCTGGCGGCGGTTCGGGCAATGGAGGTGTCATAACAACATCGTAGCTTCCCGCGTCCGTGCAGCGTGCCAGGAGCCATATGGTATTGACCTTCAGGGTCTTTTCCCCGTCCAGGATACGGAAGAGACTCGGCGACATCTCCAACTCAAAGATGTTCCCGTTTGTCGGGTTGGTTGGATTTAGGAAACGGTGCCACTGGGTCGGGAACTCCTGCCGCAGGTTGAACATGCGCAAAGAAGACGTCGCTCCATCTTGACTGAAGTAGTCTCGAAGATGGGCAACGGCGCCGTTCTTGAACGCACCGGCATCTTCCTTCGCCGTGTATTTGACGTGCAAAATGGCGTCCGAAATGGTGCTGTAATCGAATTGACGCAGGAACTTGCCGAAGTCGGGGTTTCCTGGGTCTGGGTTGTTTGAGGGAAGGTCACTGAACAGTTCCAGTGACCATTCGCTCACGGCGCCTGCTCCTTCGAAGGGCAGGTAGCGCTCGTCCCGGAAGCTCAGTTCAAACACCCCGCTGTCGTTCTGGCCATTGCTGGCGGCGATCGCTTTCACAGGGATATTGTTTTCGATAAAGCGACTGTCGTCAGCGGGCAAGTCCTGCTCGTCGGTGTTGCGGGGATAGCCGTCGCCGTTGGCCGTGTTGATGCGAATACTGTTTTTCAGCAAGCGCAAGGTGCAGGAAATCGTGGTGTACGGTCCGACCACACACGGCAGCGTGATGCTCACCGACTTGATGCGGCGGAAGTAGTGGCCGGGGTAGTCGAGATCGAAGATTTCCTCCGGTAGGCGGAAGAAGCAACGACCCGTTTCCCGTAGCTTCACCAACGCCAGCGGGTCGAGCAGCACAAGCGACATGTGCTTGGTCAGTTCAAATTCCCGGCGGTTTTCCTCTAGGTAAGCGGTTTCAAGGCGGCGCAGGTCGTACTGGAGCTTTTCGCCTGAAAGCAAGCCTTTTTTCAGGTTGTCCCAGTAGCCGAAATTGATGTAGCTGCTGTCCTGCAGGCCGAGCTCGAAACGCAGGCAGCGCTCGGCCCGCTTCGCCAGATCGTAGGCCAGTTTGTAGCTCTGAAAATAGACCCCCGAAATCTGCCCCACTTGCCATTGGTACAACTCCTGGTTGGTGTACTTCGAGCGCATGAAGGCGTCGGTTGCCTTGGCGTTTTCGATTTGGAGGATGTGGTTGTCGAGTTCCTTCTCGGCGATCGCGGTGCGCAGTTCGGCAGCAGCGATTGACTTGTCGATCTGCTCTATTTCCTTATTGGCGAGATCGGCTTGGAGTTGCCAATCGTCCTTACGCCGCCGATAGCCGGCGAGTGTCGAGACCATCGACGCGGACTTATCGAGCATTGTTGCAACTTGATAAAGGCTGCTTGCAACGCGCGCGCCTGCGTTAGAAACGTTAGTACCGCCGGTCTTAACAGTAACGTGGGGTGATCCACCGAAACCCGAAGCGCCAACTTGGATATCGGGGATCAAGGATGTTCCACCAGCAAGCAAGTCGGTGATCGTGCCAGCGAGCTGCGACACCAGAGCCCCGCCTGACAACAGTATAGCGGCCGTTTCGCCTCCTATCATGAACTCCCGGCTCTCGTAGTACTGTTTTCTGATTTGAGCCACTTCCTTGCTCTTTTGTAGTCCCGCCAGGTTTTCTTCCGCTTCCTCGATTTGTTTTTCCCGCACGGCTTTCACCGCTTCGAGCAGATTGATTTCCTGATCCTGCCGCAGCAAGCTTAATGCCTCCGCGTCTTTTTTCTCCAACGCGGCGAGTAATGCGCTGCCGAGAGATTTCACGTCATTGCACACCTCGTTGGCTTTTTGCAGCAAGACGTTGAAACGATAAAGCGGCAGCGGGGCGTTCAGGTCGGCAAAGGCGCTGCTGATATCCACGCCAGCAGCCACAGCTTTGACCAGCGCCCCGGGGTCAATGGGCGGCTCGAACAGCGCCAGCTGTCGCACGACGCCCTCGATGTTCATGCAGTGCCGGATCTTGTAGAGCCGGTCGGCAACAGTGTCCCAATAGCCCAGCATCTTGTCGTTTTGTGGGATGCAGAAATAGAGCATCGGCAGCGGCGCTGGGTCCGCGCCTTCTGGCCCATTGCCAGGTAGCAGGGGAACGAAGTTTTCCACCTCTATCAGCGCGTTAGAGAACTTGTCGAACTCGGTTTCCAACTCGTTAAAACTCTCCAACGGCGGCTTGGCCTGCGGTGGGATTCTCTTCGGGCGGGGGCCGAGGATTTCCGCCGCCAGGATGTACAGTTGCGTCGCCTCGTTGATGCTCTCCATGCTGTCCTGTCGGAAGAGGGTGTCGCCCCAGGCAATGAGGTTGTCCAGATATTTCATCACCACGGTTTTCTGGTAGGCAACCGTGCGGTAATTGGCGATGCGATGCGGTTCGAAGGGGTTCGTTCGCCAGTCGAGTACCTGGTCTTCGAGGTCCTTTTTCGCCTGCGCCGAGTAGCCGGGCACGCTGGTATCTCCCGCCAGCATCCGCAGAATGTTGTCGATGCGCTGCTGGACGTACTGCGGGTCGGTGGTTTCGAAGAACGGCTTGGTGATCCAGTACTTGCTCATCGGGGAGCCACCCGGCACGGGGCTTTCCATGCCGATGGGGTTGAAGATGAAGTGGTACCAGTCGCGCGCCTCCTCGAAGCGCTGGTTCCTGCTCAATGAGTTGGCAATCAGCAAGGGGGCGTGGAAAAACAGCTCCCAGTTGTAGGGCGAGTAAGCGCCGTCGGGCGTGAAGTCTACGACTTCCTTGGGGTAAAAAGCTTCCGTCGGCGGCTCGACCAC
>Ga0209342_10006121_pt1 | contig 12269 bp, 14 predicted proteins | sample RifCSP16_2_FD_184023 | JGI IMG/M metagenome (GOLD analysis project Ga0209342, IMG submission 184023) | Soil microbial communities from Rifle, Colorado - Rifle CSP2_sed 16_2 (SPAdes) (version 2) | ecosystem: Environmental > Terrestrial > Deep subsurface > Rock core/Sediment | place: Rifle... | reverse complement strand
GCGCCCCCATCCGGCGAATCAGCTCATCTATGGAGATTGTGCGGACGAGGACTTGGTGGACTCGATCCGCGAGAACGGCGTTCTTTCACCGCTTCTTGTGACCACAGGGGGGATTCTGGTCAGCGGCCATCGAAGGCTGGATGCGGCCCGTCGCGCGGGTCTTGATGAAGTGCCCGTGATTCGATGTGAAAAAACCGATGAGCTAGAAGTGGAAGCCTTGCTCATTGAGGCGAACAAGCAGCGGCAAAAATCCGTGGAGCAGGTTGGTCGAGAATATGTCCGATTGAAGGACATCGAAGCGGAGAAGGCAAGACGCAGGGAGTTGGCTGGAATTCCGTTGGATTCAACTGGGGGGTACCCTCCGATGAATTCATCGGAGGGTAGTACATCGAAGGGAGATGCGCGCGATATTGCTGCCCAAAAATTGGGTATCGGATCGCAAAAGGCAGAACATGCAGCAGCGGTGATCCGAAAAATCGACGAGCTGCGCGCCAACGGAGAAAGTGAAAAGGCCGAGGAGATACGAAGCACGCTCATGCGGCTTTTGAGAAGATACGATCACGTGCTCCAGAACAAAAAAAACAACAAAATCGGATGGAGGGGGATCCCCTTGTTGAAGAAAATGTAAGGCTTCAGGAAGAGATCAAGCGGCTGCAAAAGGAAAACGCTGCCCTGAAACGGCCGTTCCCCGTGTTCCGCCCTGACGGGCGGCTCATCTCGGGATGGAAAATCTCTCCTTGCCAAGAAGAAGCGGGGTGGCGTTTTTGTCGGAGCGATGGGAAAACGGGCCATGTCCCAATTGCTAGGGGAGACTTCGGATTTATTGCATCCTTCGCTTTGGCAGACACATTAGAAGCAGAGTTTTCGGAGAGAAACAGTGGCCTTGACGGATCATCGGTAGAGATGAGCGAGGAGACGGAGATATTTGAATGAGGGCGCCGTCTGGTTCAGTTGTCGACAAATTGTGGACAACTGAATAACCAAGGAGACTGGGTTAATTGTCCGAAGATTTCGGACAACTGAAAACAAGGATAGATGATGGAAATCCAAGGGCACAAAATTCGCGCTCTCGAAGAGGAATTGAAAGCAGAAATCATGCGCCTACATGGAGAGATCGATCGCGTGAATGCAAGCCGCATTCATCTTTTGCAAATCATCCGTTCTCTCCTTCTGGAGAACGAATTTTGGCGAGCAAAGATAACGCGCCTAATCTATCCAGATACAGCCTCATTTTCAGAAAGGAAAAACGAATGAGGAAGCCCAAACCGGAATCGATAGTAATCGTGCAGGATACCCGTGAGCAGATGCCGCTCAATCTTGCCCAGCACGGTCTTATTGTGGAAGTCGATACGCTGCCCTATGGAGATTACACGGTAAAGTATCCGGACCTTCGCGATCGGCTGGTGATTGAGAGAAAGAGTCTGGCGGATTTTGCGGCGTGTTGTGGCCGGGAACGGGATCGCTTCGAAAACGAGTTATTGGCCCTTCGCGGATACGCCCTGGCGTATGTGGTGGGGGAGTTCGGATTTCGAGACATCATGGGACACCATTACCGTTCGCTGATCAATCCGAATTCTTTGATGTCCTCGATCGCTAAGTGGTCTGGTTGGGGGATACATTTCTTGTTTTGTGACAATCACGAGGGCGCATCTTATGTGGTGGCTAAGTTATGCACTTTTCTGGCGGAATATGAAATGGAACTTGCCTGTACGCGGTGTGCGCTATCAGAAGCAGCATTGGAACGTAATCTGTCGGGAGTTTGAAAGAAGAAGGAGAAACGTATGAATGAAATTGTAAAGTATACGGAAAATCAAATTGCATTAATCAAGCGCACCATCTGCCAGGGCGCAAGCGATGATGAGCTTGCGTTATTCATGCAGTATTGCTCGCGCACTGCACTGGACCCCTTCTCCAGGCAGGTATATGCAATGCAACGATGGGATGGTCGCCTGCAACGCAATACGATGAGCTTTCAAGTAAGCATAGACGGCCTACGCCTGATCGCAGATAGGAGCGCGAAATACAAGGGACAAATCGGGCCCTTGTGGTGTGGAAAAGACGGTATCTGGAAAGAATCTTGGCTTGAGGATGAGCCGCCGGCAGCATCAAAAGTCGGTGTGATACGATCCGATTTCCAATCACCGATTTGGGGGGTAGCAACCTGGAAAAGCTATGCCCAAAAGGGGAAGAATGGTGAGATGTTCGGCACGTGGGTAAAAATGCCTGACATTATGTTGGCCAAATGCGCTGAGGCGATCGCACTGCGTAAGGCGTTCCCGCACGAATTAAGCGGGATTTATACTCAGGAGGAAATGGCCGCGCCGCTAGCGGATGCTCCACCAGAGTCCATCTTCAGGCCAACGCAGCCATCCGCAGACAATGCACCAAATCCTTTTGACAAGGATTCCGGGCCTTGGCTTAAAAGGCCGATCCCATTCAAAAACGCTGCGGGTCTTACTTGGGAGGAAGCTGCCCAAAATTTGGAAATCCCAGGATCGGGCGGAAAACGTGGGCGGGAATATCTTGAAACTCTGATCGCCTGGCGATCTTGCCCAAAGGAGAACAATCAGCTTGCCGTCGCCGCGCTGGCAGCAATACCCGCATCACCGGCATTGCAAGAGCCATCACCGACGAAATCGCGCGAGCCAGGAGAAGACGACGAATAATACCCATCGTATTCCAGCCATCCGCATAGTGAGGATGGCTGGTCTTGATACCAACAAAGTGGAAGTGAATGCATAGGGAGAAGGAATGCAGAAAACAGCAAAACAAAGAGAAACCGTAGCTGTAATGGCGATCAGGCCGCCGGCGAAGCAACCATGCTGCTTACTAGACATTGTAAAGTCGGATGAATACAATAGGGAAGCCATTGCGAGGATCATTGCCCGTGGGTTATATCGGTATTTCCAGGAGCAAAGATATGTCCAAGTCCCCAGGTAAGGCTTATGCGATCTACGTGCGCGTAAGTTCTGACCTGCAAGCGCAGAGTCAAGAGGGTTCGATTACCTCTCAGCAACAACGTTGCCAGGAATACCTTCGCTTCAAATATGGAATCGAATTGCCGATACTGGTGTACCGCGAAGAAGGAAAATCGGGTAAGGATACCAATCGCCCGCAATACCAGCGGTTGGTATCCGATATTCTGGCGCAGAGAATTGAAGTGGTTTGCTGCACAGAATTATCCCGCATTAGCAGATCGGTGATGGATTTTCATCAATTTTTGGCCCTCTGCAATGAGCAGGAAGTGGGATTCGTCAGTTTGCGGGAACAATTTGATACCACCACGGCTCATGGGAAGCTGATGATGAGTATTTTTGCCTCATTCGCCCAGTTTGAGCGGGAGCAGATCAGCGAACGGACTTCGGCCAATTTGCAGGCCAGGGCTCGTCGAGGCCTATACAACGGAGGATATGTTTATGGATACCGGCCGCGGCCTGGTCAAAAGGGCTATTTGGACATCGATCAGAACGAGGCTGTGATTATCAACTTGATGTTCGACAAATACTGTGAATTTGGTTCATACTGTGAGGTAGCGAACTGGTTGAATCAAAATGGGTATCGCACTCGTGAATATAGGACGCGCCGAGGTCGATTAAAAGCGGCTGCTTTGTGGAATAAGAACACGGTGATACAGTGTTTAAAGAATCCTATCTTTATAGGCAAACGCCGGTTGCGGGATGGGAAGACCATCGATGGGGTGTGGGAACCATTGGTTACTCAAGAAAAATTCAACCAGGTACAGGCATTGTTGGCCAATAACTTGCATTCCCGATCCAATACCGTAGCTCTAACTCAGCATATCTATTTGTTCTCCAGCTTGCTTCAATGTATGCACTGTGGCATTGGGCTAGAAAATGGTTCAGGTACAGGGAATAGTGGTCGGCTCTATTTTTATTATCGCCATCCGGCGAAGAAACGAAAACCGGGTTGTTTTTATCCGGCGTCCTTGCCGGCAGCAGAGATGGAGCAGTTTTTGTATGAAAGGTTGATACTTGTTTTGCAGGACGGGGAGATGGTGAATCTGGTATGTGAGGAGGTTTCCAGGTTGGCGGTGCAACGGCGACAGGAAATAGAGCAACAGATTGCGGCCATAGCAAGGCAGATGCAGGGTTTGGAGACGGAGGTTTCCGGGATCGTGCAAAAGTTACCGCTTTTGCTGAATGAGCATATTCGGGAGTTCATCACGCCGCGTCTGGACCAGATTATAGAACGAAAGCGGGCACTGCAAGAAGGCAAGCGAAGTCTGGAAGAGGAATTGCTTAGGGTAGCTTATGAGATAATCCGGCCTGAAGATATAACCAGGACGTTTTATGCGTTGTCCAAAGATTTTTGGCTGCTTCGAGATCGAGAGAAGAAGGAGTTATTTCATGAGTTGGTGGACAAAATAGAGATGTACCCAAATCAGATAGTAGTGTTTGTGCGAGAAGTTTGTGGTGGGAGTTCGGAGGATACCCTACATGGCTGCCCACGTAGGGTATCTCAACGAACCTTCCCAATCAAAATTTTACAAATCAAACGATTATATCTCTTCCAAACAAAAAAATATAATCCCAAGGCGACTGATGATTGGTTAGGCATGGGTATGCCTATGGCATCATAACGGCGCATACTAAGGTTTTCTGCATCTCTCCAGAAAACATTTGATTGGGGAGACCGAGGTAGTCTTAGCCGAAACGACTTCGGCCTTTTGAAGTACCTCATTGGCCGCGATAATGTCCTCTTCGGGAATCAGGTAAGATTTCCCCTCGGTATTTGTGAAGGTGGGGATCCCTTCCTGTTTGCTTTGCTCTTTATCGAAGCAGTATTCGACATTTCCCTGCACTCCCTCGTACTCACCGCCGATGGTAATGCAGTGTTGTCCAGCACAGCTACAAAGTAAAGCCAGACCGAATACTACTATAAGCCAGCTAACTAAAACAAAGGTTTTTCTCATATCGCATAAACTTCCTTTTTAATGATTTGTTGAGTTACGTTGTCAATCGCAGTAATCAAGCCTTCAGCCGTCAAAATCGTATAAGTCGCTTTTTCGCTGATTTTGTGATCTGTTTCGATTGCTTTGATTAACTGCAATGCCGTTTTGTATTCTCCCGAGATACATCCAAAAAAGTACTTAGCCCAGTCAGGGCACGGATTGAGCATTGTCAAATAAGCCGTGTATTCGTCTTCACTTGCGGGGACTCGTTTTTCTGCAATAACCCAGATCAAGTAGCCTACTTGCTGTAAATCATCCGCGTAAGTTGCTTTAGCCGCGTCTTCTTTGAGCATTTCTGTTTGATAGAGCGGAGTTCCGAGTTTTTCGCCAATCCTGGTCAATTCTTGAGACGGATTATCAGGTTGTTTGGCCAGGCCGAAGTCAAGTAGATATGGTTTAGCTCCCTTGACAAGGATGTTATCCGGTTTGATGTCCCGGTGAATAATTCCAGATTCGTGCATTAACTGAATGATCTTGAGAATTTCAATGATTAAGTCATAAGAGAAAGACTGCAAGGATTTAACATAATCAAGCAGTGGACGGCCAGCAACATATTCCATGATGTAATAAAACTCACCTGTTTCGTATACATCTGGAATTCCACCAACCAACTCATGGAGTTGGGCTTCAATAGCTGCCCCCCTGAAAAAGCGGGCCAGCAATTTCTTGTTTTCCCTGATTGCTGGTTTAGCCAGCTTGATGACGGCCGGTCGCATATTCAAACTCTTGTCTTGGACAAGAAAAACAAAGCTCTCCCCACCCTCTCTGAATGCTTTCGGCTTTTGCCCTACGTTCGTCGCCTGCCACTCTTGAGCCACGAACCGCCCGTCGCACAGATCGGTGATGATTGTGCGAAAGTTAAAAAGATCGGGAATTACTTGATTTATCTGAAACACAAGTTCTCCTACTGAGAAATTTCCAAGAAGTCATGGACTAATGATGGAGAAGGAGAGACAAATAAAGTTTCATCGTGCTTTATCTCCGTGTCACCGACAAGAAGATTGAACTCAGAAATAATCCCATCTTTCGAGATACCAGTAAAAAATTTCTCTGTGCGATTGACCGAACAAAATAATTTTCTATCCTTTATGCTTACCCCCAATTCACAGCATTGAGTTTTAAATCGGTTTTCAATGATGTCAGAGAAGAAAGAGTCCTCTATTTGATCGTCGTTCAGTGTTGCATAAAGACCGTCTTGGAAGATTTTAAGAATCGTCGCCGTCTTGGGGTCTTCGGCGGCACTCAAGAGAAAGCGATGCTCATTTTCTAGCGCCTTCACCGAAAGCGTTAAATTGGGGTAGTTGCGAACGACCAGCCGCGCCCGGAAAGCCGTCTTGGGCAATTTATCACGGATTGGGTAGTCGATCCTGGCCGCTAAACGTCTCGCTTTGATTAGTGCGGCTATCCCGTTTTCACAAAGATATTGAATCTTGTAGAAGTCCTTCTCATTCAATATGCCCTCGGTTGAATCGAGGTAAAGAGCGCCTTCGATAGCATTTCCGATAGCTAAGGGAATCAAAAAGGCACGCTTGACTTTGTTCTGCATGATCGATTGTGGCCCTTCTTCATTATCGTCTATGTCAAACTTGACCGCCTTACCAGAAGCAGCGAACTGACGTAACAGCGTGATGGACGGACGATAACGTTTCTGCCCTGCGCAGAACTCAGCTACATTGAGCCAGCGCGTCCCTTCTTTGAGAATGACCGCGACGGTGGTCACGCGAAAATTTGTCCCGATGAAATGCACAAGATACTTCTCGATTCCATCAGGATTGACTTTTTCATAGAACTTGCTAACGAGCAACTCTTGCTCATTTTTCAAGGGGTCTTTGACAGTTACAGGTTCAAATTTGACTTCTGCTTCCCCATGGTAGGCCACAAAGAGATTCTTGCCAAAAGCGAAAAGAGTTTGCGGGCGCAAATTATTAGTTTGACCAGGAGGAATAAGACCGCCGCTGTTGGTTCGCAGAGGTAATTTCGATATATTTTTGACTTTGTATCGCTCGCCATCAAAGAAAATCTCAAAAGTTTTTAGGGCTACTTCGGGAGTTTCGGGAAGAACGATATTGCAAGATTTGTCTGAGCCAACAAAAACCGGCCCGTCTTCTTCAGTAAACTCATATTGTTGTTCCTGGAAAATCAATTTGGGCATATCATTCCCCTATTTCCCTACCTGAGTGTATTTCTCCACCGCCTTCTTAAAGCGTGACTCTGGCATACTCCAGCCAATACGAGCGAATAAAAGCGCCGCAATCCCGATTACTATTGCTTCAAGAAAATCAGTATATCCATGTATATTGCTTATTTTTGTACCACCCCAAAGTAACATGCTGGCTGCGCCAATGAAAGCGAGTAACTCAAGGCTTTGCCATACTTTATGGAGCGTGAGCACGGTTTCTCTCATCAAACCGGTTTTTGATAAACGGGCGATCCTCTCTTCCACGGGTTCTCGTTTTAACGAGAACTCATTTTTCATTGGCTCCGGCGACTGTGTTGGCTGAGTCTGTTGGTTTTCCATGAGAATCTCTCAGAATTTTTCCCAAATCTTTTAAGGTTTCCTGTGTTTCCTTTAAGCCACTACTTAGTCTTTCCAAGGTCGTTTGAACTGTAGACAAATCAGCCTGAAGAGCAACAATCTGGGGAAGTAGCTCATCACTCTGTATTTCTTCGAGCCGGTCACAGATTGCATCAATTAGTTTCTTCAGACTGATTTCTAATTCGTTCACAATTAACCCTTTGACGCTTCAGCACTCAGAATTTTTCCCATGCCAAAGAGCGTTTGATCCACGCGGTTGATCTTTTGCGAAAGTTCGTTGCACTTATTCTCCAGTCCCAGGCAATATTCTGTTTTGAGTCGTTCGATTTGTTGGAAGAGTTCTTCTTTGGTATTTGCGCTGGAAAGCGCTTTGCGAATTTCCAGCAATTCTTCCTCCATTCCTGTGACTTTGTAGGAAACCTTGATCTCGGTATCGCGGGTGGGTGCATTTTTCAGTACGACCTCAGCGTTCCCACTGACGATCCGATAGCTTTCTACTGGAGGGCCAACTTTTCCTCCTTCGATCTTGACTGTATTGAGTGTTCCGTCGTAAAAGAATTCCAGGGAGAAGTTCGATGGATCCGGGACGCTAAAACTGAATTTGCGCATTTCTCCATTGGCCGTATGGATCGGTTGGCGAACGACACCGGATGTCCGCTTTTCGATTTGATCCAGGCGGCTGTCGATTGCCCGAAACCGTTTATCGAACGATTTTTCCACATGTGCCCTGAGTTCCGAGACCAGGACATTACTTTGGCTTTTACTCTCGTCGAGCAAAAGTGTGATGAGTTGTTCATAAAGGGTCGCGGCATTCTTGATTTCGGCCATGATTTCTCCTTATTGATTTTTCAGTTAAGCCAGGACGCCATTGCCACCGGATTTCCGCAGGGTGGCCAAGAGAGTATTGAATGAGGATTGCAAACTGACAATGGCATCTTTGTATTCTTGCTCTCGAATTCTTGATTCTGCGAGATCGGCCCGCAGTTTATTGACCTCGTCGGCCAGGGAAGCAAAGTTGTCATTGATGGACGCATCGGCTCCTGATCCCAAAACGGCAGAGATCGTCTGGGCGACGGTTCCTCCTGTACTATCTGTCAAAGATTGCGATTGCTGGGCAGCAGGATTATTGACCGCGGCTGTATTGTTTGAGACCGGGTCCTGACCAAGGACCTTGGTGGCGGTCATCACGTTGACCAGCTTGTCATTTAAAAGCTGGAAGTCATCACTATAAATGGCATTCCAGCCTTGGGTTCCATAAGCGGCTGTTTCCAGCCCACTGGGCAAGGGCATCTCTTTTCCTCCTATGCTTTGTAGACTCCGTCGCCGGCCCCCACATTTACAGTAAGACCATCGCTGAAAAGCCCAAAGCGGCGGCTCTTTACCATGATGGCCACTGCGCCCGCCTGCACGATGGTCGTCGTGGTGTCCTGAATGTAGATCTTCGTAGAGAGATAAGAAACCTCGAAATCTCCTGTGTGTGGAAAGGGATGGGGCGCAGTATCGGTCACATTCTCCGCAATTCCCTGGCCGGCGCCGGCTACATTCGGCGAATTTGGCCAAAGCTCCAGGGTGATATTGCTTCCGCTGCGGGTGGCCTTGAGCCTACCCGGATTCCTCGGCTTCCTGGCCTTATTGACCATCGTGATCTGGATCGCCGAGACCAAGGAGGGGTCAAGGGACTTATTCCCAAATTTTGGAATCAACTTCAAGTAGAAAGTACTCGCCTCGAGTCCCTGAAGGAGGTTGTTGGCCACGTTACAGATAAAGATTAAGGCGCCACTGCTATGCGACTCCACGGGTGTAAGGGCGATCCCTCGGATACATCCCTTCAGGCGATAGTTGACCGGCCCTTCGGCCTGCACATCCTGGAAGGCGACCATCTCGCTATCGATCACGGCCACGCGAAATTCGGAGAAGAGGTTTGCCCGGCTGATCGGGGAGAATTCGGGATCGAAGTCCACGGGATCATAAAGGATACCCTGGGCATCGTCGATGGCATCGGTTACGGGATAGGCCGCGGCCAGCGTGCCCTTCTGGGAAAATGTGGTGAGAACCCCGCGGGAGACAAAGTCCGCGGTTGGACTTAGGGAAAAGAGCACCTCGAAGCCGGTCTCGATGAGATTCTGGCGGGCCACCAGGATGAGGAAAGCCGGATCAAAGCCTGTGATGTTGTTATAGGGTAATTCGAAGATGCGGATATTGGTGAAGGGAGACAAGTCCGTGTCTGGAGGAACCTGCTCCGTGCCCCCGGCCACGAGGAAATTATCATCGAAGAGGTTCTCAATGACCTGGCGGGCCTTGAAGCCAACTTCATTGCTCTCAATTGCCGACTGATCGATGCTGACGACGCGAAATTCCGCGCTGGTAATGCCGAAATCGCTGTTGTTGATCTCGATGACATCCCCCGGTACGAGCTCGCTAAATCCCAGATGGGTCCGCACGTCGATTTCCAAGTCGGGATAGCTCAGTTGTTTCATAATCTCAAAAATTCGTTTGCTCGCCGTGTTGAGATCGCGGAAGGCCGATAGGTCGAGGGATTGCGTTATCCGGTTTCCCGTCAACTCGATGACGGCCTGATTTTGGGAAACGACGGTCCGCTGTGAATAGTCCTGGTCCTGATCGATGAAGTTGCCGCGGAAATCATTGGGCAATTGCGTATAGGCCACCCGCCGCATGGAGAACTCAAAGTAATCGTCGGCATTCAAAATTTCCACTGGAGCTTCATTGGGGTCAAAGGCTTTGATCCCATACTTTCCCTCCGTGGTCAAGAAAACAGAGCCCTCCACCTGGGCGAGCACCTCGTTAATCATATCGGCGCATTTTACCTGCGAGGAAAAAATAAGATTGAGCCCGTATCCTCGGCTATTCCAATATGTTGCCGCGGTGTTAAACAAAGCCAGGTCTAATTCGTTGTCCTGTAATCCCGCTTTCCTGAAAATGTCGTAAATGACCGCCGCGGGATTATTGCCGTTTGACATGTTCTGAAAACTCACCGGGGTATCCAGTATCCTCTCCACGACAAAATGGATGGTGGGTACCTGGGTCGTATTCTCGCCCAGGAAGAGCCGCTTGTAGAAAATATGGCTAACCCCTTTGATCTTATTCGCATCGGGACCGGGCTCCGAGGGGAAATTCGTCATCGTGCCATCATTAAACTCCGTGCTGGAAGCGTTGACCGCCTCCAGCTTGTTGTTCACGTAAGTATCGATCAGGCTTATCTTCCCCATGCCGATACTCTGCCAAATATCGAGAAAATATTTATACCCGGTAACCTGGTCTCCACCGCCGCCCCCTCCGCCAAAGCCCTTACCACCGCCGCCCCCTCCGGCGGATTGGACAATCTCCTCGGTCTCGAGATTCCCATACCAGATGATATTCCCTGGTAGGCGCACACGCCCATAGATCATGGGTACCGATGACCCCTCACGCGCCTGGGTAATGCCAAATTGGTCCAGACCCTGCGGGCCCATCTGGTCGTTACTCGCGGATTTCTTCGATTGCGAAATGGTATAGGCGGCCAGCGCCGCACTAATCGCAAAGGCCGAGATGAGAACGATGGTTTCAATACCCATTTACGCGGTCTCCTCGTACAAACGATAGAAGTATCTCATCTTGGCCTTCCAAGCAGGGGAGAAAGTGCAAATGCAGATGCCCAATTTCTGAATACAGTGTAGCATCTGCTCTCCGGGATAGCCTCCCAGATAGAAGGCGGTGTGATTGGTCAATTCCTTCTTGTTGAGATAAAACGTTACCACATCCCCAAAGAGCGGATCGGGTACTGGGAGTTCACTCCACGTGTCATAGCGAATGATCGAGAAGCCGGGATTCAGATAGTGGTCGATGTGATATTGGAGCGAATCGAGGACCACCTCTACATCTCCGTGCAAGTACCAATCCTTGGGGTAATATTCCCTGGGCTTCAACTGATTGAGCACGCCTAACTCGATCAGTGCCAGGCCAATAAATTTAGTACAATCGACTCCGCCACCGCCGCTTTCGCTTTTTTTCTGTGTTCCCATGTGGAGATACGGAGTCCCAACCCACGTCTCGAGGATGGCGCGGAAAGCGTCTCTTCTCTCCAATGGCCAAAAATACTCGTTCGTGCTCATGCTCCGAATACCACCGGATTATTGGCCGGAATGAACGGCATACCCTTGAAATTAGCAAAGTTGCTGAATTTATTGAGACATTCGGATGGTTTCTTGCTGCATCCAGCAAAGGCCGTGACGGTCGCTCCCGTGCCCATTCGTGAATCAAATGGAATCTGCAAGGTAATGGTGTTCCCGACATGATTGGTGATCAAGCGAATGTCATTATATGTTGTCTTCACGTGCCCATTTGTGAACCAGCCGTTGGGTTTCGAGGAAAAATCCGTACTGCTGAGATCATTGCCGCTAATCGTTACGGTGGTTTGCACCTTGAAGTTATTGGGATCTACTCCACACTCCGAGTCATAGAGCCTGTTATTACAGAACGCCTGGTGGACAACGGGGGGTAATTTGTTTTTGAAAACCAGACTCGACGATTCACAATCGATCTCGGCAATTCCTTTCACCATCGTGATGCCGATAATTTCGCCCCGAAAGATGATCTTGAAAAATGTCGGGTTATCGATAAATACACGGATCACCGTGATTTCTGTAGGTTCGATGGGAGAATTTCCGATGTATTTCTTCATCGGGTCGGCCAGGGGCGCAGAAATCTTGATTCTCTGGGCCTTTAAGCGATCATCGAAAGTAATGGTTCCTCGCTTCAGGGGAC
>Ga0209342_10006120_pt1 | contig 12270 bp, 14 predicted proteins | sample RifCSP16_2_FD_184023 | JGI IMG/M metagenome (GOLD analysis project Ga0209342, IMG submission 184023) | Soil microbial communities from Rifle, Colorado - Rifle CSP2_sed 16_2 (SPAdes) (version 2) | ecosystem: Environmental > Terrestrial > Deep subsurface > Rock core/Sediment | place: Rifle... | reverse complement strand
GAAGGTCTGGCCCGCGGCCCGCGCCCGCCTGGTCGCGGCCGGCTGGCAGATTACCGACGCCACCGCGGAACGGCGAGGGCACGAAGTTGACCTGGCGGCCGCGGGCGTGCGCGATGGTTCCGACGTGATCCTGACGGTGGGCGGAGACGGCACCGTCCACTGGACGGTGAACGGCCTGTTGCAGGGTGGCCAGAACCGCACCGCTCTGGCGGTCATCCCCGCGGGCACCGGCAGCGATTTCGCCGCCGCCATCGGGATCCCCGCCGACCCGATGGGCGCCGTGGGGGCCATCCTGAGCGGGGCGCGCCGTCGCGTCGACGTGGGCCTGGTCCACGGCCGCTACTTCGTCACAATCGCCACGGTGGGGTTCGGCGGCGAGGTGGCGCAGCAGGTCAACGACTGGTCCGATCGCCTGCCCCCAGCGCTGAAGAAGCGGATGCCCGGACCGGTGATCTACCTCGCCGGCATCCTGAAAATGCTCGTCGTCTACAATCCCGTGGACATGGAAATCCGCATGAACGGCACCGTGCGCCGGCAGCGCCTCTTCATGCTCGGTGTGGGCAACACCTTCCGCGCCGCGGGCGGCATGCGCCTCTGCCCCGGCGCCTCGCCCGACGACGGGCTCTTCGAGGTCATCCCTATCGGCAATGTGACGAAACTCGAAGTGCTGCGGCTCCTCCCGAAGACGTTCAGCGGCCAGCACGTGAATCATCCGAAGGTCGATGTGGAGAGCGCCGCCACCGTCACCGTGACCAGTGAGACCCCCCTCACAGTGCAGGCGGACGGCGAACTCATCGGCCGCGTCCCGGCGACGTTCACCGTGGTGCCGCTGGCTCTGGAGGTTCTGGCGCCGCCGGGCGGCAGTCAAGCAGGCTGAATTGCTGTCGCCGGAAGCGATAAGATAGATGGGACTCACATGGCCACGGATGCTATTGACGTAAGGCTGGCCCGTCTGGAGGGCGTTTACGAGCAGGTCGACAAGCGCCTGGCCGCTATCGAAGCCGACGTTCGCGATCTGCGGACCGCACTCGACGCGAACGTCCGTGAGCTCCGGACGGCGCTCGACGAGCACTTCCGCCTGTTGATCACACAGGTCAACCGCCAGATCTACTGGTTTGCCGGGATCCTCATCGCCAGCCTGGGGAGCCTGGCCGTCTCCCTCGTCCTCCTGCTCATCAGGAGATGACGGGGGTCAGTCCCTCTCGGGCCGCTGCTGCTGGTGATCCACAAACCCCCGCCCCGCCGCGCCTTCACGCGTAGAGAGCTCGCCGTCATCCGCGCGCACCGGACGCCGCGGCAGGCGCAGCAGTTTCTCAACGCCCTGCGCTATGACCACCACCGCGTGGGCACGACGCTCCGCTCCTTCCGCCAGGTGGTCCGCGAGGGCGAGATGCACTGCATGGAGGCGGCGCTGGTGGCGGCCGTCGTCCTGGAGCAGCACGGTTATCCGCCGCTCGTGGTCAGCCTGGAGTCGCAGGACGACCTGGACCACGTCCTCTTCGTCTTCCAACACCGCGGGCGCTGGGGGGCGGTGGCGCGGTCGCGGGACGCCGGGCTGCACGGCAGGAAGCCTGTCTTCCGCACCATCCGCGACCTCGTCTGGAGCTACTACGATCCCTACGTGGACTTCACCGGACGGCTCACCGGCTATGCGCTCGTGGATCTACGGGAGCTGACTTACGACTGGCGGTTCAACCGGCGGAACATGTGGTGGCTGGAGCAGTACCTCATCACGTACCTGCACAACCCGCTACGCTCGTCGAACCGCCGCTACCGGCAACTGCGGAAGCGCTATGTCGCCTTCCGCAAGCGGCACCCTGACGCGCCGGTCGTCTACTATCGCGGGCGGGAGCGCTGGTCGTAGGGAACCGCGGCGGGTGCCGCTTCGGACAGGGGCCGCTGCTCCGGAGGCAGCAGCTCAGCCACCGCCTGTTCAAAGCGGCGACTCCAGGAACGGATGACCTCGCCGGTCAGCCTCCCCTCCACGCGCGGCACCGCAACCGGCGGGCCGATCCGGACCAGGACCGGGTGCCGCTGGATCTTCTTCGCGCCCACCGGCATCGTGCGGTGGCTACCGACGATGGCGATCGGCAGGACCGGCACCCCCACCTTTAGCGCCCAGTAGGCGGCCCCATCTTCAAAGGGCTGCAGCCGGCCGTCCAGGCTGCGCGTCCCTTCGGCGAAGATCCCCAGCGCGAGGCGCCGGCGCAGCACCTCCAGGCCGGCCCGGATCGCTTTGCGGTCCACCTGACCGCGCCGCACGAAGAAACTCCCCACCGAGCGGAGCCACAGTTTGACCAGCGGATGATGTGCCAGTTCGACCTTGGCGGCGAACGCGATCCGGGCCCGCACGGCGCGGGTCACGAGCGGGGGGTCCACCGCGCTGGCGTGATTGGCGACGATGATGTACGGGGGCCGCGGCTCATGCTCCCGCCCCTCGATGCGGAAGCCGAACGCCCGGCGGAAGTACCAGGCGAAGACGGCGACGTTCAGCCTATACCACATCGGCCCGCCCCCGGCACAGCGCCAGGACCTCCTCCACCACCTGATCCGCGGTCTTCCCCGTCGTGTCGACGACCACCGCATCCGCCGCGACACGCAGCGGCGAGTGCGTCCGCTCGCGGTCCCGCCGGTCCCGCTCCTGCTCCGCCGCACGGAGTTCCTCGAAGGACACCTCCGCCCCCTTCTGCCGCAGTTCGTTATAGCGGCGGCGGGCGCGCTCCTCGGGGGTCGCGTTCAGGAAGACCTTCACCTCGGCGTCGGGAAAGACCACCGTGCCGATGTCCCGCCCTTCCATCACTACGCCGCCTGAGGCTCCGATCTGCCGCTGCAGCGCCACCAGCGCCTCCCGCACCGGCGGGTGGGTGCTGACACGGGAGGCGGCCTCGCTCACCTCCGGCGCCGCCACTGCTTCGGTCACGTCCTCGCTCGCCGCGAAAAGGCGCGCCCCTTGCGGCGTCTCGCGGAATTCAAATCCCAGGGTGCGCGCGATCTCGGCCAGCACGGCGGCATCGTCCAGCGGGACACCGCGGCGGAGCGCCTCCCGGGCCACGGCCCGGTACATCCAGCCGGTATTGATGTAACGGAAGCCCAGCGCCCGAGCCACACCTCGGGCGACGGTGGACTTGCCCGACCCCATCGGCCCGTCGATGGCGACAATGAGCCGGCGCTTGACCGCATCCGGCATGGTTGCCGTGGGAATTCCCTCAGCCGGCGCGGCCTTCCTCCCCATCACCGTCACGTGCGGCCGCCCCGTCAGCGGATGCGGCCGCACCAGGACTGTCGCGCCGTAGACCCGCCGCAGCGTCTCGGGAGTGAGCACCTCCTCCGGCGCGCCCAGCGCCGCGATCCGCCCCCGCTCCAGCAGCACGAGGGTGCGGCAGTACATCGCCGCCAGGTTGAGGTCGTGCAGCGCCGCCACCAGCGTGAGTCCGCCCGGGAGCAGCTCCAGCAGCAGATCCATGATCTCCAGCTGCACCGCGATGTCCAGGTGCGCGGTGGGCTCGTCCAGCAGCAGGATGCGCGCGTCTTGGGCCAGCGCCCGGGCGATGAGCACACGCTGCCGCTCACCGCCGCTGAGCGTTTCCGCGAACCGGTCCCGCAGGTGGTCGACGCGCGTGCGGCGGATCGCCTCCGCGGCGCGCTGCCGGTCGGTCTCGCCGATCGGTCCCAGGCGCCGCAGGTACGGTGTGCGGCCCATCAAGACCACTTCTTCCACGGTGAATCCGGCGGGCGGTCCCTCCACCTGCGGCACCGCGGCGACCAGACGCGCCCGCTCCCGCGGAGCCAGTGTCGCCGCTTCTCGCCCGTCCACCGTGACGGCCCCCGCCGTGGGCGGCAGGGTCCCCGCGATCGCCCGCAGCAGCGTCGTCTTCCCGGCGCCGTTTGGCCCGATCACGCCCACGAACTCCCCCGGCGCAATGCGTAGCGTCACGCTGTCCAGCGCCGGGGCGGCGGCAAACCGCACCGTGACGCCGGCGAGATTGATGGCGGCTGCGGCGACTCGACTCACGGCAGTGAGAATGCCTCGCGGTGCAGCAGGCGGGCGATGCGCTCCAGCCCGTCCACCAGCCGCGGTCCGGGGCGCGAGACGAGATCCGGGTCCAGTTCATAGATGCGGCTGCGGCGCACGGCCGCGACGCCGGCCCACCCTACGCGAGCGGCCACGCGCTGCCGTCCCGCGTAGGTCAGCAAGATGACTTCCGGATCGCGGCGCACGACGGCCTCGGGCGCCACCTGCGGCCAGCCGTGGAGGTCGGCCATCAGATTGCGCCCACCGGCGCGCCGCACCAGGTCATCAATGAACGTCCCGGCACCGGCCGTCTGCAGCGGCTCACCCCAAATTTCCACGTACACGCGGGGTGGGGCGCGCCCGCGCACCCGGCGCTCCACCGCCGCCACCCGCGCGCGCAGGCCGCCGAGCAGCCGGCCCGCCGCGGCGCCGCGCCCGGTAACGCGCCCGAGGAGACTGATCTGCGCAAAGGTCTCCTCCAGGCTACGTGCCTCTACGGCCAGCACCGGGAGCCCCAGCCGGATCAGCCGTTCCAGCTGCCCCTGCTGCAGACCGGCCACGCCGATGACGAGGTCGGGCCGCAGCGCCAGGATCCGCTCCACGTTCAGGATCACGCCGCCCACCCGGGTCTTGCCCCGCAGGCCCGACGCGGGATAGTCATCCGCGTCGCTGATGCCGACGATGTTGTCCCCTAGTCCCAGCGCGAAGAGGATCTCGGTGACGCTGGGAGCCACTGACGTAATCCGCTGCGGCGGGCGCGGGATGGTGACCCGGCGCCCCAGCGCATCCCGCACGGTGAGGGGGAATGCGGCCGCCGCCCGCGCCCCGTGGGGAACGGGGAACGCGAGGGCGCACACGAGGGCGACGAGACCCACGCGCAGCCGCCCCGCCGGGCGCGAGCAGGAGTTCATCATCAGCCGAAGTATACGCCCAGGCATGAACCGGATCACCGTTGCAGACTTCGAACGCGTGGAGATGCGCGTCGGGCGCATTGTGCAGGTGGAGGACTTCCCCAAGGCGCGCAAACCGTCCTATCGGCTCCTCATCGATTTCGGCCCCTACGGGACGCGCCGCTCCGCCGCCGCCGTCCGCCCCTTCTACACCAGGGAAGAGCTACTCGGCCGGCAGGTCGTCGCGGTGACGAACTTCCCGCCGCGGCGCATCGCCGATTTTGAGAGCGAGGTGCTGGTGCTGGGCGCGGTTGACCACGGGGGGCGGATCGTCCTGCTGCGCCCGGACGCCGAGGTCGAACTGGGGGCGTGGATCGCATGATCCCGCCGCGCATCCTGGAGCGCTTCCGTACCGTGCCGGACGAGTTGATCGATCTGTGCCGGCCGCACGCCTGGACCGACCTGACCACCCCGCCCGCGGAAGGGATGCGCGCGATTCGTGACATCCTGGTACACATGGTCTCCGCTGAATATGGGTGGATCCAGCACGTCGCGCTGGGCAACCCGCGCCGGCGCCTCCGCCCGGAGGAGTTCAGCGACCTGGACGCGATCCTCGCCGTCTGGCGGCCCCAGCGGGATGCCACCGTGGCGCTGGCCGGGACCCTCACACCCGAGGAGCGCCACTCCCGCCGCCCCTTCCCCTGGGATGCCAAAGAGACCGCGAGCGTGGAAGAGATCGTCTGGCACGTCGTCACCCACGAGCAGTACCACCGCGGCCAGATCTTCACGCGCCTCGCCCTGCTCGGCCGGCGAGATCTACCCGACTACGATCTCCTCCGCTGACCGCCCACGGACTCAGGACGTCGACGGCTCTAGATGCGTCCCGGGCGCAACAACAGGATGATGAAGCCGCCGACGATGAGCAGCAGGGCGACGATGCGTTCGCCGGTCTGGGAGAACAGGTCGACGTTGCGGATCAGCAGGTAGACGCCGCTCAGCAGCAGGATCACGCCGAGCATGCGCATCCGCCGGGCTTCCGGATCTTCCAGGCCGTGCTCCTGCGGCAGGACCGGGTCGGTCACCACCTGCGTGGACGGCTCCTCCGGGACGACCAGCACCATGATCAGGTAGATCAGGACGCCGACGCCGCTCCAGAGGCTCAGCAGGATGAACCCGAGGCGGATCGGCGTGGGGTCCATGCCGAAGTAGCGGGCCAGGCCGCCGCCCACACCGGCGATCCAGCGGTCCTCCCGCGACCGGTACAGCCGCTTGACCTCCACGGTTCCCTACCCTGGCGCGTTCACCATGCGCCCCTTTACCATAATCACACCGCGGGGCGCCGCTTCATAGGCCGCGATCACCTGCTTCCCCGTGTAGCCGCGGCCACGCCGTCTTCCAGATCCAGGATGATCGCATCCGCGGGCAGGGTGCGGAGGAGTGGGACGTCAGCCGCCATGCCCGGCGGCGGTCGAGCGCGTGATCAGGCCGCGCACCCAGGCGAGGACGTGCCGCCACAACGAGCGGGCCTCCACGTCCTCCGCCGCGACCACCGGCTGGCGCGCCACCAGGCGGCCGTCGGCGTAGACCATCAGTTCCCCGATGGGCATGCCGCGCCGGATCGGCGGCAGGAGGTCCGGTGGCAGGCGCACCTCCCAGTGGAGCGCGGCGCCCCGCGGCAGGACCACGTCGACGTCCTCCGGCACTGCTGCGGAGACCATCTTGTCCGCCCGCGGCAGGGGGCGGCGCGCCAGCACCGCCTCCCGCGCGGCGACGCGGACGAGGCGGAAGTGGGAGAAGCCGTACTCGAGCAGCCGCGTCGCGTCGGCGAAGACGTCGGGACTGTCCAGCGCCACGGCGATCAACTGCCATCCCCCGCGCGTCGCCGAGGCCACCAGACACTGCCCCGACTCGGGAATCCACCCGGTCTTCACGCCGTCGGCGCCGGGCAACCGCCAGAGCAGTCTGTTCCGGTTCACCACGACGCGCGGCGGGAGGCCGTGCCGCATCCAGGTGAAGGTCTGCTGCCGGACGAGCGCTGCGAAGGCGGGATGGCGCAGGGCGTACCGCGTGATCAGGGCGAGGTCGCGGGCGGTCGTCAGGTGCTGCGGGTAGTAGAGGCCGTGGGGCACGACGAAGGTGCTGTCGCGGGCCCCGATCGCTCGGGCCTTCTGGTTCATCAGATCGGCGAAGCGCTCCACCGACCCCGCGACGGCCTCCGCCAGCGCCACCGCCGCATCGTTGGCCGATGCGAGGATCAGCGCGTTCAGCAGATCGTCCGCCCGCCACCGCTCCCCGACCTCCAGGCCGATGGCGCTGCCTGACCGCTGCTCGGCCGCGCGCTTGGAGATCGGCACCATCGTGTCCGGGCGCAGGTGCTCCAGGGCGATGATTGCCGTGAGGATCTTCGTCGTGCTCGCCGGAGGGCGGCGCGCGTCCGCGGCGTGCGCGTAGAGGACCGCGCCGGTGCGCGCGTCCATCAGGATGGTGGAGGCCGCGAAGATCGGCGGGACCGTGCCCGCCGTTCCCCCGAGGACAGGCGCACTGCCAGCGGGTGCGCCGTGGGCGTCGACGACCGGCGGCACCAACGCCACGGCAACAGCGATCGCCGCGAGGACCAGCGCGGTCCGCCGGTACGTCATGGCTTGCTGTCGGTCGAGGCCGGCGCGCCCGCCGCGGCGGCGTTCGGCGCCCCGCGGCCGAACGCTTCGATCGGTGGCAGGTCGCTCAGATCGCGCAGCCCGAAGTACCGGAGAAACGCGTCGGTCGTACCATACAGGATCGGCCGCCCCACCGTCTGTTTTCGGCCGACGGCCTTGATCAACCGCCGTTCCTCCAGCCGTTCCAGGATGTACTCGCTGCGTACGCCGCGCAGGGCCTCGATCTCCGGCCGGGTGATCGGCTGGCGGTAGGCGACGATGGCCAGCGTCTCCAGCGCCGCCTGCGAGAGCGGTTCACGCCCCGCGGCCCCCAGATAGCGGCGCACCGCCTCGGCGTAGGCCGGCCGCGTGCCGAGTTGGTAGCCGCCGGCCACCGCCTGGATCTCCAGCCCGCGGTCGGCGTACTCCTGCTGCAGCAGTTCGGTCGCGGCGATGACGACCTCGGGGGGAGCCTGCGCGGCTTCCACGAGTTGATCGAGACGCACGGGCTCCCCGCTAACCAGGAGTACGCATTCGATGGCGTTGGCCGCCTCCCGGATGCGGGGGTCGGTCATCCGGCCTCAGCTCCAGACCGGCCCTCCTGGGGGATGCGGGCGTGGATGCGGATCGTGCCGAACCGCGCCTCCTGCATGACGCGCACGCGCAGCAGGCGGATCAACTCTAACAGGGCCAGGAACGTGACGACGATCTCCAGGCGCGAGGCCTCGGGCGGGAAGAGTGCATCGAACGGCACGCCGCCGGGGTGCGCCGCGAGCAACGCCAGCACCGCGGCCATGCGGTCCGCGACGGTGATCCCTTCGGGCGGGATCTCGGCCCCGCGCTCCCGGCCGCGCGCCAGCACCTCCTGGAACGCGCGGAACAAGTCCGTCAGGGCCACGCCGGAGAGCAGCGGCTCGTCGGGTTCGTCCGGCGGGCGGAGGAAGACGCGCTGCTGATAGGCCTCCAGCGCGCGCAGCGCCGTCGCCACGTCTTTGAAGGCTCTGTAGGCCGCCAGCCGCTCTTCCAGCAGCTCTTCCAGGTCGCCGGCGTCGTCGACCGGGGGCTCCTCGGGCGGCGGGGGCTGCGGCAGCAGGGCGCGCGCCTTCAGCTCGATCAGGGCGGCGAGCATCCAGATCGTCTCGGTGACGTCGTCGACGTCGAAGTCGCGGCGGGCGTGGGCCAGGTAGTCGGCGGCGATGTCCGCGAGCGGGAGCGTCTGGAGGTCCACCTGCCCCTGCTGAGCGAGCCGGAGCAGCTGGTCCAGCGGACCTTCAAACGTGGCGGTGTGGACGACGAATGTGCCGGGTCGTGTGTTCGTCACGGTGTATGACGGCCCACCACGAGCGATGTGCTCTCCGTTAGGTACGGTATGCGGGCGGGAAATCCCTGTCGCGGCGCATCAGGCGCGGCGACCCGCCGCGGTCAGCGCCCGCCCAGCCCGGTGGCCAGTTGGACCAGCCACAGCAGCGGGGGTAGTACCAGCAGATCGGTGATGCGGAAGGAGATCAGGGCAATCAGGATCAGCACGCCGTAGGCCTGCAAGCGAGCGTAGGCGAGGCCCAGTTGCCCCGGCAGCAGGCCGATCATGATCTTCGACCCGTCCAGCGGCGGCACCGGGATCAGGTTGAAGACGGCCAGGACCGCATTGATGAAGACGATGACAAACAGCGGCCGCGCCAGCGGTGATCCCGCGGCCACCAGTCCCAGCTTGAACGGGAGGCCAAACAGAATCGCCAGAACCACGTTGGCGATGGGGCCGGCCGCCGCCACGGTGATGAGGCCGCGGCGCCAGTCCGGGAAATAGCCCGGGTCGATGGGAACAGGCTTCGCCCAGCCGAACCCCGTCAGGACCAGGAGGATCGTCCCCAGTGGGTCGAGGTGGGCCAGCGGGTTCAGCGTGAGGCGGCCGGCGCGGCGCGGCGTGGGATCGCCCAGCCGGTCCGCGGCGTACCCGTGGGCGAACTCGTGGAAGGGCGCCGCAATCAGCAGCGCCAGCGCGCGGAAGAGCAGGGTGGTCAGCGAGAGGCCGAGCACCTACGTCAGCGGCCGATCTTTCCGGATAAGGTCGTCATAGGTCTCTCGCTCGACCACCACGCGCGCCCGCCCCTCCCCCGCCAGGACGACCGCGGGCCGGGGGAAGCGATTGTAGTTGCTGGCCATCGAGTACGTGTAGGCGCCGGTGGAGAAGACCGCCAGGCGGTCCCCGGGGCGGATCGGTGGGAGCGCGGCCTCCCAGATGAGGACATCGCCCGACTCGCAGCAGCGGCCGGCGATCGTCACCGCCCGATCCACCGGGTCCGCGGCGCGGTCGGCCACCGCCGCCGTGTAGCGCGCGCCGTACAGGGCCGGCCGGGGATTTTCGAACATCCCGCCGTCCACCGAGGCGTAGGTGCGCACGCCCGGAATGGCCTTGATCGCCCCGACCGTGTACAGGGTCACCCCCGCGTCACCCACGATGGACCGGCCCGGTTCCACGTAGAGCAGCGGCTCCGGCAGGTCGTGCGCCTCGAGGGTCTGGCGGAGCGCGCCGGCCAGACCCCGCACGAACGTCGGGATGGACGGCGGCGCGTCCTCAGGAAGGTAACGGATCCCCAGCCCGCCCCCCAGGTTGAGTTCGGGAAAGGTGAGATTCAATTCCAGGCGCACCTCGGCCATGAACTGCACCATGGAGCGGGCAGCGAGGGCGAAGGGTTCCGGGTCGAAGATCTGCGACCCGATGTGGGAGTGGAACCCGCGAAGTTCAATGCCGGGGATCTCCAGCGCCGTTCGGACCGCCTGCATCGCCGCTCCGTCCGGCAGGCCGAAACCGAACTTCGAATCGACTCCGCCGGTCTGGATTGCCTTGTGCGTGTGCGGCTCGATGCCCGGGGTGATGCGCAGCAAGATCGCGGCCTGGGCCGGCATCTCCCGGGTCAGCCGGTCGAGCAACTCCAGTTCGTAGAGGTTGTCCACGATGATCCGGCCGACGCCCTCGACGAGCGCGAGGCGCAGTTCCTCTTCCGTCTTGTTATTGCCGTGGAAGTGCAGCGCCGCGCCGGGGACGCCCCCCCGCCGAGCGGTGTAGATCTCGCCGCCGGAGGCGACGTCGACGTGTAGCCCCTCATCGTAGGCCAGGCGGCAAGTCGCCAGAACACACATCGCCTTACTGGCGAAGATGGGCTGGCTGCGGGGGTACACTTCGCGCAGGCTTTCGCGGTAGGCCCGGCAGTTCTGCCGGAAGCGCCCTTCGTCGATCACCAACAGCGGCGTGCCGTGGGCCTCGGCCAGGTCGGGCGCGCGGCAGCCGCCGATAGAGAGCACTCCGCGCGCGTCCACAGGGAAATCGTGCAGGACCATCGGGGTTACTCTACCAAAGCGAGCGCCCGATGTCTGCCCTCTTGCGGGACGGTTAGGAGTCTTCGGTGAGCAGCGTTCCGGTAGGCGGCATCTTCCGCGGGTCGGCCCGCCAAACAAGGTAGGAGTAAGCGAACAGGCCGACGACGGTGGCGCCAAGGATGATCACCCAGACCGCCAGGGCCCAGGCCGTGCGCTCGACGGCCAGCAGGAGGGTCCAGAGCCCCATGACGATAAAGAGCCATCCGCCGACGCGGTGCGTCCGGGTCCACGACTCCTGGCTGGTGAGCGTCCAGGGGGTGCGAATGCCGACGAACCAGTTGGGGCGGATCTTGTCCATCACGACCCCGAAGATGACCAGCATCACGCCGACCAGCAGCAGGCCGGCCGCGGCAACGTCGATCGGGTAGCCCCGGATCCACACGTGCACCACGCCGTAGGCGATGGCGATCAGTGAGAGTAGGGAGAAGCGGATCATGTTGTATGCGCCGGCGAACCGCTGGTAGTTGGCGCGTCCCGGGTCGATGCCGGGCAGGACCAGCAGGAAGAGATAGACCAGCAGCGCCAGCGCCGGCAGCAAGAGCAGTCCCTCCGCCTTGCCGCCGTAACGGGTGACCTCGCCCTGGAGGTCCCAGCGCACGGCGATGCGGTCAGGTGCCCAGGGCCAGGTGACCGCCGCCAGCAGGGTCATCAGCACGATCAGACCGATATGGGGGAGCTCCCTGCTCCACGTGACTTTCATCTCGGTTGCCCCTCTCGTGACTGCCAGACTGCCCCCGTGGCGCGCCATCCCGGTGCGCCCCGCGGGCGGTCGTCACCTACTCTGTGCCCCGAAGGCCCGCCGTCCAGGCGCGCGCAGGGCGTCAATCGTGGCCCCCGGGTGGAGTGGTACACTGAAGCCGGCGAGACGCGGAGGTGCGAAGATGCGCGAGGTTGTGATCCTGAGCGCGGTGCGCACGCCGATCGGGCGGTTCCTCGGCGGGCTGTCCACCGTCCCGGCGCCGCGGCTGGGCGCGGTGGCGATCAAGGCGGCGCTGGAGCGCGCGGGGGTGGCACCCGATCAGGTCGATGAGGTGATCATGGGCAACGTCCTCTCCGCCGGCATCGGCCAGGCGCCGGCGCGACAGGCGGCCATGGCCGCCGGCGTCCCCGAGACCGTCCCCGCCACCACCGTGAACAAGATGTGCGGCTCCGGGCTGAAGTCCGTCATGCTGGCGGCGCAGGCGATCCAGAGCGGCGACGCCGATATCGTGGTCGCGGGCGGGATGGAAAGCATGAGCCTGGCCCCCTACCTGCTGGATCGCGCCCGCACCGGTTACCGGTACGGTGATGGCGCCGTCGTCGATTCCCTGCTGCGCGACGGTCTGATCGACGCCTACAAGAAGATCCACATGGGCAG
>Ga0209342_10006114_pt1 | contig 12274 bp, 10 predicted proteins | sample RifCSP16_2_FD_184023 | JGI IMG/M metagenome (GOLD analysis project Ga0209342, IMG submission 184023) | Soil microbial communities from Rifle, Colorado - Rifle CSP2_sed 16_2 (SPAdes) (version 2) | ecosystem: Environmental > Terrestrial > Deep subsurface > Rock core/Sediment | place: Rifle... | reverse complement strand
TTATATGGACCAAGGCAACCGCGTTGCCGTTATTTGGACCGAGGGAACCATGTTCCCGTGATTTACGTCGACACGGTCGACTTGGTCCACATTTTCGGCTCGGTCCATATACGCCTTACGATACGGGCCTCGTCACCGTTGCCGTTTTTTGCCCTCTACGCTATGCCCTCTGCCCTCTGCATCACTTCCATTACAACCGCAGCCGCCCGTGCCGATGCCCCGCCATCGCCGAGCCGCGTCTTCATCCGGACAAGATCGTCCTTGACCTGACGGTACCTGACGGGGTCTCCGAGCATCCCGGAGATCGCGCCGGCCATGTTTTCCGGCGTCGCTTCATGCTGGACCAGCTCCGGCGCCACCCGCTTGCCGGCAACGATATTGACCAGACCCACGTCCTTGACGTCTATAATGAGGCTGCCGATGGCGAAGGAAAGCGCCGACACCCGGTAAACGATCACCATGGGGACCTCCATGAGCCCCGTTTCGAGCGTGGCGGTGCCGGAGGCGACCATCGCCGCATCCGACGCGCGAAGCGCATCGTACACCCTGCCGTCGACGATCCGCACGGGAACAGACGTCCTGTTAACATACCCCCGGACGAATTCCACGTCAAGGGTGGGCGCGACCGGCAGAACAAACTGAAGGTCCGCAAATTTCGATGCAAGCAGCGCCGCGGCCGCAAGCATGTCGGGCAGAAGGTTCGTGAGCTCCTTCTTCCTGCTTCCCGGCAGGAGCGCCACCGTGCGTCGCCGGGGATCGAGCCCGAGCTGTCTTCTCGCCTCTTCCTGAGTGTAATCTGATCTTACCACATCAACCAGGGGATGGCCCACGAACCGCACGTCCACGCCCGCTTTCCGGTAAAGCTCCACCTCAAAGGGGAGCACCACGATCATCGCCTTGACCAGCGCGGCGATCTTTTTGATGCGGCCTTTCCTCCAGGCCCAGACCTGCGGGCTGATGTAATAGAGGACCGGGATGCCGAGTTTCTTAGCCGCCTTCCCCAGCATGATGTTGAAGTCCGGGAAGTCTATCAGGATAAGGAGGGACGGCCGCTCCGACCTTAAAAAAGCCTTGAGCTTGGAATATACCCCATAGATCGCGCGGATATGGGTCAGCACTTCCGTGGCCCCGACCACGGATATCTCCGCAGCGTCGGCCAGCATCCGGACGCCGGCCTCGCGCATCCGCCTGCTTCCCACGCCGGAGAACATGAGCGACGGATCAAGCTTTCTTGCTTCCCGCACCAGATTGGCGCCGTGCATGTCTCCCGAAGCCTCGCCGGCGATGATCAATATTTTTTTCATCTTCTATGGACCGAGGCAACCATGTTGCCGTTTCTATGGACCGAGGGAACCATGTTCCCGTGCTTTAGAGCTTCTAACGGGGTGAACGTCGACACGGTCGACTTGGTCCACATGGCCGGCTTGCTCCAAATCACAGCGCCCTCTTCACCGCTTCCGCCGCGGTCTTGATCTGCTCCTCGCTCAGCTCCGGATACATGGGGAGCGAGAGCGCTTCCAGCGCCGCCTGTTCCGCTATGGGCAGGCTTCCCTGTTTCATGCCGAGGTCCCTGTACGCGGCCTGGAGATGCAGGGGCACGGGGTAGTAGATCATCGATGATACCTTTTTCTCTCCATCCAGCGCCAGTTTGACCTTGTCCCTGTTCTTGACCATGACCGTGTACTGATGATAGACATGCACGGCATCAGGCGTTTCAACCGGCGTCCGGATCCCGGATGCGGCGAGATATTTATTGTACAGCTCCGCGTTCTTCCTGCGCATCCTGTTGTATTCGTCGATCCGCTTGAACTTGACCCTGAGGACCGCGGCCTGTATCTCGTCGAGCCTGCTGTTGTACCCGATCTCGTCGTGATAGTAGCGCACCCTGCTTCCGTGGTTCCTGAGGCTCAGAAGATGTTCCGCCAGGGCTGTATTGTCCGTAATGACCATTCCGCCGTCGCCGTAGGCGCCCAAATTTTTGCTCGGGAAAAAGCTGAGGCAGCCCAGGTCTCCGAAGGAACCGGTCTTCTTCCCTTTATACTCCGCCCCGAAGGACTGGGCGCAGTCTTCTATGACCTTGAGCCCGCGCTCCCCGGCGATCTGCATAAGGCGGTCCATTTCCGCCGCATGGCCGTACAGGTGCACGGGAATGATCGCCTTTGTCTTTTTGGTGATCCGGGCGCTGATCTTCGCAACGTCGATGTTCAAGGTGTCCGGCCGTACATCGACGAAGACGGGTACAGCGCCGATATAGGATATCGCCTCGGCCGTGGCAATGAACGTGAACGGCGTGGTAATGACCTCGTCTCCCCGGGAGACGCCGGCTGCGCGGAGCGCGAGGTGCAGTGCGTCCGTGCCTGAGGCGACCCCGACGGCGTGCTTCACTCCGTGGTAGGCCGCAATGTCCTGTTCGAGCGCCTTGCCCTGGGGGCCGAGGATGAACGACGCGCTCCTGATAACGGAGAGGACGGCGCTGTCTATCTCTTCTTTGATGGCCTCGTATTGGATGTTCAGATCAACCATGGGTATGGTCATGAAGTATACTCCTTACGTGAAATTCAAAATTTCAAATCCAAAAATTACAAATAATACACGATATTCAAACCCCAATACCTAACCCGGACAAGCCGGAAAAGCTGTCTCACGCAAAGCCGCAAAGGCCGCAAAGGAAATCTTTAAACCTGGTTTAATATTCATGAGTTGGCCTTTCTTTGCGACTTGGCGCCTCGGCGTGGCCTGCGGCCATTGCGCGAAAATTTTCTTGCATTTTGAGACGAATTTGACTTCTTTGTTACTGACAGTCTGGAATTTAGTGTTTGGTTATTGGAATTTATTTGTCATTTGGCGCTTGTTATTTGGTTATTCTTCTATCGGTACGAACCCCGTAACGCCTTTTTCAATGTTCTCCGTGATCGCCTGGGCGAGGGCAATGGCTCTTCTTGCCTCAATGCCGGACACGAGAGGCCGGGTCTTGTTTTCCACGCTCTGGATGAACGCCTTGATCTCTTCATTGAGCGTGTCCCGCTTGTCAAGGGAGATGTCCTCCGGCGCCAGCTCGGGGACCGCATTGTCACCCCTGCGGAGGAGCGTCGCTTTCTGCGACTGGTAGTCCGATGCGTAGAGCGCGTTCCCGTCAAAAACACGGAGGGCGCGTTTTTTTTCGTCGGACACCCTGCTCGCCGTGACATCGGCAACGCAGCCGTTCTTAAAGATGATCCGCGCCGTGGCCGCGTCGATCTCTTTCGTGATCACCGACGCCCCCGCGGCGCTCACCGAGACAGGATCGGCGCCGGCGAGGTCCATGACGATGTCGAGATCGTGGATCATGAGGTCAAACACGACATTGACGTCCGTGCACCGGACCGTGAACGGCGCCATCCGCTCCGCGAACAGATAGCGCGGCGACCTGAGCCGGCCCTTGATCGCCGTGACCGCGGGATTGAACCGTTCAATGTGTCCCACCTGGAGTATGAGCCCTTTCTCAGCGGAGAGGCGAATGAGTTCATCAGCCTGCTCCAGGGTCGAGGTGATCGGCTTCTCGAGCAGGACATGGAGCCCCTGTTCCAGACACTGTTTCGCGACCCGGTGGTGAAGAACGGTCGGCACGACGATGCTTACGGCGTCTACCCTGCCGAATAACGAGGAAATATCCGAGAATGCTTCGGCGCCCAGTTTCTCCGCGATCTGCCCCGCCCTTGCCGCGTCGGCATCCACCACGCCGATGAGCTCCACGTTCGGGTGTTGCGCGTATTTTTCCGCGTGAAACCGGCCCAGATACCCGACACCGATAACGCCGACTTTGAGTTTTTGCATAGTAAAAATGGTGTCCGTGTTTTATTGTGGACCAAGGCAACCGTGTTGCCGTGATTTACGCCGACATGGTCGGCTCGGTCCATACACCCTGCACTCGCGCTTTGCACTCGTAAGCGCTGGGCGCAGGCGGTCAACTTGGTACACGGTCGGCTTGCTCCATATGCGCTCTACAATACGGGCATCGTCACCGATCGTCGCTTCCGTGGTATAACTTCTCCTCAACCCCGACGATCGCCATCCCCGCCTTATCCGCTTCTTTCACGACCGTTTCCCGGTCGAGGATGATCGTCTTCCCGGCTTCAACCGCCAGACACGAGGCTTTCACCTCTTTCATGGTATTTATGGTCTCGAGGCCGACAGCGGGAAGGTCGAACCTCAGGTCCTGGTCCGGTTTGCAGACCTTGACGACCACCGCGCCTTTGCCGCAGAGACGTCCGCCGCGGCGGATCGCTTCATCCGTTCCTTCGATGGCCTCCACAGCCAGGACAGCGCGCTCTTTCACGAGCACCGTCTGTCCGATATCGAGCTTTCCGATCTCCTTCGCCATCCGCCAGCCGAATTCGAGGTCCTTCCATTCGTCCTTCGATGGTTTCCGCCTGGTCAGGACGCCGGCAGGGGCAAGAATGCTCTCCAGATACAGGGTGGACTCCCGCACGGTAATGCCCTCGGACTCCAGTTCCGCCGCCACGCCCCGGAGAAGAGAATCATCCTTGTTGTATATCATACGCGCGAGGAACGCCGCTCCGCGCAGGTCCGGTATTCCGCCGAACATGCGCGTTTTTTTGATCCCTCCGGCCATGAGCACGTCCCGGACGCCCTGTTTCTTGAATATATCGATCAACTTGCCGAGCTGGCCGACCTTGATCCAGAAGATGGCGTCCACCCACTGGGCAAGCTCCGGCGCGGTCTCGCCTTCATGCGCGACAGCGACGACTTCCAGGTTCTTCAGCTTCGCCGCTTTTGCGAATTCCAGGGGAAAGGCGCCGTTGCCGGCTATGAGACCGATCTTTGTCATACCATTCAGTTTATCATTATCGCCACAAAGACGCCATGGCACAAAGCCTGATGAATGCAAAATGCAGAGTGCAAAATGCAAAAGTCAAATTGAAAGTATATAAAATCATGGCCCAGGGCCATACCTCAATTTTGCAATTTGCATTTTACAATTTGACTTTTACATTGCTTTCCCGTCTTCCCGCTCTATCTACCTCGTTATTCCCCGCTTGCTGCTGCCGATGAATTCCACAAGGTGCCCTACTTCCCGGGAGAGCGGGAATTCATCCTGCACCCTCCGGAGCGCTTCCTCCATCGTCAGGCCGGAGCGGAAAATGGTCTTGTAGGCCTTCTTCAGGGTCGCGATCGCCTCTTCACTGAACCCTCTGCGTTTGAGCCCGACCAGGTTCAGCCCGTACAGCTGTGCCCGGCTGCCTGATGCAGTCACATACGGCAAAATATCCATGGCCACGCCGGTCAATCCACCCACGATTGCGTAGGCGCCGATCCGGACGAACTGGTGCACGGCCGCCATGCCGCCCAGAATAGCATAGTCTTCAATAACAATATGGCCGCCCAGGGCCACGGAATTGGCCATCGTAATGTTGTTTCCGAGTTTGCAGTCATGCGCAACATGCGAGTAAGCCATCAGGAAATTGCGGTCGCCGATCTCGGTTTTCCGATCTTCTTTTATCGTTGCGCGGTGAATCGTCGCGCATTCACGGATCACATTATCATTTCCAATAAGGAGAAAGGTCTGTTCGCCCTTATATCCGATATCCTGGGGCGGCGTACCAATGCTCGAGAAAGAGAAAATGTGGTTCCTCTCGCCGATCGTGGTCCAGCCTTCGATCAGAACATGAGAGGCGATCTTCGTATCCCTGCCGATGCTCACGTGCTCGCCGATCACCGAATAAGGCCCTATCTCCACGCCTCCCGCTATACGGGCCCCGGAATGGACGACGGCCGTCGGATGTATGTTCACCTGGGTCTCCTCCGTTCCTGTTGTCATCGGTCCACGATCATGGCCATCAGCTCGGCTTCTGCAACAAGCGCCCCGTCCACCAGAGCCACGGCCTTATAGCTTCTTACATTCCCTCGATCTTTTATCTGCTCCAGCTCAAAGCGGACCTGGTCCCCGGGGACGACGGGTTTACGGAATTTCGCCTTATCAATGGTCATGAAGTAAAGCAGCTTGCTTTTTACATCAGCACCAGCCTCAGCCGCCGAGCGGAGCGCCAGCACCCCGCCGGTCTGGGCCATGGCCTCGAGCAGGAGCACGCCGGGCATGATCGGGTGTCCCGGGAAATGGCCCTGGAAAAAAGGTTCATTGATCGTGACGTTCTTTATCCCCACGATGCGCTTGTTCGCCTCCAACTCGATGATCCTGTCGATCAAGAGAAATGGATACCGGTGAGGAAGCATTTCCTGGATCTCATTGATACCGATCATGACTTTTCCCCCTTCTGTTTAAGTTCTTTCACCTGTCTTTCAAGTTCGGCTGTCTGCCGCTTCAGTTCCGGCAGTTTCGGCAGCAGTGCCTGTACCTTGAGCCAGTTCCGCAGCGGCATTGCATTAAACCCGGCCATCACCTGTCCCGGCTCCACGTCCCTGTTGATGACGGCCTTGCCCCCTGCCATCACGCGGTCACCCACTGTCGTATGGTCGGCCACTCCCACCTGGCCGCCGAAGACAACGTAATTGCCGAGTGTCGTGCTTCCCGCAATCCCCACCTGCCCCGCGATCAAACAGTGTTCGCCGATGGTTACATTGTGCGCGATATGCACCAGGTTATCCAGCTTCGTTCCTTTTTTGATGACCGTACTCCCGAGCGTCGCGCGGTCGATCGCGCAGTTGGCGCCGATCTCCACATCGTCTTCTATGATAACCCCGCCCACCTGCGGTATCTTGTAATGCTTCCCGTTGTCGGTCACAAATCCGAACCCGTCGCTGCCGATCACCGTGCCGGCATGAATGATCACCCGGCTGCCGATAACAACGCCTTCCCTGATGCTGACATTCGGATACACAACAGAGTCGTCGCCGATCATGGACCCTTCCCCGACATACACTCCCGGATACAGTATCACGCGGTCGCCTATCTTTGCGTTGTCGGCAACCACGGCATACGGGTGGATCGAGACTTCCCTTCCCACCGCAACGTTCCTGCCGATCACCGCCCGCTCGCTTATCCCCGCAGGGGCGTACGGTTTTTTATACAGGAGCTCGAGCGCCCGCGCAAAGGCAAGCCTCGGATTTTTCACGCGCAGGACCGGGAGATGCAGCGCCGGAGCGCTCAACGGGACGATGGCGGCCGATGCTCGGGACCGCTCCAGGTCCCTGAGATGCCTCTCATCGGCGACGTAGGTAATGTGACCATCGCCCGCCTCTCCGATCCCGGATGCGCCCCGTATCTCAATATCACCCCGACCGATGAGTTCGGCGCCGAGTGCGGCCGCAATTTCGCTTAGTTTCATGATACCCCGTTCCCGTTCTTATTTGGAAGCTTCGAACTTCTTGTCCAGTTCTGTGACGACTTTTGCCGTAAGATCGAGGTCATCGTCGGCATACAAGACCGTCGGGACGGCAATGGTTTTATTTAGAACAAGATTGATTTTTTCCGTTTTCGCGATATTTTTTATCACAACAGTCAATGTTTGTTCGAATTCCTTGGCGATCTCATCTTGTTTCTTGCCGATCTCGTCTCTGAATTCCTTGCTCTTCCTGTCAAAGTCGTTCATTTTCCGGCCGATGGCCTCTTCCTTTTCCTTCCGCGCCTTCTCGTTCATGACTCCCGCCTGCTTTTTAAAGTCTTCCTGAAGTTTCTTGATCTCATCCGCATCCATATCCAGTATCTTTTTCCGGTTGCTGTAATATTCATTGACGATGCCGTTATACTTCTGGCCGAGCTTGGTCTTTTCAAAGACCGCCTGCGTGTCGACATAGGCGATCTTGCCCGCCGCCGCGGCGTTCCCGGCAATGAAACTCAGCGCTGCGACAACCAACAGTATCTTCTTCATTTCCGCCTCCTCTGTTTTTTGCAATATCAATACGATGGAATAATCTGTTTTTTTATGCGCGTAACAAAGCACAATCTATTGTAATCAATGTTTGCCCGCTCCTAAAACAAGGTGCCAATGGAAAACTCGAACTTGCTCGTCTTGTCCTCCGGCTGTTCGTTTATTACATACCCCCACTCGAACCTGAGCGGCCCGATCGGCGTGAACCACCGGAAACCCCAGCCAACCGAGTGTCGCAGTTCTTTAAGCAGTATGCGCTCGTCATCGTCAAAAGCCCTCCCCATATCATAAAAGATCACTCCCTTCAAGCGGGCGGCAGAGACAATGGGGAAGGTGTATTCGGCATTAAAAATGAGCTCCTTATTTCCGCCCACGGCGGAAATATCTCCGGTAGGAAAGAATTTTCCGGAATATTTCGGGACTTCAGTCGTTATGTCATCAGTGGGGCCTGCGTAGCCGTACTTGAATCCTCTCACCGTGCTCGGTCCGCCGACGAAAAACCGTTCGCCCACCGGCATCGGTTTATCGCCAAGCGTACCTGCGGAACCAATACGGCCGCGCACCATGAATACCGTGTCCCAGAACAGCGGAAAGTACCAGCCCGAGTCCGCCACGGCTTTAATAAAGTGCGGGTCCCCGCCGAGAGGCCCTCCGGCATATTCCACATAGATGGTGTTCCGGGAACCCGTCTTCGGGTCGAGATAATAGTCCCTTGAGTCCCTCGAAAGGCTCGCCGTGACCGAGCTCGTGCTGACGATGTTGCCGTAGATATCGATCTGATCAAGCAGCAGTTGCGGCGGCTGGTTCGTGCCGCTCAAGACCACGTCCGATCTATCAAGACTGTATTTAAGGGAGCCTGAAACATATTCGGTGAAGCTTTTACCCGTTCCCAGGCTGAACCCGTTCGATTTGAGGGTGTAGCCGTCGTATTCCTGCGTCTGGTTATACAGATCCACCTTTCCCCAGACCGGCTTGTCAAAGAGGTAAGGCTCCATGAAGCTCATGACATACATCCTGCGCGTGCCGCCCACCTGGGCCTTGAATTTAATGAGCTGACCTCTGCCGCCGAGATTCCCCTGGGTGATCTCAAAAATACCGATGAGACGGTCCACCGAGCTGTACCCGCCGCCGATGCTCATGGTCCCCGTGAGCTTCTCTTTTACCTTGATGTCCAGGTCCATGATGGCTTCCTGGTTCCTGCGGTTCGGCGCGATATCCACGTTCTCGAAGAAGTTGAGGTTATTGATCCTCTCATAGCTCCTCTTGAGCGCCTTTTTGCTGTAAAGATCGCCTTCATCGAGACGCATCTCGCGCCGTATCACCTTGTCTCTGGTTTTCGTATTGCCCGAGATATTGATCCACCCGATGCGGACCTCTCCGCCCTCCTGGATATCTATGGTGAGACTGACGGTTTTCCGGTCGGGATCGATATTGAACTGCGGCGCCACATACAGCTCAAGCCGGGCGAGGCCGTCGTAACGGTCCATGATCCTGTTGATATCTTCCTTGAGCAGTTGACGGCTGAAGATGTCTCCCGGCTTGAGCTGTATCTCCTTCATGACCTCGCTGTCCGAAAGGATGACATTGCCCTTCAGGGTCGTCGCGCCGAGCCGGAACTGGTCGCCTTCCTTGATACGTATGCGTACAACGAACTCGTTTTTCTCCGTGTACGTTTTCGGCTTCCCGAATATGAGGCAGGTGCGCTTTGTGTAGGTTTTGTTTTCTATGACCGGCTCGTCAACCTGCACCTGGATGTACCCCTTGTTGTAATAGAGGTTCCGGATGGTCTCCAGGTCTTCCTTCAGTTCCTCCGTCCGCAAGGTGCCGCTTCGGCCGAAAAAAGAGAAGAACCAGTGTTCCTCCGTCTTCATGGCCTTCATGATCTCTTTTGACGAAATGGCCTTGTTCCCGGTGATGATGATGTCTTTCAGCCGCACCTTTTCGCCTTCTTCGATGTAAAAGAGAACGTTCCTGTCGCCGCTGCGCAGTTCGGTAACGACCGGCGCGACAACGGTGTTGTAGTAGCCCATGTCCTGGTATTTGAGGCGTATCTTTTCGGCGTTTTCCTGGATGAGCTGCATGTTAAAGGCCGTCCGGGTAAGTATGGTGAGATCCTTCTTCAGGTCCTCGGAGTCTTTTTCATTGTTTCCCTCAAAGGTGATCTCCCGTATGAGCGGCTTTTCCTTGACGGAGAAGATGACCTTGATCCCGTTTTCGAACCCTTCGGTCTTGATCTGAACATCCTCAAAATGCCCGAGCTGGTAGAGCGCCTTGATGTCTTCCTTGATCTGCGCGGGAGAGAAGGGCTGTCCTTCCCTGGTCTTTATCTTCGCAAGGACCGTCGCGGTCTCGATCCGCTTGTTCCCCTGCACCTCAATAAAAGTGACCTTGACCGCTTCGGCAGCCGCGGAGGTGAAGGGAGCGCACAGCATAATAAGGAGTGCAACCACTCCGGCGGCCACGCAATTCTTAAGCACCGTCCTGAAGACCTCCGTCACTTCGCATTGATTGGATGAATATCGAATTACTATAGCATTAACAAGCAATTGTGTAAACAAAAATTTATGATAAGGCACTCAGATCAGCCGCGAGCGATAGGCGCTGTAAGCGTGCACGGCAAAGAGACTATCGCGCCGCATGCGCTGCGGGTAAAAGCGCCGACGATGTCGAATTTTGAAGCCTTATAGCACGTTAAGCGACAGAGCGAACGGCTGACCTGAGTAGTTACAATTTATGTACAGAGCCTGCCTATCACATCATCCGACAGCAGAATGCCGCGGCCCGTGAGCCTGAGACGACCGGACGACAAAGAGACAAGACCGGTGCGGCCCAGCGGTTCCGCCTTTTTTGCAAGCCGGTCCGCGGCATGCCTCCCGTGCTCCTGTTCAAACCCGCGCAGTTCTATCCCCGCCTCCATCCTGAGGCCGAGCATGAGGGCTTCCGCGGCCGCCTGTTCAGGCCTCACCGCCTCCTCGTATCCAACAGGGCTCGATCCCGTTAAAAGCCTTTGGCTGTATTCCCGGACATCAGGAATATTCGAGCATCTCTTTCCGGAGAGGAAGGACCAGGCCCCGGGGCCCAGGCCGAGATACTCCCCTCTCTTCCAGTAATTCATATTATGGCGACACTCGAAACCGGGCAAAGAAAAATTGGAGATCTCATAGCGTTGATACCCCGCACGGGCGAGGGCCGGGACGGCAAGTTCATACATCTCCGCGACGGTCTCCTCCGCAGGAAGCGCGAACCTTCCTGCCTCAACTTCCCGCGTAAACCACGCCCCCTCATCAAGAGAGAGGCTGTAAGCGGAAATATGCTCCGGCCTGAGTTCGATCGCCCTCTCAAGGCTTTCTCGCCAGAGCGACACGGTCTGTCCAGGGATGCCGTATATCAGGTCAATGCCTATGTTCCGAACGCCCGCTTGTTTCGCGCACGTCACGGCAACAACTGCCTCTTCGGAAGTGTGAAGCCTGCCGAGAGCACGCAGAACCGTGTCTGAGAAAGACTGGACGCCGAGGCTCAACCTGTTCACGCCGCGTTCAAGGAAGGTGTTGAGCTTCTGTTCCGAGACCGTGTTAGGATTCGCTTCTACCGTGAATTCACAATCATTTGATACCTGGAAATGTCCACGTATGATATCCAAAACACTGCTGAACTGATCAAGAGACAGCACCGTGGGCGTACCGCCGCCGATATAGATAGTCTCGAATACTCTTCCGTGGAAGGCATCCTTGTAGAGAGCAGCCTCCCTCCGAAGGCCCGAGAGGAATTCTTCGGCATGCTCTTGAGAGTAAGGTGTCGAATAAAAGCCACAGTAAAGGCACTTTTTGACACAGAACGGGATATGTATGTAGAGAGATAACATATTGAATAATAGTACTTGATGATCGCGATGATTAACGTGAACGAAGAATCCGGTTATATAGAGCAATCCTTATGCCAGAGACGGGAGAGATTAGTGATTCTCGAAGATAATGGTTCATTCGTAAAAAAGTTGAAAAAAACTATAGGCGTCTGCCTCGCGCAAAGCCGCAAAGCGCGCAAAGAAAAACGTAACTCTGAATTGTCTAAATGCTATAAGCCATTGCTTCTTATTGAACAGGCATACCTTTTTCTACGGTTTTACAGATATCTGATTTTCGTCCATATTGTATTGTTCATTCTTTCTTTGCGACTTTGCGTCTTTGCGCGAAAATTGTTTTATATTACTTCTTGGTAACTTTTCCTTACAACCTAACCCGGACAAGCCGGAACAAAAACGCAAAACCGAAAAGCGTCTCTCGCCAAGGCGCAAAGGACGCCAAGAAAATCTATAAATCTTGGTTTTAAAACAAATAATTCAGCATTTCTTTGCGAGCTTTGCGCCTCGGCGTGGCCTGCGGCCATTGCGAGAAATATTCTTGCCGTTTTGAGTAGAATTTGATTCCTTAGTTACTGAGTAGTAACTAAGG
>Ga0209342_10006112_pt1 | contig 12276 bp, 13 predicted proteins | sample RifCSP16_2_FD_184023 | JGI IMG/M metagenome (GOLD analysis project Ga0209342, IMG submission 184023) | Soil microbial communities from Rifle, Colorado - Rifle CSP2_sed 16_2 (SPAdes) (version 2) | ecosystem: Environmental > Terrestrial > Deep subsurface > Rock core/Sediment | place: Rifle... | reverse complement strand
GAGGATTGGCGACGACCGAGAACGAAGAGCTGCGACGCTTATCGGCACGGCTAATCGGCTTGCTCCTGGACGCCCAGCCAGTACTTGCTCCACTCCGCGAGGTGCGTCAGCGTGGAGAGGTCTTTCATCCGGTCCAGATAGACGACGCCGTTCAGATGGTCGGCCTCGTGCTGGATGACGCGCGCGAAGAACTCTTTGGCGACCACGTCCACCTTGGCGCCGTTCCGGTCATAACACTGTAGCCGGAGCGCGGTATATCGCGGGACCATGCCCCGCATGTCCGGCACGGAGAGACACCCCTCCCACCCTTCCTCCATCTCCTCCGTGAGGAAGGTCACCTCGGGATTGATCACCACCGTCAGCGGGATATCGGGCGCCTCCGGGTAGCGTGGGTTCCCTTTCACCTCAATCACCGCGACCTGCTTGAGAGTATGCACCTGCGTCGCAGCCAGCCCCGCGCCGTTGTACTCGCGCATGGTCTCGATCATATCGTCGATGAATTTCTGAAGCTCAGGCGAGCGAATCTCGTCAAGAGCAACCTTCTCCGCAACTTTTCTGAGCACCGGGTGCCCGAGCCTTGCCACTTTCAAAATCGCCATAACGACCACTCCGAGGGAGAATAATTCAGCAAACCAATTCTACCACGCCGTGTCCTTGCCGATCGGAGTTGGGTAGTGGGTCAGTTTAGCCCTCCTACCTGAGGCCGAAACCTCGGGCCATGAAGGTCGCCACGAAGATTATCACCACGAGCAACCCCATCTGGATATGGTTGACGAGGTAGAACGCGCGGGCCCGCGACGTGTCGGGTGTCTCGCCCCGCCGTCGCTGACCTCGCCAGCGTATGAAGGTCAGCATTGGCCACAATTCCAGAGCAAAGACCGCCACGAACAGCTCCAGCTTGATCCAAAAGAGCCGGGAGCCGAAATAGAACTGCGTGCCCTTCTCGAGTCCGCCGAAGGCGCGCAGGAGTCCGCTGACGATCACGAGCAGCGCGGCGGCGCCCCAAGCGTTGTCAGCCGCAAAGAGCCGCCGGAAGCCCTCGGCGTCGAGCGGGCGTTTGAGGGCGCGGCCGCGCAGGAAGACGCTCGGCAAGCCGATTGCGATCGCGAGCACGTGAAGCGCCGATACGATGGCCGAGATCACGGGGCCTGTCCCAGGGGTTCGCCCGTGAGCGCGTCACCGAGACCGGCAAACATCGATTAGCGCTGCCATCACGTCTTTCTGGGTCAGTATTCCCACCGGGCGATCCAAGTTGTCCACGACCGGGACACACCCAATCCGGCGCGACACGATGAGTTCGGCAACATCAAGAAGTGGCGTGTCAGGACCGACTGTCACCACGTGTTCTTTCCGAGTCATGATCTGCCTGACTGAATAGTCACGAATATGTTGTACGCTCCCATCTGGCCGAGCTTGCTCCAGGATCCTCCGATAATCTCGGTTCGACAGCACTCCCACGAGCCGATCGCCGTCCATCACAAGGAGATGCCGAATGTCTCCTTGATTCATAATCGCGAGCGCGGACCAGACATTTAAATCTGGAGACACGACTCTTAGGTCAGTGGTCATACATTGCCTGGCGGTCATACTCTTCATTGCCAACCTATTCGAGAGCCCTGCCGAGCTTCATTTAGGAAGAACGCCCGGCTGGCACTGCCGCTTGCGCCCAGAGCCTCCCTCGCCCCGGTGGTTGAGGGCGAAACAACTCTTTTCCTCGCGTGAGAACGCTCCGGGTTTCTATTCTAACCAAACCCGTCCCCGTCGGGAATATGTTCTCCGACCCCGCCGCAGATGTGGCCCGTCATGCCTCTTCGGCAGGGTGCGACTTTTCCAGTCCGTATTCTTTCAGCTTGCGCCAGAGGGTTGTCCGGCCGATGCCCAGCGACTCCGCAGCCCGTGAGTAATTCCAGCCGCACCGCTCCAGCGTTTGAAGGATATGCGTTTTTTCGACCTCGACGAGGCTCCGCTCGTGTGGCAAGGAGGGCGCGGGCCCCAATTCGGTGCCCGTGGCAATGTGAGGAGGCAGATCATCCGGCTCGATGATCTCACCACGCGCCAGGATCGCAGTCCGCTCCATCACGTTCTCCAGCTCCCGGACATTGCCCGGCCAGGGGTAACGGAGCAGACGCTCCATCGCCGCGGCGCTCAGCCGCGCGACACGTCCTTGCTTTTGACTGAAGCGCGCGAGGAAGTGTTCGGCGAGCAATGGAATATCCTCCCGCCGTTCCCTGAGCGGCGGGATGACCAGCGTGATCACGTTCAATCGGTAAAAGAGCTCCTCCCGGAATGTTCCTTCGCGCATCATCTGCCCCAGGTCGCGGTTGCTCGCTGCGAGCAGCCGCGCATCGACGGCAACCGGCTGGTTTGACCCGACTCGGCGAATCTCTTTGTCTTGCAGTGCTCGGAGGAGCTTCACCTGAATGGCCGGCGTCATCTCACCGATCTCGTCCAGGAAGAATGTGCCCTGATGGGCCTCCTCGAGCAGTCCCCGTTTGTTCGCGGTCGCGCCGGTGAACGCGCCTTTCACATGGCCGAAGATCTCGGACTCGAGGAGGGTTTCCGGGAGCGCGCCGCAGTTCACCGCCACAAACGGCCCACCGGCCCTCCGACTCGCGTGGTGGATCGCCTTGGCGATGACTTCCTTGCCGGTTCCGGACTCACCCTGAATGAGCACTGTGGCATCGGTGGGAGCCACGCGCCGCACCAGATCGAGCACGTCCTGCATCTCTTTCGAGCTGGCGATGATGCCCGATAGGCTGTAGCGCTCGCGAACCTGGTGCCGGAGATTTTGGTTTTCCCGCCTCAGCGCCTTCTTCTCAAGGGCCTGGTCGATCCGGTGGAAGAGCTCATCGGGCTCCTTGCCCTTTTCGAAGTAATCAAAGGCACCGAGCCTCATCGCCTCTTTGGCCGATTCCCAGCCCGCGAACGCGGTCAGAAGGACTACTTCAGTCTCAGGGCTCGAGGATTTCGCCGCCCGCAGCACTTCCAACCCGTCGCCATCCGGCATGCGGAGGTCGGTGATCACGATATCGAAGACGGTCTGTCCTAGCGCTTGTATGGCGGCCTTTGCTCCTTCAGCCTGAGTGACGTTGTGGCCGCGCTTTGTCAGGAGCAGCGCCAGGGTGGAACGGGCCGACTCCTCGTCATCCACCACGAGAATCGCCGCCATCCCTATCGCTCGGAGGGGGGCTTCGCCCCCCTTCCGATTCCTCCCCCCAAGCTTGCGCGGGGAAAGCCCGCACTCGAACGAACCGTGGTCTGTCCGTGAGGTTGGACACATCGCTTGTGACGTGGCGAGAAGCGAGCAGATCGAGGCCCGAGGGAGGAGGAACCCCGAGGCGTATGCGGTGATACGTTGAGGGGTTCCGACGACCGAGAACGAAGAGATGCGAAGCTTATCGGCACGTCACAAGGCCTCGACCAGCGGGAGACGGATGATGAACCGGCACCCCCGCCCAGGATTCGACTCCAGATCAATGGAGCCGCCGTGCGCTGCAATGATCCGTCGAGCAACCGCCAAGCCGAGCCCGGTTCCGCCACGCTTCTTCGAGAAGAACGGTTGAAACACCCGGCCACGCTCCTCGAGCGGGATGCCGGGGCCCTCGTCAGAAATCGTGATGACCGCCTCTGCATTCTTCCACGCCACATCCATGCGGAGCCGCCCCTGCCCTCCCATGGCCTCGACCCCGTTCAGCGCGATATTCCAGAGCACCTGGGTGAGCTGATCGGGATCGAATGCAAACGAAGGGACCGTGGGATCGACCGCGACTTCCACCTGAACGTGTCCGTTCTGCTCGCTCCGGAGAAGTGTGACCACATGCTCGACCGTGTCCCGGATGCTGCCCCGGACCCGTTTGGGCTCGCGCGGGCGAGCGAAGGAGAGAAAGTCGGAGAGAATGGTGTTCAGTCGCTTGGCCTCTTTTTTTACAGCGTCAAGGGTGTGCATTCGCTCGGCTGGTGTCAGGCTTTCCTCGCGCGTGAAGAGCGTGGTCGCGTTGACGATTGCGGCAAGGGGATTTCTGATCTCATGGGCCACGCCGGCAGCCAGCTCTCCGACAGCCGCGAGCTGCTCGGACTCGCTGAGGCGGGCGCGGAGCCGTTCCTGCTCGGTCACATCAGCCACCAGCTCCAGGAGAAAGATCTGGCCGTCGGGCTGACGGACCGGTGAGCAGGTGAGAAGAAAACGCCGGTCTCCGGGACCCGCCACATCAAGGCGCACGGGAGCGGACAACTGGCTCCGGCGCTCGAGCGGGCAGCCAGGACATGGTTGATCGTTCTGAGTGATCGCTTCGTAACACCGCCCGCCAACCGCGGCGCCGAACTGCTTGGCCATCCATTGATTGGCGTGGCGGACCGTGAACGCCCCGTCCACCAATTGAAGACCCTCGCCAAGCCCGTCCACCAGCCGCTCGTTGAACTCCTTGAGCGACGCCATCTCCCCCCTCGCCCGCTCAAGGACCACGATGACAATGGCAAAGACCGTCACCAAGTATACAAGGGCGGAGCTCAAGTTGTAGACAATGTAGAGGCTCGTCCCCTCCGGAACGCCGATCATGGGCGTGATGATACGGTGCAGCCCCCAGATGACAAGCGAAGCAGCGAGAAATCTAGCCCCGCGATGGGACGCGGACGTTTCGCGTGGAGGCCAGAACGCAACGCCGGCAGTGACAATCAGGAGCCCGCTGATCAGCGTCCCCAGGCCAGGTCGCGTCACTAACATATCGACCGGTTGGGCGCCCACCCTGAGAAGAGGCAAGGCGGAGTATGCGACACCGAGGACGGCGTGAGTCAACCGAATCCGATAGTCCCAGCGATACGCGGCGCCCGCTGCCAGGATCAAAAGGTCGGCCGCAGTCGCCCAGGAAATAATGAAAGGAAACAGAACGCTGCCATTCGGAAAGACCTCGCTCGCCACGCTGAAACCCTTGAACAGCGCGAGAAACCCCCAAGCCCATATCAAGTACCAGAAGAAAGGGCCCCGATGAGCGGTGTAGAGGTACACGAAGATGAGAAGCTGGATCAGGATTGCGATAGTAGAGACCGAATCGAGCACGATTGCCGTGGACATGTCGATCCTCCGCGTGGGCTCATTCTATCCCTACTCTCAAGTCTCATGCCACGGAAACTCATTGGATTTTAGAGGCCATGTTCCGGTAAGCTGTTTCATCTCGAACCATCCGTTCCATTTTGAGACCGGGCGACTGAACGCGCGCATGCCCGAGCAGTCAATTCTCTGAATAGTTGCGGGGCGTCCCCGTCTGGCACACCCGTTGCTGTGAACCTGGTGTCAACCGCTAAAGGAGGCGAGGTCATGAACACGCAAGGAGCGGGCGGTCCGCTGATTCTGGCAGGGATGATCGTCATGCTGATTGGGATCGGCGTAGGAGTGATCCGAACCCTTGGAATTCCCGGCTATTGGACCCCCGTGGCTGTTGGTTTGGTATTGGTGATCGCGGGCTGGTTTGTACGCCGGCAGCGGGGGTCACGATGAACAACAGAGTGGTCGAGACACACGATCTCTTTAAGCAGTACCGGATGGGCAAGACGACCGTCGAGGCGATTCGGGGAGTCAGCCTCGCCGTCGCCCGCGGAGAGTTCTTTGCCATCGCCGGGCCGTCGGGGAGCGGCAAAACGACGCTGCTCAATCTCATCGGCTGCCTCGATACGCCCAGCTCGGGAGAGATCGAGATCGATGGCGAGGCCGTGGGGCAGCTCAGCTCCGGCGCGCGGGCAGACCTGCGAGCCCGGAAGATCGGGTTCATCTTTCAGACCTTCAACCTCATTCCCGTGCTGACCGCCTATGAGAACGTCGAGTACCCTCTGTTCCTCGGAAGGCGAACGGGAGACCGCCGGAGCCAGGTCGAGACGGCGCTCGCTCAGGTCGGCTTGGCCGATCGAGCCCGTCACCGTCCGACAGAGCTTTCGGGTGGCCAACAACAACGAGTGGCTGTGGCGCGCGCCCTGGTCACCGATCCTTCGATTGTCCTCGCCGACGAGCCCACGGCCAACCTCGACAGCAAGACCGGGCACGAGATCATCGAGCTGATGCATCGACTAAACCGTGAGCGGGGCACCACGTTCATCTTTTCCACCCACGATCCCCGAATCATGAAGGCCGCGGATCGGGTGGTGGAGATCAGTGACGGGCAACTGCTGACTAGGATCTGCTAGTGCCGTGCCGATAAGCTTCGCATCTCTTCGTTCTCGGTCGTCGGAACCCCTCAACGTATACCGCATACGCCTCGGGGTCCCTCCTCCCTCGGGCCTCGATCTGCTCGCTTCTCGCCACGGCGCAAGTGGACGTCAAACAAAACGAAGGCTGACAGACACGTGCAGACTTTTTGCGAAAGGGGGCTGACGCCATGAGAGCGCTACCACGTATCATCCAAGGCTTCGCGGGCGCCGTTGTGGGCTTCACCTTCTTCTCTATCTTGGTCGTTCCTCACGTTGAGCCTCAGGCTGCCGATCCTATCGTCCTGGGGCGACAGGCGCTGGACGCCGACAGGGCGGACGAGGCCATCAGGATCTTCGAAAAGGCCGTGGCTGCTGACCCGAAGGACCCGGCTGCGTTGGCGTGGCTCGGAAGCGCCCAGGTGCGGAAGGCGAAAGAGGCGCCTCTCCTGGAGAAGGTGGGCTGGGTCAAGAGGGGATTCAACACGCTCGACGATGCGGTCGAGCTCTTCTCGAACGCCTTCATCGTCTACATGGTCCGCGGGATCACCGCGAGCCAGGTGCCTGATATGTTCATGAAGGCTCCGGCAGCGGTGAAGGACCTCAGCACGATCATTGCGATGCGGGAGAAGAAGCCCGACGCGGTGCCTGACAGTGTGATGCCCACGGTGTACCTCCACCTCGGGATCGCGTACAAGAAGAATGGGCAGAAGGCCGAGGCCCGCGCCGCATGGGAGAAGGGAAAGACAGCGTACCCATCATCCCCAGAGGCCAAAACGATGGAGAAAGAACTGAGGAGCTTGTAGCCATGAAACTCTACCTCAAGCTCGCGATCCGCAATGTTTTCAGGAACCGGCGGCGCACCCTGATCACGCTCGCCGCGATGAGCTTTGGCGCGACCTCGATCATTCTCTTCGGCGGCTTCGTGAACTTCATGTACATCGGTGTTCGTGAGAGCACCATCCGGAGTCAGGTCGGCCACATCCAGCTCTATCGCAAGGGCTTCTCCGAAAAAGGCGCCATCGCTCCCTTCGACTACATGATCGGCAACTACGAGGAGATTCGGGCCCTCGTGTCCAAGATCGAGCATGTCCAGGACGTGATGCCCCGTCTCGGTTTCTCGGGACTCATTTCGACCGGAGAGACCACGACCTCCTTCGTCGGCTCCGGCGTGAATCCCGAGAGCGAGGCAGCGCTCTCCTCGTTCACCGTGATCGTGGATGGAAAGGAGCTATCAAGCCGTGACCCGCGCGGAGTCATCCTCGGCGTCGGCCTGGCGCGGGGGCTCGGAGTCAAGCCGGGCGATGACCTGACCCTGCTCACCACCACCAAGGGCGGGGCCATCAACGCGCTTGCCGTGAAGGTGCGGGGGACCTGGGAGTCGGGGGAAAAAGCCTATGACGACCGCTTCATGAAAACCCCGATCCCCGAAGTTCAGCGTCTTCTCGAGAATGAAGGAGAGGTCCAGTCGATCGTGGTGCTGCTCGACAAGACCGAACACACCGCTCTGGTGAGCGACCGGATCGCCGCGCTCATCACGGAGCGCGGCTTCGACCTCGAGATGAAAACCTGGGAGGAGCTCGCGCTCCGCTATCATCAGGTGCGAGAGCTGTTCAGCAGGGTCTTCAACACCCTGACCCTGATTGTCTCGATCATCGTGGTCCTCGGTATTGCGAACACGATGATGATGGCGATCTTCGAGCGCACGCGGGAGATCGGCACCGTCATGGCGCTGGGCACGCGCCGGCGGGGAGTGATCGCCATGTTCGTCTTGGAAGGGGGCACGCTGGGCGTGCTTGGCGGCGCCATCGGGATCATCATCGGCATCGCGCTCGCCAAGGTCATCTCGTATTACGGGATTCCCATGCCCGCCCCTCCGGGATCGACGCGCGGCTTCGTCGCCGAGATCCTGATTGTCCCCGAGGTGCTGGTCCAAGCATTCAGGCTCTCGATCATCACTGCCGTGCTCTCGTCCATCTATCCCGCGTGGCGCGCGTCGCGCCTGAACGTCGTCGACGCGCTTCGCCATGTTTAAAACCCCTTCGGGCCTCATGTGGTCCGCGTTAGCGCTGCTACTGGTGCTACCTGTCGGGGCGTCGGCGCAGGATGCCGAGGAGATTGTTCGCAAAGCGGATCTCGTGCGTGCGCCGGAAGGGAGTTTTATCTGGAACGTGACCATCACCGTTTACGAGCCCGGCAAGGCCCCGCTCGTGAACGGCTTCGAGGTGTATATCAAGGACGCAAACAGAACATTCGTGAAATTCGTCTCGCCTGCCCGCAACGTCGGGCGCTCGCTGCTCTATCTCGACCGTGATCTCTGGATCTATCTGCCTGATGCCGGGAAGCCCGTGCGCATGCCGCTGGCCCAGCGGCTCCTGGGTCAGGTGGCCAATGGTGATATCGCGCGCACCAACTACTCGGGCGACTACACGGCCAAGCTCGCTGGAAACGAGAACGCGGCCGGCGCGCAAGCGTACGTCCTCGACCTCAAAGCCAAGACGAAAGAAGTGACCTACGCCGGCATTCGCTACTGGGTGGCCAAGGAGACGTTTCACCCGATTAAGGCCGAGTTCTATGCGGGGACCGGCACGCTGCTCAAGACGGGCGTATTCGAGCAGTATAAAGAGCACGGCGGCCGCCTCCGGCCCGCCCGCCTGACTTTCGTGGACGCGATCCGCAAAGACGTGAAGTCCACCATGGAGTTCAGCGGCTTGCGGATCCAGGAGTTGCCGGACAAATACTTCAACAAGACCTACATGAAGAGTCTAGATTAAGCTCGGAGGGGGCCTCGGTGGCCCCCTTCCGAACCTCCCTTATTGCAGCACGGGCGCCCGGGCCATCGCCCGCCCGTGCTCGCGTGAATGCAGAGCTGTGCACTCGTGGCACGGGCTTCGCCACGCCCGTGCTCCCGCAAAATATTATCGTGGCGGGTAAAGGCCAGCGCTCGAACAAGTGAGACGGAACTTATTACAGGTACTCGGTGGCCTGATGGTTCTCTTCATTGCCGTCCCCGCGACCATCTCAGCAAGCGATGAGGATGGGGCGGCTGACTGGCTGAAAAGGTTCCGTCTGCGCGGGCGTCTCAAAGAGGAGTTTGCGTATCGCGTGCCCGATCCCTCAGGAGTCTCGAAGCTCAAGACGATCGGGTGGCTCGACAGCAAGTATGATTTCCCCGACTCGGTGAATCTGCGTCTCCAGGGGCGCGCATGGTGGGACGGCGTGTTCGAAGTGACGGACCGTTATCCGAGCGATGTCGAGCGAGACCAGAAAACGGACCTCTCGCTCCGCCAGGCGCTGCTTTCGGTGTCAGCGGGCCCCCTTGACGTGCGCCTTGGCCGCCAGCAGATCGTCTGGGGCGAGGCCATCGGAACATTCATCACTGATGTCGTGAATCCAAAGGACTTTCGAGAGTTCGTGCTCCCGGAATACAGCGAGATCAGGATCCCCCTGTGGGTTCTCGACGCGAGCTATAGCCTCGCGAAAAATCTCGTGGTCGAAGCGGTGTGGACGCCAGATCTTCGATTCAGCAAGATCCCCAAGCCCGGAGCTGAGTTTGAGTTCTTCCGCCAGCCCTCGCCGCCAAATTCGGTCGTGAGCCTGGGGCCGGAAGAGAAACCCCCTGTCACCTTGGGAAACAGCCAGGGCGGCGGTCGGATCTCCTACCTGATCTCTGGCTGGGATCTCTCCCTTCTTTATTACGACGCTTTTGATCCGACGCTGGTGCTCTTTCGCCGTCAAACCGGCAGCCTGCCGAATGGGACACCGATCTTCGTGCTGACCCCTCGCCACCCCAGACTCCACATGGTGGGAGGGACGGTCGGCAAGAGCATCGAGCCGGTCGTGATCCGGGGTGAGCTCCTGTATACGATCGGGAAGCTCTACGGAACGCCGTCCCTGGCTGACGCGGATGGCGTCGTGCGACGGGACACGCTCGATTACCTCCTGGGCCTTGACTACACCTTCTTTGAGAAGCTGGACACCACCTGGCAATTCAGCCAGAAGATCCTCATGGGGTCGTCAGATGGGATTGAGAGGGGCGCGGTCGAGGGCCGGGTCACGAGCGCGCTCGCGCTGCGAATCTCCACCGGCTTCTTGGACGACACGCTGAATCCCTCGGCCCTTTTCGTGGTGAACCTGAATCGCGGGGACTACCGGATCAGCCCCAAATTAGAGTATCTTCCTGCTGACGCCGTGACAATCACCCTCGGCGTTGACGTCTTCGGAGGACCCAAAGAAACTCTGTACGGCCAGTTCAGCAAGAAGGATCGAGCGTATGTTGAAATGGGCTACCGCTTCTAGGCGGTGCGTCGAGTAGCGAGCGCAACCTCCACGTTCCGCATCATCCCTTGCCGCTTCGGGCGCATGAGCGCGGAGCCGTGGAAGCGCTCGCGGAACTCTGCTTCGGATAATTTCCGCAGCTCGTCAAGCGCCATAAACGGTTCATCGGGGAGGAACTGAGGCTCGCGGGTGACCGGCGCTTTTCGATTCCACGGGCAGACCGACTGGCAGAGGTCACAGCCGAAGAGCCACTGGCCCATCAAGGGCTTCAACTCTTCCGCGATCGGCCCTTTGTGCTCGATGGTGAGGTAAGAGATGCAGCGCGTGGCATCGAGCACGTACGGGCCGACAAACGCGTGGGTGGGGCAGACCTCGAGGCAGGCCGTGCAGTGGCCGCAGCGATCGGGCAACGGCTCACCGAACTCCAGCTCTGCCGTCGTCAGGATCACTCCGATGAAGAACCACGAGCCGACCTTCGGATGGAGCAGCATCGTGTTCTTGCCGATCCAGCCGAGGCCTGCGCGCGCCGCCAGCTCGCGTTCCAAGACGGGACCGGTATCGACGTAGACACGGCCATCGATCCCCGGGCCGCCCTTCTCTTTCAGGAACGCGAGGAGCGATTCAAGACGAGGCGTCATCACCTCGTGGTAGTCCCGTCCCCATGCGTAGCGAGCCACTGGAGCCCAGCTCTCCTGAACGGGCAGTTCGCCCTGGTAGTAGTTGAGCGCGACCGCGACCGCCGAGCGCGCGCCGGGAAGCACTCTCCTCGGATCGAGCCGCTTCCCGAGGGTCCGCGCCATGTACTCCATGGTGCCGGCGTAGCCTGCGTCCAGCCACGCCTCGAACGCGGCGCCGCGCTCGGGCGGATCAGCCGGACCGACGGCGACCAGGTCGAAGCCCAGCTCGAGCGCCTTGGCCTTCACCGCATCGGTCAACGCGACTTTCACGAGATCCATTTCATGAAAAAGATCCCCTCTCCCCGCAAAGGGGAGAGGGATGTAAAAGAAGGATCAGCGCTTGCGGGCTTTCACAATCAAGTGAGACCGCGTGAGCTGGCGGCCGCCCTTGGCCAGGTAGGCCACATAGTTGTCCCAACGCCCGTCCTTCTCCCACTTCAGCTTCATCCCTTCAACGGCCCAGAGCGCTTCTTCCATCGAGGCAAACTCGACGATGTCGCGCTCAACCTCGATCTGCTCCACGCGGAACCCGTTCTCGCGCAGCACGGACTCGAGACCGCTCTTGTCGTAGGCGAATGAAGAGACCTTTCCGCTTTCCTTCCACTGATCGGTGTGGAAGCATGCGAAGGTGAGACCGGCGTCGCGCACCTTGCGCGCGAAGAGCGCGCTCTCGGAAAGAAAGCCATACCCCGGATGAATGGCCTCGGCCGCCACGCGCCGGGCGGCCCGGATGAGGTTGTCCATGTCGAGATAGCTCTGCGCCGCCGACGGCGGGCCGATCGGCACCGCCTCGTCGGCCAGCACCACGTGCGGCGCCGTAGCATCGGCTTCCGAGTACGTCGCCGCGGCCGTGATCCCCAGCTCGCGGCAGGTACGGATGATCCGCACCGCGATCTCCCCGCGGTTGGCGATCAAGATCTTGCGGAACACGCTTCTTTCCTTGAACCCGCGCCCGCCGGCTCTCGCTAGGGGGCCTTGCCGCACCCGGGGCCGTCGTCCCGCGCCGCCATCGCCATGAGCATCTCATGCATGCCGCCCTCACGCTCCCGGCGAAGCACTTGCAAGCGCTCGAAGTACTCCCGAAAGTCCTTCTGTGTTCGGCGCGCGCTGTCCACCGGATTCAGCAGGAAGTCCTTGAGCCGGGTGACCG
>Ga0209342_10006111_pt1 | contig 12279 bp, 14 predicted proteins | sample RifCSP16_2_FD_184023 | JGI IMG/M metagenome (GOLD analysis project Ga0209342, IMG submission 184023) | Soil microbial communities from Rifle, Colorado - Rifle CSP2_sed 16_2 (SPAdes) (version 2) | ecosystem: Environmental > Terrestrial > Deep subsurface > Rock core/Sediment | place: Rifle... | reverse complement strand
CGTTCGCGCTTGAATCCGGTGGTCATCGTGGTTTCCGTTTTGTTCTGGAGTTGGATGTGGGGCATACTCGGAGCACTGCTCGCAGTTCCGATTCTGGTAGCGCTGAAAACCTTTTGTGATCGGGTTGAACCCCTGCAAGTGTTCGGAGAATTTCTGGGGGCGTGAGGCTTAGTATGAGGCCGGCAATCCTTCCAGGAGATCCGCCAGTTGATAGGCATGATCTTCTTCAATTACGCTGTACACGCAAATATCACGCACAATGAATTGATGACGCCTGCTTTCGGCGGCAAGGGCTTTGTCAAGTAATCGCAGCACACGAAAAACCAGACAGCTTAGCCGGGTGTCCGGACACGGTCAGTGCGTTAACGCACATAAGCGCACCTGTCGAACAGCTCCACAACGGGGAATTTATATCATGCTAACACTCCAAAAAACATTGTGCGTTAACGCACAGATCACCCGTGTTCTGAAGGAATATCATTGTGAGCATTGAATCCGTATGCTTCCCCTCCGAGTTCAATTACCTTCCCCCCAAGGTGACAGCTCAATACGGATTCATTCTTGACCCGTTGGCGAGGATAACACCAATCCAACGGGTCTTTTTTTGTCTCACATAATGGTTGCGCTTATACGCGGACGGATGTGCTGCGATACCGGGAACTGCCCCTGCGTTCCCGGTATTTCCGCCCTCCCTGGCGGTCGCGCCAGAATTAAAACCGGATAAAATCATCCTCTTATTCAGAGGTTTCTTAAAAATATCCCGATGGAATCAGGGATGCGGCTGCCGCATCCAGCATCCAGGTAAGCGTTCCCGAATCCGGGCGCACCAGGGTTGCGGGAAGGTCCGCGCGCGCTTGCGAGCTCGCAAGGATACTTCCAACAATGGCAGACTTATGCCTGCCAGTCACAAGCATGATAATCTCGCGAGCTTGATTGATGACGGGAAGCGTCAGCGTTACGCGCCAACTCCCCAGGTGTGGCACGAAGACCGGTTGTGCGGCGTGCCGCCTTTCGAAAAGCGCTTCGGCAGCAGGAAACAGCGATGCGATATGCCCATCCTCTCCTACACCCAGCAGTATGAGGTCACATCGACCCGCAAAGAGCGGCAATACGGTATTCAATTCCCGTTCATAGTCACGCGCAGCGTCGTCCGCTTTCAACTCGCCCCGGATGCGGTGAACATTCGCGGGGGGTAAAGCGGCGCTGGCAATGAACTCGCGCTGGATCATTCCATAATTGCTGCCGGAATCATCCGGAGGCGCCATCCGCTCATCGACGAAGATGAGCTGTATGCGGCTCAAATCCACCGCTTGACTTACCAGTAAGTCGCCTAAACGGCGATAGACCCCGCCGGGCGTGCGGCCACCGGAAAAGGCTACCAGACATCTTCCCCGTTCAGTGAGAGCCGCCTTGATGACTATGGCGACCGCATTTGCGGCGGCAATCTCGACATCGCCCGCGGTTGGAAATATGGTTACACATGGATGAGGAACGACCCCGTTCACCATATACACGTCAAGCAGTTCGTGGTTGTGCAACCCGAGACCACGTTTCATCAGATCATAACTCTAGACGTTGTGTTCGACTGACTCCTCGCACACTATATCCACCTTGGACTGATCCTTGTCGTAACCGGCTGCGGTGATGCCGTGGTCGGCCATATTCAGCATGAGATTGCGACCCATGACGCCCAAACCCACCATGCCGATCGTCGCCTGATCCACGATAATCATGGCGTCGGTTGTATAGCGCAGTGTCTTATGACAGGACTGTGCGAGCTACAGCACCATCGTTTTTTCAAGCAAGTCAATCTGCTGTCCTCCGGATATCGGGAAGTGATTATCCGAAGTCTGTAACGCCGTCTGGATGTCATTGTTTAAGTTGTTTTGGCAGTGTGGCGGGAAGTGATGGACCAACCGCTCGGTCAGGTTGATATAACCTTCCAGCATTTTCCATGTGGCCATAGCCGGATCGGGTGCGTTTTTCTGGCCGCGAGCCAGTGTTTTGGCCAGGCGATGCGGCGTACCAAGATCGTTCCAACCACACTTGGGCACAGCCATGACGGCCAGTTGTTGTTCCAGTCCGGTCGCAACGTGGCGCGAGAAATCAAGCTCGGGTAATTCGCTGTAGACCTGCAGCAGTTGCGCGTAGTTGCGCAATTCAATGGCTTGCAACGAGCAAACCACTTCGGGATAGCGTTGCTGATAGAGTTCAAGCAGGCTCTGCCCGCGGCTGACCAGGATAAAACTGTTCCAGAGCGCGCCATCGCTACACAACCTGCGCGCTTCGTCGAGCGGTGGTTTTTCCACGAATCTATGTACATGATGCAGCCTGGTATAGCTGCCGGCACGCGGCATAATGTATCCCAATTCCGGGTCGGGTTCTTCTGCCTCGATTCCAAGCAAGGCGACGCCGGTGGAATGGTGACGAATATCGTCAATGGCATGGCGAATGGACTGCTCAAGGACCGATTCGTTTGCGACGTGATGATCGGAAGGCAGGATGAGAAAGCTCGCCCTGGGATCGTCCGCGAGGATGTTCATTATCGGTAACAGGATGCCAACTGCAGTACCTCGATTCAGCGGTTGGACGATGATATTCCCGGACGGCAGGTCTCTTAATACCGGTTTCCAGTAGCTGACGTGTGCAGGAGAAACGACTGCAGTAATTCGTTCGCGGGGAACCACTGTTTCTGCCCGCATGAGTGTTTGCCAGATCAGCGGCGCACTGCCATCCAGAGAGCAGAATTGTTTTGGTACTACGTTGCCGCGTAAGTCGTGGGTGAGGCTGCTCAGTCGTACCCCATCACCGGCAGCCAATATAATCGCCCAGGTTTGTCCCTGGGTGCTCTTCCTGTTTCCAGCTTTCTTTCCGTTCACAATCATATTTTTCATTGGCTTCACGGGATTAACCTCATCTGTTTCATACTGTCAATCAATCCTATCGTGCGTAACTGCACGCAGTTGACCATGCCGTTCGATACTGACCCGCACACCGGGGAATACTCCGGGTGCACGCATCAGCGCGCCATGACAGATCGCTTTCATTCAGAGGGGTGGGTTTGCAGCTATTTCGCGGGTGTCGAATGCATTGCTTGATTGTGCTGCACCATCTGCTCCATCATCATTTGCATCATGTCCACGCGATTTTCCATCAACGTGTGGTGCTGCATCATGTCAGCCTCCGTCATGGCGATTTTCTTGTCGGTCATGGCCATTCCGGCGTGGCGATCGCTGCCCATCATCATCGGTCCGCCCAGGCTGTGCATCGTTTTCATGGTTTCCTGCATGGCCAGCATGTGCTCATCCATCAGTTTCTGGCGTTCCTTCGGATCCGTTGTCGCCTGCAGTTTTTCCATCTGCTGCTGCATTTTTTGCATGTTCGCATGCATCTGCGGCATTGTTTTTTCCATGTTCATCGCCGGGGCGACGGGCGCGGCAATATCCTCTGCATATACCATGGGCGCCGACAGGGCGCAGGCAACGAATATGGCTTTTATCAGTGTGGTTGTCATGATTATCTTTCCTTCGGTGTTGGTAAATTTATATTCAGATTACGGACGCTGGAGACTCTTTGTCAGGGTCTGAATTCTATATATGCGCCTTTCTCTCCTTCTGTACGCTAACGCACAATGAGATCCTCCAAATCGACGATATTCATCAACTCGTCAAGCCATGGAATATCCAGGACCGTATGGCGCATGGATGGCACGTTTTTTGTCTGCGCCGGGTATCTACTTCACGGCTCCTCTGCTGGTATCGATTCGATCCTGGCCCCGTCGTTGGCAAGGGCATAACCGCGGATACCCATCATCGATCGCAGGAACTCGTAACTGAGCCAACTGACGAACCGTAAACCAGCGGGCTGGAGTTTCCAGTTATCCGTCAAAATCCGCCGTCCATCCGTTGTCACGGTCTGTTTCAGACTTGTTGCCAGGAGCGCGCCAAAGGATTAGTCGTCAACAACCACATTCGTTTCCAGTGATAAAGGCGCCGTAAAGCGCCCGTGCTGCATAATATTCGAGAAGATATTCCGCCCCTTTCCCCGTAACAGCAAAATCACCCGTATCCCGCGCTAGGCCGCATCGATCAGCGCATGCCGAAAATCAAGTCCAGGCAAAAAGTAGGCATGGGCGAGAATGATTTCAGATCCCGCCTGCCGGAACGCCCGCATATACGCCGTTTCAATGTCCCGGCGATGGTGAAAATTGTCCCTCATCAGGAATGCGGCGTTCATGGTTCCACCGGTTGCGGGAGAAACTGGCAGTACCACGGCCCGGTCACAGCTACTGCGAAGTCATAGCGGGAAACCATGCCATGCTCCGCTTCCCGGTCATCAATAATGTTGATGCCGCCGACGAAAGCAATCTCACGATCAACCACCACAATTTTTCGGTGCATGCGACGCAGGCGCTGTCGCTGAAATGTCCTGGGGGATATTTTGGGCCGGAAGATGAGCGCTTTGACACCGTCCTTCCGTAATTGATTCACCATGCTCCGTGGCAAATCCTTGGATCCGTAGCCGTCGATCAAGACATGGACCTTAACGCCGCGCAGGACCGCGCGCCGCAGCGCAGCCGCAATCCGCTGTCCGGCGGCATCATTTTCGTAGATATACGTTGCCAGATAAATTTCATGCCTGGCCCGGTCGAATGCCGTTTCGATGGCAGGGAAAAAGGCGCTGCCGTTTTGTAACAGGGTGATCTGGTTGCCCCGTACGTAGCCAGATCCATTTGCGGTCAAGTCTGGGTGAATCAAACTGCGGTGGTGTCGTTTCACATGGGGCATCCCGATGATCTGTGTCGACGAGCAGGTCCGCCATATGGCTGATTTCACCATCACTCGCCCGGATGTGATAGTGGATAAGCGACTTACAACTGCTCAGGAGTGGATCGTCATCCTGACGCCGGTGTCAATGCCGGGGCTGGTTCGCCCCTGCTCTTTCCACGAAAGACGGAACCTGCCGGGTACATTCGGATCAAACCAGCTCATCGGCAAATTGGTGATTGACATCGCGGTGATGAACCTCATCAGCGCGTACTGCGATAATGACGTCGCGCAAGCGTGCGTCGGACGCGAGCTGCCAGTAATTAATGGCAATCCCGGGCGCCGGGACATTGGCGCAGGCGCCGTTGTCCACACAGGCCAGATACTCGGTGTAGCTGCAGATCGCTTCCTCCTCCAGGTAACCCACGACCCGATGTGCGGTCATTGGCGACAGCAGATAAAGCAGAAAAAAAAGATTGTAGAAGGCCCCTTGCGCAAGCAGGATCAGCAGGCGTTCAAGCCGCGATGGCCGGGCGATATGAATGAAAATCATCAAGTGCATGCGTTCGTTCTCGGCCTCGTCCAGCAGGGTACGAATCCAGCCGTGATCGCTTTGCATCCGTCGCAGGGCGCGTAAATGCTGCAGGAGCCCGCCAACCATACCGGGCACGGCAGCAATCGTTTCCAGCACGACCGCGCGATGACCATACCGCTGACCGAAAAAAGTGTCCGCGCAGAACCGCAGTAACTTGACACAGGCATGCGCAAACCGATCACGAAAATCCCTCGGCGCGTAGTGCCAATCAAGCGCAGGTGAGAGAGCCAGATCAATATTCCTGCGGGTTGTGCCGCAACGACCGGGTCGCGGTAAACGCGCCAACGCCTGACTGCTCACTCATGCGCAACGGGTTCTTTGGTGAACAAATAGTCGTGCAGTTGGCTGGAAAAGCAGGGATCCTTGCGCCGAATCCACTCCAGCACCATCGCAGCGTGCTCTTTCTCCTCGTCCCGGTTGTGCACAAGGATCGCCTTGAGCGCCGGATCCTTGCAGACATCCGCACGCTGGTTGTACCAATCCACGGCTTCCAGCTCTTCCATCAGGGAGACAATGGCACGGTGCATGTCGCGCGTTTCTGCCGACAGCTCGTCTATAGGTTCGTGATAACCGACACTGGACATTTCATGCTCCTATATAACGGATTTGCATATCGTATTTCGTCGTGATCGCACTCATGGCTTATCCTTCACGTTACGGAAACCTGCAAGCTACGCCAGGGGCAATCTCTGTTCCGTTCGGGAGCACACACAGGTCAACGATCTCCGTATGTGACCCGACGCGCTTCGATCCCTGACGAGGACCTTGATCGCGGGCTCACCTTTCCCGAAGCGATAGCTGAGATCGCCCCATAACCGAATTTCGAACGGCGTATGAATTCGGTCGGCTACGCGCTTCTGAATCAACCGGAACAACCTGTCATAATGCGTAACTGAAGAAGCTATCGCAGCCTGTACCATCGATTATCCCTTCCAATGCAATGATTGGAACCTCACGGCTCCATACAGCCAGTTAAAAAACTGTTGCAGCGGGCGGTATACAAGGGCTTGGATCCCTCTCTTCCATTACGCTTCATCTGATCCTGGGAAGGGATGGCGCCATGCGGGTCTTAAGTCCTTTCCAGATTTTATACGCAGTCTGCTTGAGCTTCTCGCCACCGGCGCCGCTTGCGTCTTTCAGATCCATTGTCTTTCTGGCAGCCTCCCGTTGTTTCGCCCTGATCTCATTGATTTCCCGGGCATACTTGAGTTTCAAATCCGTCTTTACCTGTTCGATTTTCACGGCGAGCAGATTAATCTGGGTGTTCCATTCCATCAGTTGCACATCCATCCTTTGTTTGCAGGGGTCTTTCGGTTGCATGTGTTACTCCTTAAAGTTTCTTCAGTTACTTGTATCGGGGTTCACATATCGCCTATGCCTGTTGCCCCCATCCGCAGAACCCGCTGTGCTGAGCGCAGTCAGTTATAAGCTGGCAATCAGATTAGGACGTATGATGGATTGCCGCTGTGCGCTATCGCACACAGCAGCCACAACGTGTTTTTGCCGGTGGCCCGGCTTAAAAGCGCCGAAAGTACACTCGCGAATCATAATTTTGGTTGGGGTCCCTTATGCCGTTTATCAGCAATTGTGCATATGCCCCCGCAGTCACCGGTGGACTGAAGAAGAAGCCCTGACCTCCACTGCAATGCTGCGCCCGGAGAAAATCAAGTTGTGCCTGTGTCTCCACACCCTCGGCGCTGACTCGTTTATTGAGGCTGTTGCCCATGCCGATTACAGCACTGACGATGGTGGTGTTATCCGGATCGGAGGCGATGTCGCACACGAAGGACTTGTCTATCTTCAGGTTGTCAATAGGAAAGCGTTTCAGGTAACTCAAACTGGAATAACCGGTTCCGAAGTCATCGATAGCAAGCTGTACTCCCATCGTCTTGAGCGTTTTCAGTACAGTCGTCGTGGACTTGAGGTCCTGCATGAGCACGCTTTCGGTCAGTTCGACCTCAAGATTACCCGGCGCCAATTGTGTTTCCTGCAGGCTTTCGCGAACGCCATCGAGAAATTCATTGCTGCGGAATTCAACCGCGGAGATATTTATCGACAAAGGGCACGGGTGCAGACCGGCATCCAGCCAGACACGCGTTTGCCGACAGGCTTCGCGCAGCACCCACCGCCCGATCGGTACGATCAAGCCGCACTCTTCGGCAACGGGCACGAACTGTTCCGGCAAAAGGAGTCCACGTTGCGGATGGCGCCAACGGATAAGTGCTTCGGTTCCGCTAATCGCGCCGGTCTCAAGATTGATGATTGGTTGATAGTACAGGACGAATTCCTGTCGTATCAGGGCAGCACGAAGTCCGGCTTCGAGGGATTGCCGCTCAACGATCCGGTCATTCATCTGTTGCTTGAAAAACTGGTAATTATTACGACCATTTTGCTTGGCGTGGTACATCGCTGCGTCTGCATTCTTGATCAGGGTTTCCGCATTCTCACCGTCATCCGGATAGATGCTGATCCCAATGCTCATGGTGAGGCTGAGCTCATGTTTCTCGATAGTGTGAAGGCTCGTCAACGCCGAGATGATGTTCTTTGCACAATGCACCGCATCATCAATATGATCGATTTCACCCAACAGCACTACGAATTCATTTCCTCCCAGGCGGCTGACGGTATCCGAACCGCGGATACACTTCAGCAGGCGATCCGCAACTGATTGCAGTAATTTATCTCCCATCAGATGCCCCAGCGAGTCATTGATGTTTTTAAACAGATCCAGATCCATGAACAAGACAGCCAGTTGTTTGCGTCGCCGCCGGGCCAGTGCGATCGCTTGCGTAAGCCGATCGTTCAACAGCACGCGGTTGGGCAGGTCAGTGAGATAGTCATGCTGGGCCAAATGAGCCATTTTAAGCACCATTGCCCGCGCCTCGCTGACATCGTGGAAAACCATCACGGCGCCAATTACGGAACCGCCACGATTGTGAATAGGGGCGGCTGAATCCTCTATGGCTATTTCACTCCCGTCGCGCCGGATCAAGACTGAATTTGCGCAGAGACCGGCAGGTTTGTTCTGCCTGATGGCCGTCTCTATGGGGCTGAGGACTGTTTTACGAGTAACACTGTCGATGATGTGGAATACGTCGGCAAGAGGCCGGCCGGCCGCCTCTGTCCGCGACCAGCCGAGCATGCGTTCGGCGACCAGATTAAGGTAAGTGACATTGCCGGCATTGTCGGCACTGATGACAGCATCGCCGATCGAGTTCAGCGTGATATCGGCCCGCTCCCTTTCGATGAACAACTCCTCTTCCACGGCCTGCTGGGCGAGGGCTTCCTGGTCAGCATCACACAGAATCACGATTGGAACATGACTGACCAGCAAATAGATTCTGTCAAAACTCGCGATACCCTGACTATCGGATACGAACAGATTGAGCAGAACTACCTTGATCCCTCCCTGGTTGAGCCGTTCGATGCCGCCAGCAAGCGTGGCAACCCACTCGATAACAAACAGCCCATAGGCCTTGTCAGCAAGCACCTCCCGGATTAGCTGGGCAGTGGCCGGATCCCCTTCAATCAGGAGGACTCTTTCGTGTATGTTGTCGATGTCAGTAATACTCCAGTCCACACAGACCGAGGCTATCCCACCCACCGGTTTGTTAGCGTGCCGCACGGCCATGCCGTTGGCAAATACCACGATTTATCTATACAAGCCGCTGCAACCTGCGCTTGATGCTTGTCGTGGCGCAACAGTATGGTGTGTGCGTCAATGTGTGGCTCCATGCCGCACATACATACGGCAATAACGGCAGCACATGTCGGCGACGGTCTGCCATCGGATCATCAGTGATAGAGGGGATCAAATATTGCCGGTCACCAGCAACACGATCAGCACCACGACCACCAGGCCAACCACGCCGCTCGGCGTGTAACCCCAGGAACGGCTGTGGGGCCAGCTTGGAATCACCCCCAGCAACAGCAGTACCAATACAATCAGCAGAATCGTACCTAATGACATTCGACGCTCCTTTTTCCAGGCCAATAACTTCTCGGAGGTAAGACTCACTACTTCCAGTCATGCCTCATGAGTGTAATTATTGCCAGCCCGAGGCAGCCATTCTGTACGCTATCGCACACAGCATCCGTAATTACTCCGTTAGTGTGATAGCGCACAGAGCGATACTATTTTATATCGTACAAGCGTCCCGATATCTGGCAGCGCTTTACCCGACGTCGAATTCAAGCCTGGAGTCGCCACTGTATGAACATGCCACCAAGAGTTGCCCGAACGGAGTCGCGGCGCCCGGATATTCTTTTGCCGCACAATCGAGTACAACCTTTATGGATCCCGTAAACCATACCAGCATCGAATTTTTCGTCCCGCTACTCGTCCAATTTTTCTTTATATTTGGCATTATCGGCTGCGCTGTTGGCATCGGACTTGTGATTACTCCTGTACGCATGCATGCGTTATTCGGGGTAATGAATCACTGGGTGTCCATGCGGCGTAACATGAAATGGATTGCAAAACTGCGAGACAGCGGATCGCCTTCCGTGCCGTTCTTTCGCGGTCTGCTGGGAGTGGTATTTATCATTGCCGCAATCTTCTCGACCTTTGTCCTGACCACACAGATCGATGTCAACAGGGTGGTCGATGCAATTGGCGTTAATATGCCGCGCTCCTTTGTCGCAATGCTGATTGAATGCGTTCGCTGGTTCCTGATCGTTGGCAATCTGCTCGCAATAGCAGTGGGCATCATGCTGATGTTCTTTCCGCAGGTTTTGTCTGTCATTGAAAAGCGCACCAATCGCTGGTACTCGATTCGCAGCCATACCCAAGGCGGTGACACAATGGTTATGGCCTTCGATAGATGGATCGAAAGCAATCCCAAGACCATGGGCTTGATTATCGCTGTTGGCTCGGCCGGTGTGGCAATCAATTTTGGCATTCTGCTGTTCGCGCACAGCTGAGATCAACACGCGGCCCCGCCGTCGTGTCACATATACAAAATGCCTGGGTGCGATGACGTACAGATAGGACGCAATTTTGGGCGTAGATGTGCTGCCAGGTACGGCAGCATTCCTTTCATCAACGCATCGGGCGCAAGCCCAAAGGATTATCCATTATGAATATCACATTAGGTCTTGCCCCTCTGATATCGCTGATCGCCGGAATTCTCATTCTGATCATTCCCAGGTTATTGAACTATATCGTCGCCTTATATTTGATCTGCATCGGCCTGATTGGGCTGTTCGGCGCCGGTAATTTACACTTCTGATTTCGTCATGGCCTGGCATATCGACAGGTAAGCCGCCCTTACCCAAGGGTTGAATAACAGTAAGCTTTCTGTGCTTGCTGGAGCGGTCTCGGTATTCCTCTCCGGATTGCCAGTTGCGGTCCAGGCTGCTGTGCAACTTGTATAAAGCGTTTGCTGTTGGAACACTGCACCCATAAAAAAACGGCGCCATCTCCAGATCGCGCCGTTCAGTTACTACCCATGCTGAAGTTGATTTAATTGCTGCTGATCAGCACCAAGACACGGTTGTTTTGTCTGAGTTGCGGGTCACCAAAGGCGCCCATCTCGATCTTGTAAGCAGGTACGCCGGCATCGATTAACGCATTACGAACATTATTCGTACGATTTTCGTCCGCGCCATCAAGTCCGATTCGGAGGGATCGATTCTCATCCATGTAGTTCGAAATATCCCGCGCCGTATTTCTGTCGGCATACGAGATTTCGTTACTGTTGGCGTTGAATGTGTAATCACTGTACGAACTCCAGCCATCATTCCCGAACGACGGACCCCGGGCGCCGGTCGGACCGACCCCGCCTTGTGGGCCTGCAGCGCCGGTGACTCCGGCAGGACCGCTGATTCCCGCCAACTCAGTGGCGCCCTGAGAACCTCTATTGCCGGTCGCCCCTTGTGCGCCAGTCGCGCCGGCAGGTCCGGCAGGACCGGTTGGCCCGACCGTGGTTGGACCTTGCGCACCTGTACTGCCGTCTACGCCCTGGACACCCACAGGACCGGTACGTCCCCGCTGACCGGCGGGACCAGGAATGCTTTCACCTTGCGCGCCAGTGTAACCGGTTGCGCCTTGTGCGCCGACTGCGCCGGCGGGACCAGCAGCACCGGCACGACCGACGACCATTTTACCTCTGGAACCAGTAGCCCCAGTCTCGCCTTGTGGACCGGCAGCACCGGTAGCGCCGACTGGGCCGGCACGTCCGACCATTGCCACTCCAGGCGCTCCCGTCGCTCCCGTATCGCCTTGTGCCCCAGTGGGGCCGGCAGGACCGGCAGGACCGGCAGGGCCGACATAGCTGATGGGATCAGCCGCCCGCTGCGGTGTCGCACAACCGGCGGAGAAGATCGCAGCTAGCGCAAGCATCAAGGGGGGAGTAATTATCTTTTCAAACCTCGTTCTGTGTTTCATGTTTATACCTCTGCTATGGTTAACAAAATTGCGCATCTGGTGAATAGCGTTACATCCAGCATCGCATGTGCGTCCTGCTTTGCATGCTGCAGAATAGGATGAATTCCTGTCTGACTCCGTACGTCGCAACACATAGGCCCAATTATTTTTTACTGCCGCGGGAGACGATAATTATTCTTCTTCTGGATATCTGTTGGCGCCCCTGTACATAAATATTGTGTCGCCAGGTAGGGAGGACTGCATTGCTGCAGAGGCAGTGCTGGTAAGGCCTACCGTACCTTAACGCTCCGTTAAGGTACGGGGCAATCTTCAGGGGTGGGTACCGAAAAAAGCGCACCGGCGTTACTTACGCCGGTACGCTTTTCGGGGCTACCTTTACTTATCTAGATCTTGAGAGAACTACTGCGCATCTCTTATTACGTGCAATTCGACGCGACGGTTCTGATAACGGCCATCATCCGTGTCATTCGACGCAACGGGCTGACTCTCGCCCGCCCCTTCAGTAGTCATGCGAGCGCCAGCGATGCGTT
>Ga0209342_10006110_pt1 | contig 12280 bp, 13 predicted proteins | sample RifCSP16_2_FD_184023 | JGI IMG/M metagenome (GOLD analysis project Ga0209342, IMG submission 184023) | Soil microbial communities from Rifle, Colorado - Rifle CSP2_sed 16_2 (SPAdes) (version 2) | ecosystem: Environmental > Terrestrial > Deep subsurface > Rock core/Sediment | place: Rifle... | reverse complement strand
CCGCGCCAGCTCGCCGTTCTTCACCCCGGTCACGGATTCCAGGTCCGCGAGGAACTCGGCCTCCGGATACGGTCCACTCACAAAGCCATCGGCGGCGGGATGGCTGTCGCGGATGTTGCGCGTGTGTCTCGTGTTGCCGCTGCGGGACGCCTCGGTCGCACGTTCGGCCAGGAGGACCCGAGCTCCGGCTTCGGCTGCGATGATGGCTGCGCACAGCCCGGCGTTCCCCCCTCCGGCTACCACGACGTCGTAGTCCGCCGCAGGTAACGGCCTCATCAGCACGTTGCGTTGTGCAAGATCGTGGCCACGGAGCGGCCGATGGGCCATCCGGATCTTGTGATCTTGTCGCAGCGGCTGGGCGGTATCACAGAGCAGGAAGGCAGGCTCGAAGCCCGAGCCTGGGACTCAATCGATGACCGGGATCAGGCTGGCCTGCTCGATCCCATAGACGCAACATGCCTCATCCTCGTCCCCCGTGCCGCCACTGGCGCCTGCCGCTCCCACGATGGCCCCACCCTGGTCCCGGATGATCACCCCTCCTGGCTGGGGCAGGAATCGGCCGGCGGCGGTCGCGCCGAGGCTGAGGAAGAAATTGGGGTTGTCCTTGGCCCGACGCGCCAGGACGCGGCTGGAGACCCCGAAGGCAACGCTACCCCAGGCCTTACCCAGAGCGACATCAAAGCGGAACATCGTCGCGCCGTCCTGGCGCTGTGCCGCGATGAGATGCCCACTCGCGTCGAGGACGACCACCGTCAGCGGCTTGATGCCAACATCGACCGCCTTCGCCAGGGCATGCTCGATGATCGCGTTCGCTTGCTGCAATGTCATCGCTGCTACCTCCGCACGTGGGTGATCCAGAGCAGGACTCCGAGTCGCAGGTCGATCACACCTTGGTCACGCCGCCGGCTCGAGCTTGAGGAACTCCCGCGGGTTACCGTCAAGGATCCCGTCCCGCTGCGCGGGAGTGAGGTCGGGGCTTGAGGCGATGATCCGACGGATGTTGTCGGTCGTGTCCTCGAGGAAGGGGGAGTCGGTACCGAACACGATCCGACTGGGGTCGACGAAACGCACGCCCGCCGCAAACATCGACTCCGAGTAAATGCAGCAGTCGAACCAGAAGCGCTGCCAATACTCCATGAACGGCCGTTCCATGCGCCCCCCGCCAGCGTCCACGATGCGCTTCTGGACGTGGTCGACGCGCGGCGCGATGTAGGGCAGATAGCCGCCGAGATGCGACCAGCACAGTCGCAGCGAGGGGACCCGGTCGAGCAGACCCGCGTTCACGACTCGGCAGGCGGCGTAGGTCGTCTCCGTGGTCATGCCGATGCTGACGTCGAGCCGGTAGTCCTGGGATCCCGGCGGGAAATCGCAGATGAGCGGATGGACGAACACCGCCATGTCCAGGGCGGCCGCCTCCACGAAGAATGGCTCGAGTGAAGGATCGTCGAGATGCACGCCTTCGATGTTCGTCGCGATCCCAACCAGCCGAAAGCCGAGACCGGCCGCCCGGCGGAGCTCGTCAACTGCGAGCTGCGGTGCCTGGAGCGGGACGGCAGCGGCGGGCACGAACCGCCCTGGGTGGCGCTGGGCCATCCCCATCGTGGCCTCGTTCGTGATCTGACACAGGTCCAGTCCCGCGCTCGGCTCGGCCCAGTAGACCATGGGCGGGGGAAGGGATAACACGTGGGTCTCGACGCCGAGCCGATCCATGAGCTGGATCCTCGCAGCCTCATCGTGGATTGCCTTGGGCAGGCGAGCATGGAACACCTTGCCGTGATACAGGACCTGGAGGGCACCGTCGGGCAACTCGATCACCCCGGCGCGATCACCGCCGTGGCGTCGGTAGAAGTCGAGCACGGGGGTCGGAAATGCATGGGCGTGGATGTCGATGGTCACTGGACGTTCCTCCTGTCGGGCGGATGGACGGACGGCGGTCTGCGGCGAAGGCGGCCGCAGCGGGTTCAGGCTTTCATGGCACCTCAATTGACCGGGTAGTCCGGCGGCTCGCCCCGAAGCACCTTGATGATCTGGCTGGCGGCCTTGCGCTGCGACTCGCGCAACGAACTCTCGGAGTAGTAGGCCATGTGCGGGGTGAGGATCACATTCGGGAGGCCAGCCAGGGCGGGCGCATCGAGGGCCTCCCGCTCGAGAACGTCGAGGGCGGCCCCGGCGATGGCGCCGTCACGCAGACTGCGCACGAGATCCTCGGTCCGGACGAGCGCACCCCGGGAGGTGTTGACGAGGATCGCGTGCGAGCGCATGCGTGACAGTTGGGCGGCGCCGATCATGCCCCGCGTCTCGGCCGTCACCGGCAGATGAAGCGTCACGATGTCGCTCGAGACCAGGATGTCGTCGAGGTTCCCCACCAGCTCCACGCCCGGAGGCGCGCTTCCCGTGTATGGATCGTAGCCGAGGATCCGGCCCCCGAACGGTCGGAGGAGCGCGGCCACCCGGCGCCCGATCCGACCGAGCCCAACAACCCCGACGGACATCTCGGAGATGCGTGTGATTGGCCGCAGCTGGTCGATCGACCACGACCCGGCCGCAGCCAGCTCCATCGCTCTCGGCAGGCGACGGATGGCCGCGAGCATGAGAGCGAGCGTGTGGGCTGCTACCTCTTCGACGCTGTAATCGGGCACGTTCGTCACGACGATGCCCGCTGCCCGCGCTGCCGCAAGGTCGATGTTGTCGACGCCGATCCCGTAGCGCGCGATGATGCGGGCGGAGGTCAAGCGCGCCACGTCTGCGGCGCTCAGCGGCATGTACGTGTTCAGGATCGCATCGGCGTCGGCGGCAGCGGCGATGACATCGTCATGACCGCCGGACGGGATGACGAGCTCGGCATCGATCCCGGCCAATAGCTCTCGCTCCAGCTCGACATCCGGGAAGACCTGGTCCGTCAAGACGACGCGATATCGAGCCAATCGAGACCTCCCGTGGATGAGGGGGCCGCATCGCGCAACCCCTTAGAACCCTGGCGCATCCTGGTTCGATGGTGTCGTCCGTTGCGTGGCGACTTCCCGGCCGCGGCGCTTCAGATACTCGGCGCAACGGACGGCGACGGCGCCAATCGTGCTCGTGGGATTGACAGCCCCCCCGGTAGCCAGTGAGCTCCCATCGGCGATCAGCAGGTTGGGGAGCTCCCATGTCTGGTTGTACTTGTTCGTGACGGAGTCCCCGGGCCCATTCCCCATCCGGCACGTGCCCATCAGGTGCCAGCCAGGCGGCGGAGACATGACGCCCGTGTGGTGGGTCTCGATCGCGCCCATCGCCTCGGCGGCCTCGACGATCCGGTCGATCCCGAAGGCGGCCAGCCGCCGGTCATTGTCGGGAACGGCGTACTCGACGTGTGCGGCCGGTAGCCCACTCGAGTCGAGGGTACCGTGGTCAAGCGTTACTCGGTTGGAGCGGACGGCAAGATCCTCGCCCTGCATGTGAATCGTCATATGCCGCGCAAAATGCTTGACGAAGAACTCGCGATGCTCGGCCCCCCATGGGGCCATCAACCCGGTGTGCGTTCCCATTGCCGTGTACGCGGACCCGTAACTCCGCCCGACCAGCATCGTCAGGCCGTTGACGAACCCGCGGCGCACGTCCGTTTCGTAGAACTCCTGACAGTAGAGCGGCATCCCGAATGCGCCCTTGAACCCTTCGATTGGCTCATCGAACCAGCAGTCCACGAACGCCCAGCTATGGTGCATCAGGTGGGTGCCGACCATTCCGTTGGAGTTTGAGAGCCCGTTCGGGTGCCCCGCCTGCGCGGACATCAGCATCAGGCGGGGGGTCCCGATCCCATTGGCACAGAGCACGACGATCCGCGCGCGAACCTCGCGACGAACGCCGGTCCGCACGTCGACATAGGTGGCCCCGGTCACCCGGCCGTCCGCGGCGTTGATCCGTTCGACCCGTGCGTGCGTGCGCAGGTCGACCCCGTTGCGCACGGCCGTTGGCCAGTACGTCACGGCGGTCGTGCCGAGGGAGCCCCTCGGACACCCGCTCAGGCAGTTCCCGCACCCGTTGCACGGCAGGCGCCCGTTGACCGGACTGGTGGCGATCGCGTTGTCCGACGGCCACCAGTGCCAGTCGAGGGAGTCGAATCCCCGAGCCGCCTTCCGGCCGAGTTTGCCGGGCGCGATGACTGGCAGGCGCGTGAGACCGGGCCGGGGGGGATAGGCGCTGTCGCCCGGGACGCCCGAGATGCCCATCTCCGTGTCGTTGATATCGTAGAAGGGGCTCAGATCCTCATAGCTGACCGGCCAGTCGATCGTGCCCTCGAGGCCGTGCTCGGTGCCCTTCCGGAAGTCGGCGGGCCTGTTGCGCGGCCAGTGGCCGGCGTAGTGGACGGTGCTACCACCCACCGCGTTGTACATGTAGGGGGTCACGGCGCCCGTGACGGGATAGTCCTCGATGCCCTTCCGGACGTTGGGATCGAACGACCACGACCGGCGCTTCTCGATCTCCCATTCCGCGTGGTAATGCGGGTGCTGGGCGGAGTGGATCCAATCGCCCTGCTCCAGACAAACAACACTGATGTGCGCATCGCTCAACCGCTTGCTGATCGCCCCCCCGCCCATCCCGGCCCCGATGACCAGGACCTCGGTCTCGTCATACGCGGGCATGAGGGTCTCGCGGCTCAGCGGGCTGCCGCACGGGTCGGGTCATGGCATCGGCGATGCGCGCCGGACGTCCTCGGTCGCGGTGTACCGCCCGCGACCCGAAGGAAGCGCGATGTCGTCCCATCCCTCGAGTGTCGCGTCGTACCCGTACGGCTGGGGCGGGCCGTGGTAGTCGCGCCCGGCCTCGACATGGTCCCGGATGGCTTGGATGACTGCGGGCCGGGAATAGTAGCCGTAGTACACAAGGTCCCGGACCTGGGCGAAGAACGCAGCTTCTTCCACCTCGAGTCGACGCAGTAGCTCGACGCGACGCGATGGGTCCGCGTCGAGGAACGCGCGGCCGAGGCCGGCCAGCGACCTCTTGAACTCATCTTCGGCCGCGAATGGGTAGTGCATCACCGGTCGGTCGCGCGGCGTCACGTACCGGGCGATGAAGTCGACCACGCCCACCGCACTGGGTGCCGGGAAGCCGGCGCCCTCCGGTACGAGTAGGTCCGCGACGGCGGCCAGTAACGCGGATTCCTGGCGCGACAACGAGATGGGTGGATCGAAACCGCCAAGGGTGGCGTGACCCGCGTCCGGCTCTAGCACGACGAGTCGATCCTCTCGCTCCTCCACCGAGGTCGTGACGCCGCAGAGCGTGTTTGTGATCCCTCGGGTCCTTGGAAGGCCAATAAACTATAGTCAAAAGTCGAAGGCAGCGCACCACCACGCGAGCCTTTCCGGGTCGTCGCTGCAGGAGGATGTGATGAGGCTGGAAGACCGTGTCGCCCTGGTTACCGGCGCGGGCGGCGGGATCGGTCGAGAGTGCGCTCTCGCGTTCGCGGAGAACGGAGCGAACATCGTTCTCGACGACATCGATGCGGCGAAGCTGGGGCAGGTGGAACAGGAGGTCCGTGACCGTGGTCGCGAGGTCCTCGCCGTGCAAGCGGACGTGTCAGATCCGGCTCAGGTCAAGGCCCTGGTCGATGCCGCAATGGAGAGGTTCGGCCGGATCGACATCCTGGTCAACAACGCGATCCGAATGATGCCGGGCCCCCTCGAGACGCTGCCCCTGGAGTCGTGGGATACCCTCATGGCGATCGGCCTGCGCGGCTATTTCCTGGTCGGACAGGCGGTCGGACGGACGATGATCGAAAGGCGCTCCGGCGTGATCATCAACATCGCCTCGACTGGCGGTCATCTTCCGTACCCGAACACCGGCGCTTACAGCGTCTGCAAGGCAGCCTCCATCATGCTGGCCAAGTGCTTCGCCCTCGAATGGGCGAAGCATGGCGTGCGTGCCGTGTCGATCAGCCCCGGCATGATCCGCACGCCGATGACCGAGCAGCTCTACCGCGACCCCGAGATCCTCGCGGGCCGTAACGCGGCCGCTCCGCTCGGGCGGATCGGCTACCCGGACGACGTCTCCGGCGCGGCCGTCTTTCTGGCATCCGACGATGCGCGCTACATCACGGGGGTCGACCTACTGGTCGACGGCGGGTTCGTCCCGAGCAAGTTCATGCACGTGCCCGGCAAGTACCAACCTCGCGGGGAGGCGGCGGATGCCTGAGCTCCCGCCGACCCCGACGGTGACCATCGACCTGCTTCGTTCCCTGGCTGTGGCGCAAGGTCTCGAGCTGTCCGACGAGGAGCTGGCATCTCTCGTCCCACTCGTTGCGATCGGCCGCGACCCGCTTGCGGCAGCCCGCGACATGCCACCCGAGACCGAGCCGGTCGTGCACTTCAGGATGCCGGCGCAACTCGCAGGCCACCGTGACGGAGGCAGGAAAAGCAGCCCGTGATCGACCTGTGCTGGAGATCGATGACCGAGCTCGCGCACCTGGTCGCGAGCCGGGAGGTGTCGCCGGTTGAGGTGACCCAGGCCCACCTCGACCGGATCGCGCGGCTCGACCCAAAGCTGAACGCCTACGTGACGGTGACTGCCGACCTGGCGCTGGCCGCCGCGCGAGTCGCGGAGGCCGCGGTCGTCGCGGGTCGGCCGCTGGGCTCGCTTCACGGCGTGCCGTTCGGCCTCAAGGACGTCTTCGACACGAAGGGCGTTCGTACCACGGCCGGCTCGCGGATCCTTGCTGAGCGGATCCCGGACGCGGATGCGACCGTCACGCGACGACTCGTCGAGGCGGGCGGGATCCTGCTCGGGAAACTCCAGATGGTCGAGTTCGCCTTCGGGGCCGACGGCGTCAACGACCGCTACGGGACGCCGTGGAATCCCTGGGATATGGCGATCCACCGCGTGTGCGGTGGATCGTCGTCGGGTGCCGGGGCCGCGGTGGCGGCTGGGATGTGTCCTGGCGCGCTCGGCTCCGACACGGGTGGCTCGGTCCGGATCCCGGCGTCGCTATGCGGGCTCTCCGGGCTCAAGCCAACCTATGGTCGGGTGAGCCGTGCCGGTGTCCTGCCGCTGGCTTGGACCATGGACCATGTAGGGCCGATGACCCGGACGGCCGGGGACCTCGCGCTCATGCTGGGTGTCATCGCCGGTCCGGACCCGCTCGACGCGACCAGCAGCGAGGTGCCCGTGCCCGACTATGTGGCGGCCCTTAGCGGCGAGGTCGACGGAATCCGGGTCGGTGTCCTGAGAGAGTATTTCGTCGACGATGCCGCGCCGGAACAGCGCGCCGCCGTCGAGGCGGCCGGGCAGACGTTGGAGGGATTGGGCGCCACCATCGAGGATACCCAACTGCCGGCGATGCCGATGTCGGTGGCGGCCAAACAGACGGTCCTCGCGCCCGAGGCTTATGCCTATCACGAGGCCTGGCTCAAGACGCGCGCCGCGGATTATGGGTCCGCCGTGCGCGCTCGGATCTTGGCCGGCGCGTTCGTGACCGGCACCGAGTACGTGAATGGTCAGCGGCTACGTACCCTGTTGCGGAACGACATCGACCGGCTTCTCGCGCGCTACGACGTCTTGCTCGCGCCGTCCACCGCGTTCGCGGCACCGCCGGTGGCGGAGAAGACCGTTGAGCTCGGCGGCCAGTCCGTTCCGGTAGCCATGAATCTTTCGCGCTACACGGGAGTCTTCAATCTCAGCGGTCACCCGGCGGCTTCAGTCCCGTGCGGATTCACCGCCGAGGGCCTGCCGATAGGACTGCAGATCGTCGGCCGATGGTTCGATGAGTCCACCGTCCTTCGCGTCGCCGACGCCTACCAGCGAGCCACGGACTGGCATGCCCGTCGCCCAGACCTCGTCGTGTGATTCCGAAACTGGGACCCACCGTCACGACCTCAGACCCTCATTTCCGGGGAGCTGGACTCGCCGATCTGTGCATCACATGGGCACCTCCGGGCGCGCGCCCGAACCTGTCTGCCTCCGAGATCGCCGGCCCGATCGCCGTGTTCGAGGCGACAGACCGGTCGGGACTGGCGATCGTCCGCCCGGGGTCCGGCGGGCTGGCGTACTCAGGCGAGACTGGCACCTACCGACACTGGCGGACCGAGCCACCGGACACGGAGGGCATCTTCGGCAACGCGCCCTATCTGCTCGCCGTGCGCCTGTACGTCCCGGAGTCATACCGCGACGAGGTCCGGCGTTGGCTGGACGAAGAGCACATCGCCCAGCAGCTCGGGGTGAGCGGCGCCTTCTGGTACCAAGGCTACGAAGCATCTTCCGGTCGTTTTGCGTTCCTGAATCTGTGGGGTCTGCGCGACCCGGGCGTCATCCAGACGCCCGAGTGGACCGCGGCGCGCGACTCGGCGTGGCGCCAGCGCCTGCTGCCCGCCTTCCACGAGACGGACCGAGCGGTCTACCGGCGGCTCGTCGAGCAGACGCCCAGGCCGGTAGAGGAGGCCGATTGGTGAGGGCGAGAGGGACGGAATCGGCGGTGGGCGAACTCATCCGGCTCGCGACCGGAGGTCGCGTCGTTGACCTCGCACAGCCGAGCCACGCCGACATGCCGCAGCTGCCCGGCGCACCGCGCTACACCTTGACCCTGCTGCGCCGGCACGGCGACACCGCCCGCGCCGGCGGCTTCAGCTCCGCCAACGAGCTCATCGTCTCGATCTGCCATGCCGGCACCCACCTTGACGCGATCGGGCACGTGTCTGTGAACGGGCAGCTGCATGGGGGCTTGGACGCGGCCGAGACACAACGTGGCACGGGGGGCCTGAAGCGACTCGGCATCGAGGAGACGCCCCCCGTCGTGCGGCGCGGGATCCTGCTGGACGTCGCCGCCCTGCAGGGCGTGTCCGCCCTGGACCCCGCCACCGCGATCGACGGCGCGATGCTCGAGGCGTGCGCCCGCGCCGCCGGGGTCGTGGTTGGTCCGGGGGATGCGGTCCTCGTGCGAACCGGGTGGGGCGCGTTCTGGGACGACCCGGTCCGCTACGTCAGCGAGCGTCACGGGCTGCCCGGGCCGAACATCGATGGGGCCCGCTGGCTCTCCGACCGGCAGGTTTCCGTCACCGGGGCCGACTGCCTGATGTACGAGTACTTCCACCCGCTGGAGAATCGGCTGCCCGTGCACGGCCATCTCATCCAGGGCCATGGCATCGGTCTTGTCGAGAACCTGATGCTCGAAGAGCTTGGTGCACTCGGTGCTGTGGAGTTCCTGCTCGTCATTGCCCCCCTCAAGCTCATCGGCGCCACGGGCTCGCCCGTGCGCCCGATCGCGATCATCCAGGGGGATTGGGCCAGTTGAAGGAGGAGATGGAGGTTTGGTTGGACACACCGCGGCCGCCCGATTTAGCATCTCGCCGTTGCTGCCCGGTCAGTCGAGGCCGCAGACTGCCTCGCTGACCGCAGCTGCTGCGACCGGCCGGGGCAGCCAACTGGGAGGGATGTCGTGCAAGAGCACGAGGTGAACGCCACTGTCGATCCGCTCGATCCCCCGAGCGAGGACAGGTTGCCGGGCCCGGAGACCCTCCTGTCGATGTATAGGACCATGGTCCGGATCCGGCTCTTCGAGGAGCGAGTGCTGACTGACTACCTGGCGCGCAAGCTGCCGGGGATCACGCACTCGTACATCGGCGAGGAGGCAGTCGCGACCGGCGCCTGTGCTGCCCTCGAACCGATCGACTACATCACCTCGACGCACCGAGGCCACGGCCACGCGATCGCGAAGGGCGTGGAGCTCCGGCGGATGATGGCCGAGTTGTACGGCAAGGCCACGGGTACGTGCGGCGGCCGGGGCGGATCGATGCACATCGCGGACTTCAAGGTCCGGATGCTCGGTGCAAATGGAATCGTCGGCGGTGGCTTCGGGATCGCCGCCGGCGCTGCCCTGTCCGCGACCTTCCGCGGCGCTTCTGAGGTGACGCTGTGCTTCTTCGGCGACGGGGCAACGAACAAGGGCCAGTTCCACGAGGCGCTCAACTTCGCTTCCGTGCGACGGCTTCCGGTCGTCTACCTGTGCGAGAACAACAGGTACGGCCAGTACACCGCTTTCGAGCGGGTGACCTCGATCACCGATCTGGCGTCCCGAGCGTCGGCCTACGGGATCCCCGGGGCGACCGTCGACGGCGACAACGTGCTGTCGGTCTACGTCGCGGTGAGAGAAGCCGTGTCGCGAGCCCGTCAGGGTGACGGACCCAGCCTGATCGTTGCCGAGACCTATCGGTTTCAAGGGCACATGGTCGGGGATGGCGAGCCGTACCGGTCGCGCGATGAAGTCGCCGAACGCAAGCGGCGCGATCCGATCCCGCGTTTCGAGCGGTGGCTCGCGGATCGCGGGCTGCTGGACGACTCCACGCGCCAGAGCGTGACAGACGCGGCGGCCACGGAGGTCGAGGACGCCGTTCGCTTCGCGATCGAGAGCCCCGATCCGGACCCTGCCACCGTCGAACAGGATCTGTTCGCCGATACGCGCGCCAGCTGGAGCGTTGTCTGATGCCGTCGCTGAGCTATGGTCAGGCGACCAGGGACGCGATGAGCGTCGTCATGCGCATGGACGAGCGGGTGATCGTCCTTGGTGAAGACATCCGCTGGGGTGGATCTTTTGGCCAGTACGGTGGCCTGCACGCGGAATTCGGCGACCGGGTCATCGACATGCCGATCTCCGAACCGATCATCGTCGGCACGTGTATCGGGGCGGCCGCCACAGGGATGCGCCCCGTCGCCTCGATGAGCTTCGTCGAGTTCACGATGTCTGCGATGGACGAGATCGTCAATCAAGCCGCCAAGTTCCGATACATGTTCGGCGGCCAGGGCGCGCTCCCACTCGTTCTCAGAGCGGCGGACGGCGTCATCCGGTCGGCGGGCGCGCAGCACTCCGAAAGTCTGGAGGCTCTCTTCGCGCACGTTCCGGGCCTCAAGGTCGTGGCGCCGTCGAACCCATATGACGCCAAGGGGCTCCTGATCGCCGCGATCGCGGACGACAACCCGGTCATCTTCCTGGAGAACAAGAGGATCCAGCCGCTGAAGGGAGAGGTCCCGGAGGGCTACTACGAGGTGCCGCTCGGGGAGGCGGCGGTTCGTCGCGAGGGCCGCGACGTGACCATCCTCGCCTACTCCGTCCAGGCGGTGAACGCCCTGGAAGCCTGCGATCGCCTCGCGGCCGAGGGGATCGATGCCGAGCTCGTCGACCTGCGGACCATCGTCCCCCTGGACTTCGACGCGATCGTCGCCTCGGTCCGCAAGACGCGGCACGTGGTGGTCTGCCATGAAGCCTGGACCGCGGGGGGCGTCGGCGCCGAGATCGCGGCCAGGCTCCAGGAGACGTTGTTCGGCGAACTGGATGCCCCCGTCCTGCGGGTCGGCGCGGTCAACGCGCACATCCCGTTCGCACCGGTCCTGGAGAGGGCGGTGGTGCCGGCGACCGACGAGATCGTCGAGACCGTCCGAAGGGCGGTCGGCCGAACGTCACTCGCTCCAGTCTGAGCGTCGGCACCGCATGAAGGCCACGTGAAGCACCCGATCGCCATCCCGAACGTCGGGCTGGTCGAGTCCGTCACCGTCATCGAGTGGACTCGTCAGACCGGCGATGCGGTGCGCGCTGGCGAGACCGTGGCCATCGTCGAGACCGAGAAGGCTCAGGTCGATGTCCCGGCGCCGGCGGACGGGGCGCTCGAGATCACCGTCATCCCTGGGCCGGACCTTGTTTCAGCGGAGAGCGTGCTCGGGTTCGTCGACGACGGGCTGGGATGAACGGTTGACGACCGAGGGTGGCCGGTGGACGCCGCCGAGGTCGCGGGGCATCGTGATGCCAAACCGCGGGGCATCGTGATGCCAGACGAACCGCCGTTGGTGGACCAATACGAGGAAGCGCTCACACCCATCGAATTGCGGGGGGCGCGACGGCTTGGTGAGGCATGGCCGGTCACTCCCCACTTCTATCTGACGCGTCAGTGTGCGGCCGAGGCTCTGCTGCGGCGACATCGCGAAGTCAACGCCGACCCCGGGAACCCCAGGATCTCGCTGACCGCACTGCTCGTCTCCTTGGTCGGCAGGACCCTCCGCGACCATCCACGTATGAATGCACAGTACGTCGATGGGCGGCGACGCTTGTACCGCGACATCAACGTTGGAGTCGCGGTGGCCACCGACGCCGGGCTGACCGTACCGATCATCAGGAAGGCGGACGAGCTCGGAATGGACAACATCGCCCTGGAGCTTGGAAGGTTGGTCGCCGCCGCGCGGGGAGGGCGGCTGGCGGTTGACGATGTGATCGGGGGCACGTTCACGATCTCGAACGTTGGCGACCTCGGGATCGACATGGTGCTGCCGG
>Ga0209342_10006107_pt1 | contig 12282 bp, 13 predicted proteins | sample RifCSP16_2_FD_184023 | JGI IMG/M metagenome (GOLD analysis project Ga0209342, IMG submission 184023) | Soil microbial communities from Rifle, Colorado - Rifle CSP2_sed 16_2 (SPAdes) (version 2) | ecosystem: Environmental > Terrestrial > Deep subsurface > Rock core/Sediment | place: Rifle... | reverse complement strand
CCTCCTCCCTGAGGCGCCCGGCGACGTGGAGCGCAAGGTCGGGAAGGCGTTCTGCCCGCCGAAGGAGGTCGAAGGGAACCCGATCCTCGAGATCGCGCGCTACGTCGTCTTCCCGCTGGCCGGGGTCCTCGCGGTCGAGCGGGAGGCGAAGCACGGAGGGGACGTGGAGTTCCGGGCCTACGAGGACCTCGCGCGCACGTACGCGTCCGGAGGACTTCACCCCCAAGACCTGAAGGGCGCGGTCGCACGGGGCCTGAATGCGCTCCTCGACCCCGTGCGCGCGTACTTCGACGCGCATCCGGACAACCTCCGCGCGCTCTCCGGCGGTGCCTGATGGGCTGGAGGGACCTCTCGGACAACATGAAGGCCGCGTGGATCGCGGGGGTCTCGGGCGTCCTCATGCTCATCTCCGGGGTCACGGGCGCCTCCCAATGGCGGCGGACGTTCGCGACGCTCGTGGACCTCGTCGGCAGCAACCCCGTGCTCCAGTTCTTCGCCCTCGTGTTCATCGCGATCGGCTCCGTCGGCGGCGTCTTCGTCCTCCTCGGCGCCTACGGGTTCCGCAACAACCGCGTACGGACCGCGCGCACGGTCATCTGGTTCGGGACGGGCTTCACGGTCCTCAGCCTCATCGCCTTCGTCGTCTACCAGATGCGGCAAGGGGGGGACTTCCCGTTCGCGGGCGCGTCGTTCCTCGGATTCCTGGGAGTCCTCCTGTCGGTCGTCGCGCGGTTCAAGGCGAAGCCGCTGCCACGCGGAACGTCGCCGCCGACAGTCCAGCGCCGAACGACGGCGCGCGGCCCGGGGAAGCTTTAAGTCTCGGGCCCGCCATGCCCGAAATCGTCAGACACTAGTCTGACAAGGGATGGGAATGTCTCGGCGGACGCGCCGGGGGCACGAGGGCGAAGGCTCCCACGCGGTCAAGCTCGCTCCGGAGTACCCCGACGAGGAGCTGGGGCGGTTCGGGCACCACGCCTCGTATTCGATGTGGGGGGCGATGAAGTACGTCCTCGTCCTCTCCGTCCTCCTCTGGTGGCTGCCGACGTTCGGACAGATGATCGCCGGCTACATCGGCGGGCGGCGGTCGGGTGGCCCGTGGCGCGGCGCCGTCGCGGCGATCGTCCCCGTCGTCCTCATCGTGATCCTCGCGTGGGGCGCGGACCGGGGCCTCCTGGGCCCATGGTTCGTCTCGATGACCGCGATCCCGGGGGCGATCGGCGGGTTCTTCGCGGACACGCTGCCGCCCGCGGCGCCGTACATCACCTTCGTCCTCGGGTACCTGGCGGCGTTCGTCGACGCCCTGAAGGGCACCCTCGCGATGGGCGCGAACGGGTACCTCGTCACGATCGTGTTCGCCTACATCGGCGGCATCCTGTCGGACCAGAGCCGCCGGGAGGCGGGCGCGTCCAGGGGCACCTCCGTGGGAATCTCGATCACGCAGCCGTTCTTCGGCGGGCTGCGGAACCCGTCGACCGCGTGGCAGGGCCGGCACCACCCCGACCAGTTCGACGACCTCGCCCGGATCCCGGTCGCGAACGCCCGCCCCGCACCGTCCGTCCGGCCAAAGGTTGATGCGCGGCACGGGGATGCCGGGGCCGAACGGGGTTCCGGCGTCCGTCTCGCCCGTGCGGGGAAGGACTCCGCCGCCAAGCCGGAACCCAAGCCCGAGCTGAAGGCTCGCGAGTCCCATGAGAAAGAAGTCGCGCGGGAGATCGCAACGCGGAAGTGGGTCGAGAGGGCGCTCCGCCAGTACGAGACGGCGCACCGTCGCTAAGGCGAAGGCTCGCCGCCCGCCGCCGCGGGCTCGCCCCGGCGCGCGTTCCGTGAGGCAGCCCGCGAGACGCATCCCGGCGCCGAGGCCGTCCCGCGAGCGCAAAGTATTAGCGGAACCCGCCGCTGCGGCGCCCTCGCACATGTTTTGCCCGAACTGCGGGTCGCTCCTTTTCCCGACGGACGGCAAGTTCTCGTGCCAGAAGTGCGGGTACGAACGGGGCATCACCTCGAAGGACGCGCGCGTCGCCCGCGTCGTGAAGCGCGAGGAACGGCCCGGGGAAACCCTCATCCTCGACGACGTGATCTCGACGCTCCCTCGGACGCGCGCGGACTGTCCGAAGTGCGGGAACGGGGAGGCGTTCTGGGTCATGCGCCAGACCCGCGCCGCGGACGAGCCGACGACGCGCATCTACCGCTGCACGAAGTGCGCCCACACCTGGCGTGAGTACTGAGCAACGCACGCGTGCAGGCACGCCGCGCACCTTTATATCCGGTCCCCGTTTATCCGCCGGACCCATGGGGGAGAAGATGTTCGATGCAAAGATCAAGAGCGACGTCCTGAAGGAAGTCGTGGACGTCATTTCCACGCTCGTGGACGAGGCGAAGTTCAACGCGGGGAAGGAGGCGCTCGTCGTGAAGGCCGTCGACCCCGCGCACGTCGCGATGGTCGACCTCACCCTCGACCGCTCGGCGTTCGAGAGCTACAAGGCGGACGACGCGGAGCTCGGCCTCGACCTGGACAAGATGAAGGAGGTCCTCAAGCTGTCGCGGGCGGGCGACGTCCTGGCGGTGACGCAGGACGAGGAGAAGAACCGCCTCGTCGTCCACGTGGGCAACATCACGCGGCGGATGAGCCTCGTGGACACCGCCGGCATGTCGGACCCGAAGGTGCCGAACCTGAACCTGCCCGCGAAGATCCGCGTGCGGACGGAGGAGCTGCGGCAGGGGATCCGCGCGAGCGAGTCCGTGAGCGACCACATCGCCCTGATCGCGACCCCCGACGGGTTCGAGATCCTCAGCGAGGGCGACACGGACAGCGTGAACCTCAAGCTGCCGAAGGACATGCTCGACGAGCTCGTCTGCAAGGAGAAGGCCCGTTCGTTGTTCCCGCTCGACTACTTCGCGAACATGATCAAGGCGATCTCGACGGCGCCGACAGTGACGATGTACATGGGGAACGACTACCCGGTGCGGCTGGAGTTCGACATCGCGGGTGGGAAGGGACAGGTAAAATATCTCTTGGCGCCTCGCATAGAGAGCGAGTGAGTAGCATGTTGGAGTGTAGCACGGAAACGCTAGCCGTTCATCACCGAATACTTTGCGGTCACTCCCCCGAGAATCCTCAAGCACACTGTTGACTCTCCACGAATTGTGACGGTGGGAGAGAAGATCGCATACCTCGCGGGCTTGCTTGACGGCGATGGTTATCTCAAGATCGTGAAGTCCAGAGTCCACGAGCGTCTGAACTACCAGATCCAGATCGGCATCCAGCAGCTCTGGCCCGGAGAGGTCGTTCGTCTCTTCGCCCAAACGTTCGGTGGCAGCATGAAGCCCATGATGTGGCCCGGGCATCGGACCATCGCGCGCTGCGAACTCCACAGCCGGAGGGCTGCAGCAGCCTTGTCTCAATTGTCCGCCTACTTCCTGGTCAAGAGAGATCAATCCCGGTTGCTCCTGGAACTCGGGAAGTTGAAAGCGCAGCCGAAGGAAGGCCGCCGCCCCTATTCACTTGTGAACCGCAGGGGCCTCCGGATAACGAGATCAAGGCCCTGTTTCACCGTGGTCCAGCTCGCTAGCATGGATCGGCTTAGGAGCCTGCTCATCGCTCTCCACAACGGCGACCGGGGCGGTATCGACGTCGCGGGCGATCGCGAGGTTTCGAAGAACGGCCCTGAGACCCCCTGGACGCGGGAGGAGACGCTCGCCTATCTCGCCGGAATCATGGACAGCGACGGGAGCTTTAGGGTCGAGAAGAGGAAAGTGCCCGAGATGCTGTCGCCCCACTACCGGATCAACATTCGAGCTTCTCAGGTGACACCATCGCCTGCCATCGAGTTGCTAGCGAAGACCTTTGGCGGCAAGTTGACCATCAAGAGAACGAAGCGGCCGAACCACCGCGACCTTGTTGGCTGGGGCCTCCACGACGGGCGCGCCGCAGCCGCCATCAGCGTACTCTATCCGTACCTGGTCGTCAAGAAGCATGAAGCAGAGCTGCTCCTCGAACTGCGTGAGTTGAAGGCCCAAGGCAAGAAAGGCATCACGGAATGGGTTCATGCCAATCGGTGGCACCCTTTCGTCACGATGCGCAAGCGATGCTACACGCAAGACCAGGTTGCCGAGTTCGAACGAATCCACCGGGAAGTCCAAGCCCTTCACTCGGGCGGGTCCGCCACGCACCGCCAAGACGATCCCCTTCAGGTAGAACATCCCGAGGAAGAGCGAGGCACTGAAAGCGAAGGCTGAGCGGAGACCGCGGTTCGGGGCGCCGCAAGCGATGTCCGCCGTCAGATGAACAGCTCAATCACGACCATCGCGAGGAATCCGAAGAGCGCCGCCATCGGCAGCGTCAGGATCCACGTCCACACGATGCGCCGGGCGACCCCCCAACGGACCGCGGACAGGCGCGTCGTCGCGCCCGCGCCCATGATTGCGCTGTTGATCGCGTGCGTCGTGCTCACGGGGAACCCCACGGAGGCCGTGCCGAGGAGCACGATCGCGCCCCCCGTCTCCGCGCTGAAGCCCTGATAGGGCCGCAACTTCGTGATCTTCATGGCCATCGTCTTCACGATGCGCCACCCGCCGAGGAGCGTGCCGAGGGAGATTGCGATCTGGACCGCGAAGATGACCCAGAGCGGCGTGAAGCTCGGCGCTCCGCTTTGAAATGCGATGAGCCCGAGCAGGAGGCCGACGACCTTCTGCCCATCCTGGGACCCATGGGAGAACGAGAAGACGAACGACGACGCGATCTGCGCGCGGCGGAACTGGCGGTTGATCCGCGTCGGCGGCACCTTCCGGAACGCCCGCGCGATGAGGGTCGTAAACACGAAGGCGAACGCGAAGGCGAGGAGCGGCGAGTACAGCATGGGGAGCACGACCCTGCGGACCACCTGGTCGAACTGGACCGCCGCCATGCCGCCCACGTAGAGGCCGACGCCCACGAGGGACCCGATCAGGACGTGCGTCTCCGAGCACGGGAGGCCGAAGTACCAGGTGATCACGTCCCACACGAGCCCGCCGGCGATCGCGCCGATGTACAGCCAGGCGCCGAGCGTGGCGAGCGGCATCCCTTTGGAGTCCGCAACGTTGGTGATGACCCCGTTGTCCAGGATCTTCTCCCAGATCGTCGCGGCCACCGCGCCGCCAAAGAAGAGTCCGAGGAAGTTCCCGACCGCGGACATCGCGACCGCCTGGATGGGCGCGAGCGTCCGGGTCGCGACGATCGTCGCGATCGCGTTCGCCGCGTCCGTGAACCCGTTCCAGAAGGAGAAGAACAGGGAGAGGGCCATCGCGGCGAGGATCAGCTCAGCGGACACCGCGGGCACCCCCGCCGAAACGCTCCGCTCCCCCGTCGATGTGTAACCGCTGGCAGGCCATGGGGACCCCTCACCGGTTCTTCGCCACGATGTCGCTCAGGACGTTGGCCACGTCCTCGCAGTAGTCCGTGGCGCTCTCGAGCCTCTCGAGAATCTCCTTGTTCTTGAGGATCCGCACGACGTCCCGGTCGTGGAACAGCTCCGCGACGGACGTGTTCAGGAGGTCGTCGCCGACGTTCTCCAGACGGTTCACCTCGACGCAGATCTTCTCGACGAGCTCGGCGTTCTTCATGTTGCGGATCATCCCGACGGCCTTCTCAAGGGCTGCGGTGGCCTCGACGAGGACCTCCGCGAAGTCCAGCATCGCCCGGCTGGGCTCCGGGATCTCGTACAGGTCCATCCGGTTCGCCGCCGCGTCGATTAGGTCGAGGACGTTGTCGAGGTCGCTTGCGAGGGCGATGATGTCCTCGCGGTCGATCGGGGTGATGAACGTCTTGTTCAACTCCTCGTAGATCGTGTGGACGGTCTCGTCGCCCTTGTGCTCGATGTCCTTGATGTGCTTGCGCTTCGCCCCCACGTCCCGGAAGTCCTTCAGCAGGTCTCGCAGCGCGTGGGCCCCCTCGAGGACGAAGCCGGCCTGCTTGTCCAAGAGGTCGAAGAACTCCCGCTCGGGCGGGAGCAGCCACTCCTTCAATCCCATTCGTTCCCTTCCTTCGGAATCGCGGAAGTGGCGAGCTTACATTAAGGTTGCTGGCCGCCCTTTGGCCAGAAGGCTTATGTATTACGCCATCCATATGTGTATTACTTATGCCAAAGAGCACGACGACAGTCACGACGAAATACCAGGTGACCATCCCCCGAGACGTCCGACGGGCCCTCAAGATCGCGCAAGGAGACCGCGTCGCATTCGTACGCACCGCGAACGGCTACGTCCTCCGGCGGGCGGAGGAGCTGTTGGACTGGCTCGCCGATACCATGGAGGGGGTCGAGGAGACGATTCAGGAGAGCCGCAGGGGATTCCGGCTGCGGTGAGGCCATGGTCCTCGTCCTCGACACGAACACCCTCGTCGACCCCGCGTTCCTGCGATGGCTCCGTGACGGCGACCAGGAGGTCCTGCTTCCCGCCGTGGCGTATCTCGAGGTGTGCTACCAAGCCCTGAAGCGGAAGCGGTCCCTCGAGGAGCTCCAGGCGGCGCTCGCGGCGGCCCGAATCCAGGTGGTGCCCTTCGATTCCGCCCAGGCGGAGGCGGCGGCCCAGGCCGTCGTCGGCCGCTGGGACTTCGCGGACAATGCCCGGGACTACGCCATCGGGGCGCTCGCCCAGGTCCGGAGGGGGACCATGGTCACGGAGAACAAGAAGCACTTCTCCTGGCTGCCTGAGGTCCGGACCCCGCGCGATCTGATGAGGTGAACATCGCCCCACGACGCCTGCGACAGGCCTACGGCTTTTCGCCTCTCCTCAATCCTCGCCCTCTCGCCCGGCTTCTGCCGTCGCCTTCGGCGTCCTTTGTCCCTCCCCGTTCCACAGAGTTAGAGCCCTCATCTCTCGAGGACCAAGCCAGCCTACCTGTCCAGGAGGTCGAAGAACTCCCGCTCGGGCGGGAGCAGCCACTCCTTCAATCCCATTCGTTCACTTCCTTCGGACCCGCGGAAGAGAGGGGCTTAGATTGGGGTTGCTGGGTCGCACACGTCACTCGGGGAAGTCCAAACGCGACGCGCCGAGCTGCTTCATCATCCGCCTACGAAGCGTGCGATTGCCGGCCAATCCCTTCACTGCCTCGCGCCTGGCGACAAGCCGCTCAAGTGAGCGGACGACGGCAGCCGTTGGGATCTTCCTCCATTCCATCGAGCAGATGGAAGAGCGTTTACCCTCCACCTCCGCGCCCGCGGCCAGAAGCTGCGTTCGCTCGATGCCGGACGCGCGCGAAAGTCAAGCCTTAAAGGCCCCGTCGGGTTGCCTACGCAAGCGAACGGGGATGAGTCTCATGGCAGCGAAGAAACGCACGAAGAGAGAGACCACCAGTGCGAAGGCGAGCCCGACGACGATCCGAAAGATCCGTCCCGGCTTCCTGTCGCACACGGAGCTCGCGAGCGAAGACCCGACCGCCACGAAGGAGTGGTGCGAGGAGGTGCTCGGCTGGAAGTTCGGCGACCCCATGCTCACGCCGCAAGGACCTTACTACTTGGTGAACTTCGGCAACAACACCGCGGGCGGCATCCGTGTGAACAGCCCACCCGAGTCTCCGGGCACGGTGCCCTACGCCGAGGTGCCCGACATCAAGGCCGCGTACGCGCTTGCGCTCAAGGCCGGAGCGAGCGCGATGCTTCCCCCGGACAAGATCCCCGGCGGCAATCGATGGATCGCGATCGTCCAGGCGCCAGGCGGGGTTCCTATCGGCCTCTGGGCACCGAAGTAGGGGTGCGCGTCACTCAGTGAGGTCCAAACCCGACGCGCCGAGCTGCTTCATCATCTGCTTCCGGAGCTTGCGGTTTCCCGCGAATCCTTTCACCGCCTTCCGCGTCATGTTGAAGTGCCGGAGGAGCTCCTTCACGTCCCGCGGGTGCACGCCGCTCCCTCGCGCGATCCGCGTGACCCGCGATCCCTTGATCACCTTCGGCTCCGACTTCTCGTCCTCCGTCATGGACTTCAGGATGACCTTGAACTTGCGGAACCGCGCCTGCGTCGCCGCCAGGTCCTCGTCCTTCATCCGCCCCGCCACCCCGGGGAAGGCGGACATCAGGCGGTCGAGGCTGCCCATCTTGCCGAGCATCCCCAGCTGCTTTTCGAACACGTGGAGGTCGAGCTTCCCCGACAGGATCGCCTTCTCGAGCTCCTCGACCTCCCCCTCGTCGAGCGCCTCCTGCGCCTTCTCGAGCAGGGACTCGAGGTCCCCCATGCCCAGCATCCGGGAGACGAACCGCGGGGGTTCGAACCCCTCGAGGTCGTCCAGGTGCTCGCCGGTGCCGAGGAAGATGATCGGCGCCTGGGTCTCGGCGACCGCGCTCAGCGCGCCACCGCCCTTCGCGGTGCCGTCGAGCTTCGTGACGATCACGGACGTGACGCCGACGGCCTCGTGGAACGCCTTCGCCTGCGGCCCGGCCTGCTGCCCCGTCGACCCGTCCAGGACGAGGATCGTCTCGTCGGGCTTCACGAACTTTGACATCCTCTTGAGCTCCTCGATCAGGTCCGCGTCGAGCGCGTGGCGGCCCGCGGAGTCGACGATGACGACGTTCCGGTCCTGGAACTCCTCGAGCCCGCGCCGGACGACTTTGACCGCGTCCGCCTCGCCCGGAATCCCGGACACGGGGATGCCGAGCTGCTCCCCGATCTGGGCGAGCTGGTCGTACGCCGCCGGCCGGTGCACGTCGCCCGCGACGAGGCCGACGGACAGGCCGCGTTTGTGCAGGAAGTTCGCGAGCTTCCCGATCGTCGTCGTCTTGCCCTGGCCGTAGAGCCCGACCATGAGGATCCGCTGGGGCTTTGCGGGGAACGACTTCGCCTTCCCCAGGATCTTGACGACCTCCTCGTAGATGATGCGGATCACGTGCTCCCGCGGGCTCGTCCCGGCCGGCGGGGTCTCCGCGAGGGCCCGACGCTCGACCTCCTTCGACAGGCGGAGGGCGAGCTGGACGTTCACGTCCGCCTGGAGGAGGCCCCGCTGGATGTCCCGGACGACGTCCTTGACGAGAGCCGGGTCGATATGGGAGGCGCCCGCGATCTTCCGAAGTGCGTTCCGTAGGGACTGGCCGAGGGCCTCGAGGACCATGGTCGGACCGTCGTAGGGCCCACGGTTATTTGAACGCTACCCGCGGATGCGCGCCTTCGCTGCAGAATCGGACAAAAAGGGAGGAGGGCTAGCCTGTCAGAAGGGATGGGATGCACTCTAACGTACTAGCCCAAAATTCCCCCGTCTGCGTATTCGGAGGTGCGTATAAATACGTTTCGTCAATCCCATGGTCAAGGCGAAGCCTAGAGGCTCAGGGCGAGGACCAGAAAGGTCAGGCAGGGGAGCGCGACGGCCACGTTCGTCAGGGGGTCCGGTCGGACCGGCAGGAGGAGGACCGCGAACGCGGCCAGCGCCGCGAGGAGGAGGTGCAGAGGGACGAGGGACGGGACGAGCACCGTGGCGGCGGCAAGGCCGCCGATCGCCTTTGGCGGCGTCCTGGGGGCCATGCCGGCCCAGACGATCGCCAGGCCGGCCGAGAGGAACGAGGGGACGGACGGGAACGTCCAGCCGAGGGCGAGCCCAGCGAGGGCGTGGAGGGTCATCGCCGCCAGCGCGGCGGTCAAGGGGTTCCGCACGGGCCTCCAATCTCGCCCGGAGGGCTGAGCCTTTCGCGTACAGGCATCAAAGGGACGCCGCCAGGATCGGAACGAGGAGGCACCCCATGAGGTGGACTCGCCGGACCCCGAGGAGCGGCGGCCCGATGCCGGTCGCCGTGGCGGCGACGAGGACGAGGAGGCCGAGGGGGCCCGTGAGGCCGAAGACCGCCAGGGCGAGGGCGACGGCGACCGTGCGCACGAGGCGCGCATAGCGGACGCGGGTGGCGAAGCGCGCGAACGGTCGTGCGAGGCGCTTCGTGGCGGCGTAGGCCAGGACGGCGGACACCGCGAGGGCGAGCAGGATCCCCGCGAAGACCGGCGGGAGGTTCGAAACGGGGGCCCACGGCGGCACCGGGCCCGTGATCGCGTCGACGGCGGCGGCCACTCCGCTCCGGGCGCGGAACACGGTGAACAGGGTCGCAAACGTGAAGACGCCCGTGGCGGCGTTCGCCGCGCCGGCGGCGAGGAGGAACTCGCGATCCGCCTCCGGATCCCTCTCCCTCGGCTCCCCGCCGCCGAGGAGCTGGGCGACCACGGTGGCGCTCGAGCCGCCGAGTCCGGGAAACCAAGAGACCGTCGCCCCTGCGACCGTCCCCGCGAGGAGGCCGCGCGTCTGCCGCCAGTCCGGGAGCGGGTCCGCGGGCCCGAGGGTCTGGGGCGGCAACCGTTCCCGATGGCTCCACGAGAGGAGGAGGGTGGGAAGCCCGAAGAGGCCCGTGAACAGGGGGAACAGCACGAGGGACGCCGCGGGAATCGGGAGGGGCCTCCACGAGGACTCGAGGAACCCCGGACGAAGGACGATCCAGCCGAGCACCCCGGAGAGCAGCAGGTACCCGACGGCGAGGAGACGGCGCCGCGCGCCCCGGCGGCCTCGCCCCTCCGTCGCGAGCAGGACCCCGAGCAGGAGGAGCAGGAGGAACGGCACGAACGGCCGAAGCGTCCCGTACGCGTCGACGGGATCCCCGAGGAGAAGACGGAACGGGAGGAGCAGGGGAAGCGCGAGGAACGCCGCCAAGACCGCGCCGCGCGCGCCGAGGAGGACGGCCTCCATCCCGCGTCCCGCGGCGAGGAGTCGGTGGCCCGGCAGGACCGTGAGCGCGGTCTCCTCGTCGGGGGCGCCCAGGAAGACGGAGGGGAGGAGGGCCGCGAACCCGTGGGCGATGGCGGCGGCCGCGAGCAGGCCCGCGAGGAGGACGACGCTCTCCGCGTGCCCCGTCACCGAGGCGAGGGCTGGCAGGTAGGCAGGCTCGAACGCGAGGAGCGCGAGCGCGACGTTGTTCACGTGGAGCCCGGGGACCAGGCCTGCCGCGATCCCGACGAGGCTTCCGAGGAGTGCGACCCCGAGGAGACTTAGGAGGAGCACCGGCCCGTCCACGCCGCGGAAGCGCCGGTCCGTCGCTTGACCCTGCGCGCTACCTGTACGCACCCCATCCCCCGCCGCCCGGGGTCTCGACGACCACCAGGTCCTCCCGACGGATCGGCAGCGTCACCTTCGAGGGAAGCACCGTCTCGCGTTCCTCTTGGATCAGAAGGTTCCGGCCCGGTCGTCCGTCCGTCCCGCCCGCGAGGCCCCGCGGCCCCTGGCGGCGGCGATCCGAGACGATCGTCAGCACGCCCTCATCGCCGAGGAACCGGATCGCGCGACGGACGCCGTCCCCGCCCCGGAACCGTCCATCGCCGCCGGAGTCGGGAACGAGGCTGTACTCCTCTACGCGCATCGGGTACGCGAGCTCGAGCGCCTCGACGGGGGTGTTCCGCGTGTTCGTCATGTGCGTGTGCACGCCGTGCATCCCGTGGCGGTAAGGGAGCGCGCCCTCGCCGCCCGCGATCGTCTCGTAGTACGCGAACGAGGGGCCGCCGAGGAGGAGGTTGTTCATCGTCCCCTGGGACTGCGCGGGCACGCGGTCCGGGAAGGCCGGCGCGAGCGCAAGGAACAGCACGTCGACGATGCGCTGCGACGTCTCCACGTTTCCCGCCGCCACCGCGGCCGGCCTCCGCGCGTTCACGAGGCTCCCCTCGGGCGCGGACACGGAGACGGGTGCGTGACATCCCGCGTTCGACGGCGCGTCCGGATCCGTGAGACAGCGGACGACGTAGTACGTCGCGCTCTGCGTCACCGCCAGGGGCGCGTTCACGTTTCCCTCGACCTGCGCGTCCGTCCCCTCGAACGAGACGCGGACGCCGTCATCGATCGTCACCGCGCACCGGATCCACAGCGGGCGATCCCCGACCCCGTCGTCGTCGAGCGCGTCCTCCGCCCGGTACGTGCCCCGCGGCGCCGGGGCGAGGGCGGCCCGGACCCGCCGCTCCGAGTACGCGAGGATCTCCTCCGCGAACGCGGTGCACGTCTCGGCCCCGTACCGGTCGTGGAGCTCGCGCAGGCGCCTCGCCCCGAGCTCGTTGGCCGCCACCTGCGCGCGCAGGTCCCCGAGCCGCTCCTTCGGATTTCGCATCTGAGAGACGATCCGCCGGCGCAGGTCGGCGTCCTCCTCCCCCGCGCGCATCCACCTTCCGGGCTCCAGGACGACGCCCTCGTCCGCGAGCGTCAGCTTTCCGACGGGCATCGACCCGGGGGCGGGTCCACCGACGTCCGCGTGGTGTGCCCGGTTCACGACGAAACCGACGAGCCGCTGGCGGTGGAACACGGGCCTC
>Ga0209342_10006106_pt1 | contig 12285 bp, 15 predicted proteins | sample RifCSP16_2_FD_184023 | JGI IMG/M metagenome (GOLD analysis project Ga0209342, IMG submission 184023) | Soil microbial communities from Rifle, Colorado - Rifle CSP2_sed 16_2 (SPAdes) (version 2) | ecosystem: Environmental > Terrestrial > Deep subsurface > Rock core/Sediment | place: Rifle... | reverse complement strand
CCAATGCAAGCATCGGGATTCTCGTTCGACTTGCATGTTTAAGACGCGCCGCCAGCGTTCGTTCTGAGCCAGAATCAAACTCTCCATGATAAGTTTATCATAAAGATAATTTGGTTCACTATTGAATTTAAAGAAATTAACAGGGGTAGTTTTTTTAATACTACCCAGTTTTCAAAGAACTATCACAAATGACAAAAAAAATCCCCAAGAATATATTCACATTGGAGATTTTGCAACAATCAGTTCGCCGCTATTTCAGGCGCTTAATTATTTTAAAATCTTAGGTAACCGTCGCATGTAACCCTTTGATTTTGTCAGGTAACGTTTCAAAATACATTTAAAACAATTCCTTACGAGAAAGTGATAATAGTTTTTCATGCCTTAAATTGTCAAGAGTTTTTGAAAAAAAAATTATATTTTTATAAAAAATATCGTTTATTCGTTTCCGGGCTTGCCGGGAGGAGGAGATTTATAAGAATCAAATTACTATGAATGGATTAAGGCATTACATTAATAGATACAATTACCATTTTTTACCGACCTCATCTTCATAGCCGGTCAGCATATAATACGCCGCCCGGTCAAAAAACAGGACTATACGGTTACTCACTTCCATCGCCTGCTTGTAATCGGTAAATTCATTCTCCAATTGTGTACGTATAAACAGCCACAAGTGACGTTTTAAAAGAACAAGTGCTTGGAAAAACTGCGAAGCAGGTATGCCCTCATTTTGCCTGATTTTACCCAATTTATGATAATAGGCTTTTACTTCTTCCTTGGGCAAATCCTTTGCGGCCCATTTTGAAAGCTCGCGGTAAACCCTGCTGCCTATTTCATATAAATCATGCGCATCGAGCTTCGCGTAGGCGACAGTTTTCTTATTCCGGAGAACATCATTCATGAAATGCTCGACTATTTCCTGATGGTTCTCTTCGATCAGTCTGACAAACTTATTAGTAATTATACTGTTTGTAATTCTGTTCATTTCGCCTGCCTTATAATGTAATTAATATTAACGACATAATCAATATTAATCTTATTATTTTTTCACCCTAATTTTCAAAATATTATATGCAGTCCGCCAATTTGCATAAGGGTATAGCAAAAATCAAATATACGGTGATAATTATACACTAAACATTGAAAAGACAATAATTTTTTTCATATCACTGAATTTTTATGGAAATCTGTTACGTTTTAAAATGAGGCACGGCATCAACGGTTTTACAATTTATAAAAACTCGGATCACGAAGAATGAGTACTATCCGATATCCAGTTCAGGTATGGTTCGCTGCCTTCCGACAATTCACAGGATATAATTTCAGGTATTTCATAGGGATGCAACGCCCTGATTCTGTCCTGAATTTCCGCAAAAAGTGCTTTTCTGCTTTTTATTATTAAAAGCAGTTCATTATCCTTGCATAGATCTCCCTTCCACCGGTATATGGATGTTATACCCGGAACGATAGAAACACATGCGGCGTATTTTCCCATTACAAGATCGTCAGCTATTTTCATTCCGATCTCAGAGGATGGAACCGTGCAATAAACAATGATATGACTGTCCACCGGTTATTTTTTCCCCTGTTTGATTGCGGCGATCAATATACCGGCAAGTTCAACCTGGACCGTTTTCCGCTCCGGCAGCTTATCAAACACATCTTCATCACATAAAAGGTCCATGACCTGGGCGCCGATTTTTGCTTTCACTATGGGAATTTTTTTAATTTTATAAACTTTGGGAATCTGCTCAATCACGGATTTCGGGATATTGGCATTTGCTATCTTGTCCTTTCTTTTTTCAAGCACCAGTATCGACGCCGGGACCTTGTGCTGGTTCACCAGCTGCTGCTGGTCGTCCATTTTTTTCTGTACCTTGCTTTTTATTATCCGGTACGCCACGACTCCGGCTGCAACCAATACCAGAACTATAAGTATTAATATATAACCGCCCCATTCTTGCCAAAAGCTCACTTGGTTTCCTCCAGATCACAAAATTTGATGTCATTTATTTCCTCCCCGCACCAGGCTGACAGGGAGCCTGCATTAAATAAATTCAGCCATGTCATTGATGTCAATAATTAATTGCCTGATAATGAAAAAGGTTGAGAATATAATGGATCAGGTTATATGTTACTATTTTGTTCGCTTATCTGCAACAGGCGGGCGATTTAATAGCTGACCACCATACCTGCAAACAATGTTTGCGGGTCTTCAAAAATATTTGACAGGTACGATATAATATTTGAATAAGAGATAAGGTTTTTACAATCTCATATCACGAGATTTTGAAAAGAACAATGATAAAGGCGGTCATGAAAGCCAGAATTAAGAGTTTATAATCGCTATGAATACAAATATATTACTGGTCGGGACCGGAGCGGTCGGCAGCTACTACGGGGCCCGGTTGGCGCAGGCGGGGGCGCGCGTGTCCGCCCTGTGCAGATCGGATTTTGCCGTCGTGAAAAAAAAGGGCATCGCCGTAAAAAGCGTATGCGGTGACTATCATTTTAAGCCGGCGGAAGTAGTGCGTGCCATTTCTGAATACCGCTCGGACCCGGACTTTATCATCGTGGCAACCAAGGTACTGCCGGAGATACATATACCCGATATGATCAGGGAAAAGGTTTTGCCGCAGACCTCCGTCGTGCTGCTTCAGAACGGCATCGGCATAGAAGAACCGGTTGCATCGGCGTTTCCGGAAAACGAGCTAATCAGCGCGATTGCCTTTATAAGCGTGAGCAGACCCGAATACGGACTCATCGACCATAAAGACTACGGGAGTATCCGTATCGGCGGGTACCCATCCGGAAGCTCAAGTAAAATCGAGCTGCTGGCCGGCATGTTCAGAAAAGCAGGCGTGCCGTGCGAAATCGAGAACGACATTATCTCGGCTCGGTGGAGAAAGCTCATGTGGAACGCTCCCTTTAATCCCATCTCCGTGCTCACCGGCGGTACGGACACCAGGGAGATGATCGAATCAGGGCCAACGCTCATGGTGGCCAGGGCGGTTATGGAGGAGGTCCGCACTCTGGCTGAAAAAACCGGTCACCCCATCCCACCGTCCAGCATTGATACAGTAATCAATGACACAAGATCAATGGCGCCCACCAGGACGAGCATGCTACAGGACTATGATCAGAAGCGCCCCATGGAAGTTGAAGCCATCCTCGGCAGCGCGGTGCGTATCGCCCAGCGGCATGCCGTTTCAGTCCCCCATATTGAAAGCCTCTATGGCCTTTTGACGCTTATAGATAAAAAGAATAGATATCTCTCGGGATGAGGTTGATGGCAGGCATTTTTAAGTCATCCTGACTTATGCCTGCAGGCGGTCATCCTGACCGCTCCAACACGGCCACAGGACGTGGCGAATGCGTTGCCCCTCCCAAAAATAAAAAAGGGGACAGGATGGGAGAGGGGGAATTCAGATTAGTGCGTCCCCGACATATCAGCCGGTGGTGGTAAACATATACAATTTTTGAATTATGAGACGAATCTATTGAATTGCAGCAACAACCAAACGAAATTACTACTAATAATCTGAATAGTTACTACAAAAAACATTTTCAAAATATTGTTAAAATAAGAAAAACTTGACATATATTTACCGATAAATATTATATACAAAAGAATTATTGCTATTAATTTTTTTTGAATAATTTCATCACTTGTTGTTCAGTTAATATTTATTGCATCGCGGTGCTATTCTGCTATGTTTTTATAAATATGGTATAATAAGGAATAAATAATATTTCTCGATAGATTAAAAATATGGCCGAGAAAAATCAAGTTGTAATAGTCGCCGAAATAAATTTGTCATGAACCTTAATCCATTTAAAGAAACCAACCTATACGATTTACAAAAAGATATAATCAAGTTTTTGTCCGACCATTTAAGCTCCAAACAGGCAAAGCTCAAAGACTGGTGGAATCGCTTCGTTATAAAAGGGAAAGAACGCATAACTATCATGTTCATTCCACACTCCGAAAAAAGAATCATTAATTTTCACGTTTCCATATTCGCCATCGCGATCATTGCAGCGATGGTTACCGCAACGGTGACCGTCACTTCGATATTGATAATAAATCATTCATCCACGATAAAGGAAGTTTCCAAACTGAAAAAGTATGGATCCAATTCCAAGATTCAGATCAAAAAATACAAAGAAGAGATTAATGAGCTGTACGATATTTTCCAAAAATTCAAGCCGGAGATCACGCATCTGTATTCCCTGACGCCGGGCGGCGATATTGATTCTCTCTGGGCCAAGGGCGGAGTCGACAATCCGAATCCGACGTTTGAAAACGGCGACAATGGCAACGCTCTGTCGCCCCCGATCGAAATACTTAACATCCAGGAAGTCGAACGTGAGCTTAAAACAACGAAAAAAATATTTTCGAAGATAAAGGTCTTTCTCGAGTACAGAAAAAAAATAATTGAAACAACCCCGTCAATATGGCCGGTAAACGGATATATTATTTCCCGATTCGGCCAGCGCAGCTCAATGTATGCGGCGGAAACCGAGTTCCACAACGGCATCGATATTGAAGCATTTCCCGGCTCCGAGATCAAGGCGACCGCGCCCGGCAAAGTGAGCGATATCCGCTGGGACCCGGTTCTGGGCCTTGCGGTTTTAATCAAACATAAATACGGATTCACCACAGCGTACGCACACTGCCAGCGGGTGTCGGTAGAGCTTGATCAGCAGGTATCAAAGGGTGAGATCATCGGTTATGTGGGGCGTACGGGTAAGACCGCGCGCTATGTCTGCCACTATGAGATCATCATCGGTACTGAGTTCGTCGATCCCATGCCGTACCTCAACAAGATCTCTCATCAGTAAACGTTAAAAGTCTTCTTCGCTTCTCTTGGATATCAGCAACTCGTCCGGCACATCTTCAATCCGCTCGCCGATTTTAATCGCCATCCTGCTCGATACGACGCCGGGCCTGCACTTAAATTTCTTGCGGCCGCCGATTTTCAGCGTCATATCGGACCCCACCTTGGTGTCGGGCAGCTTGATGACATCTCCCCTGGTGAGCCGTAAAACTTCCTGGACCGCAATCTGGACCTCGCCCAATTCCGCAATGACGGGAAGGATCACGGTTTCGAGCCGTTTCTGTATGACCGAGAGGTTTTCGTCGGTGGCTCCCTTTCGTATGCTGGAGTACATGTATTGCGCGGAAAGCTTTGATATGACCGGTTCGATCGAGATATACGGTATGCACAGGTTGGTCATGCCTTCGACTTCACCGACCTTTGTCTCCAGGGTGATAAGAACAACCATATCGTTGGGCGGCACGATCTGGGCGAATTGGGGATTCGTCTCGATGTTGCCCAGCCGCGGCCTGAGATCGATTACGTTCGACCAGGCCTCGCGGAGGTTCCCGAGTATTCTTACGATAATGCCTTCCATGACCGACAGCTCTATGTCCGTGAGTTCACGGCTGATCTTGGTGGCTTCGCCCATGCCGCCGAAGAGCTTATCTATAATGGTAAACGTAATGGACGGGTCAATCTCGAGCACAGCGGAACCCTTCAAGGGGTCCATGTTAATGACCGCCAGCGTCGTCGGGTTGGGTATTGATCGGATAAATTCCTCATAGGTCAGCTGGTCGACCGAAGCAACGTGAACGCCGACCAGGGCGCGGAGCTGCGCGGACAGCGCAGTGGTGGTCAACCGGGCGAAGGTTTCGTGCATCATTTGGAGCGTTCTGATGTGATCCTTTGAGAACTTGTCCGGACGCCGGAAATCATAAATCTTTACCTTCTTCTGCTCCTTTGCGGCAGAATAGTCTGTGGTGTCCACCTCGCCGGTCGATATGGCGGTCAACAGGGCATCTATTTCGTCTTGTGAAAGAATTTCTGTCATCGCGCAACACCCTTCATAACCGTGGCTACCTCATCGGTAATGAGCCACAGATTTTTATACTGCTCCAGTTTATATCTGCATTTATACCGGGATATAAACCTGATTCCGTAACGATCTACCACAACGTCAACATACGCAATTTTTCGATCTTTTTCAACGGACTCCCGAACAATTTTAAAATCGACAAGATAATCATCCCGCTCCCTGGTTACGAATTTGATGAAATCCTTTTCAATCTGTGTTTTTTCCTCAAAATTGGCATGATTATATTTCTGCACAAATTCCGGGAACGCGTTGATATATTTTTCAATGTCGACGTACTTTATCCAGTTGTTCCATTCCCTATCCTTTTCAGCCTTTAGTGTCAACAATATTACTTCTTTGGGTGAAATGGTATGGTCGCCGGCGTCAACTTCGCTCGGTTTATTGTATTGCTTGGCCTCAATGATTTTAAACGTAAGCTCATTTTTACTTTTTAAAAAGCTATGTTCATCGAAACTTGGATAAAAAAGACTTTGTATCCGGTACCCGGTGTTCAGATGAAGGTCATACAATTCCTTCAAGTTTACCGTATGAATGAACATCTCGCCCGGCGCGAGTTCCACGAGACGTTTATCCAACCCGCGTATGAAGTCGCCGACATTAAGGTTCTCGATCTTATACGGAACGGTGATTTCAGCTTCCCGGCCGCTCATGTCATATACCATGGGTTGAAATGTCGTAAAAAGGGAGGATACCGAACCGCTGGAATCATATATCTCGAAATAATTTTTTCTTTCTGATATATTTTTAACACATACCTGCAGGGAAACATTCTCATCGGAATAAAATAATTTTTTATCCATCCTGAGATGTACCTGCAGCTTGTTGGGCTCATAAACACCGGAAAAGGCCGGAATAGCGGCCAAAACCGGCAGGATCACTCCCAATAAAAATGTGTATATTCTCATTGCATTCATTTTTAATACATTAAATTTCTTATATAGCTAAAAATAAATATTTATTTTTGCCCCGCCGCCTGCGGCGGCAGGGCAAAATCTAAATAACTATTGAGTTATGCAATAAATCTAATATTAATATGTAATACACTACTTGTATTAAGTTTATAGAAAATAGACCTCTTTAACAATTTCGGTAAAAATTAATACTTTTGTTATTAAAAATGAAGAAAATATGCCAAAATAAATCTGTTTAAGCCCCTCTCCGGGCTATCTTTTACCCACATTTCTAAGAATAAAAGATTAAAGAGATAAAGGGATAAAAAAGGGAGAGATGATGAGATATTTATTAAATATTTCCGTTCTTATCATTTCCCTATCTCATCCATCCCCCCTATCTCCTTTTCTTACACATAAATGCAGATGAAAGCTCTCCGGGGGATTGCGGGGGTTGATTGTACGATATATGGTCTATGACAAGATTGATGGGAGTTTATGAGCTTATTGATCCAGCGGATTTATGCAACTACTCCCGGTACGTGCTGAAAACATATTCAAGGAGCTTGTTTCTATCCTTGTCGTGCATCCCGGCAAAAAGGATAATATATATTTTTTTCGCTTCATTGACAGGTTCAACCATACCGATCAATTCAATGGTTTCATCATGTACACTGATCTGTCCTTTTAAAAACCTGTCGCAACAGATGTTATCATCACTTCTGACGGTCGCCTCACGATCTGACAGAAGAATTACCGAGCCGGTATGGGAAATGATTTTTTCTGATGATATTCCCTTAGTGCTGTCTCCGGGGTCAAAGGTGAAAAACTTTATGGGCAGATCCACGTTGGCCGTGAGGCATTTCCTCTCAACGCTCCGGGAAATTTTTTCCGTGTGCCCGAAAAAAAGAATTCGCGGGCCGATCACTATTTTTCCGACCAGCTGGAGATAAAACTCATAGGATGCCACGTCGTGAACCCACAGGTAAGCCTCGACAATATCGCCCTCCTGAATCGAATGGTAAAAGCTTTCCTCGGACGTCGCCGCGAAGTAATGCTCATTGCTCTCGATGACCGTAAGTTTCGAGTATCCAAATCCCTTGCGGTACACCCTGATGCCGGTTCCGATTAGAATTTTTTTTGTACTTTCCAGTTTTTTCACAATGGCATTCTGATAATTGGCAATACGTGATTTGCCATAGTGCAAATTATTCCGGCTGTGTCAATTATTAAAACGAACCGGCAGATCTTCATCTCGTCTCAAAAAAGCTTTTCACTTCCTTCATGCGCTCTTCAAATACAATGGAAAAATAAATCTCTTTCAGAACGCACCGGCCGCCGGTTTCATATTCATAATCAATGAACAGGGTTTAGAGCTGTTCGTCATTCCCGTCCTTCATCACGATGAATATGCAGAACCGTTCATTATGTGCGTAAAACCTGATCCGATTGAAGCTAACGCCCTTTTTCTCCATATTGCCGAGAAAGAGCCCGAACGTATCAAGGAGCCGAATTCCTTTTCTGCCTTCCATTACCATGCCGTCCATGACGGTTCTTATCCGGCTTTCATACTCAGGGTTTTATTCGATTACCATAGTCAGAAATGTCAATGTGCAATCCGAGAGAGTCTTTTCAGATATTTTAGCCGAGGATCGCGTAGAGCAGGAAACAAAGAGCAGAATGAATAATAATAGTATTTTTCTCAATATCATAAACCTGTATACCCTCACCCCAACATTCCGGAATGAGCAAAAAATGTTAAGAGACGCCGTAAAAAATTATTCTTTACTTTATGCATAATGAATGCTATCTATTTAAAGGCGCCACTCAGCCGGCATCTGCAGAGCAAGACCGGTTTGATTATTGTACAGGCAACCACGTCGTAATGCTATTTCAAGAAATTTTTTATGAGCCTAAACCGGATACCATCGCTTCCATTAAAGTTTTTTTGCTTCGTGGCCGTGGTATTCCCTTTCGCTTATTTTATTTCCGCTTACACCCGCAGCTATTCGGCACTATCTGGAGACCTGGCGTATGATCCGAATATATCTACAAAGATATACGATGTCAATGGAGAAATCATATCGGAACTTCATCCTGCTCGGAATATTTTTGGTTAAGAAGATAATCATGTAACGTGTATTACTCTTGACAATTTCTTCACATAGGATACAGGACTGCCCCATGCATAAAGAATCCCCGGAGGAAAACCTCATGGCTCGTACATATCATATCGCGGTCATTCCGGGCGACGGAACCGGCCCGGAGGTCGTAGCCGAAGGAATTAAGGTTTTGAGTGCCGCATCCGCCGCAGAAAGCGTGAAGCTCGATTTTACCCCGCTCGATTTCGGCGGCGAGCGCTTTAAGAGGACCGGTGAGGTGCTTCCTGAAAACGCGGTCGCAGAATTGAGAAAATTCGACGCCATCTATCTGGGAGCCCTCGGCCATCCTGACGTAAAGCCCGGCATTCTTGAAAAAGGGATCTTGCTGAAATTACGATTTGAACTCGACCAGTACATCAATCTCCGGCCGGTCAGGCTGTATCCGGGCGTGGCGTGCCCGATAAAAGGCAAGGGGCCAAAAGATATCGACTATTGTTGTATCCGCGAAAACAGCGGCGGCCTGTACTCCGGCGCCGGCGGCCTGTCGCGTCCCGGAACCGAGGATGAAGTTGCGGTCCAGAACATGATTTATACCTACGGCCAGGTATTTCGATGTCTCCGGTATGCGTTTGAATACGCCCGCGCTCACGGAAAAAAAGCACGCGGCGTCGGGCCCGAGAACAAGCTCGCCCTTGTCGGCAAGTCAAACGTGCTCACCTACATGTATGAGCTGTGGAACCGCGTGTTCGCGGAAATCGGATCGGGATATCCCGACGTCAAGCGCGAGTACTATCATGTGGACGCCACCTGCCTCTACATGATCGCCAGCCCCGAGATGTTCGACGTCATCGTGACAGAAAACATGTTCGGAGACATCATCACCGACCTCGCCGCCATCACCCAGGGCGGTCTGGGGATCGCTGCGGGAGGCAACATCAATCCGGAAGGCGTGAGCATGTTCGAGCCGATCGGCGGCACCGCGCCGTCATGGACCGGCAAGAATGCCATCAATCCGCTGGCCGCCATCTGCGCCGGCTCCATGATGATGGAAACGCTCGGCGAGAAAAAGGCCGCCGACCGGATCGAAAAAGGGGTCATGAAGGTCATCGAAAAGGACATGAAGTCCATGGAGGCCGGCAGGATGGGGATCACTACCTCCCAGGTAGGGGACCGGGTGGCCAAGTACGTATCTTAAAATATAGGAATCTGCAACCTCTTCAGTACCAGCTCGCGGGAAATTCCGGGTTTTATCTGCGCCTGCTCCTATTCAGATAAAGCGACCTCAAACACAAAAAGTGCCGCACCGCACATGGAAATTTAAAACGGCGCGTTTTTACCGCGCCGTTTTCATCGTGTGCTATAATGGAAATATCAGCCGCGCTTCCTGGTGCCCCGGCGTATAGCCACGGCGCCCAGTACCAGGCCCATAATGACAACGAGGCCAAGGGCCGCGGGACCGAATGATTTTCCACCGGCAGCGCCGGTTGAGGCGGTCGCGTCGCATCCGGAGGAATCGTCCTTGTTGTTGATAAGGGCAAGAAGTGCTGCGGAGTTGTCATTGCGTCCGGAACCGTTCAAGTCAATTTCTATTGGCCCAGAAGAGCTAAAGTTAAAAGTATATGTTGATGAGAAATCGGTAACTCCATCAATGTTTCCCTGAGGTGTGAATTGAAAACCTACTGTGCAAGATTGGCCTGCATTTAACGTGGAGCTAACTGCGCAGCCGGAGTTCTGGCTGAAAGAACTATATGTATCGCCGGTTATATCTATACTATTTAACGTTTCTGGGCAAGTGCCGGTATTAGTAAAGGTTACATATTGATATGCGGACGTCGCGCCAAAATTAGAAAGACCGAAATCGATTGTTGTTGGCACTGCCGTCAAACCAACAGAACATGGGGCCGCGTTAACTGAAACAAGCGCGAAGAAGAATGCCGCCAATGCGGCCATCACAAGAAGAAATAAATATTTTTTCACAAAAACCTCCCTTGCTGATAATTAGTAATGATTAATAAACAGTGATATTCGACATGAAAAAGTCGGATTTAGCCCGCCTGTATGGATTAATATAATCAAAAAACACACGTCTGTCAATCACATTTTAGATCTGTATTCCCCGAGCACGATCCCGGCATGCGTTCAATTACTTTCATCCCCCTATGACACCGGCATCCCGCAGGCGCCGCATGTCATCCCTGTTAAAGCCCAGGCTTGTGAGTATTTCCTCGTTATGAAAGCCGAGCTTCACGCCGCCCTCGGCCGCGTAGTAATGGCCGGATTTAAACTTTATCGGGTTCCCGATCTGCATCGCCTGTTTGTCCGCGTGCGTCTTTACTTGAACGATCATCTCACGCTCGGACAGGGGGGGATTGGACACCGCCTCACTCACGGAATAGACCGGCTCCACGCACGCGTCGCACGACTTGAATACATCCCGCCAATGTGACAGGGGCTTCTCCGCTATGATTTTCGCGATGCGTTCTTTATGGTTCCAGTTTATGATTCCGGTCGGTATGATGTCCGCACAGCCGATGCACTCGCAGAACGCCAGGTTGGGGGCCGGGTACGTATCCTGATATCATCTGTTCAAATCGTTTATGCACTTCTGGGACGCGCTTTTGAAAGGGATAATCACCAGGATCATACAGATAGCTCAATAAAGAATCGAAATAAGACCAACCGACATCCACCGGGCCGGTATTTCTGCGCTGTCGGTTGAAATTATTGACTCTCTAATTTTTTTATGTCGACCAGGTCCTGATCGCGACCAACGGCTTTTTTGTTTTTTATAAAGCTTTCCTTTCCGATGTAGAACACGGCCTCATCGCCGAATTTTCCACTAACTTTGGTGCTCCATATTTCATCTTCGGTGACGCCGTCCAGCGTTATATGAATTTCAATTTTCACCGGCTCCTCACCCAAGGAGATCATTGTATGTCCGTGTAAAAAATCCTCCGGGGCCGTGGTTATCCGGGTACCGAAAAATTCCTCGATGGAATGGAAGGTTTTTTTCGCGTTTTCAATGGATGGCCGCATCCAGATGTCGATATCGCCGGTGAACCTCGGAAAACCATGATAGGCCAGGGCAATGCCCCCAACAATGACAAATTCCACGCCATTCCGGTTCAGTATTTCAATGAATTCAATAAAATCACGGTGCATCGCCTTCCCCGGTTCACTCATGTTATGGTAATGATTTTTTTTATGCAGGGAGGGGTGCGGTAGCCAAGCATCTGGTAATAGTGCTCGCGTATGGTTTCGACGGCTTCCACCCTTTCCTCCCGGGTCCGAGACATCCAGAAAGTCCGCGGATCATTGTTTTTCTCCGCATTGGAAATGGTGATTATATTTTTAATTTTTGTCATGACTGCATC
>Ga0209342_10006105_pt1 | contig 12287 bp, 11 predicted proteins | sample RifCSP16_2_FD_184023 | JGI IMG/M metagenome (GOLD analysis project Ga0209342, IMG submission 184023) | Soil microbial communities from Rifle, Colorado - Rifle CSP2_sed 16_2 (SPAdes) (version 2) | ecosystem: Environmental > Terrestrial > Deep subsurface > Rock core/Sediment | place: Rifle... | reverse complement strand
AACGTCATCGCCGGGCTGGAGCGCCCGACCCAGGGCGAGGTGCGCATGGACGGCGCACCCGTTCTCGCCCCGGGGCGCGAGCGGGTGGTCATCTTCCAGGAAGCCGCGCTCTTCCCCTGGCTGACCGTTCGCAGCAATGTGGAGTTTGGCCTGCGCCTGCTTTCTCTTTCCCCGCGCGAACGCGCACGCCGCGTGGAGGAGTACCTGCAGTTGGTGGGCATGCGCGGCTTCGAGCGGGTCTACATCCACGAGATATCCGGTGGGATGAAGCAGCGCGTGGCCCTGGCGCGGGCTCTGGCCCTCAACCCGCAGGTGCTGCTCATGGACGAGCCTTTTGCGGCGCTGGATGCGCAATCGCGCGACACCCTGCACGCCGAACTGCAAAGCATCTGGGCCCAAACAGGGACCACCATCCTCTTTGTGACTCACAACGTCCGCGAGGCACTGGTGCTGGGCACGCGGGTGCTGCTCATGTCGGCGCGCCCGGGCCAGATCAAACACGAGTACCCTGTGCGCATTCCTCGCCCACGGCACATTGAAGACTACGCGCTGGTGGATGCCGCCCAGGAGGTTCTGGCCGACCTGCGCGAGGAAGTCCTGCGGGCTGAGGAGGAGGCGGGCTATGACCGGCTGGCGCGCTAGGCTGCTCTTCTTCCTCGCCTTGCTCCTCGGTTGGCAGGCGCTCTACAGCCTTCATTTGTGGCCGCCGTACCTCTTCCCCTCCAGTTGGAGTGTAGCCACCTCGCTGGGTTTGGGGTTCGCCGACGGCAGCTTCCCGCTGGCCATCCTGGTCAGCCTGCGCCGCATCCTCATCGGCTACGCCATCTCCCTGGTCGTGGGCGTGCCCCTCGGCTTGCTCATCGGGCGCGTGCGGCTGCTCCAAGAAACGGTGGGGACAGTCGTCCTCGGTTTGCAGGCGCTGCCGAGCATATGCTGGCTGCCGCTGGCCATTCTGTGGTTCGGGCTATCGGAGAGGGCCATCCTCTTCGTGGTAGTGATGGGCGCCGTGCTTTCGATCTGCCTTTCGGCGGCGGACGGCGTGCGCAACACACCCCCTCTTTACCTGCGGGCGGCGCGCACCATGGGCGCCGAGGGCTGGCCGCTCTACTTGCGGGTGATCCTGCCGGCCGCCCTGCCCGCCATCATCACCGGCATGAAACTGGGTTGGTCATTTGCCTGGCGATCACTCATGGCCGGTGAGCTCCTGTATGTCAGCCTCGGGTTGGGGCAGTTGCTCACCCTCGGGCGCGAGCTCAACGATATGGGCCGGGTCATGGCGGTCATGCTGGTCATCGTTGTTCTGGGCCTTACCGTCGACCGGCTGCTGTTCGCCCCGGCCGAGCGCCTGGTGCGCGAACGCTGGGGGCTCAACCTCGGCTCTTAGCAGCTGGCCTCGAGGAATTAACCGAAGAATGCCCACCTCACCCCCTGCCCCTTGTGCAAAAGCCCTGTGGGCCTCTCCGCCGCGAGGCCCACTTTGACAGGCCGGGGTGTGGCGGAGATGGGGTGAGGAAATAAAGGAGACGGGGGGACCGAAGGCCCCCCGTCTCCTTGAAGAAAACCTCGCCCCTCCCCCGAATTGACTCATTCACATCGACGCTCATTCTCGCCTGGGGAGGGGTTGGGGGCCTGCCCTCGTCACGAGGGTGGGGGTGAGGACCGGCCGCGCTTCTTCCGTGATCTCCCATGGGAAATAACAGAAGAGCCCGCCGGCGTGGTGCCGGCGGGCTCGTGCGTGCCATGCGCGGCCGCCCTAGCGGGAACTGGTCTCGATCAACCCGAAAGTCCCCTCGCGGCGCCGATACAGGACATTGACCTGGTTGGTGTGCAGGTTGAGGAAGACAAAGAAGCTGTCGTGCCCAAGCAGTTCCATCTGCTCGATGGCGTCGTCCTCCGACATGGGCACGAGCTCGAAGGCTTTGCGGCGCGCAATACGCGTTCCGCTCGCGGCACCTCGCTCGGCCCGTTCGGGCTCGGCGACGCGCGCGGCGCTGGTGCCGTCGCCGCGCCCGCGGTGGCGTTTGCCCTTGTACCGTTCCAGGCGCCGCTGCAATTTGTCGAGCGCCGCATCCACGGCGGCAAACATGTCGTCCGAGCGTTCTTCCGCGCGCAGCAGAACGTTTGGCCCGCGCACGGTAATTTGCGCCACCTGGCGGTCGGCCGCACTGCGCGCACTCTTCTCGTGCAGCAGCTCCACCCGCGCTTCATCCAGCGCGTCCAGGTAGCGCTCGAGCCGCGCCACCTTCTTGCGCACGTACTCGTCGAGGCTTGCCGTCACCTCCATGTCGTGGCCTTGGATTTCAACCTGCAGCGTCATGCTCACCTCCGGTTGTGGGCGATGGCCGGCAGCGCTCGGCCGGTCGGCAACGCGCAGCCCGGTCACGGCGCGCAGGGCGATGCGGCTCGGGCAACCGTGATCGCGAACACCGCCCGGGCGCCGGCTTCGTGCAGCGCGCGTGCGCCGGCCTCCAGCGTCGCCCCCGTGGTGCACACATCATCCAGCAGCAGAATCCTCTGGCGGCTCACCTCCTGGGCGCGAAATGCGCCGGCCACATTCACATGGCGTTCGGTGAGCGAGAGACCGACTTGCGAGGCGGTCTCCCGGGACCGTTTCAACAGGTTCTCGCGAACGGGCAGCCCGATCCGTTCGCCGAAGGCATGCGCAACGAGTGCCGCCTGATTATATCCACGCTCACCCAGCCTCTTCGCACTGAGCGGCACCGGAACGAGCACGTCCACCCGCCATTCCAACCCGCCCCACAATCGGAGCAGCACCTCGGCCATGGCTTGCGCCAGCCCCAGGTCGCGTCGGTATTTGAGCGCATGCAGCGCATCGCGAATGGGCCCGTCGAACAGGGCCGCTGAGCGCACCGCCTTCAGGCCGGCTTCGTGAATGCAAGTGTGGCCGCCCCCGGCCGCAGCGCCCCGCAGCGGGGTGCCGCAGCGCGCGCACAGCGGATTACTCAGCCAGGCGATGCGCTCCTCGCAGGCCGCGCAGATACGGGCCCCCCATCGCCCGCACGAGACGCAACGCGGGGGGAAAACAAAATCCAGCCCCACCCAGAGCCATCGGCGGAGCTGGAACGGTGCTGGCTTTCGATTGTTGGAGGCACGGCGGCCTCCGGCGTTCCCCTTCATCCCCCCCCGAGGATCGCCCCCAGTTGCGACTGCATGAGAATCATCGCGGCCGGCCCGAGCAACACGATCATAATGGCCGGGAAGATCAGAAACACCAGCGGCAGCATCATCTTGACCGGCGCTTTGCGCGCCTGTTCTTCAGCGGACTGGCGGCGCCGGACGCGCATCTGATCGGCCTGGATGCGCAGCACGCGGCCCATGCTCACGCCCAGCTGCTCCGATTGGATCACCGCCGCCACAAAGCTGGTCATCTCGGCAATGCCGAGGCGCTCCGCCATGTCGCGCAGCGCCTCGCGCCGCAGCTTGCCCAGGCGGATTTCCTGCAGCACGCGCCCGAAGGCCAGCGCCAGCTGGTTCTCCCACTCCTCGTTGACCTTGCCCATCGCCGCATCGAAGCCCAGCCCGGCTTCCACGCAAATAGTCAGCAGGTCCAGCGCATCGGGCATGGCCTTGCGCACGTTATCCTGGCGGCGGCGGATTCGGCTCTCAAGCCATAGGCGTGGGAAGTAGTAGCCCAGCACCGTGAACACGCCTACCAAGAGCAGCGCCAAGAACCATTTGGGCGCGCCCGGCCCGACCACGAACAGCAGCAAGGTGAGCCCGCCGAAGAGCGCCGAGGCCACGATCTGCAGTGCCCAGAAGACCGTCGGGTCCAGCCCGGCTGGGTTGCCGGCCATCTCCAACCGCGTGTGGATGAGAACCAGGTTGGCCTTGGGGGTGAACTTCATGACGAGCTGGCCGATGCCGCGCAGCGCCGGAAGCATCACCCGCTCCTGGAAGGGTTGCTCCAGCTCGATCTCTTCCAACGAGATCGGCTTATCGCGCCCGGCGTATTCCGCCAGGCGCGTCTCGAGTGGATCCCCCGAGGCTGGCAGGCGCATGCCGGCGTACACCAGCGCGCCTGCAATCAACACCAGCGAACCGAGCACGATGGCGGTCAGCATAAGTTACACCTCGATCGAAGCGATCTTCTGCACGGCGAAGAAGCCCAGGAAGATCATCAACAGCCCGGTGATCACCATCGGGATGCCGCAAATGCGCGTGGCCGGGTTGAAGAACTGCATGATGTAGGTGCGGTTGACGAAATACAGGAACAGCGCCAGCACGAAAGGCACCATCCCGATCATGTAGCCGGTGATGCGCTGCTGTGCGGTGAGAACGCGAATCTCGCCCTTGATGCGGATGCGCTCGCGAATGGTGAAGGAGATGGTATCCAGGATTTCCGCCAGGTTGCCGCCGACCTCGCGCTGGATGTTCATGGCGGTCACCATCAGCTTGAGGTCGGCCGACGCCACACGGCGCAGCAGGTTGTCCAGCGCCACCTCGAGCGAGATGCCCAGTTGTATCTCCTGCACCACCCGCCGCATCTCCAGCGAGATGGGCGCGGGCATCTCTTTGGAGACGGCCTCCAGCGCCTGCATGATCGAATAGCCGGCGCGCAGGCTGTTGACCGTCAGGTTGACCATGTCCGGCAGTTGAGCTTCGAAGGAGTGCAGGCGGGCCGATTGGCGGCTGCGCACGTAGAAGATGGGGATGAACAAGCCGCCGATTCCCGCCACGAAGGAGAAGGCCAGCGCCCGGGCAAGAATCCCGCCCACAATCCCCACGCCGACGCCGGAGATGATGATGGCCGCGATGTACTCGGCCGGGCGCAGCTTGAGGTCGGCGCGGGCCAGGTCGCGCGCCATATTGCCGAACAAGCGCGAACCCGAGAAGCGCGCTTCGAGGATGTCGGCGATCGGGCTGGCCCGCTGGCCGGCCATCATCTCGTCGCCCGTCACGACCACCGCCTGGGCGGAGGTGACGTCGCCCAGGCGCTCCTCGACCACCGTCTTGCGGCCACCTGCCAGCATTCCGACCGCCATCATCACCACGGCAGCGGCAGCGAGTATTCCGGCCAGTACTCCGGCGTTCATGCGGCTCCCCTTGCGCGCGAGGTTAGTAGCGTAACTTTTCGCCGATGCCGAAGATCGAGGGCGACAGGCGAATGTTGGAGGCCTCGATGCGGTCCATGAATTTTGGCCGCAGCCCGGTCGGGCGCAGGCGGCCGATAATGCGGCCGCCCTCGAAGCCGGTATGTTCAAACTGGAACAGATCGGTCATGGTGATCACCTCGCCTTCCATGCCGGCGATTTCGGTGATGTTGACAATGCGCCGTGTGCCGTCGCGCAGGCGCTCCTGGTGGACAATGACGTTGATGGCCGAGGCCACCTGCTCGCGGATGGCGCGGGAAGGAAGCTCCATCCCGGCCATCAGCACCATCGTCTCCAGACGCGAGAGAGTATCGCGCGGGCTGTTCGAGTGCAGGGTGGTCATCGAGCCGTCGTGGCCGGTGTTCATCGCCTGCAGCATGTCGAGCGCGGCGTCGTCGCGCACCTCGCCCACGATGATCCGGTCTGGGCGCATGCGCAACGCGTTGACCACCAGGTCGCGGATGGTGATCTCGCCGCGGCCCTCAATGTTGGCCGGGCGCGATTCGAGCGAGACGACGTGCTCCTGCCGCAACTGCAACTCGGCCGCGTTTTCGATGGTCAGGATGCGCTCGTCGCCCGGGATGAATTGCGAGAGAATGTTGAGCAGCGTGGTCTTGCCCGACCCGGTGCCGCCCGAGATCACCATGTTCATGCGCGAAATGACGCACGCCTTGAGGAATTCCATGGCCTCGCTGGTGATCGACCCAAAGCGCACCATGTCCTCGACCGTGATCGGGATGCGGGCAAATTTACGGATGGTCAGCACCGGCCCGACCAGCGAGATGGGCGGGATGACCGCATTGACGCGCGAGCCGTCGGGCAGGCGGGCATCGACGTACGGGCTGGATTCGTCGATGCGCCGGCCGAGAGGCGAGACGATGCGGTCCATGATGCGCAAGACGTGCTCGTCGCTCTCGAACACTACGTTGACCCGCTCGATCTTGCCCTTGCGCTCGACGTAGACATCCTTGTGGCCGTTGACCATGATCTCGGTTACGCCGTCATCGGCCAGCAAAGTCTCCAGCGGCCCGAAACCGAGGATCTCAGCCACGATGGCTTCGAACAGGCGGCGCTTCTCCGCCCGCGAGAGGACGATGTTCTCCTCGGCCAGGATGCCTTCGAAGAGCTCTTCAATCGTCTGACGCACTTCGGCGGTGCGGTTGACGTCCATCGACGGGTCGAGTTCGGTGAGAAGCTTGTTCTGCACGCGCGTCTTGAGGTCGAGCAGGCCGCTCTCACCCTGGCCCCCGCCCGGTTTCAGCCGGTCGCTGGCGCGGATGGCCTGCAGCCGCGAGGGCGCGAGGTCCTCCGGTTGAGGCGGCGCCGTCTGCGCCTGCTCGTATCGCTTAAGAAGAGACACGGTCGACTCTCACTTTCTACCCAGCACCCTCAGCGCGGGCGCAAGATCCCCGTGCGGATTGGCTTCTTTTCTTCTTCGGGCGCGGCCTCGCGCACCTCGGTCAGGCGAACGCGCAGTGTCTGCGCGAGCTCCAGCACGGCCCGCACCAGCGGCCGCGTGCGATCGCCCATCATGAACGGCACACCCTGGTTGGTGGCTTGGATCGCCGTGCGCTCATCGAAAGGGAGCTGCGCGGCCACCGGCTGCTTGAGGTTGTCGGCCACCGCCTCGGCCGTGATCCCGAAGCGTTTGTCGACCCGGTTCATCACGAGCATCACCTTGCCCAGGTACTCCAGCCGCTCGGCCACATCGTAGAACAAACGCACGTTCTTGATGGTGGGGATGTCGGGCGCCGCCAGGAGCACGATCACGTCGCTCTCGTCGAAAATACTCAGGGTTACGTCGTCCAGCGTGGCCGCGGTGTCGATAACCGTGTACTGATAGGTCTCCGCCAGAAAGCGCAGCAGCCGCTTGACCTGACTGTGACCTTGCTGCACCGTCTCGCTGTGCTCCGGGCTGGGCGGGGCCGAGAGCACGCGCAGCCCCGTGCCGTGCGCCACGAGCACGCTGTCGATCACTTCCGGGTCGAGCTCCACCGACTTGTCGGCCAGGTCGGCGATGCTGTTCTTGGCTTGCAGGTTGAGGAAGACGGTGGCATCGCCGTACTGCACCGATGCATCCACCAGCACCGTCGGCGTGTCGGCCGTGTGCAGCGCCAGGGCCAGGTTGACGGCCACCGTCGTGCGCCCTACCCCGCCCTTGGGCGAGTAGATGGTGATGATCTTGCCCGAGCGCTGGACGTGCATCGGCGCGGCAACCGACTCCACCGCGATCGTCTTCTTCTGCTCGAGCTTGATGGCAATGTCGCCGACCTTGCGAATGGTGGCGATCAGCTGGTCGGCCGAAGGCGGCTTGGCGAGGTAACCGCGCGCACCGGCGAGCATGGCCTTCTGCATGTAATCGGTGTCGCTCTGCACCGAGAGCATGATGATCTGGGCGAAGGGCACTTCGTCCAGCACCTTCTCGGTGGCCGCAATGCCGTCCATGTCGGGCATGTTGATGTCCATCAGGACGACGTGCGGCTGGGTCTGCTTGGAGAGGGTGATGCCCTCTTTCCCGGTGCGGGCGGCACCACAGACTTCGAGATCGGACTCGAATTGCAGCAACTTGCGGATGCTCTCGCGCGTCTCCGCGAAGTCGTCGACGATCAGGACGCGGATCTTGGTGGCCACAGCGCTATCACTTAGCCGTTATTCTGTCCCCGGGAAGTTCCGGAATGAAGAGTTGGTTGGTGAAATTGGCTTGGCCGTAAGGCAGCTTGGGCGGCAGCGAGATATTGCGCTCTGTGATCAGGCGCTGCAGATCCCAGCTCGGCAGGTCGAGGACGGAGGTATCGCCCGTGGCACGCAAGGCAAAGGAGAGATCGCCGCCCGTCTTCATGATCAGGTTGAGCGCCAGGGCTTCACTCGGCGTAACCTCCAGCACGATGATGTCCGGAGCGGCCGATACGCCGCCCACCGGCGTGGGCTGAGCCTGCGGCGCACCCACGCCCTCGGCCGCGACCACCTGTGCGGCGCTCTTGCTTTGGACCGTGCCCACCGCCAACACGCGTGCATCCGAGATGACGATCGCGCTGACGGGGCGCGCGCGCTGGGCTTCGCTGGGCACGTCGTAAGTCGCCAACACGGCATTCGAGAGTGGCGCCTCCGAGAAGTTGCGCCCGCCCTCCACCGTCACCACTTCGATCTTGCCTTCCGCGGTTATCGAGAACACCTGAATCTTGTTGGGCATCGAGGATTGGAAATCTGGATCGAGATCGAGGAAGAGCAGTGTGCCGATCACCGCGACGTGATCGCCGCGTTGCGGCGCAAATGCCACGCCCGCCAGCCGGCTCATCGGCATGGCGATCGCCAGCTTGCCGGGCGCCATGTCGAGGGCCATCTCCGACCCGGCCACCGTCTGCCCGGCCAGGCTTTCCGCCACCTGGGTCGAGAAGACCGGCTCACCGCGTTTGATGTCGAGGCGCGCGCGCAAACCCACAATGGTGGTGGGGTCCGTCACCAGGCCTTCCAGCCGGTACAGGGTGGGCCACGGCCCAAGGGTGATGTTCTCCTGCGACACAAACGTTCCGGCAGGGATGTCCTGGGCGGCGAAGACCACCGAGAAGACGTCGGTCGGAAGCTGGGGCGTGGGCGTCGCATTGCGCGTCGTGGTCGGCCTAAACTTCGTCCACGCAAAGACCAACCCGGCAACAATGAGTAGGATCAGGCCGATGATGAGGAAGAGGCGGCGGCGCATGAAGACCTCCTAGGGCGTGGGTCATATCCTCCCTGCCGATAGGCTCTCCGACGCGGCCGGCAGGGGTTGGGCTAGGGCGCAGACAAATGGGAAATCCGTGGACAAGTGCGGTGGTTATGATACCTGGAACGCCCGGGTTGTCAAGCGCACCCCCCTTCAAAACTGCAAAGGGCCTCGCCGCATGGGAGGCCCTTTGCTGACGTTCGACGCGACTGCAATGTGCTTAGATGTTCGTGATGATGTTGCTAAACACGTTGCCGATGGCCGGGCCGAGCAGCGAGAGGATCACGATCACAACCACCGCTACCAGCACCAGGATCAGCGCGTACTCAACAAGACCTTGGCCTTTCTTCATGAAGCGCTTCATTGTCTTTTTCTCCCTCAACAGGACCTCTCAGGGGGAAAGTCCTGTCGACTATATGGTGATGCGGGTGTGAACCGGCTAGATGTTGGTGACGATGTTGCTGAAGACGTTTCCAATGGCCGGGCCGAGCAGGGACAGGATCACAATTACGACAACAGCAACCAAGACTAGAATCAACGCATATTCAACAAGACCCTGACCCTTCTTCTGGAACCTCTTGAACATTGTTTGACCTCCTTTCATTCTGGGCTCTCTCGTTCAGGTTGCCCACATTATAGACCGGCCCCCCGCGGATTCGCCTTGCGAAAAGCTTACCGAAGGGGTGCGAACCCGCCAGCGGGGGGGCAAGGAGCGTGCCGCGCGGCCAGCCCGCGGCCCCTCCTTAGAACCCCGCAATGACATTGCTGTACATGTTGCCGACGGCGGGCCCAAAGACGGCCAAGATCACCAAAACCACAATGGCGACGAGGACGAGTATCAATGCGTACTCCAACAAGCCTTGAGCTCGAAGGTGGTGCTGCCTCGGCAACGCAACCACCCCCCTTCCGTCCAAGATTTCGCCTGCCCCGCGCCGGGGCGGCGAGAGAGACACCTTTAGCATAGACCTTGACGCGGCGCAGCAATTAACAGATTGCGTGCAATTTTCTGGCCAAGTGCGCCGCGTTCCGCCCTAATCGTGCAGGATTGGTGCCTCGATGATGGCCCGCGTGCCGAGCCCTTCCTGGCCTTCGTACTGGAACGTGCCGCCCAGCATCTCCACCCGCTCCTTCAAGTTGCGCAGCTCGTACGGGTCGTCCTCCCCCATCACCTTGCCATCAAGAACCTTGCCGTCGTGCTCGATGATGATGCGCACCCGGTTCTCGTCCAGGTCGAGCATGGTCTTGACCTTGCTGGCCTGGCACACGTCGCGGGCCACGGCCACCAGCTGCTGGATGGCGCGGAAGAGGATCACCTCATAGTGGCTCGGCAGGCGCTTCTCCGTCCCGGTGAAGATGAAGCTCAGATCCTGGCCGCCCTTTTCCTTCACCGCGTCCAGGTAGCGGCGCGTGGTCGGCGCGAGGCCCAGGTCGTCCAGCATCATCGGCCGCAGGTCGAAGATGAAATCGCGGATGCGTTGGAAGGAGGTGGCCGCATTGCCCTTGAGCGTGACCAGCTCCGACTTGGCCTGGGCTGGGTCGATCTCGAACAGACGCCCGGCGATCTCCACCTGCAGGATGAAATTGGCCAGCACCTGCGCCGGGCCGTCGTGCATCAGGCGTGAAAGGCGCTGGCGTTCGGCCTCCTGCGCTTCGACCAGCCGCACCAGGAAGGATTTGGGCGCAGCGGTCGTTGCCACGGCTTCCGGCTTGTTGAGCTGCAGCGTGTCGAGCACCGCCTGCACGGTCTTGCCGAAGCGCACCAACACCTCCTGCTTGGTCTGCAGCCGCTCCAGCTCGCCGCCGGTGTTGAACAGCCGCTGTTGCGCGTCGAGCGCGGTCTCGTACGCCGCGCGGATATCTTCACGCGGCACGGTGTCGAACGCAGGCTGGATTTGCTTGAGGCGCGTGGAGACGGCCGCCTGGCGCTGGCGCAGCTTCTCCACCTCGCCGCGGTTCTGCTCGACCAGCAGGCCGATCTCCTGGGCCTCGCTGCGCACCTTCTCCAATTCGGCCGTGAGCTGTTCGACCAAAGCCTCGAGCGAGCCTTCCGGGGGCGGAGCTGCTTTTTCGGTCATCGTGCACGCCTCGCCATGCTAGAGTAAGCGCCCTCCCCGCGCGGCACGCGCCGCCAGCAGGGATGCGCAACGATCAACCCTCGTGGCAAAGTATAGCACTGCGGAATCGGCCGGGCAACGCGCTGGTTAAGGCCCGATGCGCTCGGCGCAATCGCCTGCCCAGCGGTAGACCTGCATGTTCTCGCCGCCCAGCGCCGGGCTGATCGAACCGCCGCTCGAGAATACCGCCCGGCATCGCGCTCCGACCTGGGGATACAAAGCGGGGAAGGTGACCAGGTAATCGCTGCCTGCGTGCGTGAGGAACGGCGCCAGCTCGCGCGGGTCACGCAACACAGCCAGCCCGGCCGTGCTTGTCAGCCCGCCCAGGTCCACCAGCCGGCGCCGACCGTAGTACCCGAGCGCGCCGATGTCGTGTGCGGCAATGACCGCACCCTCGGGCGTGTGGGCCTCGACCCAGCGCGCCGTCGCCACCATCTCTTCATCAATGAGCCCCACATCGCGCACGTACGCGCGCCCACCCAACACCAGGAAGGCGAGCCCCACCGCCCCCCACGAGAGCCACGCGCCGCGCACCAACACCCTGCCGGCCAGGCCTCCCCGCATGCGGATCCACACGGTGCGCAGCCCGGCCGCGCCGTAGATGAGCGCCACCGGGATGACCGGAATGAGATAGCGCCCGTGCTGATACGAAACCGGCAGGCGCGCGGTGTACGCCGACACGTGAGCAATCATCCACGCCAGGGGTGCCAGCCACTCCCAGCGCCGCTGCTTGAGTGCCGCGTAGACGGCCGCCAATATGAACGGCGCGAGCACAACGAGCGGTCCGGCCAATATGGCCGCCGCCTGCCCTCCAGCGCGCTGCACCCATCCCTCGCCGCGCAACACGCCGTACTCCACCTGCTTGGCGTAGAAGGTGTTCGGCCAAATGCCTCCACCGAGAATTCGATTGAATGCGAAGTAGAGGAGAAGCGAGATCAGTGGTGGACAGAGAACGGCCACGCCCCGCCACACGCGCTGCCTTGGGCTGCCTCGCGCCAGCGCTGCGCCCAAGCCGAGAAAGGGTAGCGCAAGTATCGCCTCCGGGCGGATCCACACGCCGGCGGCGGCGACCAGCCCCAGCCCAATCGCTTCTTTCCAACCGGCGCCGACTTTCCCCTCGAGGCGCGCGAGCAACCACCAGCACGCCATGAGCCAGGTGACGAACAGCGGAATCTCCATGCCCGAGACTGCGGCCCAAACCAGATGCCACTCACCCAGGAGAACCGCCGTGCCGAGCAGGCGCGGGACGCCGAGTGCGCGTTCTCCCCACGCCCCGCCCAGCCAGGCCGAAAGGAGACTCAGCGCAATGCCCAGCCCGATCGGCCACCCGGGCAGCCCGAGCCGCAGCGCCTGGCCCGCAGC
>Ga0209342_10006104_pt1 | contig 12288 bp, 10 predicted proteins | sample RifCSP16_2_FD_184023 | JGI IMG/M metagenome (GOLD analysis project Ga0209342, IMG submission 184023) | Soil microbial communities from Rifle, Colorado - Rifle CSP2_sed 16_2 (SPAdes) (version 2) | ecosystem: Environmental > Terrestrial > Deep subsurface > Rock core/Sediment | place: Rifle... | reverse complement strand
CCCACCAGGTCAGCCCGCCGCCATTCTTGCTGAAGTTGACCAGCACCATCCGGCCGCCGGCGCACAGCACGCGGCGGAACTCCTGCAAAAGCGGCGTCATCTCCTCCGCCGGGATGAGGTCAAGCAAGTAGCTCGCCCACACCAGGTCGAACGACTCGCTCGCAAAAGGCAGGCGACGCGCGTCGGCGCGCGCCAGGCGCGCCCCCGGCACCTGCCGCCGCGTCACCTGGAGCATCCGCGGCGCCAGGTCGACACCCACCAGCAGCTCGCTTCCCCCCAGCCGCCGCGCCAGGCGGGCGTGCACGAGCCCCGTGCCCACCGCCACTTCCAGCACCCGGTCGCTCGTCCCGAGCGGACGCGAGGGGCCCGGCCTGACGTCGGCTTTCTGCAAGCCGCGGGTCACCGCCTCCCGCTCCAGGCCCGCCGCCGCGCGCCCGTAGAGGAAACTGAAGAGGTTGTAGGCCCGCGTGAGAGCCCGTCGCTGGCCGCGCGCTTCAATCACACCGCTATTGTAGCCTGTCTGCCGTCAGGCAGGCCTGCCGGACGCGGCCCGGTCGGGTCTTTGTCCGGCGACGAGTTTGTGAGAGAATCCCGCGCGGTGAGAAAAAAAGGAGCGGGGCGCAGGCAGCGACGCCGCCGGCCCGCGGTGCGGCTCGAAAGCTCCAAGCGCGTCGACGCCGCCGCCGTCCGCGAGCTCTTCCGCGCCACCGGCTGGACGGAAGACATCGCCGCCTATTCTCTCCGGCAAATCCAGAAGCTCCTCCGGCATTCCTATCTGGTGCTGACCGCCTGGGACGACAAGAGGCTGGTGGGTTTTGCCAGCGCCGTTTCGGACGGGGTACTCTGCGGGCTGGTGCAGAACCTGGTGGTGCATCCCGACTATCGCGGTAACGGTCTGGGCACGCGCCTGCTGCGGCTGCTGGCCGGCACCATGCGCCGCCAGGGGATCCACTGCCTCTACGCCCTGGGGACGCGCAACCGGGGCACGCGCACTTTCTTCCGCCGCGTCGGCTTCCATCCGCTGAACTGGAGCGTCTTCGTCCGCCAAAGCCGCTGACCCCGCTCCCATCCGGGAAGGGCAGGCGAGTTTTTCACCCAGTCTCTCTGGCTGGCGGATAGGAGCGGGGCGAGCCTTGCCTTGACACCCGGCGAGCCGGCAGCTAGAGTCGCCCCAGCTTTTCTCCGATTCGCGTCGTGGAGGTTGCCATGGCCGCGATCAACCAAAAGCGGGTTTTGCTCGGCACCATCGCCGGCTGGGTGGTGTGGGCCGCCTGGAGCATGTTCGTCAACGCCTACATCCTGGCCCCACAGTACGAGTCGTCCGAAGCCGCCGGCCAGCTGCTGGCGACCCCGCGCTACTCCCCGCCGGTCTTCCTGGCCAGCTGGTTCGTGACTCTGCTCATCCTGACCTGCATCGCCGCCCACCTCTACGCCTGGGTGCGCGGGACGCTCGGGCCGGGGCCGGGGACGGCACTGCGCGTGGGGATTCTTGTCGGCTTCTGCGCCGGCTTCCCGTTAAGCCTCTCGGTCGCCACCTGGGTTCCGGTCGAGCGCATCGTGCCGCTCTGGTGGATGCTGGACCTCTGGGTGGGTGCGATTCTCGCCACCTTCGTCGCTGCCTGGCTCTACAAAGACTAGGGTTGGGCCGCAGCTTGGGATCGCTGCTGGCGGCGATAGGCGATGGAGTCGAGGATTTGTTTGAAGCGCGCTTCGTTCCGGATGCTGGCGAGCAGGGGGTCGCGCTGGAACCACACGCCGCGCTCATCGCCGTTGCGCACCGCCCGCTCCAGCCACTCTACCGCTGTCTCTTTATCTCCCAGCACCGCGTAAAACGCCGCCGCCTCCCCGTTCATGGACACGTGAACCCCGGCGTACTTTTCTACTTCGGAGTCCATTTCCTTCAGCGCCTCCGCTCGTCTTCCTTCCCGCGCCAACAGCAGTGCCAGGCCAAGCCGGAGGCGGTAGTTCTGACGGTCTTCTGGCCGGGCACGTTCCAGCGTGGCCCGCGCCCGGCGCAGGTCGCCCAAGTCGAGGTAGGCCCGGCTCAAGTGGCGGAGGGCAAGAATATTTGTCGGGTCCTGCTCCAATACTTTCTCCTGCTCCCGAATGGCTTCTGCCAGTTTTCCTTGCTCACGCAGCATTTCTCCCAAGTAGGTGCGTGGCGGGAAAAACATCGGGTCAGCAACAAGCATCTCCTTGGCCAGCTCTTCTGCGCGCCCGTAGTCTCCATTGAACTTGTGATACAGGAGCCACCACATCGTGGCCGGTAGAGGGTCCTGTTCGCCTTGCAACGCCCGGTCAAGTTCCCCGGCAACCAGCTCTTTGCGTCCTTGCAGAAGATAGACCCCCGCCAGCACGATGCGGCCGTAACTGACGCTAGGGTCATCTTGCAGCGCACGTCGCGCTTCTTCTTCCGCCTTGTAAAGCAGGGCGGGGTCGTTGGAATATCCGCCCTCGATCATGAGCACATAGGTGAGTCCATAGATGGCTCGCGCTTTGCCAAAGTGAGGGTCAAGCTCGAGTGCCCGCTCCAGCATTTGGTGCGCGCGCGGCACGTTGAACTGCGTATCGAGAAACAGTGTGCCTTTTTGGAAGTATTCATTGGCTTCGGGGTTCGCCGAGGGCTTCCCGCCAGTGCGGCGCAAATGCGAGCCACTCAAGCGCGGCTCGGCGGGCCCTTCGGGCTTTTCAATTTTCGTGTAGCCGATGGAAAACGGCACGCCGCGAATGGCCGCAATTACCACTCCCAGGCCAATCAGCAAGAGAGGCGTAGCGACCGCCCAGAACCACCACCGGCGCACAAGTGCTCTTGAGGCCGGCACGGCGGCAATGGCCGTGTCGGACTGCAAGGCTTCGAGCGCGGCGCGCACTTCGCCGGCCCGCTGGTAGCGCTGCCCGGGCTCCTTCGCCAGCAGGCGCTGGATAATGGCCCGCAACCCGGCAGGCACGCGCGCCGGCAGCGGCGCCGGCGGCTCGCGCAGGATTTGCGAGCTCAACTCGAACCCCGTCTGCCCTTCGAACGGGAGCTTGCCCGCAGCCATCTCGTAGAGCAGCACGCCCAGCGCCCAGAGGTCGCTGCGGGCGTCGGCCGGCTCGCCCCGTAGCAGCTCCGGGGCGATGTAGTGGAGCGTGCCCGCCAGCGTGTGCTCTCCGGTCAGCGAGGCGCGGGAGCGAGTCGCCTCCGCCAGCTGCTCGGGTTGCAGCCGCTGCGCCAGGCCGAAGTCGAGCACCTTGGCGCGGCCCTCCGGCGTGATGACCACGTTGGCGCTCTTCAGGTCGCGGTGGACGATGCCGCGCTCATGCGCGTGCGCCAGGGCGTCGGCGACCTGCTCGCCGTAGCGCAACACGCTCTCAACGGGCAAACCCTCGGCCGGCACAAGAGCCGAAAGCGGCCGGCCCTCGACCAGCTCCATGGCGATGTAGGCCCGGCCTTCGGCCTCGCCCACCTCGTAGATGTGGCAGATGTGGGGGTGGTTCAGGGAGGAGGCGGCCCGGGCTTCCCGCACCAGGCGGGCGCCGGCCTCGGCCGTCCGTTGCTCGCCGACGAACTTGAGCGCGACGCTGCGCTCCAGGCGGGTGTCGCGGGCGCGGTAGACCACGCCCATCCCCCCGGCGCCCAGCTCGGCTTCAATGCGGTAGTGCCCGAGCGTCTGCCCGATCATGAAGAAGGAAACCTGTCAGCGCATCCTAGGACGCGCGGCCGGCCCAGTCAACGCGCCGGGCTACTGCTGGCGGCCTTCGATGGCGAGCAGCAGCACCACCGCCGCCAGCGCCAGCCGCCGGTCGAAGCGCTTGCCGGTGTCGGCCGTCAGGTCCACGGTATGCTTCATGACAAAGGGGTTGAAGTGCTGCTTGATGACCCCGGCGGGCTGCCCTTGCAAGGTGACGTGAAAATTCTGCGGGATGAGGTTCGAGAGGAACCGCCGCAGCGTCGCCATCAGCGCCGAGTCCTCCTGAATCAGCCCCAGCTCCTGGTCGCCGGCGTCGAGCACCGTCCACTCGTCGCGCAGGATGGACTTCAGCCCCTTGCGGCGGAGCGCCCCGACTTTCTGCCCCGTGCGGGCGTCGCTGACGTCGTAGGTGGCGCTGATGTCGAGCATCTTCCGGGCCTTGATGGTCAGCAGCGCCCGCTGCTTCTGCTCGTCGGCAAAGACGGTGATGTCCTCTTTCAGCTTGAAGGCTTTCTGCTCGACGTAAGCGACGAGCTGGCCCGCCGGGTCGTAGACGTGAAACTTGGGCGTGAACGCGGCCAGCACCTTGCGCCGCGCGTGATACTGGTCGAGAGTGAATGGGTCTGCCATGGCTGCCTCCCCTGAAGGCAAAGTGACGCTAGTCTAGCACGGCTGCGCCCGCGGCGCCGGGGCTAAAACTCCCGCGCCAGGGCCGCCACGATGCGCGCCAGGGCTTCGACGTCCTTCAGGTCCACCACCTCGGCGGCCGAGTGCGAGTAGCGGAGCGGCCAGCCCAGCGGGATGTCCACCGAACCGTAAGGGACGAAGGCGGCGCCGTCGTTGCCGCCGCCGGTGACCCCGTACTGCGCGGGGATGCTGTTCTTGCGGGCGATCTCCACCACGCGGTCGACCCAGCGCCGCGGGGCTACGTTGGAGTTGTCCACGGCGCGGACGACGAACCCTTCGCCCAGGCGGCCGTTGGCGAAGCGGTCGGACTCGAGCGGCGAATCGGAGGAGACGAACGTGTCCACGGCGAAGACAAAATCAGGGACGCCTCCTTCGGCCGCCGCCTGCCGGGCGAAGTGCTTGGCGCCTTCGAGTCCGATTTCTTCTTCCACCGCCCAGACGAAGATGACCTCGCGGTCCATCTTCGCCGGGTCGAGCTCCCAGAGCGCCGCCACCAGCGCGGTGCAGCCGACCCGGTCGTCGAACGACCGTGCGCTCACCCGCTTCTCCGCCAGCCAGCGGAATTCCTTCGGCACCGTCAGCGAGTCGCCCACGCGCAGGCCCATCCTTTCCGCTTCCTCGCGGCTGCGCGCGCCCGTGTAGGCGATGTGCTCGCGCCCCCGCACCAGCTCGTACTTCTTCGTCTGGTAGTCCTCCGGCAGCTCGATGACCACAGGCACTTGCTTCTCGGCCGTGTGTACCAACGCCACATGACCGAGAAAGTGCTCCTCCAAGAATCCGCCCTTGCGCTCCAGCACGAGCCGCCCGTCCTCGCGGATTTCCTTCACCACCCAGCCGATTTCGTCCATGTGGGCGACAAACACCAAACTCGGCTTTTCGCTCGGTTTGCCAAACGCGACGAACAAATTCCCCCTGGCGTCCACAGTCGCCCACTCCTGCGCCCAGGCGGGCAAGAGCTCTCGGATCTTGTCCGCGACCCGTTCCTCATGACCCGAAAGTCCGTAGACCTCCGAGAGCTGGCTCAACACTTGTTCGGTTCGTGAACCGGGAGCGGCCACGGGATAGTTGACAGCTTTCCCAGCGGGCGGGGCCTTGCCGATGGTGACGCCCACATAAAGAGCGAGGAGCTCTTCGGCGCGCGTCAAGTCTTCGACGTTGACAATCTCCGCCGGCGTTTGCGGTAACTTGACCGGGACGCCGACGACGGCGGTGCGGGCCGGCAGCGGCAGCAACCCGGAGTAGCGCCCGCGGGGTGCGGGCTCGGCCAGCTCGGCCCGCACCGGAAGGCGGTACTCCCGCGCTGTCGCCAGCAAGTCGGCCGCCAGCGCCGGCTCGCCGCCTTCGAGTGTCGCGACGAGGACGCCCGCGCCGGGCTGGGCTTCGCTTTTCTCCAGCCGCTCGAAAAAGATCACTTCGTCGGCCTCAACCTGATGCAGCAGGCGGTCTAATCCCTGATGCCCCATGTAGCGGCGAGTGACGAAGGCCACCATCAGCGTCCCCTGGAGCTTCGACGCGTCCATGCCCTCAACCAGGCGCACGAGCGCCGTGGCGCCGGCGCGGTCGCTCGCAAACGGGGCGACCAGCTCGTTGTGGGCGAGGCGGTCGGCGCGCTTTTCGAGCGTGAGCGGGTCGAGCAAATCCACGCCGAGCGCGCGGACTTCTTCAGCCGAGCGCGCTCCGACGTCAATGTAAATGCGCTCGAGGTGGTCGGTGCGCTTGTCGGCGGGCGATTCGCGCCCGGGCTGCAAGTGGGTCGAAAGCCCGGCCACCACGCCGGGCACGAGCTTGCCGCCGCGGGTCAGCATTTCGACCGGCTGGGCCGAGTGCAGCAAATCGAACCAGGGATTGACGCCCGCCTGCGGCAGCCGCTGCACGCGCAGGAAGCCGTCCGAGGTGATGGCGCTGACGACATAGCCCGGCTCGTCAATGTGCGTCACGAGCAGCCGGTGCGGCGCGCCGGCCCCGAGCGTCACCGTGACGTTGCCGAGGTTATTCACCTGCGGGTTGTAGGCCTTCAGCCGCTCGGCCAGCCACGCCGTCACTCGCTCCTCGTAGCCGCTCACCCCGGGCTGCTCGGCCAGCTGCGCGAGCACACTCCACACGTGCGTGACTTCGTCCACCGCGGCGGAGACAAGAGGCAAGAGGCAGAGAAGCAAGGAGGCAAGGATTCCTCGCATGCTGAAGACTGTCCCTGGACGCCTCGCTTCGAACCGCAGCGGAAAGGACGATTTCAAGTTTTTCACGGCCGGCAAATTCTATTTCCCCCTTCCCGCTTCGTTTTTTTTCATTCGCGCTTTAATCAGCTTCTTGACTAACGCAGTAGAAAGCGGCCTATGGATCGGAAAACGAACGGTGGCCTTGGCGGTTTCGTAATCCTTTAACTCCTTTTGATGCTCCTCTACGACTGGTGTTGGTATGTAAAGTCCGATGTGTTTTTTCCACAGCCGAAAATAAGCCAGGCGCCCTTTGTAATGGTAGTAAGGCATACCATAACTGATACGCTCCTCCGCTGTAGGAGCACATGCCTTGATAATTGTGCGAAGTTTAACAAGTTTGCCGCGCACTTCCTTTGGTGCGCCGGCGATGTAAGTATCTACATCTTTTATTTTTTTCATGCTGAAGACTCCCCCGGGAGCATGAGAACGGAGGGGATTCTAGCCCGCCCCGCCGCCCCGCGCAACCCATCACGCAGTGTCATTCCGAGCGGAGCGCCTGCCCTGAGCAAAGTCGAAGGGAGGAATCTGCCTGTCGGCTATAATGGCGGCGGAGGAGTGCCGGAGCGGTTGAACGGGGCCGCCTTGAAAGCGGCTAGCCGATGAAAGTCGGCTCGGGGGTTCGAATCCCTCCTCCTCCGCCACTGCTTGACCGAGGCATCATGAAAACGGTCCCCTGGATGGTTGTAACGTGCTTGCTGCTGGCGGGATGCGGCAGCAGCGCGACTCCGCCCGAGAAGGCGGCGGCGCGGGAGGGGTTGCCGGCGGGGTTCGAGTTGAGCGTCTACGCCGAGGGGCTCGACCGGGCGCGCTTCATGAGCTTCGGGCCCGACGGCACGCTCTACGTCGGCACGAACAGCGACAAGGTCTACGCCCTGCCGGACAAGAACCGCGACGGCCGCGCCGATGCGGTCATCGTCTTCGCCGGCGGCCTGCGTTCGCCCCACAGCGTCGCCTGGCACGAAATTGAGCCGCCGGGCGACTTCATCACTCCCAAGCCGCGACCCAAGCCGCAAGGCTGGCTCTACGTGGGCGAGACGCACCGCGTCATCCGCTTGCGCGACACCAACGGCGACTTCAAGGCCGACGAGCCCGATTCGGGCGAGCAGGAAGTAGTCGTCCCGAACCTCCCCACCGGCGGACAGCACTTCACCCGCACGGTGGGCTTCGGGGCGGATGGCGGGCTCTACGTTTCGGTCGGCTCCTCCTGCAACGCCTGCCGGGAAGAAGACGCGCGCCGCGCCGCCATCCTGCGCTTCAACGCGGACGGCAGCGGGATGGGAACCTACGCCCGGGGCTTGCGCAACGCCGTCGGGTTCGCCTGGCACCCGACGACGATGGAGATGTGGGCCACCGACAACGGGCGCGACTGGCTGGGCGACGAGCTGCCGCCCGAAGAGCTCGACCTCGTCCGCCGCGGCGACGACCACGGCTGGCCCGCCTGCTACGGCCAGCGCCGACCCGACCCCGACCTCGGCTCGGTCGAACGCTGCGCGAAGACCCAGCCCGCCACCTTCGAGATGCCGGCGCACTCGGCCCCGCTCGGGCTCGACTTCTACACCGGCACGATGTTCCCCGAAGAGTACCGCGGCGATTTGTTCATCGCCTTCCACGGCTCCTGGAACCGGTCGGTCCCGACGGGCTACAAAGTGGTGCGGGTGCGGTTCAAGGACGGCAAGCCGGTGGCGATGGAAAACTTCGTGGACGTCTGGTTTAAGGGCGGGCGAGTCGAGCACCGCCCGGTGGACGTCAAGACCGGCCCCGATGGCGCGCTCTACATCTCGGATGACCGCGGCGGGACCATCTTCCGCGTGACCTACCGGAAGTAACCGCTCCCTTCGGCGAAACATCGGTGTTTCTTCGTTGCTTCCTCGTTACTCCTCCCGCCAGCAGTGCTAGCAAGGTCAGCAGGAGGGTGCCATGAAGACGCTTCTTGTTGTGTTTCTCCTCGCGGCCTTGATACTGGACGCCGCCGCCGAGCCCTGCGCCCGGGCGGCGAAGTTGCCGGCGCCCGAGTCGGCGGCGCCCGCACTCGAGCCGAGCCTCCCGCCGGCCTGGGTGGACCCTAACCTGGAAGGGAAAACCGTCAAGGTCTACTTCCGCGACGGGCGGCTTTACGAAGGCAAGCTGGTGGAGCTGACCGACGAAGCCCTGCGGCTGAAGATGGGCAAGCGCGTCGAGACCATCCCTTTGACTGAAGTGGCGCGCGTCGAGCGAGCCAAGAGCAACCGAAAATGGTTGGCAATCGCTGTTGTTGTTGGAACACTTGCTGTAGTCGGAGCAATCGTAGGGGCGGCGGTGACTGGAGAAGGCGACTAGGGCAGAAGGAGAGTGTCATGAAGGCCCTGTGCGTGGTGTTTCTCGCTGCGGCCCTAGCGCTGAACGCCGCCGCCGAGCCCTGCGCCCGGGCGGCGAAGTTGCAGGCGCCCGAGACGGCGGCGCCTCAGGCGGAGACGAGCCTCCCGCCGGCCTGGGTGGACGCTAACCTGGAAGGGAAAACCGTCAAGGTGTACTTCCGCGACGGGCGGCTCTACGAGGGCAAGCTGGTGGAGCTGACGGACAATTTTCTGCGCCTCAAGATGGGGAAACGCGTCGAGACCATCCCTTTGACTGAAGTGGCGCGCGTCGAGCGCAAGCCGCGCCGGCTCTGGGTGCCTTTTGCCGTGGTGGGAGTCGCTTTAGGCGTTCTCTTCGTCACCGTGGCGATTGTGGTCGCCAGCTCGGAAGGTTGATTACTGCCCAGCAGGGGGGAAGGGAGTCTGACCGCGGCTACTTCAGGGGCGCGCCGGGGTCGGGCGGGAAGTCGATCCCCCAGAAGTCTTCGGCTTGCAGGAACTCCACGCCCAGGTCGGTGCGTCCGGGGATCTCGCCGGGCTTGACCCAGACGACGTGCGACTCGGCCTCGCGGCTCATCTCCGGGACGCGCAGCCGCATGTGCTGGCGGACGGCGAGCGCGGCCGGCGCCGTGACGGCGGCGCCGTGCTGGCTGACCATCTGGGTCTGGGCGGCCTCTTCCCGCACCCGGCCCATCTCGTCCACCCAGTTCAGCACCACGTCAATCTGCCGGGGCAGGCGGGCGCTGCGGCGGCGGGCGACCTTGGGGGTTTCAGGGCCCTGCTGCTGGTCGGGCGGGAAGGTGATGCCCCAGACGTTGTCTGCGCCCACTACCTCGACACCGACTTCCACCCGCCCCGGCACCTCGGCAGCGGCGGAGTAGACGATGCGCGACAGCCCTTCCTTGCCCGTGTCGGGCACCGACATCCGCACCAACTGCCCCGCCTTCAATTCGCTGAAGGCCAGCACCTGGGCGCCGTAGCGGCTGAGGAGCTGGGTTTCGGCGGCTTCCTGCTTGGGCCGGCCGGTTTCATCCTGCCAGCTCAAGACCACGGCCACGCGCCGCGGGATGCGGGCGCTGCGGCGCTGGCGGGGCGTGCCGGCGGGGGCTTCGAGGAGCGCGGTCTCGGCGGGCTCGCCCTGGATCTTTTGGATGTAGTCCACGATGCGCCGGCGGTGAGCGTCCGGCAGGCCCAGAAAAGCAACGGCCATGCACTTGCCCGGCTCGCAGCGCACCACGCGCCCGGCGGCTTCGATGGGGGTTTTTTCCGGGGGAACGAAGAAGCGCACGACGACGGTAGCGCCGATCTCCAGCGTGTCGGGAGTTTCGATGAGCAGGCCGCCCACACTGATGTCGCTGGTGCGGCCGAGCGTGCCCGCCTGGCCGCCCTGGGCTTCGACCTGGGTCAAGAGCGGCGCCCGGGGAGTCTTGCGCTTGCCGGCCATGGGGCCCTCCCTGTTTCGCGCCAGCCGCGACACCCGTTGCGACGTTGTCCGCGCGGCTTGCATGGCACCCCCTAAGGCTTGGCCAAGTCTAGAAGGGCCGGGGCTCGCCCACAATAGGCCGAAGGTCACCTTGTCGGGCTCCGTGCATAGGCGAACCTTCCTATGCATATGCGGGGAAAAAAATACCCTCCTCTCCGCCCACGGCGGAGAGGAGGGTGGAAAGCGAGACCGCCGGGACTTAGAGGCGGCGCTCGGGCTGGGCCTCCAGGGTCTGGCGGAGGCGCGCCCGGGTCTCTTCCAGGTGGGCCCGGGTGGTGTAGTCCAGCCCGTCGCGACCCAGAGCCCGGTCGATGCGGGCGCCGAGCTCAACCAGGTCGGCCCGGGCCAGCGTCACCCCATCTTCCGGGGTGCCGGCTTGGGGATGCAGCACGAGCTGGACAAGCTGGCTCAGGTGAGCGCGCTGGAGGTTGCGGCGGAAGCTATTGATGGAGCCGCCCGCTTCCAACTCCGACCAGATGGCGTTGCGGACGCCGACGAACATGTCGGCCATGGTGAAGCGGTCGTTGGGGTCGGCAACCTTGACCTCCAGGTCCTGCAAGCGGGCCAGCTTGATGGGGTCGTAGAGGTCGTTGAGCACGTCCGACTGGACCAGGAGCACGGCGTCGTGCAGCGGATAGTCGAGCCGCGGCGTGCTGAAGACGGTGAAGTTGAAGTCGGGGAAGCGGTCGAACTGGAGCTTGTTCAGCAGCCGGGCTGGCGCCTGGAAAGCGTCCGGCGCCCAGATTTGCTGGGCCAGGAAGTCGAGCGCCCGGCGCTGGGCGGCGGCGGGGACGGGGATGAAGGGCGGGCCGCCGTTCGGGTCGCCGACGTGCACGCGGTTGTGGTAGATGCCGCCGATGTACTTCATGGCCACGGTGGAGCCGCGCAGGTAGGGCGTCCAGGAGCCATTGAAGGCCCGGCGCAGGACTTCATAGCTCTCGCCCGGGGTTTCGAGCTTCGCCTCCATGTTCGCCCAGAGCTCGTTGACCACCTTGAACTCGTGGGTGAACCAGTCGAGCGGGTCGGCGGCGAAGTCGAAGCGGGTGTTGCGCGGGTCGAGGGAGCGCGCGCTGTCGGAAGCGTCTTCGTCGGTCGCGTAGGGGTGCAAGGGGTCCGTGCCCTGGGCCGCAATCTTGCCGAGCTCCGGCAGCTCGTCCGCCGGGGTCTTGGCGGCCGGCAGGGGCGTGTAGGCGTACTGGATAGCCCACTGGTCGTAGCTGCCCGCCACCTGCGGCAGGTAGTCGCCCTGCTTTTCGCCCTTCAGGGCGATGATGGCCGGGTTGTAGTCCATCACCGAAGCGGCCAGGCCCACCGTGCGGTTGCGCTGCGGGTCGGCGAGCTGGTCCAGGCGGTTGAGGACGCTGGCGCGGAAGTTGTGCCGCAGGCCCAGGGTGTGGCCGACTTCGTGCGCAATCAGCTCGCGCACGTACTGGGTGACGAATTCCTTTTCCTTCTCCGGGTTCCACCCCGGGCGGGCCGAGAGCACGTCGTAGACGAGCGAGGCCTGCTCGGCCAGCCCGTCGGCGTAGGCGCACAACCCGCGCAGGTTGCCGCGGCCGAAGGCGGCGGGCAGGTCGGACTCGGCCTTCAGCGCCCGCAGGCGCTGCACCGGGTTGACGTAGAGCTCGTAACGCCGCCGCGCCCCCAATCTCAGAATACCTTCGCTGATGCCGATGTCGGCGTCGAGGAGCTGTCCGGTGTAGGGATTGGAGTGCGAGGGGCCGATGGCGAAAGTGGCGTCATAGCCGACGAACCAGCGGATGGTGTTGTAGCGGATGTCGGCCGGGTCCCAGTCGGCGTCATCGGGCTGCTGCTTCACCACCATCGCGTTCTTGAAGCCCGCCTTCTCGAAGGCCGGGTTCCAGAGGAGAATCCCTTCCCGGATCCAGTCGCGGTAC
>Ga0209342_10006102_pt1 | contig 12290 bp, 7 predicted proteins | sample RifCSP16_2_FD_184023 | JGI IMG/M metagenome (GOLD analysis project Ga0209342, IMG submission 184023) | Soil microbial communities from Rifle, Colorado - Rifle CSP2_sed 16_2 (SPAdes) (version 2) | ecosystem: Environmental > Terrestrial > Deep subsurface > Rock core/Sediment | place: Rifle... | reverse complement strand
GCCTTGGACCTGTGACAGCATGCCGACCTCGAGATCCTCGATCCCCTGGATGCTGTCGTCTCGACCGCGGAAGCGTGTTCGGTCGCTCACGTGGATCTCGACCTTCTCGCCCTCAAGAGTCTTGAGGGTAAAAGAGCCGTCCGATGCAGCGACGTCTGTGATCTCACCTCGGAAGCGGAAGCGATCCTGTCGCTCGCCCGGCTTACCGACGGCGACGACGTCCGCCAGAACCTCACCCGTCGAGCCAGGTTTTCCGGCGACGTGCACAGGCATCCCGACTTCGAGGTCTTCGAGACCCTGGATGTCGCCTTCGCGACTATGGAACTGAGTCGAGTCGGACACGATCACGGTGAGCTCACCATTCCGAAGCGTCTCGATCGTGAAGGAGCTCGCCCCGAGATCGATGTCCGTAATCTTGCCCCCTGCGCGCAGGCCGTCCGGCGGCTGCTCGCCGGCTGCGTAAGCGACACCGGTTCCAAGCACCAAAAGGCCCAGTACAGCGGCGACCAGCAAACCACGTTTCTTCAACATCCCCAGCCTCCTATGCGTCGTAGACTGGCTCCATCTTCAACCACAAGCGCAAAAGAAACGCAGCCGAGATGTAAAAGGGATGTAAAACATGGACGGTGGGCGATGGCCGACGGACGGCGAAAGGACACCACCCCAAATACACCCTCAGCCTAGGCCGAAATCGAAGCGGCGGGAGGAAGGCGTCATCCCATGGCTTCCTTAGACGGAGTTCATCCCGAGGGATATCGAGGGGCTCCTTGGCCTGCGGCCAGGGCAGGCAGTATGTTGTGGCAGGCTGGGGGTTCCAGACGAAGACATGTGCATTTTAAAGGGGGCGTCTAAAAAGAAGCCAATGCGGCATGTGTGGGCCTGAGCGGGTGAGGCCAGTGGAGGGAAAAAGAGAGGGAGCGTTGGAGCGCGGCCGCCAGCTTGGCCAGGTTGTGGGCGGCGCACAGGAGGCCCCACTCGATCTGGACTTTCTCTTGGCCTCTCAGCAGGAACCTGCGAAACCCCCAGTTGTGTTTCAAGCGCCCGAAAACCCCCTCCACTTCGACCCCACGGCGCGATCGCAGAGCCTTGCCTTCATTCGAAAGCAGATTCTCCCGGGCCTGGGCCCTCATCCGCTTCAGCTCGAAGCTGACCTCAAGTTGGCGGTTGCCTTCGCCTCGGGTGCACAGGCTTCGGAGCGGGCACCCACCACAGTCTTCACACTCGTAGCGTCGCCTTTCAATCACGTAGCCGCTGTCGGTTGGGTGGAACTCGGTGGACCGGTAGGTGAGCCTCCGCCCCGCCGGACACGTCCAGTCATCCCGTTCGGCGTCATAGACAAAGTCGTCTTCCTGGAACATGCCTCGCCGGCGTGTCTTCTTCTGTTCCCGGTCGAAGGTGTTGTACTTGACGTAGGACTTGACCTCTTCTCCTTCCAAGAAGGCGTAGTTCTCCTCACTCCCATACCCGGCATCGGCGATCACGTTCTTCGGCAACCGACCGAGCTGCCCTTTCAGCGCCTGCAGGTGCGGCACCAGACACTTCGTATCGCCTGGTCGCGGGTGCAGGCTGTAGCCCACCACAAACTCGCTCTCCGTGCCGATCTGGACGTTATAGCCTGGTTTGGGCTGCGCCCGCTTTGGCGGATCTCCCTTCATGTGCATGAACGTGGCGTCCTCGTCAGTCTTGGAGTAGCTGTTTCTCCCTTTGAGCTTCTGCTCCTGTTCTTCATACTTCTTCTGGCGAGGCAGGTAATCTTCCTGCATCTTCTTCACTGCTTTGGCCAGCTTCTTGTTCTCGGGATCTCCTTTCAAGCGCTCGTTCAGTTCCTGGATCTTCTTCTCCAGCTTCTCGGCATCGATCGGCCCATCTTCGCCCAGCTCTTCCAGGTCCTTCTCTCCATATTCTTCGTTCTCTGCTTCATTCACCTGCTCGATCTCATCCAGCAGCTTCTTGACGTTCTCTTGCAGCTTCTGCTTATAGCGCCTGGTGCTCTTCGCCCACACCCAGGTATACCGGTTAGCATTGGCTTCGATCTTGGTCCCGTCCAGGAAGTAGTGTTCCAGCTTCACGTATCCTTCTTCGATCAACAGCTCCAATACCGAAGCAAACACCTGCTCCATGATCCCCCGCATCACCTCGCCCCGAAAGCGGTTTATCGTCCGGAAATCCGGCCTGCTGTTGCCGCTGATCCACATGAAGTGGATGTTTTCTCGCAGCGCCTTGGCAATCTGCCGGGAGGAATAGATCCGCTGGGTATAGGCATACACCAGCACCTTCAACAGCATCTTCGGATGGTAGCTGCTCGTCCCGCCGCCCTTGTAGCGCTTCATCAGCGGCCGCAGATCCATCTTCTCTATGGCTGCATGCACCACCCGTACCAGGTGGTTTGCCGGGACCAGCTCTTCCAGGTCTGTGGGAAGCTGTAGCTGTCCCATCAGATAGGGCTTGAACACCACGTGTGGGCTTTTCTTCTTTTTCATGTCCCCCATTCTATTGATTTCGCCTTTAAACGCGAACGAAGCTGCCCTTTTGGGACAGCCCCTTTAAAATGCAATCTCCTCCTGGCCCGCCAGCTTGGCGTGCATCCGCTGGATGACGATTTCGAGGTGTTGCGGCTGATTGACGAAGTTGAGGTCGTCAGTCCGAATGGTCAGCACCGGGCACAGGTCGAACCCATCGAGCCATTCTCCGTACAGCCGATCGAGCAAGGTCAGGTACTCAGCGGTGATGCCGGCTTCGATGGGTCGGCCGCGGGCTCGAATCCGCTCGAGGAGGACGGGAACGGGGGCCCGCAGGTAGAACAGCAAGTCCGGCGCCGGCAAGCTGTCGACTACGAGTTGATAGACCCTGCGGTAGGCCTTGAAGTCGCGCTCTGTCACGTTCCCCAGCTCGAGGCTGGCCCGAGCGAAGATCTCGGCATCCTCGTAGATCGAGCGGTCGACAATGGCCGAGTCAGTCGAGCGGGCGACCGCCAGATGCTGTTCAGCCCGGTGGCCGAGGAAGAAGACCTGCAAGTGGAAGGCCCAAGAATGCATGTCGGCGTAGAAGTCGGCCAAGTAAGGGTTGTCCTCAACCGATTCGTAGGCCGTGGCCCACCCCAGGCGTTTGCCGAGGCGATCCGTGAGCGAGGTCTTACCCGATCCGATGTTTCCGGCGACGAGGACGAAGCGCTTGGTCATTCAGCCCCTGGGCGGATTGAGGCCCAGCCCTGCATGCAGGCCAGAGGCCGTTACGAGACGATCCCCTTGAGCGCGAGCGGCTTCCCGGGGGATGACATGAGGCCCGAGAGGGGCCAGCCTCAGAAGAGGCCCCCCAGCGACGACTCGTCGAGCATTTGCAGGCGGACCATGAGCTTGTTGGCTTGTTCAGTGGCCATGTTCAGGCGCTTGAAGGAACTGCTGGAGGCGCTTTCCAGAGTATCCTGCGCGCCGGTCAGTTGGGGGAGCACAACTCGCTGGATGTAGTCGGTGAGCTCGTCGGTCGACTCGAATTGGCTTAGCCTGTCAGCGTCAAGCATGGTGCGGAGATCGACGAGCGCCGCCGTGGATCGCTCGACGGCCTCTTCGACGTCCTCCGTCGCTTTGAGCAGTTCGCTGATCCTCTGGATTCCGTCCAACATTTCATGGAAGCTGATCATGAGCGCACCTCCCCCTGTGTCCACGTAGGGCTTCGGTGGCCCATCCACCGGTGACTACCATGATACACGACAATCCCTGGCACGCTGGCGGTCCGGAGGCAGGCCCCGAAGCCGAGCACGGTCGAAAGGCGGATGCGCCTGCCTCTCGCAAAACAAGCCCCGTGCGGAACGGAGCGGGTCCCGAACTGGTCTGCGTGGGTTGTGATCGAAAGACATCGAAACTTGGCTTGGCGGTGCCGGCGTACGTTTCGTCTCACCGACCGAGGCTGCCGGGCGATCTATCGCACGGCTGAGCGAGCGCTGGGGCATCATTCCTAGGCACCCTCAACCGCGCCCGAGCGGAGGCGCACCAACCACGCGTCGGCCAGGAAGACAGTCAGCATCCACAAGGCCAGGCGGACCTGCACGCTGATCTGAAAAGCATGCCGCTCGACCTCGATCGCATCCCCATACCAGACGACAAAAACCATCGGGAAGGCTGTGAGAAGCAGAAGCGCCGGGACGATCCACTCCGTCCTCAGGCTTTGGACCCGCCCGAGCAGGCATGTAACAACGATTACGGATCCCAGCCACCCGAACACGATCGCCAACGGCAGAGGAAAAAACACGCGCGAAAAGAGACTCAGCCAAATCGGGACAGAGTAATCATCGGCCCGGTATTCTGTCGAGAGCGGGCTGATCAAGTTGCGGGCGCGGTTGATCGGCTGCATGAACGTTGCGACGGGCTGTGAGAGCAAATAGCGGAGGTATGTGCCTCTACCCTTCGCCTCGACCCAATCGATCAGAGGTTGGGCCCCGAAGTTGTACTCGAGCGATTGAAAGAAAGGCCGGCGATCGAGTTTGAGGATGTTGAATGTCACGTCATCAGCGGGCATCCCGGCAGCTTGAAAGAAGCTGCGCGCGGTTTCATCAGGGAAGATCCGCATGTGAAGGATGTTGAAGTAAGGAAGAACCCAGCGTCTTCCCTGATCGGCCGTTTTTGATTGCACGAAGAAGAGTGCGAGAAGGAAAATCGAAAAGAAGATCCACGGCGCGGAGGATGGGTGACGCCGCAGCCTGCGGAACGCCATGCCGACCAGGATCGCCAGGGCGCACGCAGCCAGGAAATACGCGTTCGTGTCCCGGGTAAAGGAATACAAGACGCACAGCCCGCCAATCCCGATCCAGTAGGGGATCTTCCACCATGCCCCATGCCGGCCCAACGTGTCCCGGTACTTGAGACCCAGGAGCGCCAACGACACGAGTAGCACAAGCAGCGAGGTAGACGCGGACTCGGTCAGGAGGATTCTGTCCCATAGGCTGACGTCGAGGGTCAAGCCCAATGCCAGGCTTACGCCGAACCCCAGTATGTTCAGCCAGCGGCTCTTGATGAGGCGGCCAGTGACGACGGCCAGCGTCGACCAACTCAAGACCCCCAGGATAAACTGAAAACTGCTGATCCGGCGCATGCGCGACTGTCGGCTCAGCGACGCCTGATCCACGTCAAGGAGTTTGTATAGGAGAGGAAGCGTGAAGGATCGCTCACCAGCCCAGAACTCGGTCGACGACAGCGGCACCTCTGCTCCCGCGGCATACGTGACGGTATCTTTCCAGACTGATTCATGGTCCAGACGAAAGACCAGCGCCTTCCCCACCAGATATGCGAAGAACAGCGACGCCGCCACTCCGAAAACGAGCACACCGGCATACAACCTGATCAAGGTCCGAGAGGTCGTCGAGGTCGCGAACAAAATCGGGGTCGGGGCGGGCTGTTTTCGGCTCGGCCGCCATGAAAGGGCCAGGCCGAGGAGAAATAGCACAACCGAGATTCCCAGAAGCGGGGCATAGCGCAGGCTGCGCTGCGCACTCGTATCCACTCCCGGCAGCAATCTGAAGATGACGTAGTCGCCGATCACGATCGAGATCAGAATAGGGAGTGAACGGAGAAGTGTTGATCGATCTGGCCCGGTCTCATCGGGCATGAAAGGCATCTCCCACGGTGTGTGTCACGCTGGCGTAAGGTATTCTACCGGCAATGCACGCTCCGCCTGATGACGAAATAGAGCGGAGGCGGATTGCTGCGTGTGGCATCAACGAGACTTCCAAGCGTGAAGATCTCCGCGTTGAAGGAAGTCATTCACGACCGCCAGATAGCGCTCGTTCTCCTCGACGAACGTCATATGACCGCTGTCTTCTAAGACGACCAGCTCCGCCCCTGGGACACCGCCGGCGATGGCTTCGGCCGCCTCGACACTGGCTGTCCGGTCCTTCCGACCAGCAAGCACGAGCACAGGATGAGCGACGTCGCGGAGCCGGTCGACGACCTCGATCCCGCCGTACTCCTGCCTGGCGAAATGACTCAAGACGTCGGGCGCATAGACCGCCCCGGCGGTCCGGGCCGTGTACTCCGCGATGAGTGGGCTAAGCGGATCTCCAAAATGGTACGGCATCTGATCGTTCAAAAGACTCCTCACGTCCTCTTGTGTGTTGGCCTCGGCTTCGCGCTCCCATGAAGCCGTCACTGTCGCCCGGAGCGATTCCGGTTCGAAGGCTCGCAGGTTTTCCTCGACGACTTTCAAGTACTCGGCGGAGGGCACGCCCCCGGAGAGGATGCTCAGCGCGGCCGCGTTGGGATAATCGACGGCGTGTTGTAGGGCGACCATCGCTCCAAACGAATGCCCAAGCACGGCATAACGCACGAGATTGAGAGACTCGGCCAGCGCTCCGACGTCGGCGGCCATCTGGCGGATTGTCCATGTTTCTTCAGGGGCGCGGTCCGATTTCCCTTGACTGCGTTGGTCGACGAAGATGAGCCGATAGCCTTCGGCCAGCGGGTCGAGGTAGTCCCCGAACATGTGATGATCGAGCCCGGGCCCGCCGTGGAGGACCAGGATCGGATCACCTCGGCCGCGCTCGACGATGAACAGGCGCGTGTCACCGATAGGGACGTAAGCGCCGCCGGGCTCGATCATCCTCGACCTCGACTTTCGTATCGTAGATCCAAGAGAGGCGCGATCTACACCAGGCTCATAACGATCAACATCACCGTCAGGATGATGAGCGCCAAGGCGATGATCCACGTCAGGAGGTTGAACCCCCTGCCGTTGACATGACGGCCCATCAGCCTGCGATCGTTCACCAACTGCAGCATGACCAATAAGATGACCGGCAGCAGGACGCCGTTCAGCGTCTGACTTGCGAGCATGGTTTGCACCAGAGATTGTATCGGAAGCAGGATGACCAGCGCTCCAAGAACGATGATAGCGGTGAAGATGCCGAAGAAGACCGGGGCTTCATTCCAGCTTCGGCTGACGCTCGACTCCCAGCCAAAGGCCTCGCATACCACGTAGGCCGTCGATAGGGGCAGGATGGCGGCGGAGAACAGCGAAGCGTTTAGAAGTCCGATGGCGAACAAACTGGAGGCGTACGGCCCGGCAAGGGGTCGTAGCGCCAGGGCGGCGTCTTTGGCGGTCTCGATATCCTTCCCGGCGGCGAACAGGGTGGCGGCGCAGGCGATGGTGATGAAGGCCGCGACGAGCACGGCGAATACCGAGCCGATGATCACGTCGAGCTTCTCGTAGGAATAGTCGGCAATTTCGAGTCCTTTGTCGACAATCGCCGACTGCTGATAAAACTGCATCCAGGGTGCGATCGTCGTCCCGATCACGGTGACGAGCATTGTCACGAAACCGAGCTCGAAGTGGAACGTCGGCGTGACCGAGGCCTGGAGCACCGTCGGCCACGAAGGCCTGGCCATGAACCCAGAGGCGACATAGGCGAAGTAGATGGCGCTGGCGAAGAGGAACACCCTTTCGACGATCTTGTAGTTGCCCCGGACGATGAGCAGCCACACGGCGATCGCCGCAAGCGGGACGGAGATGTACTTGGTGATCCCGAAGATCTCCAGGCTGGCGGCCACGCCGGCGAACTCGCTCACCGTGTTGGCGATGTTGGCCACCACGAGGACGCCCAGGATGACGGCAGTTGCTCGTACGCCCATGCTTTCGCGGATCAAGTCGGAGAGCCCCTTTCCGGTGACCACACCCAGACGGGCGCTCATCTCCTGGACGATTACCAGGGCGACGACCACCAGGGGAAGGACCCACATGAGCTCGTAGCCGTAACGTGCCCCGGCGACGGAGTAGGTCGTGATGCCGCCGGCGTCGTTATCGACATTGGCCGTGATGATCCCGGGGCCGACAACGGCCAGCAAGATCAACAGGCGTGCCCGGAGAGGCTTGAGTCGCTGCCACAGATTCATCGTGTCACTGGGGGCTGCCGCCTTAGTGGTACAGGCGAGGCATGCGCTTCTTCCACTTGGTAGGAATCACTTTGTCGAGTGCGTCGTCGACGGTCACGATCCCTTGCAGCTTCTGTTGGTCGTCGACGACCGGAACCGCCAGCAGGTTGTACTTCGAGATGGCTTGCGCCACCTCGTCCTGGCTGTCGAGCAGGGTGACGCTGACAACCCGCATGTACATCAGATCCTTGAGAAGCGCTTTCGGATCTCCGAGTACCAGGTCGCCTAGCGACAGGCCTCCCATCAACCGGCGCTCCCCATCGACGACGTAGACGTAGTGGAGCGTGTCGGCCTCGGGCGCCATCTGGCGCAGCCGGGCCAGCGCGGCTTCGGCCGTAAGATCCGGAGGGAAGCTGATGACATCCGTCGTCATGATCCCTCCGGCAGTGTCTTCCGGGTACGCCAGTAGCCGACGCACGTCGGCTGCCTCCGAGTCTTCCATCAGTAGGAGAAGATCCCGGCTGCGGTCCTGCGGCAGCTCGGCTAACAGGTCGGCAGCCTCGTCCGGGGCCATTTCTTCGAGGACGTCGGCGACCTTCTCATCTGACATGGCCGCCACCAGACTGGCCTGGAACTCGGGCTCGACACTTTCGAGCGTGTCGGCAACGGTGCGGACGTCGAGGGAGGCCAGCAACTGACCGCCTTCGCTCCGGGTGAGATCACTGATGATTTCGGCCAGGTCGGCCGGGTGGAGCTCGGTGATCTTCTCACCGGGGACTTTGAGACGCAGCGCCGGATCGCCCGGCAACAGTTCGACCTGCTCCCAGGACACCAGGCCCGGATGCAGCCGTTTGCCAAACAACGCGGCCAAGCGCTGGACCGACCGGGCCATCCCAAGCCGGCGCAAAAGGCCGAGGGTTCCGAAGTCGACATTGGCCACGACGTACTGCGCATCGATCCGAGTCAATTCGAGATCATTCACACGTACGACGCGCACACCGTTGGTGTCAATGATTTGTTTGTCGAGGACGTCCTGCACCAGGTGCATGTCGCGCGGCCCTGGCTGATATGGGGCGAGCTCCTGCAGGCGGCGGTTCAGTGGGATGGACGGCGCTACCAGGACGGCGACTTCAGCGCTGGGAATGGTGAGAACCTCCCCGCCGCGCTTGACGACGACGGCCTTGATGACCGGGTGTGATCCCCCGCTTGGGACAGAGGCGATCAGATCATCCAGTCGGCCGACCAGCTCCCCATCGACATCGGTCACCGGCCGGCCCATCAAGTCGCTAAGATAAGCCATGGGGGTACGTCCTACCGCGCAAGTTGCCCCGGGGATGGGGCGGGCGCCGGCCCATGATAGCACTGTGTCGAGGATTTGGTGCAGGGGAAGGAGGTCCCTTCAAGAAGCAGTATCACTGGGTTGGGGCGGGCTCCCCTCAGTACACCCCCGGACTAGAGCCCGACTTCCGGCGCCGAGGGGGCGGCAGACGGTTGGACCTGGCGGTGAAGCCACACGAACCCCGCGGTCGCCAGGACTCCGACGAGCCCGGCGATGTACCACAAGACCCGAGGATCTGCGCCGTCCATAATCCGTCCGGCCATCAGCGGTCCAATGGCGAAAGGGATCCCGAACGAGAACCCGAAGACCGCCATGTAGCGCCCCCGCTTGTCCTCCGGGGCCAGGTTGGCCACAACTGCCTGCGAAACCGGGGCGACGAGCATCTCGCCGACGGTGATGATGACCATCGCAGCCAGGAAGAGCGAGTAGGTTGAGATGAATCCGTAGAGCGCGAACCCGATGGCGTACAGTGCAGTCCCAAGAGCCATCATGAGCATCTGTGGGTACTTCTCGATACGCCGCGTGATCGGGATCTGAAAGAAGACCACCATGGCCGCGTTGAGCGCAAGGATCAGGCCATAGGCAGATTCAGGCACACCATGGACATCACGCAGATACACGCCGAGGGTGGTGTTCATGTTCATATAGACGAGGCCCATCAGAATGGATGCGCCCAGAAAGAGCATGAACAGCGTGTCTCGGAAAACCTGGGAGTATCCCTGGAAAGTCCCTCCCAGGCTCTCCTGAACCTCGCCTGGCTCGGCCTGAGGCTTGGTCTCCGGCAGCGAGACGAGCACGATCACTGCGGTGATCAAGCTGATTACCGCATCGGCGATGAACAGAGAGAGGTAGGACCTCGTGGCAAGCATGCCGCCAATAGCGGGCCCGACGGCAGCAGAGACATTGAACGCGACCCGGATGATCCCGTAGCCCTGGGCGCGCTGACGCTCGGGCAGCAAGTCGGCGACCATCGCCTGGTGCGCGGGGCCACCGGTGTCGGTGAATATTCCGACGAGGAGAGCCAGGAGATAGAACGCCTGCAGGGAGTCGACCAGCCCCATCACCAGGCTGCTCAGCGAGGTCGAGACCAGGCTGAAGATGAGCACCTTCTTGCGGCCGACGCGATCGGTCAGCGCCCCGCCGATGGCCGTCCCGGCGAAGCTCGAGATAGCGAACAATGCAAAGAGAACGCCGACCTGGGTCATCCCTACTCCGAACCTGCGGGTCAGGTACAGGGCGAAGAAGGGGTAGAGCAGGTACCCGCCCAGACGGTCGATGAACGTCACGATAGTCAGAGTCCAGAACGGACGCGGATACTCTTCGATTGTTGCGCGGATCTTCGTTCGCTGCCGTTTGAGGAACATCATTACACTGCCTGCTTCCGGTTGGGAATGCCGTCTCGACCGCGCCCTTCAATGCAAATGGTGCGAGAAGGCCTGGCAACTGGACCCGGACGAACGGTGGTCGAGATCCGGCGAAGAATGATGGGTGTCGCTGACGCGCGACGACGTAAGTGACCGATCTTTGATACCACAACGATGATGGGGTGTCCAGGCGAGGCCGCTACGCAATCCGCTTGATTGCGGGGTCATTCCACCCCAACACATTCCCATTGAGAGGCCTTGTCTGATTGGGACGGATCAACTTTCTCTCTCTTGGCTGGTGATGCCACTGGAGTGTGGGCCATCGCGACAAGGAACAAGCACTCTACTGGCTCATCGTGGGGATTCCTCGCCCCCTCTTGTGGGCTCGGAATGACATAGCGGAGGGGACTTCACGGCCACGCGGCCACAGGCACCCATGTCATTCCGCCTGCCCACCTGTGCCTGCCTGTCCTGGCGGTCAGGCCAGGGCGCTAGGTGCAGGCAGGCCGCAGGCCAGGGAGGTCGCCGGCAAACGGCGAGCGAGGAATCCCCGATGCGCGGCACGCACAAAATCCATCCGGGTCGGAATGGCGTATCTTCCCCGACTCATTCATTCGACAGGAACTCGTTCCCCGGTTCTTGAGACCTGGAGCAGGGACGGCGAACGGGTTTAACATGGGAGGTTAGCCCCCCTCCCCCGGAATGCATCCAGCCTCCGCTGGGAAACCCGCGGAGGCTGGAGTCTGTTGCCGTTCTACCTGGCTCTCGTCGTTCGAGCTTTCCACTTCCTGCGCGCGCCCGTGCGCCTGAAATCCCGGGCCGCTTATCCGTTCAGGACGGTAAACCGCCCGGGCGCACGGGCACCTGCCGCTTCAGCACTCGCTATGGCCACAAGCATAGCACTTGCGACACCCTTCCTCGTTAACGAGTGCTGCTTCCCCACACTCCGGACAGAGGTCCCCGACTTTCAACGCCAGCTGGCCAGAAGGAGCGTTCCCACTCTGGTAGAACGGCAACTCCGGCGTTTGGCCCAGGTACTCGGCCAGTGAGCGGGCTAACCCGTCCGGCAGAGAAAGCACACGATTAGGACCGAACCCGAGTGGCCGACCGCCGCCGATCCCCGCCAGCTGACGGACAATCTCCGCCATGCGTTCGCGTGGGGCGACGGGCGAAGCCACTCGCAGGATGTAAGAAATCAGCCGGCCGATGGCTTCGGACACGGCGGCGGTCTCTGATCCCGCCTTGGCGCTCGTGATGAAGACTTCGAACGGCTGGCTGCCGCCGTTCTGGTTGATGGTTACGAAGGCCTTCCCGAGCGGCGTGCTGATCTGATATGTGCAGCCGTCGAGGCGCTGCGGCCGAGGCTTCTTGCTCTCGTGCCAGATCTGGAGTTGAGTCGGGGAAGCATCAGGAGAGAGCTTCTTGGCCGCGGTCTCGCTGGTCTCTAGGACCACCCGCTGGCGTGACCCGGTGACGTAGACGGTCAGGCCCTTGCAACCGAGCTCCCAGGCTAGCATGTAGCCTTTTGCAACGTCTCCAACGCTGGCTGACTCAGGGAAGTTGCAGGTCTTGCTCAAGCTATTGTCGACGAAGGCCTGGAGCGCCGCCTGCATCCACACGTGCTCCTCAGCCGTAATGTCCTGCGAAACGACGAATACGTCTCGGATCGAGGCCGGTAGGTCGACGATCTGGGAGCACGAGCCCGTCTCCATGACCTGGTCGATCAGCTTT
>Ga0209342_10006101_pt1 | contig 12290 bp, 14 predicted proteins | sample RifCSP16_2_FD_184023 | JGI IMG/M metagenome (GOLD analysis project Ga0209342, IMG submission 184023) | Soil microbial communities from Rifle, Colorado - Rifle CSP2_sed 16_2 (SPAdes) (version 2) | ecosystem: Environmental > Terrestrial > Deep subsurface > Rock core/Sediment | place: Rifle... | reverse complement strand
AATTCGTAGAGGTCGGGAACATCCTTTCCTGCAGCGCGCAACGCCGCAATCATGCGCTCGGCCTGGCTCCTCGGCACGAGGTGGTCGTTGACGCTACGCGTGAAGACGAAATCTGCGTCATCGGAGGTGACGTGCGTAATGGGAGAGGCATCCGCGTAGAGCCCGGGGTCGTCCTCTGCGGTGACATTGCCGAAGAGCTTTGTGGTGAATCTCTCATACATGTCGGGACTTCCCCCGACAGCGGGGTCGGACCAGTCCGTCGGCCCGAAGTTGTTCACCACGCACTGCACCCTCTCGGTGTCCTGCCTCGTGCCGAGGTGGGAACTCAGATAGCCCCCTGCGCTCCCCCCCATCGCGCCCATCCTCGTGCTGTCCACTTCCGGCCGCGCACGCAGCCAGGAGAGCGCGAGACGCGCGTCGTCCAGGAGCATGGGATACGCGGGAGCTGGCTCCTCGCGGTAGTTGATGGTCGCCGCGACATAGCCGCCGGCCGCCAGCAGCTTGCAGGAGCGCATGAAGTCCGATTTGTCCCCGCCACCGCCGTGGATGAGAATCACTCCCGACACCTTCCCGCTCATGGTCTTCGGCCTGCAGAGGTCGAGGACCTGCTTGTCCTCGCTGCCGTAGGGTATGTCACGCCTAATCACGATGCTTCCGGAGGTCGCATCCAGGCCATACACGCTGTCCTGCGTGTCGGCGCATGTCCCTCCGATGAGCTTCTGGGTGAAGGCGCAGGCGCCAAGCGAGAGCACTCCCGCTCGTCGCAGAGGTTGAGGAGCCCGGTGCCGCATCGGCCGCAGTCCCCCGTAGCGAGGGAATCAATCCCGCTGCGCAGCCCGAGGAGTCTGAGGATGCCGAATCCCCCCTGAACCGATGCCAGGAGCAAGAGCGCAGCGGCAAGGAATGCCAAGACACGCTGAGAGGGCATGAAGCCTCCGAGAGACCCGCCTTCTTATCTCTTTCGTTACGGGAAAAGTGCCCGGCTGTTGCCGTCCATCAGCAGGCGGCCGCACTGCTAGGAATTTCCGCTCTGCCGGCGAGACCTCGCGGAAAGCGTACGGCATCGCGGCCGGGTCCGAGGGCGCCGGCCGGCCGAAACATTTAAAAGAGCCGCGGGCATGAGCATCGCAGGAGGTACGCACATGACCGATCATCTCGTCCTCGTGGATACTGCCAGCTGGCCCAAGGAGGTGGAGCAGAGCAAGCTCCCCGTCCTGGTGGACTTCTATGCGGACTGGTGCGGGCCGTGCAGGATGATGGCCCCCATCTTCAAAGAGCTCGCAGCTGAGTACGCAGGCAAGCTCCGGTTCGCCAAGCTCGATGTCGACGCGAACCAGGACATCTCCTCGCGCTACGGGGTGATGAGCATCCCCACGCTGGTGCTCGTCGCCAAGGGGAAGGAAGTGGATCGCATCATCGGATTCTCGAATCGCGCAGACCTCAAGCGCAGGATTGACGAGCTGCTGCAGAAGGCATGATGCGCAGGGTCCCCCAGCAGCTCCAGGCCGGGGCGTTGCTCATCGCCTTCGCGGAGATGACGATGCTCCTCCGCGTGCAGCCGTTCGCCATCTGGAACTTTCCTGTGCTCTGGTGGGGCTATATCCTCACCGTCGACGGCCTCGGGGAATTCTTCTCTGCGCGCTCCATGTTGAAAGAGCATCCCGGCCGCATCGCGCTCATGGCGCTGCTGTCCTCGGGAGTCTGGTGGGTCTTCGAGGGGCTGAACGTCGTGGTGAAGAACTGGCACTACGTCAATGTCCCGGACAGCATCCTGGCGGAGGTTTTCTTCAAGAGCCTCGCGTTCAGCACCGTCATCCCGGCGGTGTTCGCGACGTCCTGGCTCCTGGAGTCGCTGCACCTGCTGGAATTCGCTGGCAGGAAGCGCGCCGCTCCCTCTACACGGGCGCCGCAGCGGGTCATGCTCCTCGGCATCGCATGCTTCGTGCTCGCCGCTGCGGTGCGCACATACTTCTTCTGGGCTATCTGGCTGGGCTTCATTTTTCTGCTAGAGCCCTGGAACTATCTCCATGGAGAGCCGAGCATGCTCCAGCGCTATCTCGCAGGAGACCTCGGCCCTATCTTCAGGCTCATGCTCGCTGGGCTCATCTGCGGCATCTTCTGGGAGTTCTGGAACTACTGGGCCTATCTCAAATGGCAGTACACCATCCCGTGGCTGGGCTTCCTCAAGGTCTTCGAGATGCCGGTCCTCGGCTATCTTATGTATCCCCTCTTTGCGCTGGAGGTCTATGCGATGTACATGTATCTCACGTCACTCAGCCCGATGCTAAAAAGATTCCGTCTTGAGCTCTGATTGCTGCTCGCTGGTTATAATTATTGGTAATATCCGGATTGTTTGTTCCTAACCAGTGCCGAAACCTTTATATTATTCTTTCTCCAAATAAACTACTATAAAGTAGCATTATTTTAGAACATCGAAAGGAGGGAAAGACCGTGCGGGGCGAACAGGACACGCATTCCAAGGCGACGCTGAGCATCATCGACTACGCTGCGGTCGCAGAGTTCGCCGCGATGCGCGGCAGGCAGCTTGCAGAACTCACCATCAAGAGTGTGCTTGTCGTGGACAAGAGCTACCAGGAAGCGCTCATGGAATTCCGCAGGCTCGCGCAAGGCCACGATGCGGTGCTGAACATCGAGGAGCTCGAGAGCCAGGTCCCCGTCCAGGAAGGAGAGGCGGTGGTGCTTCGCGGGTACCACTGCATCCGAGGCACCGCAGTCACGGTGCGTCGAATTTGATGGTTCCTGAGCGATAGATGCCCTTCAGCAGCTGCACCGGCCTCCAGTCATCCTGCACCAGCGCAGCATCCAGCCATGCGGCCAGCTCCTCCGGGTTCCCTATCGTCGCCGAGAGCGCGAGGACCTGGAGCTCCGGGATGCGGAGCCTGAGCAGGGTGATGAGGATCTCAAGAGTGGGACCGCGCGAGGGGTCGTCCAGGAGGTGGACCTCATCCACCACCAGGAGCTTCACTTTTGATACCCAGGGAGCGCCGTGCCTCAGCAGGGAGTCCACCTTCTCGCTGGTCGCGACGATGATGTCGTACTGGGAAAGATAGTCCTCCTCCGCATCCGGGTCCCCGATGGACAGGGCCACCTTCGCCATGCGGCCCCACCGCACGGTGAATTCGCGATGCTTCTCCGTGGCGAGGGCCTTCATCGGGACGATGTAGAGGGCCTTCCCCTTGCGCTCCAGCACCGTCCGCAGGGCGGCGAGCTCCGCGATGAGGGTCTTGCCGGAGGCGGTGGGGGTGCATACCAGGAGATTCTTGCCTTCCAGGAGGCCCGCAGCAACGGCCTTCTCCTGCGCGGGCCTCAGGGTTTCCATCCCCGCGTGCGTCAGGGTCTCGATGACCAGCGCCGGGACCTTGAGTTCCGAGAGCCTCATGCCAGCTCCTTGAAGGGAAGGTAGGGATGCAACACCTTGGGGATTCTGACGCTGCCGTCCTCCTGCTGGAAATTCTCCAGGATGGCCACCAGCGCCCGGGGAGTTGCGACCATGGTGGAATTCAGGGTGTGCAGATACTCTCGCTCGCCTGCCCGCTCGAATCTCGCGTTGAGGCGCACCGCCTGGTAGCTCGTGCAGTTCGAGCAGGAGACCATCTCGCGGTAGGTCTGCTGGGCAGGCATCCACGCTTCGAGGTCATACTTCTTCGCGGCGACGATGCCGATGTCGCCGGTGCAGATGCTCACCACGCGGTAGGGCAGCTCGATGGCCTTGAAGAACTCCTCGGCGTTGCTGAGCAGCTCCTCGTGGATGTGCCAGCTCTCCTCGGGGCGGGAGAACACGAACTGCTCCACCTTGTTGAACTGGTGGACGCGGAAGATGCCTTTGGTGTCCTTGCCGTGCGCGCCGGCCTCCTTGCGGAAGCAGGGAGAGATGCCCGCATAGCGCAACGGGAGCTGCTTCTCCGGGATGACCTCGTCCATGTGCAGCGCCGCGATGGGATGCTCGCTCGTGGCGATGAGGTAGAGGTCCTCTCCCTCAATCTTGTACATCACATTCTCGAAGTCCGCGAGGTCTGTGACCCCCTCGTACGGCTTGCGGCGGAGCATGAAGGGCGGAAGCACCATGGTGAAGCCCTTCCTGACGAGCATATCGGTCGCGAGGCGCATGAGCGCGAGGTCCAGGAGGACGAGCTTGCCCTTGAGGTAATAGAACCTTGCGCCGGAGGAGCGTGCCGCGCGCGGGATGTCCGCGAGATCCAGCTTCTCCAGCAGGTCCAGGTGGCTTTTCGGGGCGAACGAGAACACGGGTCTCTTGCCGTGCTCCCGAACCACCACGTTCCCGCTGTCATCGGCTCCCTGGGGGACGGATTCGTGCAGGATGTTCGGCAGGCGCATGAGCAGGAAGCGCACCCGCTCCTCGAGCGCGCCGGTCTCCTTCTCCAGAACCGCAATCGCTTCCGGATGGGTCTTTGCCTCCTTGAGGAGCTTCGCTGCGTCTTTTCCCGCCTTCTTCGCCACGCGTATCTCGTCCGTGACAAGATTCCTCCGGTGACGCAGCTCGTCCAAGTGCTGCTTCTTCTCTCGGAAATCCCGGTCCTTCTGCAGCAGCTCCTCGAGCCACGCGGCCTTCTCCGCGTCCCCCCGCTTTTGGAGGTCCTTTCTCGCTGCGTCGGGATGCTCCCGCAGCCAGCGGATGTCCAGCATGGCCCTGCGGACCCCAGGAGACCTCTTATAGTTTTCGGTGGGCGCGCTTCCGTCGAAAGACGGTCGGCCGCGCCGCAGGGGATGCTCCGCATGCCGACGGGACAGCGCCGGACTTCTGCGTCATGGCAGCCGAAATCCCACAGAGTTAAAAACCACTCACAAGTTGTAAATAATTTCCATTTTAATGTTGGCTAGTGGAGGGATATTGACGTTTTTACCGCAAGCGCTTCGATACCTTTTTAAGCCGGATGCCGTTACATTTATAAAACAATCGTTCGGCAGCGCTTCCGCTGCCACCTGCGAAGATGGTAGTCACTAGCCAACAGAGCAGTCGGTGCCCGGAATGCGGCAGCACCCAGCTCCTCTGGAACAAAAAGAAGGGCGAGGTCCTCTGCAGGAGTTGCGGCCTGGTCCTCGACGACACCATGATAGACTTCAGCCAGGAGTGGCGGGAGTTCGACGAGGGCGGCTCCGCGGTGAGGCGGGGCGGCGCGCCCATGACCTACACCCAGTACGACCGCGGACTGGGGACTGAGCTGGGCACCCGCGCAGACCTGTCCCGCATGGGCCGAAAGGACCGCAGCAAGTTCTTCCGGCTGCGCAAATGGCAGTACCGCATCTCCACCGCCATCGAGCGGAATCTCAAGATGGCTCTCGGAGAGCTCAAGCGCGTCTCTTCCTTCCTCAAGCTTCCCGGTTCCGTCGAGGAGGAGGCTGCCCGCATCTACACCCAGGCGGTGCAGCGCGGGCTCGTCCGCGGCCGCTCGATGGAGTCTGTCGTCGCGGGCGCGCTCTACACCGCGTGCCGCAGGCACAACATCCCGCGGACCCTCGAGGAGATGAGCGAGGCGAGCGGCACGGACAAGAAGGAGATAGGTAGGACCTACCGCTTTGTCACCAGGGAGCTGGGCATCAAGATGCTGCCCTCTCGCCCGGGAGACTACATCCCGCGATTCGCCTCTGCCCTTCGACTCAACGCCAAGACCCAGAGCAAGGCGATAGATATCCTCGAAAAGGCCAGGCAGAAGGCGCTCACCTCCGGCAGAGGACCAACGGGCATCGCCGCCGCGGCGCTCTACGTCGCCGCGCTGCTGCACGGCGAGAAGCGCACCCAGCGCGAGGTCGCCGATGTCGCAGGGGTCACCGAGGTCACCATCCGCAACCGCTACAAGGAGATTCTCGACGAGCTGAAGCTGGAGAAGATGCTGCAGCGCGCGCTGGAACGCGCAGAGAAGGCCGCGAAGCGGCGGCGCTAGGGCCCGCTCTTTTTTTTCATTCCATTGAGTGCGGCCGCATCCCTCAGAGTATCTGAGGTGCCGGCGAGGCAACTCAAGACCACTGTCTTGAGTCCGAAATGTCAGAAACGCTTCGCGTTTCTGAGCACCCGCCAGCTTTGCTGGCGCTGGCAGGTGCTTTCATTACCCGGAACCCATACGGCATTCCGGCCGGGATACTTCGGTCCGGATGCTGATATCCGAGTCGCACGGCACAAGAGATTTAAAACCGCTCAGACGTTCCGGCAGGCGAGGACTGCCGACGTCGCATAATCTGGCATTGCGTTTGCCTCGAGAGCAGATGTCCGCAAGGACTTCCCGGTTCAAATCCGGGCGTCGGCGTCAGGGTTAATCCACTTAAGTGCTTTATATCAGGCACCATAGTGGGAATATTTATAAATAAATACTAATTGATACCACCCAGGTGGAATAGTGAAAGAATTTATAAAGCTGCCAGCGACCGAAAGAAACAACTATATCTCCTTCCATGAGCACTCGTCTCGGGACAACCTCAGGCATGCCGAAAAGAACATGCTTGAGTTCCCCAGATGGAGCGTCATCTCGGGTTACTATGCGATGCATGACGTGACAAAACTGTTTCTCGCCAAGCAGTACAACATCAAGGTGTCAGCGCCGGACATCCACGCCAAGACCATCGAGGCGCTGGAAGCCTGCATAAAGGAGGAAAAAATCAAGAGGAGACTGCTCGAGCTGCTCAAAGAAGCCAAGGAGATTTACTTCAGCGTCGAGAGGCTCAAAGAGAGGGTTCTTCCTGCCATGCTGAGAAAAGGGAAGCAGGAACGGGGGAAATCCCAATACTACACGGAGGACTACTCGAAGACCACTGCGATTGACTCCCGGAAGGCGTCATACTTCCTTGAGACGATTGTCAAGCCGTATGTGCTGCTCATCGAGGGGTTGATGGCATAATGCTGCTTGACGTCTGCCTCGGCACGAAGAGCGCATGGAGGATTCTCTTTGTCCTGGCAGAGGCGCCAGGAAAGGCGGTGAATCGCAAGGAGATCCAGGAACTCACCGGTCTTGGGAACAAGGTCCTGACAAAATTCCTCCTCGTCCTGGAGAGGTTCAATCTCGTCCTGAGCGACAAGATAGGGAGGACCTACACCTACAAGCTCAATATGGCGAATCCCCTCACCGAGAAAATCCTGGAGGTGATACGGCTCGAGAAGAGGGAACTCAACAATCCGGACTTCGCAGCGCTCACCATCCTGAGGGAATTCGTCTACGAGCTGACCAATATACACCTGGAGAACATACAACATGTCATCCTCTTCGGGTCGTTCGCCAAGAGGACGCAGCATGCGGGGTCCGACATCGACGTCGCCATCATCGTGGGGGAGAAGGACGCGAATGACGAGATTCTTCTCGCGGACATCATCGGCAGGTTGAAAGAAAGATTCGGTAAGGAAATCCAGCCCCACCTCTATACCAAAAGGGAGTTCGCCGAGTCACGCAAGACAAGCACACTCGTGCAGGAGATTCTCAAGGACGGAATCACGCTGATGTGAGTGTATATCTCGGCGAGGGATTTGAGTCGGCGTTGAACCAGCCTATGGGCCGCGGGAGTTGCTGAACACAAACTCCCCGGGCGCTCGCCCAGCAACGCGCATCCTGATGCTCTCGCCGTCCACGTCCACGACGCCGTACGACCCCGTTGGTGTCTCCTCGTCAAGCCTCTCGACAAGGGAATGGAGCGTGAAGTAGGGGATGGCGTTGTGCACATCCATCCGGTTCCAGTGCGTGTGACCGTTCATCGCCCCGACGACATTTCCGGAGTCCTCAAGGACCTTCCGCACGGCAGCCCTGTTGCTCATCAGGGCATAGTCGGGAGCGTGCTCGAACCACACGTTTCCCGCGAGCGGCTGGTCGGCGAGAGGGACATGGCTGAAGACCAGGGCCCTGCGCTCATCCCGCATGAGTTCCCGCTCGAGCCACGAGAGCTGCCTGTCGTCGATGACACATGGCTTGCCGTCAGCTTCGTGCGGGCAGAGGACAATCCCCCGGTATTCCCCGCACAGGAATGAGTAGTACGGCTTCCTGCCGATGAGCCCGAGCACCTCATCCTCGGCGAGGTTCACCCTGTCGTGGTTGCCGATGGCATGGTAGACCGGACAGGAGAGTCCCCCCAGGAGGCCGATGACTCGCGCGTAGTTCTCCCTGTCACGGTCATGACCGGCATCCTCTATCGCATCCCCTAGCTGGACGACGAATTCCGGCATGACCTCCGAGTTCATGCGCTCGACGAAATTAGCAAGAAGCAGCTCGGCATGCTCACCCAGCTTCTGGGGGACGCCTCGGAGATAGCCTCGCGGCCCCAGGTGGATGTCGGAGATGACGGCGAATCTCATCATCTGTCGGAATGACGGACGGCTTATTAATCATACGCAGCAGATTATAGAAAATCTCCATCGGCCGCATTGCCGCACGCTTTCCGTCTCGCAGTGATACCGATGATTCTCAGCAGCGCGGCCAGGTGTCTCCACACTTCCACAACACCGCAGCACGGACCAGAAACCCGGGCCTACCTCAGGGACTTCCAGGCCGCGTACGCCTGCTTCGGCACGCCATCGGCGGTCTTGAGGCCTATCGTGTTGAACAGCTCCCCGTTGGGGAATTCTCCGTCGTGCAGGAAGAGCCAGTTGGCGAATTCGACGTCCAGCGCAGCAGTCTGGTTGAGGAACAGCTCCAGGAAGGCCAGTTGCTCTCCCTCGCCGCCCTGGACGTGCGGAGACGCGGTCGGCCAGCCCAGCTCGGTGAACGCCACCGGCTTGTCGGTGTGCTGCGCAATCTCCGCATAGTAGCCTGCGGGAATTTCGGCGACAGAGCGGTACTCAAGGAACGGATAGGTGGTGAATCCGATGAGGTCCGCCTTGAAGCGGGAGAGCAGCTCCCAGTGCGCCTTGTGCTCTCTGCCGGAGAGCCTCGCCGCGCCTCTCATGTACTCCAGCTGGAAGATGGGGAAGACTTTTGTCGAGGGCGAGACTCGCTTCACATCGTCATAGACCTCATGGTAGACGACGACGTAGTCCTCGAAGCCTTCGGGACTCCTCTCGTAGTAGCGGTTCACCTCTACCCCCAGCCCGAGATATTCCGGATGGAATTCCTGCGCGACCGCGACCGCGGCGCGCCAGTATGCCTCGCCGTGGTCCTGGAAGTATGTCCGCGCCTCCTGGGACTCCACGTCGAACCCGACCGCGAGCACAAGGGTCATCCCGCTGCTGTTCGTGAGCTTGCTGGCGGTATGGACCTGCTGAGGGATGCCCTTGGCGTCCGGCTGGTCGTCCCACGCGACGTAGTCTCCGAAGGCGCCCGCGACGCGCGGCACCTCGTTGAAGAACGCCGACCAGTCGTCCGGCGTGCTCTGCGGGAAATGGCGGGGCACGAAGCCGGCGATGCCCGCCTTGAAGGGCGCAGCAGAAGGCATCGCACTCTCCGGAAGCTGCGCTGCAGGAGCGCAAGCTGTCATGAGCAGCAGCACCGCGAGAGCGACACGCATGTCCTCTCCGCATCGATAAAGTTCTTAAGGCTTGCCCTCCTCCGCAGCGCGATGGAATTCTGGGAGGGCGTCTACAGCGGTAAGGTCAGGGAGCTGCCCTGGTATCTCCCAGGCCTCGACGGAGATGTGGGGCGGTACCTCACGAGCCATCGCATCCGCAAGGGGAGGCTGCTCGATATCGGCGCCGGGCCGGGGACGCAGGCCGCAGCGCTGGCCAAGCGCGGATTCGAGGTCACCGCGACCGACATCTCCCGCACCGCGGTGGAGAAGGCGAGCCTCCGCTTCCCGCATGTCCGCTTCATCCAGGATGACATCCTCGAGTCCCGCCTCTCGGGGGAGTTCGACGTCATCCTCGACAGGGGATGCTTCCATGTCCTCCCGCCAGAGAAGCGAAAGAGCTACGTTGTGCAAATCCGCTCCCTTCTCGCGCCCAAGGGAGTGCTGCTGCTCAAGTGCTTCAGCGACCGTCAGCCAGGAACCGAGGGACCGTACCGCCTCTCCGAGAGCGAGCTGCGCGCACAGTTCGGCGATTTCGAGATCGAGGAGCTTTGCCACACCCGCTTCGAAGGCACCCTCAGGGAGAAGCCGCACGCGCTCTTCATGGCCTGCCGACGCCGCAAGACGAACCGAGCCACGGCCGCATTGCGGAAAATATCCGCCATTCCGGCGAGATAGCACGAGACTTGTGGGTCATTGCGGCCGGAGAGCAAGGTCCTCCGCAGGTTTCGCCCGCCGCAAGGCTCATAAAGCCCCGGGAATTCCCGGAAGCGATGCTCGAGTCCCTCGTGAAGAACCTCATCCTCAAGGTCATGGATGTCGACGGATGGGACCTCGCTCCCGAGGTGTACGTCGCGACTCTCGGCGACTATCTCGCGGCGAAGGGCCTGTCTCCCGACAGGGTCGAGATCGCGCCTGTGCACGCGGACGGCATCTCCCTGAGCTGGCTGGGCATGTACCGCTCCTACCAGCAGTTCAACACGCATGCACGGAAGTATGACGCGGTCACCGACTTCCGCGAGTATCCCGGAGAGCGCTGGCTCTTCGGCCTCATCCGGGAGTGGCGCATGGAAGGCACCGGAATCCGGATCAGGCCTTCCGCCTGAGCTCGCGCAGCTTGCTGTCCTCCCGGAACAGCGCCTCCATCGCAGCAGAGACCAGAGCGTCGTGCTCCCGGGAAGGATGCTCCTCCATTAGCTTCCTGATGTTCCGCTCGAGGTCCATCGTCTTCACCCATAGGTAATAGGGGAAGCCCTATTTATAAATGAAAGGTGAAGAAAGTGCGTGTCTTTCATATATTTATAGTGAAAAATAATGGAAATCAATAAATAATGATAAAAAAATACTAAATATCGGCGAACTCACTGCACGCCGGTCTTGTGCTCCCGGGCGAACCACTCCATGTCCCCGTCGAGCCGAAGCTCCACAAGATTGTCGAGCGTGGGCTTGTTGAACCACAGGTAGTTCAGCTTCCGGTAGGCGCCCATCACGGTGTCGCGGCGCTTCTCGCTCTGGAGATTGTGCCGGATGCCCGCGTGCAGCGCGCCGTAGATGATGGCGATGGTCGGCTTGCGGCCGAGCTCATCCATGAGCTTCGGCGCGAGGTAGTCCTCGAGCTTGCTCGCGATGAGCGCGTTCCTGAACTCCCCGATGGGATGGGGCAGCACCAAGCCGGAGGCGGAGACGATGTTGTCGAGCCCCTTGGGAGCCTTCCCCTTGAGGAAGCTGAGGCCCATCCCTATCATCTCCGGAAGATTGGTGAGGAGCTGGGCGGCCAGACCCGCCGCTGCGCGGTACTTCGGGGGCGCGATGCGGGCGATGCGCTTCGCGGCCTGGGAGCGCAGCATGCTGTTTCCCATCATGACCGCCATGGACGGCAGGACGTTGATGTCGCAGTCCCCCACATAGATGGGGAGCTCGATGCCCTTCTCGCGGAGTTCCTTCACCCGGGAGAAGACGACGGCGTACTGGTCTCCGCCGTAGATATTGCGGCCCTCGAGCGGGTTCGGGGTCTGCTCGTAGAACGCGGAGGTGGGCTCGTGGGCCATCTCCAGCACGATGCCATCGAGCTTGTCCACGCGGTCTGAGTCGAAGATGTCCTCGTCCGTCGAGCCGATGACGTGCCTTGCGAAGACGAAGTAGTAGTGCGCGTTGTCCGTCTCGAAATCCGTGTATGCCATGTTTCCCCCCTCTGGGAGGGGGGACGCGGCCCGCTTCTTAAACCTTCCCCGCGGATTGCGGAAAAAAATAGTCGTGGAGATGGAGCCGCCGCGCTGCTCAGCATTCCCGTAATGACGGAGAGACAACCCGGAACCTCTACGGCATTCCGGCCGGACAGCAAGGATTCCCAGCAGCGTCAGGCGATGCGCTTGAAGCGCCGCTCCAGCTCATGGGATGTGATGCGGAAGAGCGTGGGCCTCCCGTGCGGGCAGGTGAACGGCATCTCGCACCGGGAGAGCTCCTCGAGAATCTTGCGCATCTGCTCCAGGGAGAGGATGTCATTGGCCTTCACCGCAGCACGGCAGGCCATGCGCATGATGCGCTCCTCGCGCTGCTCTCGCGCGAGCTCTTTCGACGCGAGCAGCTCCGCGAGCAGGTCGTGCAGGAACGCGGCGTCCTGGACCCTGCCGAACACCACCGGGACGGTGAGGACGCGCACCGCGCCGGGGCCGAAGGGCTCGATGCCGAAGCCGAGCTCCCTGAGCAGCGGCATGTGCTCCTCCAGGATGCGCAGTTCCGCGGGAGCCAGCTCCGCGATGGCCGGGGAGAGCAGCGCCTGGGTCTTCAGTCCGGTGGCGTAGCGCTGGCCCCGGAAGCGCTCGTAGAGCACGCGCTCC
>Ga0209342_10006099_pt1 | contig 12292 bp, 14 predicted proteins | sample RifCSP16_2_FD_184023 | JGI IMG/M metagenome (GOLD analysis project Ga0209342, IMG submission 184023) | Soil microbial communities from Rifle, Colorado - Rifle CSP2_sed 16_2 (SPAdes) (version 2) | ecosystem: Environmental > Terrestrial > Deep subsurface > Rock core/Sediment | place: Rifle... | reverse complement strand
TCGTACCCGCGCTCGAGGAGTCCGAGCACGTGCATCAACGTCACGAGCTCGGCGACGCCCGACACGAGGGCGGCCCGTGCGGCGGGATCGGTCGGGGCTCGCTCACCGTGCTCATAGAGGCCCCGGCCCAGATCGAACAGGACGCCGAGCGCCTGCGGCGTGTTGAAGTCGTCGTCCATCGCCGACTCGAACCGCTCGCGGAAGCCCTCCAGCGCGCCGGGCGGCTCCGCGGCGCCGGGCGTGCCCGCCCAGAAGGTCTGGGCGTCGTGGATGAGACGCGTGAGACGCTCGAGCGCGCGCGCCGCCTCGCGCACGCGCTCCTCCGACCACTCGATCGGATGGCGGTAGTGGGTCCCGAGCATCCAGAGGCGGAGCGCGTCGGGGCTGTGGCGTCTGACGATCTCCCGGATCATCAGCGTGTTGCCGAGCGACTTGGACATCTTCTCGGCGCCCAGGTTGACGAACCCGTTGTGGATCCAGTAGCGGGCGAACCGCTTGCGCGTGGACGCCTCCGATTGGGCGATCTCGCACTCGTGATGGGGAAAGATGAGGTCCTCGCCGCCACCGTGGATGTCGAACGACTCGCCGAGGTAGCGCATGGACATCGCGGAGCACTCGATGTGCCAGCCGGGGCGCCCCGGGCCCCACGGGCTCGGCCACGAGGGCTCCCCGGGCTTCGCCGCCTTCCAGAGGGCAAAGTCGCGCGGGTCGCGCTTGCGCTCGTCCACGTCCACGCGCGCGCCGGCGAGCAGCTCGTCGAGGTTCTTGCCCGACAGTCCGCCGTACGGCGGGAAGCGGCGGATCTCGAAGTAGACGTCACCGTCCACGACGTAGGCGACGCCGTCCGCGACGAGGCGCGCGATCAGCGCAATCATCTCGGGGATGTGCTCGGTCGCCTTGGGCTCGACGTCGGCGCGCCGGACGCCGATCTCGTCCATGTCCTTGTAGGTCTCCTCGATGTACCGCTCCGAGACTTCGGACGCCGGCACGCCCTCCTCGCCGGCGCGCCGGATGATCTTATCGTCCACGTCCGTGAAGTTCTTGACGAACGTGACGCGATACCCCTTGACCTCGAGGTAGCGCCGGATCACGTCGAAGACGATCGCGCTGCGCGCGTGCCCGATGTGACAGAGGTCGTAGACCGTCACACCGCAGACGTACATCCGGACCTCGCCCGGCGTGAGCGGGACGAACTCCTCCTTCGCTCGGGTGAGCGTGTTGTAGATTTTCACGCGATCTCCACGTTCACGACCGCCATCGCGGCGATGCCCTCTTCGCGGCCGAGCAGCCCGAGCCCTTCCGGGCTCTTGGCCTTGACGCTGACCCGGCCGGCGTCGAGCCCAAGTGCGTCGGCGAGCCGCGTTGCCATCTCGGGAAGGTGCGGAGCGAGCCGCGGCGCCTGGGCGAGCACCGTCGCGTCGATGTTCACGAGCGAACCGCCGCGCGCGGCGACGAGCTCCGCGGCGTGCCGGAGCAGCGCGAGGCTCGAGACGCCCCGGTAGCGCGGGTCGGTGTCCGGGAAGTGGCGGCCAAGATCGCCGAGCGCCAGCGCGCCCAGCAGGGCCTCGGCGACCGCGTGCGAAAGCACATCGGCATCGGAGTGGCCAGCGAGCCCACGCTCGCTCGCGACCGTCACACCCCCGAGGATCAGCGGCCGGCCGGCCGCCAGCGGGTGGATATCGAAGCCGAAGCCGACGCGGTTCATCGGCGACGGAGGGACTGCGCCCGGCGGAGGTCCTCGGGCGTGGTGATCTTGATGTTCTCCAGGAGCCCTCGCACCACTCGCACGGGATGGCCCAGGCGCTCCACGAGCATAGCGTCGTCGGTCCCAACGACGCCGTCGCGCCGCGCCTTCTCGTGTGCCTCCCGCAGGAGGTCGGCGCGAAAGGCTTGCGGGGTCTGGACGGTCCACAGCTCCGACCGGTCGAGCGTGGCTTCGACGAGGTCGCCCCGGACGCGCTTGACCGTCTCGGTGATCGGCAGCCCGCAGATCGCCGCGCCGGTCTCGGCCGCCGCGGCGACGACCGCGTCGATGAGCCGCCGCGTGATCAGCGGGCGGACTCCGTCGTGGACCACGACGACCGCGGCGTCGTCAAGCACCGCCTGGAGCGCGAGCCACACCGAGTCCTGGCGAGTGCGTCCGCCGGCCACCACGATGAGGGGCACCCGGCGCGCGAGCGGCGCCAGGATCCTCCGCGTGCGCGCGACGAAGAGGGGGGGCGCGGCAACCACGACGGCGGCGACGGCGGGATGCCCGGCGAACCGACCGACCGTCACCGCGAGGATCGGGGTCGCACCGAAGCGGACGAACTGCTTCGGCGTGCGGCCGCCGAAACGCGCACCGACGCCGCCCGCGGGGATGACGACGGTCGCTCTAGGCATCGTGTCCCATGCTCTCAGCCGAGCAGCGCCTCAAGCGCATCGCTGACCGTGGCCACGCCACGGACGTCGAGAGGAAGACCCGCGCGGTCGCCGACATTGCTCCGCGGCACGACCGCATGGCGGAAGCCGAGGGCCGCCGCCGCCTTCAGCCGCATCTCGATCCCGCTCACCGCGCGCACCTCACCGGTCAGCCCGACCTCGCCGAGCACGAGGACGTCACCCGACACCGGGCGGTCCATGTAGCTCGACGCCGTCGCGATCACGATCCCGAGATCAGCCGCCGGCTCGGTCACGCGCCCGCCGCCCGCGACGTTGACGAAGACGTCCTGGCTCGCGAGCGGCATGCCGGCGAGCTTTTCGAGCACGGCCAGGAGGAGGCAGACCCGGTTGTACTCGGCCCCGAGGACGGTCCGCCGCGGCGTCCCGAAGGAGGCGCGCGAGACGAGCGCCTGGAGTTCGAGCAGGAGCGGGCGAGTGCCCTCGAGGCTCGAGACGACGACCGAGCCCGCGGCGCCCGCGGGGCGCTCCGCGAGAAAGAACCCCGACGGGTTCTTCACCTCGGCGAGCCCCTGCTCGCCCATCTCGAAGACGCCGATCTCGTTCGTCGACCCGAACCGGTTCTTCACGGCACGGAGGATGCGGTAGGCATGGTGGCTCTCGCCCTCGAAGTAGAGGACGGTGTCCACGAGGTGCTCGAGGACGCGCGGCCCGGCGAGGGAGCCCTCCTTCGTCACATGGCCCGCGAGGAAGGTCGCGATGCCGAGCCCCCTGGCCAGCGTCATCAGGCGTCCTCCACACTCGCGCACTTGCGCGACGCTCCCCGGCGCCGACTCGAGCTCGGGCAGGAACACGGTCTGGATGGAATCCACGATGAGCGCACGCGGTTTGACGTCGTCGAGCGCCGCTCGCACGGTCGACAGGTCGGTCTCCGCCCACAGGAGCAGACCGGGCGCGGCGATGCCGAGTCGGTCGGCGCGCATCTTCACCTGCGCCGCCGACTCCTCGGCCGAGAGGTACAGCACGGGGGGCGCGACCCGGGCGAGTGCGCGGGCCGCCTGGAGGAGCAAGGTGCTCTTGCCGATCCCCGGATCGCCGCCGATCAGCACCAGCGAGCCGTGCACGACGCCACCGCCGAGGACGCGGTCGAGCTCACCGATGCCGGTCTCCACGCGGTCGCCTCGCTCCAGCGTGATCTCGCGGAGCGGCTGCGGCCGGCCCTGGGGCATCGGCGCGCGCCGCGCGCGGTGGGCCGGGGCCGGGCGCTCCTCGACGAGCGCGAGGAGCTCGCCCGTTGCCCGCTTGCAGTCCGGGCACGTGCCGGGCTTCGGGCTCGCGAAGCCGCAGTGCTGGCATCGGTAGACGTTAGCGTCGCGGGCCGTCACCGTTGGGCTCCGTCCCTTTCTCGCCGAGGCCGCGGATCAACGCTCTCAGCAAGACGGATCGCTGCGTGCCCTCGAGGATCGCGACGAGGCGCTCGTAGACCGTGGGATCGGCGAGGAGCGCGCCAAGCGTCCCCTCACCATCGTTGATCTTGCCGCTGATGGCCTTGAGGTTCGCGACCGCGGATTTCAAGTCCTGGATCGCTGATCCGAGACCCCCGTCGTCTTTCGCATCGGCCACGAGACTGCCGAGCACGCCCCGGCCGCCCACCACGCGGTCCGAGACCTCGCGGAGATTCTTCGCGGCCGTCCGGAGGTCGTCGAGCGTCGCCCTGTACTTCGGGTCGAAGAGCAGGCTTGGGAGCAGGCCCCCCTCACCCTCGGGGTGCTCGACCACCCGTCCGAGGCGATCCAGTGCGCTCACGAACCGCTTCGCGGAGGCCGTGCCTTCCGGGGAGACGAGGACGCCGGCGGCGCCGTGGCCGCGCTCGACGCGGTCGAGCAGCGCCTGGGTGGTCGCGATCATGTCGTTGAGCTTTCGCAACGCGACGGGCTCCTCGTAGAGGAGGGCGTGGGCCCAGCCACCACCGCGCTCCACCTGATCGACCACGCGCCCGAGCTTCTTGACGGTCGCCGACGCCTCCTCGATCAGCTTCGACTCGTTCACCGTCTCGACGCTCTTGCGCAAGGACGCGGCGAGGCCGGCGACGTCCTTGACCGTGCCCGCCCCTTCGCCGAGCATCCGGCCGAAGTCGGCGGGATCACGCGCGGCGAGGACCTCGCCGGCCCGGAGGGCGGGCGCGGCGGCGCTGCCGACGGTGATCTCGACGACCTTGTCGCCGAGGAGCCCCTGCGTCTCGATGCGCGCGACCGAGTCCCCACGGACGCGGTCGGCGTAGCGGCGCGCGATGGTGAGATCCACACGCACCTTGCCGCCGGGCTGGCCCGGCAGACGCACGCCGGTGACGCGGCCGATCTGGACGCCGGCGAGACGGACCGTGGCGCCCTCGGTGAGCCCGCCGACCTCGGTGAAGTCGGCGTGGATCGTGTAGCGCGCCTCGAAGATCCGCGCCCGTGCACCCAGGGCGTAGACCATGCCGAGGAACACTGCGAGCGCCATGAGAACGAAGACGCCGACGCGGAACTTCACGCCCAGTTCCCGCCGCTCGTCATTCATCGGTTCACCTCGCCTCGCCCGCCAGGAACGCCTGGACCGCCGGGTTGTCGGTCTCGAGGACCGAGGCGACCGGGCCGAGCGCCGCGAACCGCCCATCAATCAGGATCGCCACCCGGTCGGCGACCGTCCTGGCCAACTCGACGTCATGGGTCACCACGATGGCGGTGTCGCACACGCCGCCGCGCAGCTGCACGATGAGCGCGGCGACGAGCTTCGCGTTCGTGGGGTCGAGCCCACCCGTTGGCTCATCGAACAGGAGCATCTCCGGCTCCACGGAGAGCGCCCGCGCGATCCCGACGCGCTTCTTCATGCCGCCCGACAGCTCCGCGGGCAGGAGCGACAACACGTCGCGCCCGAGCCCCACCAGTCCGAGGTTGTGCACGACGCGGGCCTCGATCTCACGCTCGCGGAGGTGCGTGTGCTCCCGCAGCGGGTACGCCACATTCTCGTACACCGAGAGCGAGTCGAAGAGTGCCGACCCCTGGAACACGTAGCCCATCCGCCGCCGAATCGGCAGCAGCTCCTCTTCCGTGAGGTGCTCGATGTTCTGCCCGAAGACCCTGATCTGGCCAGAATCGGGCCGGATCAGGCCAGCGATAAGGCGGAGCAGCACGGTCTTGCCCATGCCGCTGCCGCCCATCACGGCGAGCGTCTCCTCCCTCGAGACCGCGAACGACACGCCGCGGAGGACTTCGACCGTGTCGAAGTCCTTCCGCACATCGATTGCCTCGACGACCGGGGGCGCCATGTCGCCTCAGTAGAACAGGGTCAAGAAGAGCTTGGTCAAGAAGAAATCCGAGACGATGACCCCCATGGTCACATGGACGACGGTCGCGGTCGTGGCGCGGCCCAGCCCCTCCGTGCCGCCCTCGGTGGAGAGGCCGTTGTAGCAGCCGATCAGCGTCACGACCGCGCCGAAGAAGACCGACTTGCCGATCCCGGTCAGGAAGTCCTTCGGCACGACCCAATACGTCGTCGTGTTCCAGTAGGCATACACGTCCGCCCCGCGCTCGACGAACATGATCACCATGCCCCCGAGCACCCCAACGGCATCGGCGAGCACGGTGAGCAGTGGGAACACGACCAGCGCGGCGAGCACGCGCGGAACGATCAGGCGCTTCACGTAGTTGACGCCGAGCGTCCGCAGCGCGTCGATCTGCTCCGTCACCTTCATCGAGCCGAGCTCCGCCGTGATTCCCGACGCGACCTTGCCGCCGACGAGGATCGCGGTCAGCACGGGCCCGAGCTCGCGCAGGATCGCGAGCGCGGCGACCGGTCCGACATAGCTCTCCGCGCCGAAGCGCGCCATGTTGACCGCGCTCTGGATCGTGAAGACCATCCCCGTGAAGATCGCGGCCGTGAGCGCAACGCCGAGCGACCGCACACCCATGACTTCCACCTCGCGCAGGACGAGGCGGAAATACTTCGGCGGCAGCGCCATGCTCCGGAACACGCGGCCGGTGAGCAGGCCGACCCCGCCGTACCAGACGACCGTACGCCTCAAATGAGTCTCCATCGCGGCTACTCTGTCGCGAAGCTCCCGACAAACCGGTGGAAGGCCGACCGCCACGTGTCGAAGGCGTGCGGCGGCGCGGCGTACGCGAAATCGTAGACACACCGCTCGTCCTTCATCACGTACGTCTCGACTCTCACGGGCTCGTCCCGGACCGAGAGTCGGCCGTCGAGCACGGTGTGGGCTGCGCGGCGCCCGCCCACGGCAACCTCGCCACGCTCCAGGGTCGTCCGGCCCTGGAACCCGATGAGGAGATGGCGGGAGAGTACGTCGAGGGATCGTGCGGTCACGCGGTCCCCGCAGTGCGCATTCGCCAGCATCGCCGCCACCGCCACGCGATGCCGCAGCTCGATGTCCGACTCGCTCGCCTCCGCCACCGTCCAGTCTCCTCCGGGCAGCGCCACGCGGTAGCCTTTGGACGAGTGATAGATGCCGCTCTCGATCCGTCGGCCCGCGCAGCCCGCTGCAAGACCCGCCGCCAGGACTCCGAGCGCGAGGGCCACCAGCCCGTGAGCTCTCACCGTCCGCTAGCGATTCGGCGTGGCGCGCCCCGCGTGCCGTCGCGCGAGCTCCTCGACGACGGCCCGGAAGGGGATTCCGCGCGCACCCAACAGAACGACTGCGTGGAACCAGAGATCCGCGACCTCCTCGATCAGGCGACGGTCGCCCTCGCCGCCGAGCGCGGCAGTGATCACCTCCGTCGCTTCCTCGCCGATCTTGCGGCAGATCTCGGGTTCGCCCGCGGCCAGGAGCCGGGCGACGTAGGATCCGCTCGGCGGATTGGTCTTCCGTGCCTCGACCGTGCGTTCGAGTCGCTCCAGCATGTTCGCCGGTGGGGTCGCCGCTCCTCCCGGGGCCCCTGACGAGAGCCCGGTGAAGAAGCATGTCCGCTGGCCGGTATGACAGGCAACGCCGTCCTGGTGGACTTGCACCAGGAGCGTGTCGCCGTCGCAGTCGACATAGACGGCCTGAACGTGCTGCGTGTGCCCTGAGGTCTCGCCCTTCCGCCACGGCGCGCCCCTGGAGCGGGACCAGAAGTGGGTGACGCCTGTCGCGAGCGTCCTCTCGACCGCCGCGCGGTCCATCCAGGCCACCATCAGGAGGTCGCCCGTGTCCACCTCCTGGACGACCGCGGGCACGAGGCCTTGAGCGTCGAACGTGAGGTCATCGAGCGTCATGATTCGCACCGCACCGGGACGCCTCGCCCACGCAGGAACGCCTTGGTCTCGGCGATCGTGTAGATGCCGAAGTGGAAGATCGAGGCCGCGAGCACGGCATCGGCGCATCCCTCCACGAGCCCTTCCCAGAGATGTTCGAGCGTGCCCGCCCCTCCGGAGGCGATGACGGGCACGGTGACCGCCTGCGAGACGGCGCGCGTCAACTCGAGGTCGTAGCCGTCCTTCGTGCCGTCCCGGTCCATGCTGGTCAGCAGGATCTCGCCGGCGCCGAGTCGAGCGGCCTCGCGCGCCCATTCGACCGCGTCGTGAGGGGTCGGGCGGCGGCCGCCGTGGGTGAAGACGCGCCAGCGTGGGTGGGACGCGCCGGGTTCGCGCCGGGCGTCGATGGCGACGACGATGCACTGGCTGCCGAACCGCTCGGCGGTTTCGCGGATGAGCGGCGGGCGTTCGAGTGCCGCCGTGTTCAGCGAGATCTTGTCGGCGCCCGCCCGGAGGAGCCGCCGCACGTCGTCGATCGAACGGATCCCGCCACCGACCGTGAGCGGCATATAGATACCTTCCGCCGCCCGGCGCACGACGTCCAGCATGATGTCGCGGTTCTCGTGTGACGCCGTGATGTCCAGGAACACGAGCTCGTCGGCGCCTTGCGCGTCGTACGCGCAAGCGGCCTCCACAGGGTCGCCGGCGTCGCGAAGGTCCACGAAGCGCACGCCCTTGACGACACGCCCGTCCTTCACGTCGAGACACGGGATGATCCGTTTCGCGAGCATTACTGTCGCGGCGTCCGCAGGCCCGGCGCGCACCGGGGGCGGCCTGCACCAGGTGCGTGGGCCAGCTCTTGCAGCGCTTCCCTCAGGTCGATCGCACCCGTGTAGAGGGCCCGCCCCACAACGCACCCCTCGACACCCTCCACGGCGGCGAGACCCCTGAGGTCGCCGAGCCGACCGACGCCGCCTGAGGCGATGACCGGCAGGCGCACGGCGCGCGCGAGCGCCGCGGTCTCCTCGACGTTGGGGCCGAGCCCGGTGCCGTCGCGGGTCACGTCGGTGTAGAGGAGCGCGCCGGCGCCCGCGTCCAGCGCCCGCCGCGCGACATCCTCGATGCCCTCGTCCGTGGTCTCCGTCCAGCCCTTCACGGCCACACGCGCGCCGCGGGCGTCCACCGCGACGATGATGCGTTTGCCGTAGGCGCGGCACGCCTCGCGGAGGAACTCACGGTCGAGCACCGCGCCGGTGCCCACCACCGCCCAGCGGGCGCCTGTCCCCAGTGTCGCCTCGACGGCCTCGAGGGTTCGCAGCCCGCCGCCCACCTCGACCGGGACCGGCGCCACCGCGGCGACGAGCCGCGCGACGAGCGGCGTCTGTCGCGGCTCGCCGGCGAACGCGCCGTCGAGGTCCACGACGTGGAGCCGCTGCGCGCCGAGACTCACCCAGCGCGCCGCCATGGCGACCGGATCGTCGGAGAAGACGGTCTCGGCGTCGGCGCGTCCCTCGCGGAGACGCACGGCGCGTCCCTCGCGCAGGTCCACCGCGGGGATCAGGATCACGCCGCACTCCGCGCCGACGACTTCACGATGCCGGCGAAGTTCTCGAGCAGCCGGATCCCCCAGCGCTGGCTCTTCTCCGGGTGGAACTGCGTCGCGTGGATTCGTCCCCGCTCGATCGCCGCGGCGAACCGGACTCCGTACGAGCACCACGCGGCCCGGACGTCCTCGATCGCGGGCACCGGGTAATACGAGTGCACGAAGTAGAAGTGGGTGCCCGGCGGGATACCGTCGAAGAGCCTGAGGTCGCCGCCATGCTCGACGCGGTTCCACCCCATGTGCGGGATCTTCCGGCCCGGGGGAAATCGGCGGACGGCGCCCGGGATCACGTCGAGGCCCCGGCCTTCGCCGAATTCCTCGCTCTGCGAGAACAGGAGTTGGTAGCCGAGGCAGATCCCGAGGAACGGGCGTCTGCCGTCGAGCGCCCGGCGCAGCGCCGGCAGGAGCCCGAGCCGCTCGAGGTTCGTCATCGCGTCGTGGAACGCGCCGTCGCCGGGCAGCACGACGGCGTCGGCCTCGTCCACCGCGCGCGGGTCCTGCGTGACCAGCGCCGGGGTGCCGACACGGCCGAACGCCTTCTCGACGGACCCGAGGTTGCCGCGGCCGTAATCGACGACGGCGATCATAGGCGCGCCTCGCGCAGCCCGATCACAGCGTCCCCTTCGTCGAGGGAAGGATCCCCGCGATCCGCGGATTCAGGCGTGTCGCCTCCGCAAGAGCGCGGCCCACCGCCTTGAAGACCGCCTCGGTGATGTGGTGGAGGTTCGCGCCGTAGTGCATCGTCACGTGGAGGGTCATCTCGCCGTTGAACGCGAGGGCGCGGAAAAACTCCTGGAGCAGGTCCAGGTCGAAGTTCGAGATGCGCGTCCGAGTCACGGGCACGCCGAAGACGAGGTACGGCCGACCCGACAGGTCCACGGAGGCCGAGACCAGCGCCTCGTCCATCGGAACGAACGCGGTGCCGTAGCGCACGATCCCCGTCTTGTCGCCGACGGCTTGGCGGAGCGCCTGGCCGAGCACGATCCCGACGTCCTCGACGGTGTGGTGCTGATCCACCTCGACGTCGCCCTGCGCCTCGACGGCGAGGTCGATCAGGCCGTGCTTGGCCCACGCCTCGAGCATATGGCTGAAGAACGGGATCGGCGTCTGCACCTTCCCGGCCCCGGTGCCGTCGAGGTTGAGCTGGAGGGTGATCTCCGTCTCCTTCGTCTTGCGCTCGACGCGCGCCTGCCGCGATGCCATCGGCCCACTCATGTGGCGGTCCCTCCATCCTTGCCGAATCGCAGATCCGCGGCTCTCCCGTGCCCCGCCAGCCCCTCGATCCTCGCGAGCGTTCGCAGATGAGGCAGCGCCGCCGCCAGGCCGCTCGGTGAGTATTCGATCACGCTCGAGCGCTTGACGAAATCGTCGGTGCCGAGCGGCGACGCAAAGCGCGCCGTGCCCGCCGTCGGCAGCACGTGGTTCGGCCCTGCGACGTAGTCGCCGACGACCTCGGGCGTGTGGCCGCCCACGAAGACCGCACCTGCGTGACGGACCCGACCCAGGAGCGCCGCGGGCACCGCGACCATCAGCTCAAGGTGCTCCGGCGCCAGCCGGTTCGCCAGCTCCACCGCCTCGTCGAGCGAAGCCACGCGGACGAGTGCCCCGTTCGCCTCGAGCGCCTCGGCGGCGATCGCGCGGCGCGGCAGCGCGGCGAGCTGGCGCCCGAGGGCTTCTGCCACCTGCCGGAGCAACCCGCCCGAGTCGGTGATGAGGACCGCGCGGGCCATCGGGTCGTGCTCCGCCTGCGCGAGGAGGTCGCCGGCGATCCACTCGGGATCGGCGACCCCGTCGGCCACCACGACGACCTCGCTCGGCCCGGCGACCATGTCGATCCCGACCTCGCCGAAAACGCGTGCCTTCGCGAGCGCGACGTAGATGTTGCCGGGGCCGACGATCTTGTCCACCTTGTGGATCGTGGCCGTCCCATACGCCAGGGCCGCCACCGCCTGGGCCCCGCCCACGCGCCAGGCCTCCGTGACGCCGGCGATCCGCGCGGCGGCGAGCACCGCGGGCTCGACCCGGCCGCCAGGATCTGGAGGCGTCACGAGGACGACGTCCCGCACCCCCGCGACGCGCGCGGGCACCGCCGTCATCAGGACCGTCGAGGGGTAGGCCGCGCGCCCGCCGGGGATGTAGATCCCCACCCGGTCGAGCGGCCGGATCTCCTGCCCGAGGACGGACCCGTGCTCGTCGGTCATCCGCCACGACTTCGCCGCCGCGGCGGCGTGGTACCGCTCGATGCGCTCGGCCGCGTACGCCAGCGCGGCGCCGACCTCGGGCGCGAGCCCTTGCGCGGCTGCCTCGAGCTCGGGTCGCCGAATCGCGAGCCCGGCAGCCGCGGAGGGGGCAAACCCGTCGAAGCGTGCGGTGTACTCCAACAGCGCGGCGTCGCCGCGCGCACGGACGGCCGCGAGGATCTCGTCCACGGCGCGGTGGATCTCGGGCGCGACGGCCTCGGGCGAACGCGCGAGGGCTTCCACGACCGCGTCCAGACCGAGCGTGCCGGCGTCGAGGCTCCGGATCATCGGGCGTTGACAGCGGCCCGCATCTCGTCGACGAGGCCGGTGACCCGCGCATACTCGGTTTTCATCGAGGCGCGGTTGACGATGACCCGAGCCGTCGAGCGTGTGATCTCGGCGACCTCGACGAGCCCATTCGCCCTGAGCGTTTCACCCGACTGGACGAGATCCACGATGCGCTCGGCGAGGCCGACGAGCGGCGCCAGCTCGATCGAGCCGTCGAGGCGGACGATCTCGACCTGGACGCCGCGGTCCGAAAAGTACTGTTCGGTGAGTCGAGGGTACTTCGTGGCCACGCGAACCCACGACCACTTCGACGGATCGTCGCGCTCCCGAAGCTCGCGCGGCTCCGCGACGACGAGCCGACAGACGCCGAAGCCGAGGTCGAGCGGTTCGTACACGTCGGGCTCCTGCTCGAGCAACACGTCCTTGCCGACGATCCCGAGATCGGCAGCGCCGTAGACGACATATGCGGGAATGTCGGCGGGCTTCAGGAGCAGGAGACGGAGGTCCCGCTTGCCGTCCGTGAAGATGAGCCTCCGCGAGTCGGCGTATCATT